>TARA_R110002073_G_scaffold169627_3_pt1 | contig 79001 bp, 75 predicted proteins | sample TARA_R110002073 | Tara Oceans TARA_R110002073 (sample SAMEA4397174) | marine metagenome | biome: Polar Biome; feature: [DCM] deep chlorophyll maximum layer (ENVO:01000326); material: water (ENVO:00002006), including particulate matter (ENVO:01000060) such as... | depth 40 m
ATTACCGTCTGCTAGCAATTGGCAGCTCATGGCCGGCTTTCCTGTTGACCCCGTCGGGGGCGGAAAACAAGCAACGATTCGCCGTTTGCTAACAGCTTCTTCCATGGGGGCTACAGGATTCGAACCTGTGTAGGCAGAGCCAGCGGATTTACAGTCCGCCCCCTTTAACCACTCGGGCAAACCCCCAAAATCATGTTCTTCGAATCAAAAGTGTGGCTTGCGATTCGAGTGACTTCTTCTTTTTGGTGCTTTCACACCCAATTCTCGTCTTCTTCTCTGAACTTGCTTGGCAGACTGTCTTTGGTTGTCTGTTGTTCGGTTCAATCGCCATTGGCGTTGAATCGAATTCGCAAGAGCCAACGGAGGGATTCGAACCCACGACCGGCTGATTACAAATCAGCTGCTCTGCCAACTGAGCTACGTTGGCCAGCTCAAGTTCACCCCGCGCGAGAACCGAGATACCGGCCTTGCGATGGGGAAGGCAGAGTGTACCGATCCGCGAACAGGCGACAAGACGGAATAGGGTCAAAATTGGCGTCCCCACAAAATTCTTGGGCGAATTTTGTCGTAAAAAGACCAAAAGGTCTGTCCGTCAAGGGAGTTGGTACACCGCATAGGTTGAATTCCGTTGATTCGCGGCTGGATAAATCTGTACCAGCGGCAATTCGGGACCCACGACGCGGCGGTCCACGATGATCCAGTCGCAACCATATTTGGACCGCATGGTCCGCAAATCGTCGTACCGAATCGTGACCCGCATGGTCGAAAGCCGAGACGGGTAAACCTCCAGGAACCGTTTGGCCCACTCCCGCAACGCCACCGCGTTTTGAGGTGTGTCTTTCCAGTTGACCACTTCGGCCCGATGCGCGTACCACTTGAATGTTTGTTGATGCCTCGGCGTTAGCAGCACCGCGTCCTCGGGAGTGCTGGCTCGAACAAATTGGCAAACTGCGATCCAGTCCTCCATCGTCCGCCTCTGTTCGGCGTAGTCCGCATCCGCATTGAGCCCCAGCAGCCGATTGCTGACTGAAACTGGTACCCCAGTCTGAGTCCTTTCCCAGCAGGCGTCGGCAAAGAAACCAACCACGACGGCCATTCCGGCTCGTCCAATCCAGATCCGGGCCAGATCGGCGTTGATCGCAGTGGTGGCTGGTTTTCGTGAAAGAGTCGATCTTTGCCAGAAGAAATGGACCACCAAGAACGCCAGCGTCAGCGGTGTGACCGCATCGGCCAGTCGGAACCAATAGAATCGCAGCAGCTTGGCGGCCTGATCGGGATACACCGCCGGAAGCAATCCGACCAGCAATCCCACCAGGCTGATCGTCATCGAGCCGATGGCAAACCAGCCCAGGATTCGGAACGCAATCGCTTGGTCCGCCGCGATTGCCCGTGTTTCGGGCGTGAGGCCGTTCTTGGCACCGGATGTTCGCCGCCAAACAGTATTCAGCCCCACCAAGCAAACGAGTGTCAGGATGGCATGCCGGACATACCAATCAGCGTGAAATGCTGCGGGCATCAAGTGGTGCGAGATTCGGAAGTAGGCGTAGATCCGAGCTGCTGAAACTTGCTCGGCCTCGGTTGCTCCCCACGACATCGCGGCGGCGGGAACCAGCCCGACCAGGGACAGGGCTCCCCCAAGGAACAAACCTCGGCTGAAAAAGGCGGGGATCGGTCCGGCATCCTCGCCCGCTGGTTCGCCGGCCAACTCGGAAACCCGCCAACGTTTGGGGCCACGCTCGGTGATCCAAAATGCGAACGCGGCGGCGACCACGGACCAGCCACCAGTCAGCACATGAAATCCGGCCGCGGCACCCAGCCAGACCCAACCCCGCGACCAACGCCGCTGGACAATGTCCGCCATTCCGAAAAGTACCAACCCGTAGGCGGGAACCTTCGCCTCGATTCCGCCGATGACCCACTCACCAGCAAGGTTTCCATGCTGGATGCCGAGGATCCAAATGACCATGACCCATACGCTGCTGATCGGTGGCATTCGCATCGCTTGGGTCAGTCGAAGCAGCCCCGCCGCCAACAATGACCATCCGACAACACGTCCGATCCAAGCGGTTGCATTCATCGAGACAAATTGAGTCGGCCAGCCGAACAGCCAGTAATAGGTCGCGTGGGCTTTGCCAGAGGACGCGAAAAGATCGTTGGCGCACCAATCGGGTTGCCAGAAGTTTTTAGCCTTCACCAAGTAGTGAGCTTCGTTGACTGCCGGAGCGGCGTCGCCGGCGTACAAAAAGCACACGCCCATCAAGGCCAACCAGCTCCATGCCATCGAAGACCGAGTGGGCTGGATTCGCTGTTCCAAGCACGACGCCCGTGTCGTCACGGCACCGCCCACCGAATCGCCGCCAACATGCTATTGATGCTGGCTTTGCCTTGCCAAGCCAGATCCATGGCCGTCCCGTGGTCGACGCTGGTTCGAATGATGGGCAGTCCAAGCGTCACGTTGACCGCGTCGTCAAACGACAACGCTTTCAATGGAATCAATCCTTGGTCGTGATACATGCAAACGTAAATGTCGATTCGTTCTCGCATCGCGGGCGTGAATGCGGTGTCGGGCGACAGTGGTCCTTCGATCGTCCATCCTGATTGCCTGGCAGCCTCAATCGCCGGCAGGATGATTTGTTCTTCTTCTTGGTGGCTGAACAATCCGTTTTCACCCGCATGCGGATTCAGTCCACAAACAGCAATGCGAGGCGGCAGCAAACTGCCGAGATTTTGGTTGCGACGTTGCACCGTTTCGCCGGCCAAGTTGATCGTGCGAACCAGCGATTCGGTCTCGAGCTGCGCGGCGACATCGGCCAGCGGAATGTGGATCGTTTCAAGAACGCAGGCGATCGTGTCGCTGGCCAGCATCATGCGAACGTCTGCTGGTTTGCCGTGCACTGCCCTGCCCGCTCGATCGGCCAACAACTCGGTGTGGCCGGGGAAGTCGATCCCGGCTTGATGCCAGGCTTCCTTTTGGATGGGGCCCGTCACAACTGCATCGACATGGCCCGATACCGCTGCGTCAATGGCGTCCGTGACGGATTGGAAAGAAGCTCGCCCCGTCGCGGCACTGAATTTTCCCGGGGTGAAGCCAACGAGTTCTTCTGCCGTGAGTTTCCCGCAATCGACGATCGCCCCGAGCGGTGCGTCACTCGGTAACGCCTCCTTTGGCATCTCCAGAAACTCGGTCAGTGAGATCGTGCCGGGACAGTCACAACCGAGTTTTTTCGCGGCTCGTTGGTAGATGGCCGCGTCGCCAAACAGCAGCGGGTAACCCAGTGACTGAACCTCCGGTGAGTTCCAGACTCGAAGAGCGATTTCGGGACCGATTCCGGCGGCGTCCCCCATCGTGATGGCCAGCTTGGGACGCGATTGATTCGCGTCCGTCATGGCGACACCGAGGCTCGGCCACGTGGTCCCAGTCGACCGAACATGCGATCGAGTTCATCACGACTGAAGAACAAAGCGGTTGGCCGACCGTGTGGGCAATGGTGCGTTTCTTGGTACAAGTCCTTCTGTTCCAGCAGGCTGGTGATTTCCTCTGGTGTCAGCGGATCGCCCGCTTTCACGGCGGCTTTGCAAGCGACGGTGCTGAGCAAGTGATTCAGCAAATCCTTCGGGTTGGGATCTCGGCCGGCGCCCATCACCGATTCCAAAACGGTTCGCAACATGTCCGCAGGCGGCTTGTTTGGCAGCATCGCTGGGTACGACTGAATCAGAATCGTTTCGCCACCGAAGTCCTCGATTTCCAAACCGATTCGGCTGAGCGTGTCCTTCACCTCGAGAGCCGCAGCTCGCTCGGCCGGAGTCAGCGAAACGGGTTCCGGAACCAGCAACTGTTGGGCTTCCAAAGAAGCGTCTTCATGAAGCACTTTTTGGCAGACACGTTCGTAGAGCACACGTTCGTGCAGCGCGTGTTGATCGATCACAACCATGCCTTTCTCGTCTTGCGTGACGAGATAACGTTGATGCACCTGAAATCCAAGGTGACTCACGCTGGGTGTGGGCACTCCGGCGGCCTGAGCTGCATCGTGCGACGAGCCGGCTGTTCCCGAATCATTCGCGTTGGAGCTACCTGAGTTGTCGCCATCCCACGGCGTCATCGCAATGCCTTCGGCGGCTGTCGATGGGCGAGGCGAATCGACATCGGCGGCGGATCCTGGTGACCAAGTGTTCGGCGAAGCGAGCGGCGCCGATTGACCAGTCATGCCCGTGGCGGATTGCGATCCTTGGCCGATTGAATTGGATTCGCCGAACGGTCGGAAGTCCGGCGTGCCGCTGGCTCCACCCAGCATTTGAGTGTTCGACGTCGCGGATGATCCCGATGGAGGTCCACCGGTTCGGGCCCATTCGATCACCGATTGGCGTTGCTGGTCGACTTCGTTGGGACGCATGCCCATGACCGATTCAGGCACCGTTTGGCGTTGTTCCTCTTCGCTCATCGGTGCGGGGACCGGATTGGATCCCACGCGATGAGTCATGTCGGTCGAAAGGAAACGCTGGCGAAGCGTTTGCAACAACCGGCTGTACACACGTCCGCTGTCGGTGAAGCGAACCTCGAGTTTGGCGGGGTGCACGTTGACATCGATCATGTCCGCGGGCATCCGCATTCGCAGGAAACAAACCGGATGGCGGCCGACCATCAACATGCCGCGGTAGGCTTCCCCTAAAGCATGTTGCAGCGCGCGGTCGCGAATGTGACGGCCGTTGAGAAACAGGTACTGCATTCGGTTGTTGCCGCGACTGACCGACGGGTCGCAAGCGTAACCGGTGATCTGAACGGTTTCGTCTTGGTTTTCGATTGGAATCAACGCTTCGGAAATTTCAGTTCCGAAGAACGATTCAATGCGATCCGCCCAGCGTGTCGTCGGCAAGAGGTCGAACATCTCCTTGTCGCCGTTGCGAAGGACAAAGTGAACCTTCGGGTTGGCAAGGGCCAAACGCGTGAACGCTTCGACGATGTGCCCGCGTTCGGTTTGCGGGGTCTTCAGGAACTTGCGGCGAACCGGGGTGTTGAAAAACAGGTTCCGGACTTCGATCACGGTGCCGACCGGGCAACCGCAAGGTCCCGGCGTCTCGATCACTCCGCCGCGAATGTCGATCTGGCAACCGCCCTCTTCGCCTTCGGCTCGGCTTCGGATGGTCATTTGAGAAACGCTGGCGATTGATGCCAGGGCTTCGCCGCGAAAACCGAGGGTGCCGACGTGGAACAGCGATTCGTCGTCGGGCAGTTTGCTGGTCGCGTGGCTGGTCACGGCCAGCGGCAATTGCTCCGCCGTCATCCCGCAGCCATCGTCGCTGATTCGGATCAGCTCGACGCCGCCACCCTCGAGGCTCAGTTCAATCCTCGTCGAACCCGCATCGATGCTGTTTTCGAGCAGTTCTTTAACCACCGAAGCGGGCCGTTCAATCACCTCGCCAGCGGCGATTTGATTGACCAGATGGGCCGGCAATTGGCGGATGATGCGAGGTGGCTTGGCGGTCGTGGCGGTGGGCGTGTTCATGGCCACAACTTACCGCGCGAGCCCTGCATCGCACCAGGATCATCGCCCAACCAAGCGGCAGATTGACCGGTTCTCGCCATGGAGGAAACGATTCGCCGAAACGGCCGGAAAATCCCTCGCAACCGGCAGCGTTGCCAGAACCGCGGCGTTTTGACTGCCCGTTTGTGGCATGGGATTCCAGTCTGTGGTCGAGGAGCACGATCTGGAAGCCTATTCCACATTGGTGGGCTAGGAGAGCCGTCAGTCTGTCGACGGTTTCCACCCGGGTCTGCCTCGGCGGTTGTTTCTCACCGCTTGTTCCCAGGCCAGGTACTTGCCTCTCAGGCGGTCCAGCTCACCAGGGTTTTGCGGGGCCAAATCATTCTGTTCGCCGATGTCATCGGCCAGATTGAAGAGCCATTCCCGGATCGTTGTTCGGCCGTCGGTGGTGGCTTTTTCTTGACGGATATATTTCAGGTTCCCGTCCCGTATGCCGCCCCAGACTTGAGGGGCGCGAGGTTTCCGCCAGTGCAGCGTGCGGGGTTGAGGCGGTTCACCCGAAGCGGCCAGCGAAAGGACGTCGATCCCTTCCATCGCATCTTCTTGGGTGGGAGGGATCCCAGCGGCGGCCAGCATCGATGCGGTCAGATCGAATGTGATCGTAACTTGATGGTTGACTGTGCTTTCTGGCAAATGGCCGGGCCAGCGAGCGATCAAGGGAACACGGATTCCTCCCTCAAACGTCTGGCCTTTGAATCCTCGCAGTGGTTCGTTGCGACTCGCCGACGTGCCACCATTGTCGCTGGCGAAAATCACCAGCGTTCGATCGGTCTTTCCCGATTCCTCGATCGCGTGCAGCACCTTCCCGATGCCTTCATCCATGTGACGCACCATCGATCGGTAGACACCGGGCGGATCGTCGCTCTGTTTCCAAAGTGGTGAATCAAGCGGCAGCGGATCGACGGGAGACTGCCCCGGCGGTTGATAAGGCGTGTGTGGTGCGGTGTAGGGCAAGTATAGAAAGAAAGGCTGCTCACTGTCGTTCCGGTCGCGAACATATTGCACGGCGTGATCGGTGATCGTGTCCGTGAAGTAGCCTTCGCCGCTGATCGGCCGGCCGTTGCGGAACAGGTTGTACGTGGCGACCGAATCGAGGTAGTGGTAGTAATCCATCGCACCGCCGATGCAGTACAACGCTTCCTTAAATCCATGTTGCATCGGTGAGAATTGGGCTTCGTAACCCAGGTGCCATTTTCCGAACAATGCCGTGTCATAACCGGCTTCGGACAAGCGGTTCGCTAAGGTTGGCCGGTCGGTGGGTAGCCCCAGTTCGTTGACCAAGTGCAGCCGAATCGCATCGTCATAGCGTCCAACATTGCCAACTCCGATCGCACATTCCAAACCGCCCACATGTTGTTGATAGCGACCCGTTAAGAGCGCCGCTCGAGTGGGCGAGCATTCAGGGCCGTTGGCATAGGCCTGCGTCCAGCGAACACCTCGCCTGGCCAGTCGATCCAAGGTCGGCGTTGCTTGCGCGTCGTTGCCATAGCAACCCAGGTCTCCGTAGCCGAGGTCGTCCGCGAGGATCAGCACAATGTTCGGGCGGTCGTTGGAATCGGCTCTCAGCGAAGTGGGAACGCAGGCATGAAAGCATAGAGCAGCCATTGCCCAAACGGTGAGTGGGACGACCCGAGGATTGATATGGATGGGAGACATGTTGGAGCCTTAAGGGAGTCAAACAGGTACACAGGTGTCATCGGGGATCTGAGCCGTTTGGCGTTCGCCACGGTTTCCACGTACAACCGGGGCGAACGCCAAAACGGCCACGAGAGGAAACCCGAATCGTTCGAGATCACGAACCCGGTTGGACGGATTCGCTCGGCAGCATTTCCAATCTTCGAGGCGAAACGTCCGCGGCCTTTCCAATCAGTCGTTGGCCCTGGCCGGGGCGATCTTTGTCACCCAGGTCCTGACGAGCTTGTTCGGCCAACGCAGTCAGTTGAGCAACGATCTCAGGACGCGTCTCGGCAACGTTGTGCTGGCACGCAATGTCATTCACCACGTTGAACAGAAGCGTTGTTGGTTTCTGCGAAGCGTTGAAGTGTGGATGTCCGGGGGACGCGTCGACGGGCAGGAACAGTTTCCAGGGACCGGAGCGGACGGCTTGCAGTTGATCTTGATGGTAGTAGTAGAACGCTTCGTACGGCGTCTTGGCGTCGGGTTCACCAAACAGCAGCGGAGCGATGTCGTGGCCATCGAGTTTGCGATCCGACGGCAGTTCACATCCGGCTAGATTCGCAAACGTAGGCAATAAATCCATCGTGGTCGCCAGTTCGTCACATTGAGTCCCGGCGGGTACTTTGCCGGGTTGCCAGACGATCGTGGGAACACGAAAGGCACCTTCGCTGGTCGTGTACCCGCGACCGTGAAGCGGCAAGTTGGAACCTCGGCTCAAGTCATCTGGATCGCGGTTGATGGGGGCACCGTTGTCGGAGGTCCAGATCACGAAGGTGTTTTCTGCGATGCCCAGTTCGACGAGCTGGTCCAGCATCTGACCGATCGACCAATCCAATTCTTCGACCGCGTCTCCCCAGGCACCGTTCTGGCTTTTGCCGCGAAAAGCGTCGCTGGAAAACGGTGTCTTGGTGCTGCCAGGCATGGCTTGTGGAAAGTACAGGAAGAACGGTTCCTCCTTGTGCTCGGCGATCCACTGCATCGCCCGTTCGGTGTAACGCTTGGTCAATCCGTCTCGGTTGCACGGGGCTTCGATGACGGTCTCGTTTTCCATGAGAGGCAGAGGTGGCCAGTGCGATCCATCTCGCTGCCAAACTCGTTCGGTCATGTCGTCGGAGTAAGGCACTCCGAAGAACCAATCAAACCCCTGGCGGGTCGGCAGGAATTCCGGTTGATCACCCAGATGCCATTTTCCAACCAATGCGGTGGAGTAGTTCTGTTGCTGGAGGATCTCCGCGATTGTGATTTCGTCGGGATGCAAGCCATAGGGAGAGACAGGTCGCAGAACCGCACCATCGCGATCGTTCAAATGCATTCCGACTCGTTGCGCATAGCATCCGGTCATGATGCTGGCACGCGATGGGGTGCAGACGCCGGCCGTGACGCAGAAATGGGTGAACGTTCGCCCTTCCCTTGCCATGCGATTCAAGTTGGGCGTTCGATGCAACGTCGATCCGAAAGGCTCGATGTCGCCGTAACCGAGGTTGTCACAGTAGACGATGATGAAATTCGGTTTGGTCGGCTCGGCTGCCGTTCCGATGCCGAGCAACGGTGACGTTACGAGCATGGAGACAATGAAGAGAGCAAGCCAACGCATCAGTTGTCTTCTATTTGGCTTTGAAACATCTCCAGCAACGCTGCGACGATTTTGGTGGTTGCTTCCTTCTCGACGTAGTTGGTCCCGAGCCATGTTTCGTAGCCGCCCAAACGATGTTGCTGCGGAGTCGGCAGGTACCCAAAGGAGCCGTTGGCGAGCTCGATCGTGAAGGTGTGTTGGAAGGGGCTGCGGTCTTTCAGTTCCAACCCCGTTTCGGTGAACGTTTCAAACGGGATCGCGGCGATTCCCAAATCGCCAATGCGAAGAGCCTGCAGTTGAATCTCCACTTCCTCGGGCCCCGCCAATATTTTCGCGATTCGATCGGCATAGATCTCTTCGCGGCGATGGCCGCTTCTTGGATTGTCGTCGTCGCCACGTTTGATTTGTTCAAAGTGCGCGATCATCTCCGAGGTCGGCTGTCTGGTCGTCAGCGTCAACGTGGTGTGCTCGGCGGAGAGTGGCACCCAATCGTGGAAGTCGATCTGCTGGTGGGCTTCGAAGACGCGGCTGGCAACCTTCTCCGCAACCTCCTGCATCTTCTCGTAGGGATCATACTTTCGGGGCGATTTATCAGCGAAGTTGATGTTGTTCACATCGCCGCTGGTGCCATTGGAAAGGATGCCGACAAACGGTGGCGATTGATTGGTTGCCCCAAGTTTCTCTCCGATGAATTTCGCGAAGTAGCCAAAGTAGTCCGCCGAGACTTCTCCGGATCGAACGCCGCCGACGTAGTGCAGCGAATAATTTGCCAGCAGGGCGATCGGCCGGCCGTCGGGGCTCTGCACTGAGACGAAGCTGATTTCGGGATCGGTCGGACCCGCGGGGCGATCCAGTTTGGAGCTGCCGCGAGGTGGATTCATCCGGACTTGATCGGTGCCGCCGAATGGGTTGCCCAACAAGCTGGCGTCGGTGACGAACCAGCGACGGTTGAAGACTTCGGACGGTTCATCCTCGCTTCCCCAGCCAATCTTGGCCGGTTCCAGATTCGCCATCGCACGACGGATGCCGTCCGAGATTCGATGGGCAACAAAGGTTTGGTAATCCGTCAGTTTGGATTCGTTGGCGGTTTTCAGGTCTCCGCGAGCGGTGGTTGCCGAATGGGTGTGCGTGGATGCCAACAGCATGTTGGAGACTGGCAACCCGGTCGCATCGGACGCTTGCTGTTTGGCGAGATCGAAGACTTCCACGGGGATGCCGACATTGTCGCAAAGGACGATGGCAAGCTTGGTCGCGCCGTCATCCAACACCAGGCAGCGAGCGTGAAGTTCGTCATGCACATTGATGGCTGGGATCGGTTTCCAGCCGCCCACAATCATCTCGCCCAGTGGCGGCGTGATGTTGCTGGTAGCAGCTCCAGCCCGAAAGACCGGACCGGAATCCTCGGCATTGAGAATTAATCCGCCGCTGAAAAGAAGACCGGCGACACATAGTGAGAGAAGGACTCTGTAAAAGGCAGGCCGTGGCATGCTTTGATCCTTTTGGTTCAGGGGATGAATTGGGAGGGAAGGATCGATGAACGGGGCGGCAATCGATGTGGTTATAATCGAGCAGGTTGCAGGATGAAACAAAATGGAGGCGGGGCCAACTTGAGCGACGTGAACTGCTCGATTCAGAGCGACGAGACAAATCCGAAACCCACCAAGCGACAGAAGACGTCGTTCGCTGGGATTCTGAAAGTCTTTTGTATTGGCAGCATCCTGGCCGTTTCTTTGTTGGCGTTTCCGAGTGTGCTCCCGTTCGTTGTCGCAGTCTGGATTGTTTGGCATCTCGTTCTAGTTCGATATGATCGCCCAGCCTATTTGCCGCTTGTCGCTGGACTCGTCATCTTGCTCGTGAAGTTTCTGCCTCGCACCCCGGCATCCATAACACTTAGCGGTCTGATGTTGGCGTTGGTCGTCATTCGGATGCGTATGGGCATGACGTTGCCACGGCGTGCAACTCTCTGCACTTCACTCGCACTGATCGCGACTTGGACTTGGTTTTACGTCGAATGGCAAGTCATTCAAAATTGTGGTCGCGAGTTGACCTTTGACCCGTCTCGCTCGATCGTTTGTCTGGGAGACAGCTTAACGGACGGGATGCTACCGGATCACGGTTTCCCTGATCCGCTAAACAAAATGCTTGAGGTTGAAGTCATCAATCTTGGAACATCCGGAATCGCAACATCCCAAGGACTCGGTCAGATGCAGCGGATCTTTTCTCGCGATCCACAGCTCGTGATCGTTGAGCTGGGCGGTCATGACTTTTTGCAAGGAAAGAGTCGCGATCAGACCAAGGCAAATCTTTTGCAAATCATCGACCAATGCCGCCTGCAAAATGCTGAGGTGGTTTTAATGGAGATCCCTCGCGGGTTTATGTTCGATCCGTTCTGGGGCTTGGAAAGAGAGATCTCCTATGAAACCGATGTTCAATTGGTTTCAGACACATGGCTGCGGAAAATCGTTCTCATGAGCCCCTACGCTCCGCCCGGTCGATGGATGCCAAATTCTCGACTCAGCGATGATGGTATCCATAGTAATGCTCGCGGTAGCGAGATGATTGCACGACACGTCGCAAGATCGATTCGCCAGATGTACGGTGATTCCATTTTTAAACCAGAGCACCGGTAACAAAAAAGATGTCGGACGGGGCTGATCGCACCCCGCACGTGTAGAGTCAAGATTCTACCTGGCTGCCTCTCACGGATACCGCATGATTGGTGCAACGCTCAATCCAAGTCACCCAGCTGTTGACGCAATCGGCGTAAAATTCGGCTGCGGACCTTTCGTACAGTGGCTGCCGTGACTTGAAACTCGACTGCGACTTGCGAAGTTGCGATGCCATCGATCACGGAACGATCAAACATTCTCCAAGTTCGTTCGGCGAACTCATCGCGAATCTGTGCAAGCCCGCGGCTGGCCAGGCGACTGAGATCCAGTTCATCGGTCGGATCTTGGTCGAGGCTTCCCGGGTCGATTGCCATCGGGTCAGCAGCTTGACTGATTCGCTGCATCGCCGTGCTGCCACCGCTGGCTGACATGTGTCGAGCTTCCCGCCGAGCGGAATCGCGAATTTTGTTGATCGTGACGGTCCACAACCAGCCACGAAAGGCCCCGCTCTCTCCGGTCGGATGAAAACGGTCGAGTGATTTGGCGACCGACGAAAAAACATCCTGAACACAATCTTCGGCTTGATGGGAGGAGATCCCACAGCGTTGGCACCAGCCTTGGACGAGAGGGGTATAAAGCTCAACTAAATCGTTCCATGCCTGTGACTCACGTTGTTTTGCCCGACGTAGCAGACTGCCACGTGTCATCGATGAATCGTCCAACACCACTGTCACGCTCGTTTCGTTAAAGGAGGTATCATCATCATCTTACGAGGAACGTTATGGATTTACGAGAACATCTGTCGTCTGTTCAATTGACAGCTTACTTGCAGGGCTGGGTTGATGACTCGACTAGCGATTCAATCGAGCAGCACTTGGCGGAATGCCCCGAGTGCGAAGAAACGTTTGCCTGCCTGGAAAAAGAAGGCGACACCCTGGTGCAACAGTTGCGGCAGGCGAAGGCAGGTTCGGTGCTCTCTGAGCACGAGCACACCGGCTTTGCTGCGGTACCGAGACTGCCACATCGCATGGGTGCTTACGAATTGCAAAAGCTGATCGGACAGGGCGGCATGGGTGCGGTCTACCAAGGCCAGCATATTCAGCTGAAAAAATCATTCGCGATCAAGTTGGTTCACCTTCCAGAAAACGCCAGCTCTACTGGCGTCGAACGATTTGGGCGCGAAGTACGGGCCGCGGGAGGATTGAGCCATCCTGCGATCGTGGCAGCCACCGATGCCGGCCAGCATGGCCAGACGCAATACTTGGTGATGGATCTGGTTGTTGGAAGCGACCTCGGCAAGATCACCCGCTCGACAGGTTCACTGAAGGTCGCGGACGCTTGCGAAATTGCAAGGCTGATCGCAGATGGATTGGCTTATGCTCACACAAAAGGCGTGGTTCATCGCGATATCAAACCGTCCAATTTGATGCTCAGCCACACGGGTGAAGTCAAAATATTGGATTTTGGGTTGGCACAACTTACCCACTGGGACGATGTCGCTGTGGAGTTGACCACGGTCGGGCAGTTGATGGGCACATTGGACTACATGGCACCTGAACAAGCCGAGCGTCCCGAAACGGTCGACTATCGAGTGGACTTGTATTCGTTGGGTGCGACTTTGTTTCGATTTCTGTGCGGGCGACCTCCGTTGTCATCGACGCCGAATTTGTCGCCGCTAGCGAAGTTGCGTCTGTTGGCGAATCACTCTCCGCCTCGCGCCGATACACTGCGTCCCGGTTTGCCGAAAGAATTGGCAGATTTGATCGAAACCTTGTTGGCGAGCGATCCAGTCGATCGTCCCGCCAGTGCATCTCACGTCGCTGAATTGTTGCAGCCGTTTTGTGATGACCACGACTTGGTCGCTCTTTCGCGCGTGCCGATCAGTGAGTTGGCTCGATCTGGTGTCACGCAAGTTGGACCACTCCTCGATCCACAAGAGCCGTCGGTGCCACCGAGGCATCCCTTCCAATGGCGTTGGTTGGCCGCCGCAGCTTTGCCGTTTTTGATCGCAGCGGGGTTCGTAATCAACTTGCAGCTCCAAAAAGGACAGCTGGTCATTGACTCCGAAGCAGCGGTGACAGTGAACCTGATTCAAGGTGGAAAGAACTACGAACAGATTAAGGTGCAACCTGGAACCACCAAGACTCGTTTGTACGCGGGAACGTATGAAATCACCATCGACAACCCCAGTGATTCGTTTTCACTGGACAAAGATTCAATCCGTCTGGAACAGGGTGATGTGGTGGTTGCGAGAATTCGCTCTGAATCTTCCAACGAACCAAACCGGTTGTCGCACACCGCTCTCGCATCCTCTCCAAGGCTTTCGGGGGTAAGTTTGCCTGCATCGGACAGTCCAGTTCAACCCGGTGACAAGCTACACGTCTTTGCGTTGGCTGATGAGGCCCTGAGTGCCAAAGTCACGGTTCTGGCGGATGACACGATCAAATTGCGATTGATTGGCTTTGTCTCGACACGCGGGAAGACGATCGCCGAATTGGAACGGCAGCTAAACGATAAATACAAGCAGTTCTTTTCGGATCCTGGCATCGAGTTGTACCACGACATCTCAGCGGTCCCGCTTCACCAATCCGTTGATCTGCCTCAAGCGAACGAGCCGCTCTACTCTGGTAAGTCATTCTCAGACTGGGTTCAAATACTGGAACACGAAACCTCCAAGGAGGGAGTGGAAGATGCGGCACATGCCGTGGTCCATATGGCGCAACCAGAGGACGCCGAAATGCTCTCGAGGATCATTTTGGAGAAGCTTGATCGAGAAGTTTCGAAGGGTGACCGTGCGGCACTCGGAATCGATCCAGGCTTCCTCTTTGGGGTCTTGTCTCAGGTCAATCCTGGCCAAAGATACGTGGAGCTTCTGTCGCACCGATTGCAGGACGGTGACGAAAAAACTCGCATTCAAACAATCGAGAATGGATTTGAGTCAGTCGGTGTCGCTTTCAAGAACGACGAGCGTGACTGGACGTCGGTTCTTCGATGGTTTGAAAAGAACGTTTTGCAGGGGACCGAGAACGCAAAACTGGTTGATAGAGTCGGCCAACTGCTCGTCGAAAAGTCGGAGTGGACCGACAACGCTCATCTGGAGTTGTTGGTCGCTAGTCCGCGGTTATCGGATGAGTTTTTTGCCCTCACGATCCTTGAAAAACCGTTTCCTTTGCTCGTCACACGTTGCATGGAGCGAATCGAAACAAATTTGACGAACTCACAGGCCAGTGACGATGAAATTGTCTCAGCAATCTCCATCTACTTCGCAATCACAGCAAGTGAACCCATTCCTTTTCCGGAATTCAAAGATCGAAAGGCGATTGTAGAACACCTTGCCGAGCGGATGAAGAAATCCATGGATGGGAGGCGGGTTCGCTACGAAACAGTCCCAACATCGAGCCGATTTCGAACTGGGGCCCCACGAGTCAGGCAGTTTCCTGGTTACAGCGTGCATGACTGGTACGCGGAACGGATTGGTATTGAAGCAGTACCAGGTGACCCGAACACGGCTTGTTTGGTGTTTGACATTTTGGACTTTGTCTCACTGATTGGTGGTGAATCAATGATGGAGCCGGTTTTGAAAGAACTGAAAGCAAAAGCCAAGGTGGGCCACAATAAGGCAATCGAGTTCTTGTCTGAACACCGACTGCTTCACATCACATTGCTGTGGCCCGACATGTCGCTTTTTCAACGCGATCTTCGAAGGAAAGGAATCGTGACCCCGGCTTCTGGCTTTGAACCCAAGAACTGGTTCGATGTGTTCACCTACGAGCGGGTTGTCAGAATGCTGGCTTCGGTTGAGCAGGAGGAATCAAAGTCATAAAAGCTCACGCAGCGGTTGGCTGAGGCGAGTGGCACCGGCTTGGGAAATCACGCTTGCGGCGTTGGTATCCGTTAAACTGGTTTGCATTGGTACCTTTGCTTTGTCCGAGAGAGTCTCAATGAAGTTTTGTTGTTTTGTCCTGGTGGGTTTGACTGTGACTTGGGGCCTGGTTGGTATGGCTGGCCAGGTTACGGCAGGTGAATTCAACACTGTTCTGGACGTTGGCGATCCGGCACCTGAGTGGAGTGATTTGCCGACCACGGAGGGCAAGACATCATCCATGAAAGATCTGTCGAATTCCAAAGTCGTGGTTCTGGCATTCACCTGCAACAGTTGCCCTTACGCGATCGACGCGGAAGAACGCTTGATCTCACTGACCAAGGACTACGCTGGGGAATCCGTCTCGGTGATCGCGGTCAATGTCAACACGATCGAAGAGGACGCGATGCCGGCGATGAAAGAGAAGGCGAAAGAAAAGGGATTCCCATTCGCTTACCTCTACGACGAATCCCAACAGATCGCCCGCGACTATGGTGCGAAGTACACGCCGCAGTTCTTTGTGCTCGATGCCGACCAAAAGATCGCTTACATGGGCGCGATGGACGACAGTCCAGATGGCCGCAATTTCACCAAGCCATACTTGCGGAATGCAATCGATGAAATTCTGGCTGGCAAACCAGTGACCGTTTCAGAGACGGTTCCGGTTGGATGCCGGATCCGGATGGAACGTCAACGCCGTTCTCGACGAGGGCGTTGAGAGCACTATCCGCAATAGGGCGTAACTGTCTCGGTTCGAGCCGATCTCGACGAGGCAGTCGCTCAAGCCTGTGTCGGAGAAGTGAGCGTGAAGTTCAGGCAATCGCAAATGGATGCGTGAACCAGCGACTCCGAATCGGAAGCATCGATGTCTCGAACCAGCCCCTGACACCGATAGTGATCTAGCAACGGTGCGGTGCGATCTTCGTAGATGCGAAAACGCTCTCGAATGAATTCTTCGGCGTCGTCAGCACGCTTCTCGGTCTCGCCCCGTTTGCGGAGACGTTCGATCAGAACATCGGCCGAAACTTGAAGGTGCAACACGTGATCGAGTTTCAATGACGCGGCCACCAGTTGCTTGTCGAATGCACTCGCCTGCACCTGTGTCCGTGGAAATCCGTCGAGCAGATAACCAGTGCGGCTATCCGGTTGAGCAAGTCGTTCCGCAACCATCTGCAGCACGAACTCGTCCGGTGCAAAGTGGCCCCGATCGATTCGAAGATGAATCGCCTCGCCACTATCAGACTCCAAAGCTCTCAACATTCCGCCAGTGCCAATGTGAGGCACCTTGAGAGCTTTGCTTAGCAGTTCACACTGAGTGCCCTTGCCCGCGCCAGGCGGGCCGATAAAGACAATTCGCACAAAACTGCCAGGATCAAACGACGGGTGAAGTGCCGCCGCCGGCACCTTCCAGCAATCCTCGGTAGTTTCGCATGACCAAGTGGCTGTCGATCTTTTGCACCAAGTCGAACGCGACGCTCACGGCGATGAGCAGACCGGTGCCACCGTAAAAACCGGCGATCGAGTAAGGAACACCCAGCGATCCGTAAACGATCGTTGGGACAATCGCGATCAGACCCAAGAAAGCGGCACCAACATAAGTGATTCGGACCATCACCTTTTCGAGGTAGTCCGTTGTACGGCGACCCGGTCGGTAACCCGGAATGAACGTTCCCGAGTCACGGAGGTTGTCGCTCATTTCTTTCGGATTGAACGTGATGGCCGTCCAGAAGTAGCAGAAGAAGAAGATCAAACCGACGTACAGCAGGTTGAAGAAGTACGAAGTCTGATCGCTCATCGTTGAGCCGATCAAGTCAAATCCGCGGAACAACGAACTGTCGGTTGCGAACTGGCCGGCAAGGAAGCCGAACAAGACACCAGGAATCATCAACAGTGAGCTTGCGAAAATGATGGGCATCACGCCGGCTTGGTTGATTCGAAGCGGCAAGTGCTGACGAGTACCACCATAAACACGACGGCCACGGGTGAACTTGGCTGATTGAGTTGGGATCTTGCGTTGCCCCAGTGTGATGAACACCACACCGAAGACGACAACAACAAACAGCACGACGAGGATGATCAGTGTTTCAATCCCGACCTGGCCCTTGGCCAAACCAGTCAACTCGGTCTTCATGCCCAGGACGAGCTCGTATAATGCCTTTGGCATCTGAGCCAGAATGCCGGCCATGATCAGCAAGCTGATCCCGTTGCCGATACCGTACTCATCAATTTGTTCACCCAGCCACATCAGGAACACGGTTCCTGTTGTCATGACCAGAACAGCCACAATCTGCCAGCCGAAGAACAATTGTTCGTTCGCATTCATGAAGTTCGGGTTGATGCTGCTTTGGCCATTGGAGCCAGCCATCAGCATGAACTTCAAATACATGTAGCTCTGCACCAAGCAGATCACCACAGTCAAATAACGTGTGTATTCGTTGAGCTTCTTCCGACCAGCTTCACCTTCCTTCTTCAGCTCTTCCAGCGGTTTGTAAACACTGCCGAGCAATTGGAAGATAATCGACGCCGAAATGTACGGCATAATTCCGAGGCCGAAGATCGTCGCTTGACGAAGATCGCTGGCCGCGAAAACGCTGACCTTTTCGAAGAAGTCGGCTGCTCCGCCGCCGGCACCGCTGTCCAGGTTGGTAGCGATCATCGGCAACGGGATGTGAAACCCGATCCGGTAGATGGCAAGCAGCCCGATCGTCAGCATGACCTTCTTGCGAAGTTCAGGGATCGAGAAAATGATTCGCAGCTTTTCAAACATCGATCCGTCCGTCGTCGATCGTGCAGGGTGAATTCATGTCGTCCCGCCAAGCAAAAATGGCGAGCACGCAAAGGTTGTTCTGGGCTTGGCGAAGGAAATTACCATCGCCAAGGCAATCAAACTAGCAACCAAAGCCAAATCACGGAAGAACGATTGCCGCGAAGCTTTTTCAACTGGTGCCAATTCAAAGAAAACAGGCCCGACGAAATCGCCAAGGCCTGTTGTTTTGTCGGTTAGGTGGATAGTCGCAGCCACAATCGGCTGTGGCCTCTCCGGCTTACTTTTCGCTTTCGAGGGCTTCGACGCGCTCATCGGGAGTACGTTTTGGAGCCAGCTTTTCTGCTGTTCCGCCAACGGCCGAGATCTTTTCTTCGGCTGACTTGCTGAAGCGGTGAGCCTGAATGGTCAGCTTCTTTGTCAACTCACCATCGCCGAGAACCTTCAATTCGTCAAAGTTGCCTTTGGCGAGGTTCTTGGCAGCGAGTGCTTCGAGGGTGACGGTTTCGCCATCGTTGAAAGCATCGTTCAGCTTGCCAACGTTGACAGCGAAGATGGTCAACGCCCAGCGGTTGTTGAAACCACGCTTTGGCACGCGACGGAACATTGGCATCGCACCGCCCTGGAAGTTGGGCTTGCGGCTGTAACCGCTGCGGCTCTTGTGTCCCTTGTGCCCACGACCCGACGTTTTGCCGGTGCCGCTACCAGGACCACGACCGATGCGTTTTCGAGGGCGGTGTTTCGTAATACCGCGATGAACGTCGTTGAGTTGCATAGTAGTGATGGAATGGCTGGGGGCGGGAAACTGATCTCTAACCGTCAGTCATGCTGCCCGAGTGTTTGAATGAGTGTCTTTGCCAAAGGTATCCAAAGTCAGTCGCTTCAAAGCGATGGGATCCAAGCAATGTCTTCTTGGCGGAGGCTTTCCGCCGGCCTTGTTAGGCTTCGATCAAATCGTCTGGGTTCAAACCACGCAACGCAGCGATTTGCTCGCGAGTTCGCAGTTTGCTCATCGCGTCGAGGGTCGCTTTGACCAGCGTGACGGGATTATTGGTTCCGTAGGATTTGGTCAGAATGTCGTGGATCCCGCAGGCTTCGCAAACAGCACGAACGGCTTGTCCAGCGATGATACCCGTACCAGCACCAGCTGGAATCAAGACAACGCGAGCGGCACCGTAGCGGCCCCAAACTTGGTGAGGAATGCTGCCCTCAACCAACGGGACGTGGATCATGCTGCGTGAGGCTTGCTTTTGTGCTTTTTGCACGCTTGGTGGAACTTCGTTGGCTTTGCCATAGCCCCAACCAACCTGCCCGCTGCCGTTTCCGACGACGACCATCGCAGCAAAGCTGAAACGGCGACCGCCCTTAACGACAGCCGCACAACGTTTGATTTTGACGACACGGTCCAGAAGACCGGCTTCCAAACCTTGCTCTTCGTTCTTGTTGTTGCGTTTGTTTCGTGCGTTGCTCATGGCGGACTATGTTGATTCGTTGCGATGAATGTCGCGGGATGGGAAAATTAAAACTGCAAACCAGCTTCGCGAGCGGCGTCTGCGAATGCTTTGACTCGGCCGTGGTACTTGTTGTGACCACGATCAAGCTTGACGGTCTTAACACCCGCCTCAGCAGCCTTTTCTGCGACCAGCTTACCAACCAATGCCGCGGCGTCACAGTTGCCACCAGCCTTCACTTGGTCGCGGACGCTCTTGTCACGCGTACTCGCACTGAAAATGGTCTTGCCAGCTTGGTCATCCACGACCTGGCAAGCGAAGTGCTTCAGCGTACGCTGAATGCACAAACGCGGTTGGTCGGCACTGCCTCGCAACTTGTTGCGAACATGGCGCCGGCGACGCAGGCGTTTGCTTTGGAGTTTTTTGTTCTTGTCCATAGTGACGACCCACGATGATCGTTGTGAACGGATGAAATGAATGGAAACAGCGGAGCGACGCCCCGCCAATTGCGACGGCAAACCTACTTGGTGGCCGACTTACCTGGTTTGATCTTGACCTGTTCGCCTTGGTATCGAATCCCTTTGCCCTTGTAAGGCTCGGGTTTACGAAGCGAGCGAATCTCAGCAGCGAATTGTCCGACGCTTTGCTTGTCGCAGCCCTGGATCACAACGTGAGTCTGGTCGGGGCAAGTGACCGTCAGGTCAGTTGGGATTTTGCGGTGCAGTTCGTTGGCGTAGCCGACGCGAAGTTGCAATGTGTCACCGCTGATCGATGCCAAGTAGCCGACGCCGACGATTTCCAACTTCTTTTCGTAACCGTCTTTCACACCAACAATCATGTTGGCGATGATCGCACGGGTCAGACCATGAAATTCACGCGAGGGACGATCGTCACCATCACGCGAGATGATCACTTGGTTGGTGTCACTGTCAACGGCGACCTTCACTTCAGGACGATGTTTGAACGACAGTTTGCCCTTGGGACCTTCCACATCAATGTTGCGGTCAGCAATGCTGACCTTCACACCGGAGGGGATCGCGACTGGCTTGTTACCAATGCGGCTCATGGCTGATTACAAATGTACGGGGGAATATAAATGGTTTGGCAATTGGGGCGTCAGCGACGGTCGATCACGAAACTTCGCAGAGGACTTCGCCGCCGATTTTGTCACGGCGTGCTTCGCGATCGCTGATCACACCCTTGCTGGTGCTGATGATTCGGATTCCCAAACCGCCCAACACAGGCTTGAGTTCTTTGCTGCGGCTGTACAAACGACGGCCTGGTTTACTGATTCGTCGGATGGACTGAATCACTCGTTCTCCGTTGGGACCGTATTTCAGTTCCAAACGAAGGTAGCCGACTGGTTCTTCTTCCAGCTTCTCTTCTTTCCAGTCCCAGATGAATCCTTCTCGCTTGAGAACATCGGCCAAGCCACGTTTCACGCGGCTGGCGGGGATGTCAACGAACGGACGCTCGACGCGTACGGCGTTGCGGATTCGGGTGAGCATGTCGGCAATGGGGTCGGTCATCATGGCTGTGGTTTCCCTTTAATTATCCAAGCTCACCAGCTGCTCTTACGAACGCCTGGGATCAATCCCGCGTTGGCATTCTCACGGAAGCAAATTCGGCACAAGCCAAACTTGCGATACACCGAACGTGGACGACCGCAAAACTTGCAACGGTTTTCTTTTCGAGTTGAAAATTTAGGCGTGCGAAGCGCCTTGGCGACCTTGGATTTGCTTGCCACGAAAGGACCTGCGGTGTACGGATCGGGGAGCGTCTCAAGCGAGAGACATGTGACGAATTGAAATATAACGATTGGTTGGTTCCGGGAGGGGAACCGAATCAGGCCGCGCCGGCCTGCTCTTTTTCTTTGGGTTGCTTGAACGGCATGCCGAACAACCGCAACATCTCACGAGCTTCGTCGTCGGTTTTGGCCGAGGTGACGAACGTGATGTTCATCCCTTGGGGACGAACGAATTTGTCTGGGTTGAGTTCTGGGAAAACCAGTTGCTCGTTCAAGCCAAGTGTGTAGTTGCCGTTGCCATCGAAGGCTTTTCGGCTGATACCGCGAAAGTCACGGACACGAGGAAGAACGATCGAAACCAAACGGTCAAGGAACTCATACATCCGTTGGCGACGCATGGTGACCATGCAGCCAATTGGCATGCCTTCACGCAAACGGAAGCCTGCGATCGACTTGCGAGCGATGGTTGTAACTGGTTTTTGGCCAGTGATTTGGGTCATCGAATCGATGGCCAAGTCAAGGACCTTCTTGTCGCCAACAGCGGCACCAACACCCATGTTCATGCTGATCTTCAGCAGACGTGGCACTTGGTGCACGTTCTTGTAGCCGTAAGTTTCTGTCAGAGCGGCACGAACGGATTCGTCGTAACGCTGTTGCATTCGTGGAATGTTGCTGGACATGTTAGGCACTGTGCCGCCGAGGAAGTAACGGCCAATAGGGTAAGGTGTGTGTGGTGGTAGTCGTCAATCAGCTAGCTGCTTTGGACGCCTTCGCCGGTGCGATTTGGCCGAGGCTCTCGCCGCTTGCCTTCGCGAATCGTTCTTTGCTTCCATCATCCAGGTAGCGAACGCCGATGCGAGTCGGTTTGCCGGTCGATGGATCGACCAACATCACGTTGCTCGCACTCATGGGCATCTCTTTGTTCAAGCGACCGCCCTGAGGGTTCTTTTGGCTCTGGCGAACGTGCTTCCACACGCGTGCAGCACCTTCGACGACAACCTTGTCTTTGTCGCGATCGACTTTCAAAATTTTGCCACGGTGACCTTTGTCAGCTCCGGCAATCACAATGACTTCATCGTCAACGCGAAATTTCATGGTAGTAACTTTGATCGGTAATTTGTTTGCAAATGGTGGTTAGGCTCGATGTCTCGGCGGGTGTCACCGAGGAACCGAATCAGACCACTTCGTTGGCCAGGCTGACGATTTTCATGAAGTTGTTTTCTCGCAACTCACGAGCGACCGCACCGAAGATGCGAGTGCCGCGTGGGTTACGGTCTTTGTCAACCAACACAACCGCGTTGGAATCGAATCGGATGTAGCTTCCGTCAGGACGACGGGTTGGTTGCTTCACCCGAACGATGACGGCACGCACAACGGCCTTCTTCTTCACTTCGCTGCCAGGAATCACACTCTTGACGCTGCATACGATCACGTCGCCAACGGTGGCGAAACGACGCCGACTGCCGCCGAGCACCTTGATGCACATGACTTCTCGAGCACCGGTGTTGTCGGCGACATCGAGGCGGGATTCTTGTTGGATCATATCTGTTTACTTCAACGACAAAAACGTTGGACGATTGTGTGGAGGAGGTTGCGATTAAGCGTCCGTGGCGGCCGATTCAGTTTCGGGTTCACCAGCGTGAGCTGCGGCCAAGCCTTCAGCCTCGGCATTCTTGCGAGCGGCACGCAAAGCAACAACGTCGACTGCGGTGCTCTTTTCAAGCACGCGGACCAAACGCCAGCGTTTGAGTTTGCTCAATGGTTCCGATTCAATGATCTCGACCTTGTCGCCTACGCCCGATTCATTGTTCTCGTCGTGAACGTGACACACCGTGCGGCGGCGAATGTACTTCTTGTATTTTGGATGCTTGACCAAACGAGCGATCTCGACGCGACGCGTCTTGCTCATTTTGTCGCTGGTCACAATTCCGGCTACGACGCGTTTGGGCATGGTGCTAGTTGGACGTGCAGTGAATGAATGGGTGAGGTTGAGTCGTCAATTAAGCTTGCGGTTGTGCAAGTTGACGTTCTGTTTGGATCGTCTTGACACGAGCGATCGTTTTTCGGTTCTTTTTGATCTCGCTGGGCGTATTCAAACGCTCGGACTGAGATTGGAAACGCAAGCGAAACAGTGTTTCGGCGGCTTCCTTCGCAGTCGCATCGAGCTGTTCGTCGCTCATTTCGCGAAGTTCGGTCAGTTTGGTCATCGAATTAGACAAAGGTCAAAGGGGATGAATCGTACATAGGGTCAGAATGGTTTGGATTGTTTACCAGTCGACTTCTCAACCCCAACGAACGGAACAATCGATGTTTCGATCGTTCCCGTTGATGATGTATGTTGAAGTGTCGCGGGCAATCCTTCTCATCGACCCGCCAATCAGTCGGACCGCTAAGCGATCACGCAGAGCGGCGTTCGACAAATCGGACTTTGACCGGCATCTTGCTGGCCAGACGTGCAAAGCACACCTTGGCTTGTTGTTCGGTCACGCCACTGAGTTCGTATAAAATGGTTCCCGGCTTCACAACCGCGGCCCAAAAGTCAGGCTCCCCTTTACCTTTACCCATCCGTGTTTCCAGCGGTGTGCTAGTCACAGACTTGTCGGGAAAGATTCGGATATAGAGCTTGCCTTGGCCGCGAACGTATTGCTGGGCAGCGATCCGTCCGGCTTCGATCGTCGTAGCTTTGATCCAGCCAGCATCCAGTGATTGGATACCGTAGTCACCAAAGACGACCGTATTGCCGCGAGTCGCGTTACCTTTTATACGACCTCTTTGGCTTTTTCGATGCTTGACCCGTTTGGGCATCAGCGCCATCGTTGTCGTCTCCGTAAGTACCTTGGTTAATCCACACTTGAATCCCGATGTGCCCCTGTGGCGTCATCGCTTCGGTGAATCCGTAATCAATCTTGGCTTGTAGCGTGCTCAATGGAATCGAGCCAGCACTTTGCTTTTCGCGACGGGCCATTTCGGCGCCGCCCAGTCGACCGGCCATTTGGATTTTGATGCCCTTTGCACCAGCGTCCATCGTCTGTTCGAGCATTCGTTTCATTGTGCGGCGGAAGCTGGATCGCTTTGCCAATTGCTGCGAGATGTCCTCAGCAACCAGTTGAGCTTGCAGTTCAGGGCGTCCAACTTCTTCCACTTTCAGGTTGATGCGACGTCCGACCAGGTTCTGCAGTTCGGCTTGCAGGATCTCAATTTCCTGTCCCTTCTTGCCGATAATCAAACCTGGGCGAGCAACGTAAAGCATCACCCGAACTTCATCGCGAGTACGTTCGATCTCGATACGATCGATTCCCGCGCTCTTGTATTGTGACTTCTTGGGGTGCTTGGTGATGAATTCGCGAATCTTGCGATCTTCCACCAGCAGGTCCGCAAAATCCTGCTTCGAGGCATACCAACGACTTCCCCAACCACGGGTGACGCCGGTACGAAACGCAATCGGATTGACTTTTTGACCCATGGGAGAGTGCTGAGTGCTGAAGGCAGGGAGTTAAATAAACGGTGTTGTGTTTGGTGTCGTTTGGATGCTTGAGGATTCCCTCAGGCGATCATCAACTAAACATTTTCGATGTGTGTCAGGCCCACACGAATGTGGCTGGAACGTTTCTTGATCATGAACGCCATGCCACGAGCACGAGGCTGAATGCGTTTGAACATGGGCCCGCCGTCGACGCGAACGTCGGTGATGACCAGTTCTTCGATGCGATGGCTGCGTCCGCTGTTTTGATCGGGGTCCTGCGCGTTTCCGACAGCACTTTTGATCACCTTCTCAAGCATGCGAGCACCACGTTGGGGCTGATACTTCAGGGTGTCCAATGCTTCGTCGGCAAACATGCCACGAACCAAATCGGCAACCAGACGCACCTTTTGGGCGCTGATGCGGGCGTTCTTATGATATGCGTTGAATTGAGACATGTCTGTCGCTAAATCGTTTGACTCGTGAAATTCACCAACCGTATGGTGGGACGCTAGTGATTAGCGTTTGCCCTTGCCGCCGTGACCCTTGAAGGTCCGCGTGGGAGCAAACTCACCGAGTTTGTGACCCACCATGTCTTCGGTCACCAACACTTTGATGTGCTGGCGGCCGTTGTGAACCATGAACGTGACGTTCACGAATTCTGGAACGATCGTGCAAGATCGTGCCCATGTCTTGATCGGTTCTTTCGAGCCTGTTTCGGCTGCCTTCTGAACTTTGAAAAAGACTTTCGGGTCAACAAAGGGACCCTTCTTACTGCTTCGACTCATGATTTTTTACCGGAGTTGCCGCTGAAAGGGTGGCCTACTTGTGGAGTTTCAACTGACCGTAGCGACGACTCTTGCGTCGGCGAACGATCGACGAGTTGCTTGGTTTACGTTTTTGACGTGTACGGCCGCCCTTAGCACTCTTGCCCGATGGGCTGACTGGGTGACGTCCACCTTTGGTTCGGCCTTCACCGCCACCGTGCGGGTGATCGATTGGGTTCATGGCGGTACCACGAACGTGAGGTCGACGACCCAACCAACGTGAACGACCAGCTTTACCGAGCACAACATTCATGTGGTCGCTATTGCCAACTTGACCGATTGTTGCACGGCAAGCACTCGGAACGCGACGGACTTCGCCGGATGGAAGCAGCAACTGAGCCCAGTCAGCTTCGCGAGCTTGAAGGGTCGCTTGTGTTCCGGCCGAGCGGCACATCACTGCTCCGCGGCCAGCACGCATTTCAATGCAGCAAACCGAGGTTCCCAGTGGAATGTTTTTTAGTGGCAAGCAGTTGCCGACCACTGGAGGTGCGTCAGGTCCGTTCTGTAGTTTGTCGCCCGCGGCAACTCCCGAAGGAGCGATCACGTAGTGTTTTTCGCCATCGGGGTACTTCAGCAGTGCGATGCGTGCGGTGCGGTTCGGGTCGTACTGAACCGAATCGACCGTTGCAACGACACCGTCTTTGACACGACGGAAGTCGATGACGCGGTATTTCTGTTTGTGTCCGCCACCACGGTGACGCGAAGTGATTTTGCCCTGGTTGTTCCGTCCGCCGGTTTTGGTCTTTGGACGCAGCAAGGAACGTTCTGGCTTGTAGCCAGGCGTCAGTTCCTTGAAGTCGCTGACCGACGCGTTGCGTCGGCCGGCGCTGGTCGGCTTGTAGATTCGGATGCCCATGAGTATCGCTTTTTCTTGCGAGCTGTTTCTGTGCGGGGAAGTGTTGCGTTGAGATTGGTGTCGGATCTTTGGCGAACCAAGAGATCTTCACAGTGTCCTAGAAGAAGTCGATGCGATGGTCTTCGTGAAGCGAGACGATTGCTTTCTTCCAGTCGCTGGTTCGTCCAATCTTGTATTTGAACCGGCGGGCTTTCCCTTTGCGGGTCTGGGTGCGGACTTTCAGGACTTTGACGTCGAACAAATGTTCAACAGCCTTTTTAACGTCCAGTTTGGTGGCGTCGCGGTGGATTTGGAACGCGTATTGGTTGTTCCGCGTGGCGCGGTGCACACCTTTTTCGGTGACGAGCGGTTTCAGCAAGACCTGGTGGGGTTCCAGTTCAATCTTGCGTTCAACAGGTTTGGGTGGTTGGATCGCAGACATATCAGGCCGCTGCCTCCGCTTCGTTGGTGTTCTGGGTGGAACCGGCGAATGTGCCGTCTTTGACTCGGTCCAGTGCTTCTTGTGTGAAGAGCACTCGTTTAGGAGTCAGCAGGGTCAGTGCGTTCAGTTGGCGAACGGGTTCGACCGTTACGCCACTGATGTTGCGTCCGCTCTTGTAGATGATTTGGTCATCGCCAGCGGTTGCGATCAAAGTCGTGGTGTTCGCCAATCCGAGGTTCTTCAGGATTTGAGCGATTTGGCTGGTCTTAGGGGCGTCCAGCTTCAGTTCGTTGATGACAACGATTTCGCCATCGTCGATTCGCGAGCGGATTGCCATGCGAGTGGCGATCTTGATAGCTTTCTTAGGTAGGCGATAGCTGTAGTCGCGAGGTTTGACGGTTCGTGCAACACCACCACCACGGCGAACGTTGGTTCGCTTGGAGCCGGCACGTGCGTTGCCGGTGCCCTTTTGGCGGTACATCTTCTTGTTTGTGCCGCTGACTTGGCCACGGGTTCTTGTGTTGTGCGAACCTTGGCGTTTGTTGGCTTGGTACATGACCACCACGTCGTGCAGCAGTTGTTTGCTGACTCGGTTGGCGATTTGTTCGGTGTCGATCTCGTACTGGCCGACTTCTTTGCCGGATGCGTCGAGGATAGGTAGGTTTGCCATGATTGTATTCCTCAGCCGACTTTGTTGGTTTGACGAATCGAGACAAAGCCGCCGTTAGGTCCAGGAACCGCACCGCGAATCATCAGCAGGTTATTTTCTGCGTCGACGCGAACGACTTCAAGATTACGGGTGGTGACTTTGGCGTTGCCGTACTGGCCAGCCATTCGCTTGCCTTTGAACGTGCGGCTCGGCGATGCACTCATCCCGGTACCACCGGCGTGACGGTGACACTTCTTGACGCCGTGGGTGGCACGTTGTCCAGCGAAGTTGTGTCGTTTCATGACACCGGCGAAGCCGCGTCCCTTGCTGGTGCCGGTGACATCAACCTTTTTGACATCGTTGAATTGTTCAACGGTGAGGGTGTCGCCGACGTTTGCTTCGGATGGTCCGCGGAATTCGCGAACGAATCGTTGTGGTTCGCAATCTGCCTTGGCGGGGGCTTCGATGCCTGCGGCCGAGCGTTTCTTGGAACGCTTGCTTTCGATGGTTGCAACTTGGCCACGCTCACTGCGTTTTGCCAAGCGGCGTGGTTTGTCTTCGAAACCCATTTGAACGGCTTCATAACCGTCGCGGTCTTTGCTGCGTACTTGGAGTACGTGGCAAGGGCCAGCTTGCACGACCGTGACGGGAACAGCGGTTCCGTCTTCCAGGAAGATCTGAGTCATCCCGATTTTACGGCCAAGGATAGATGGTGACATAACAGTTCCTGCTCGCGGTTAGCGAGCGATGTGCGATTCGTTAGGAGTTCCGAGACCTTCGAAGCGATCTGCTCAAGTGATCGGCGGACGCCGAGCCTGAGTGATTTCGCCGCGACATCCGACCATGCGGAAAACCGTGACCAATTCGTGTGTGTGATGGGGTAACTTGAGTCGGTCCCCGGTTAGGTGGCGTTTTGCCGTGGGGTCCGATCTTGTTCTGACTGGGAGGCCGGTTGAAGACTGATTTTGCTAGCGAAGTGATTCGCCGTCGCTCAATCAGTGAAGGCTCTTTGTCAGTTGAGTGCCGGGGTTGCGAAGTGCGATTGTCGACCGATCAGCGGGCGGACGCCTTGATCTTGATATCGACACCAGCCGGCAGGCTTAGCTTGTTGAGTGCTTCGATCGTCTTGGCGGATGCCTGAACGATGTCCACCAAACGCTTGTGCGTTCGGATTTCATATTGTTGACGAGCCTTCTTGTTGACAAAGGGGCTCGACAGAACCGTGTATCGTTCGATTCGGGTCGGCAAAGGAATTGGGCCATGCACAATGCTGGCGGTTGCTTTGACGGTGTCGACAATGTCGCGGGCACTCTGGTCCAGCACGGCATGGTCGTACGCTTCCATTCGAATGCGGATGACTTCGCTGGGGCCGGTTGACACTGCTTACTTCCAAGTCGGGAACGAGAAAACGAGTCCATTCCTCACAACAACTTTGCTGTGGGGAGGCGAGAATGTACGGTTGACGTCATTGAGCGTCAACGGCTTTTGAACAATTGATGAAAAAAAGCCGTTGATTTTGCCGGGATTGATCTTGGCAGCGACTCGGCGCGACCCAATCCGTGCTAGGAAGCTTGGAATCGCCTCTTTTGCGCTCTCTGTCTTCCGTGTTTTCGATTCGCCAAGGCAATGGTCATCGACGCGATTGATCGATCCCTTGAGTCGGTGTTGGTTGACTTGCTTTGAATAGGCAAGGCAAATTGGGTTGAGCGGGTTTGTTGGTTTGCGTTCGTTGGTCTTGTTTCGGGGCGGGTGGTTGATTGGACGTTGATTTTGACGGCGATTCGCCTTCTTCGTCGGCCGGCGGTGGAGCCAGTTGTATTGGTGGGAGCGAGCCGCGGGCGATCGTCGGGTTGTCTGGTGAGTCTTGCGGTTTGGGTGTTCGTGCGATCGTGGCCGCCTGGGTTTTGGTTGGCGGAGGTTTGCTGGGTGTCGCCCGTTCTTTGTCGCCAGCATCGGCGGGGCTCGGGACGCATCAGCAGTTGGGTTTGCCGCCGTGTTCGATGCGGATGTTGTTTGGCCTTCGCTGTCCCGCGTGCGGTATGACGACTTCTTGGAGTTGGTTGACGCGAGGGGATCTGGTTGCCTCCGCATCAGCAAATTTGTCCGGGATGTTGCTGGGTTTGTTTGTTGTGTTGTTGCTTGTGTTGGGGTTCAGGTTGGTTTGGTATGGCCGCAGTTTGTCTCGCAGGGTGAACTGGTGGGTTGGTTTTGGTGTCGTGTTCATCGGTGTTCTCAGCGTCGCTGAATGGCTGGTTCGGTTGCAGTTCGATTGAATTTCGAGCCAAAAGTTTGATTCCCCCTACACGAATGTGGCGGATGCGTGTGAGAATGCGGCCCGCGTTGGTCTTTTAAAGGCCGGCGGTTTTCGTTTGTTTCCTGGCCATTTCCACCTTGGCGTCAAAATGAGTGACACCTTCAATCCCGACACGCCCAATATCGACGCGCCCGCAATCGATTCGCCCACGACGGATCCTGAGCCAGCAGAATTCGAAGTGAAGATGGCGTCGCGGGTCGACCGTTTGCCTCCATACATGTTTGGTCGCATCAACAACCTGCTGTATCAAAAGCGGCGTGCTGGGGATGACGTGATCGATCTCGGGATGGGCAATCCATCGGATCCGCCTGATCCCGTTGTTGTTCAGAAGCTGAATGATGCAGCGGCTGATATCGGTAACCACGGCTACAGCAAGTCAAACGGGATCACGAATCTTCGTCGCGAGGTGGCTAGCAAATACCATCGCAAATATGGCGTGCGATTGGATCCGGAAGGCGAGATCATCGCTTGTCTGGGAAGCAAGGAAGGTTTCTCGCACATGTGTTTGGCTCTGATGGGGCCTGGCGATACAGCGATCATTCCATCGCCCTACTTCCCGGTTCACATGTATGGCGTGATTTTGGCGTCGGGCAATGTGGTGGCGTTGGATGTGGCGGATCCGGACAAGTTCCTGCGGAACGTTGCCTACACGTGCGAAAACCTAACGCCTCGGCCAAAGGTTTTGATCGTCAATTACCCGCACAACCCATCGTCGGCCGTGATCGAAGCGGACTTCTTTGTTGAAGTCGTTCGTCTGGCGAAAAAGTACGGCCTGATGGTCATTCATGACTTCGCTTACGCCGATGTCGCGTTCGACGGTTATGTGCCGCCGAGTTTTCTTTCCGCTCCCGGTGCCAAGGACGTGGGCGTTGAGTTCACGACGATGAGCAAGGGATACAACATGGCCGGTTGGCGTGTTGGTTTCTGTGCTGGAAACGCGGATATGGTTCGCGGTCTGGGCACGATCAAGGGCTATTACGACTACGGCATGTTCCAGGCGATTCAAATCGCTGCGATCGTGGCTCTTCGGGAAACGGAAGCGACCGTTGCGAAGCAATCCGAGGTCTATCAAAGCCGGCGTGATGTGTTGGTCAGCGGTCTGCGTCGGCTCGGTTGGAATGTGAATCCTCCGAAGGCGGGCATGTTCGTTTGGGCCGAAGTTCCCGAGCCTTGGAAGAGCCAAATGAGCACGATGGATTTCGCAATGATGTTACTGGAAGAAGGCAATGTGGCGGTCAGTCCAGGCAGTGGTTTCGGTGCCGCGGGGGAGGGCTATCTGCGGATGTCTTTGGTTGAAAACGAGCACCGGTTGCGTCAAGCGGTTCGTCAGATCGGAAAGTGTCTGGCAGCCGGGAAAGCGGACGCGGGGCCTGTCGCTTCGTCGGCTTCGTAGTTCAGTCGCCAGTTCGTGTTCATTAGGCTTGTTAGTCAGCTGAGTTTGACGGGCAGCCGTGTTTGTCGGGCATCGGCGTTTTCTGGTCGTGATTGGTTCTTGAGGTAGCATCGAGATGCGTTTGGGTTTGGCTCTGAGAGCGTTTTGGAAGGCAATGTTTGATCGGCAGGTCGCTGAGCGTGTCGCGTTGGCACTGGATGGCGTCGATTTGGCGCCTGGTTCGTCGTCGCAGTCTGCGCCGATTGCCGTGGAGCAATCGCCCGCGAAACCGGTTCGGCAGGAGCCGGTGCAGAGCGACGCGATTGCGCTTCTGGGGGCGCTTCAGAGGGACGGTCGGCTGGTGGATTTGATCCACGAGAACCTGGATCAATATGGTGATGATCAGGTTGGTGCCGCGGCGCGACCTTGTTTGGAGCAGTGCCGCCAAACGCTGGATCGGTTGTTGGCGATCAAGCCGCTCGCTGATGCTGAGCACGGCGGGGTGATCCCGGTCGAAGCAAATGCGTCGTCTGCTCGTTTGCGCTGGGTAGGAGAGGCGTCCGGGGCTTCGCAGGGGAAGGTCGTGCACAGCGGATGGGTCGCTACGCAAGTTCAGTTGCCCGCCTGGTCAGGAAGTTCCGAGGATGCGTTGGTGATCGCTCCGACCCAGGTCGAAGCTCCGTAGTTGTCCGGCCTGTCAGGCTTCGGCTTGGCGGGAGTTCGGTTATTGCCGGTCGCCGTCCGCATCGCGGTTGCGGAAGGCCCGCAAAGGCTTGGGCTCGTGTGAATGCCGGTGTGCTCCGTAGTGGCCCTAGGCGGTCGCTCTGCCGCCTGGTTGCCAATCGTCGTTCTAGTACTGGAAGCTGTCAGCGTCTTCTTTGGGGGCTGCCTGGTAGCCGTAAGGTTCCATGCTGCTTCCCGCTCGGCCTTGGCTGAGGCTTCGCACGGCTCCGGAGTAGCCGAACATCTCTTTCAGTGGAGCGTGTGCCGTGATCACGGTCATGGCTCCGCGGCTTTCCGTTGATGCGATGATGGCGCGGCGCTGTTGCAGGTCGCCAACGATCTCGCCCATGTAGTCTTCCGGCGTGGTGACCTCGACTCGCATGACGGGTTCGAGGAGCACGGGGCCGGCGGCTTGCAAGCCGCTTTCGAATGCATCGCCAGCGGCAATTCGGAATGCGACTTCATCGCTGCCTTCTTCGGCCATTTCCGCGTCCAGGACATCGATTCGGACTCCCGACAGCGGGAATCCGGCGATCATGCCGCCGCCTTCCGCTCGGTCGCGAATTTCGTCGATCGCGGCGCTGCGGACTGCGTTGGGCAAGCCGACGTCTGGTGGAAGTCGGTCAAAGACGATCACTGGATCGGACGGGTTGTCGGTCGGGCTGATCTTCACTTTCAGCCGAGCAAACATCTGCGTCGAGCCAACCACGCGGTTGCATTGGCCGACCAGTTCGGCGTTGCCGCCGATGGTTTCGCGGTAGTTCACGCGAGGCTTGTAGAACTTCACGTTCAGACCAAAGTCGCGAGTCAGGCGGTGCTGGATGACTTCGAGGTGCAGTTCGCCCATGCCGCTAATGATCGTCTGGCCGATCTCTTCGTTGTCGACCGCCCGGAACGTCGGGTCTTGGCGGCGGAGCATGTCGAGGGTTTCTTCCAGCTTCTTTCGGTCCGCCGTGCTTTCTGGTTCGATCGCCATCGAGAGCACTGTTTCGGCGAATTTGATGCTGGGCAGTTCGATTGTTTCTTTGGTGTCGCAAACCGTGTCGCCGGTGATGGCGAATCGGGGGCCGATCACACAGCAGATATCGCCGGCGCCGACGGAATCGACTTGCCCGTCGCGTTCCTTTTTCGAGGCGTGGATTTGCCAAATTTGGGCGACATTTTCCTTTTTATCTCGGTTGGGGCACTGCACGCGAGAGTTTTGTTTTAGCTCACCGCTGTAGATCCGGATCCAATAATTGTCGCCCGTTTTCGCGGGCAAGATCTTGAAAACGAGGCCGCAGAATGGCTCTTTCGGGTCTGGGTTTCGGGAGAGTGTTTTGTCGGGTTTCTTTGGGTCGTGGCCTTCGACCGCTGGGCGATCCAGCGGGCTAGGGAGAAAGTTTCCGACGCCGGTCATCAGTGGCTGCACGCCGATTCCGTGGAGAGCGGAGCCGCAGAACACGGGCTGGATGGTTCGGTCTAGGCAGCCCTTTCGCAGTGCCGCCAAAATCACGTCGCGAGGGACTTCTTTGTCTTCCATCGCCAGGCCCATGGCTTCTTCGCTGAGTTCGTAGACCGCTTCCAGCATCTGCTCTCGCCAGATCGCAGCGTCGTCGGCCAGTTCTTCCGGCAGATCAGTTTCGGTGATTTGCTTGCCTTCCGTTTCTGGATCGAACTGCAAGAGTTTCATGCCGACCAGGTCGATCACGCCGCGGAATGGATTGTCGACGTGCGCGGGGCCTTCACCGACGGGCAGTTCGACTGCGACAGGTCGGCCGCCCAGTCGAGGTCCGATGTCGTTGAAGACGGTCTCGAAGCTCGCGCCTTCGCGATCCATCTTGTTGATGAACACGATCCGCGGGACCTCGTAGCGATCAGCTTGTCGCCACACGGTTTCGCTTTGGGCCTCGACGCCTTCGCGAGCGGAGAACACCACGACCGCTCCGTCGAGGACTCGGAGGCAGCGTTCGACTTCGGCGGTGAAGTCAACGTGGCCGGGGGTGTCCAGCAGGTTGATGTTGTAGTCGCCCCAGGCGTACTTCACACAGGCGCTGAAGATCGTGATGCCGCGTTCCTGCTCCTCGGGATCATCGTCGGTGTCCGTCGTGCCGTGGTCCACTCGCCCGACCCGGTGTTTCGCACCACTGAGGTAGAGCATTCGCTCGGTGACGGTGGTTTTGCCAGCGTCGATGTGGGCGATGATCCCGATGTTGCGAATCTTGGATATGTCGGCGGCCATGGCGGGTCGGTGCGTTGGGAAGCGTTTTGGGGCGGGTGCGCAAAGAAAAATCGCGATCCGGCAGAACCGAATCGCGACCAATTGTGAACGTTAGAGGGCATCGCGCGTAGCGGCTGAAAATCAATTCAGTCGTTCGCAGCGGATCACCATGCGAAGTGAGCGAATGCCTTGTTGGCGTCAGCCATGCGGTGCGTGTTTTCGCGTTTGGTGTAGGCGGCGCCTTCCTTCTTGAAGCCAGCCAGCAATTCGTCGGCCAGTTTCAAGGCCATTGGGCGGCCCTTTTTGTCGCGAACAGCAGCCAGGATCCAGCGGATCGCGAGGCTTTGCTGGCGAGCTTTGTTGACCTGCATTGGAACTTGGTAGCTGGCACCACCGACTCGCTTGCTGCGAACTTCGATGTATGGCTTGATGTTTTCCAAGGCCGCTTCGAAGACTTCGATAGGAGTCTCTTCACCTTCGTGGCGTTTGCCGATCTCTTCCAGGGCATCGTAGAAGACTCGCTGTGCGGTGGTCTTCTTTCCGTCCAGCATCAAGCAGTTGATGAATTTGCTAGCCAGCAACGAGTGGTGCCGCGGGTCGCCGATGAGTTGCGAGCGGCTGGAAGTGATGCGTCCCATGAATGTCTGATCGAGCTACGAAGGGAAGTGAATGATTTGGAAACGACAGATGCCGAGAAGTGAAGGGCTGGGCCTTACTTCTTGGCTCCGTAACGGCTGCGGGATTGCTTACGGCCGTCAACACCCAATGCGTCGCGTGAACCGCGGACAACTTGGTATCGAACACCGGGCAAATCGCGAACACGACCACCGCGAACGAGCACGATCGAGTGCTCCTGCAGGTTGTGGCCTTCGCCGGGGATGTAAACGGTGACTTCTTTGCCGTTGCTCAATCGAACCCGGGTGATCTTCCGCAGAGCCGAGTTTGGCTTCTTGGGGGTCATGGTCCGGACTTGCAGGCAAACACCCTGTTTTTGAGGGCATTTCTCGAGAACCGGCGACTTGCTCTGGCTCTTTTTCTGCTTCCGGTTTTTACGGACGAGTTGATTGATCGTTGGCATGAAAACAATGCAATTGGACGGTGATGTGTCGCGGCACGCAACTTGGGCCGAGATTTTTGCAAGCGGCGAAGTATGGCGGCTGTGCCATTCCTGTCAAGGCCGAATTGCGGGTGAAATGCATTCGTGTGGCATTCTGGGGTGTCTGTCGACACTTCCCATGTCCCAAATGCGGCGCCAGAGTTTCGTCAGTCGCGTGGCTTCTGAATGATCTCTTTTCGTCTGGCGATGAAATGTTCCTTCAGTTTTCTTCGTCATGGCAAGCGGATTTCACATGGAAAACGCCCTGCTTGTCGGACGATTGCTCTACTCTGGTTCTGATGATTTTCTTTCCGCCCCTCCTTAACCGTGACGCCTGAATCTCGCCGCGTGAAACAGCCCAACGAAACATTTTCGTCACCGTCTTGGCCGATTTCGATCGGTGCTCCGGTTTGGTCCTGCGACGGATGGGGCGACTTGGTCTATCCCAAAAAGACGCCTCGGACGGAGTGGCTTTCGTGGTATACGCGAACGTTCAATACGGTCGAAGGAAACAGTACGTTTTATGCTGTCCCCGGTGAGCAAACTTTTCGCGGCTGGGCCGAGCAAGCGGCCGATGGTTTTGAGTTCTGCTTCAAGTTTCCCAAGCGGATCTCGCATGACAGCATGCTCCAGCACTGCGACGACGAGGTGCGAGAGTTTCTGGCTCGGTTGCGTGTGATAGCAAAAGCCAATCGGTTGGGACCGACGTTTTTGCAACTCGGGCCAAACTTTGGCCCTGATCGATTGCCCATCCTGGCGAAGTTTCTTCGCCGTTTGCCAAGTGAGTTGCCGTGGGCGGTGGAGCTTCGGCATCACGATTGGTTTGATTCAGCGGACAATGAGGCACGCGCGAACGATTTGCTGCGAGACCTTCAGATCGACAAGGTCACATTTGATAGCCGGCCTCTGTTCCAATCACCGCCTGAAGATGTGATCGAAGAAAAGTCGCAGGCGAGGAAGCCGCGAACACCAGTCCGGCAAACGGTCACGGCCCAGCGGCCAATGTTGCGAATCGTGGGACGCAATCGGGTCGAGCTTGCCGATACATTCTTGGATCAATGGCTGCCGATCTTGGTCGGTTGGCGGAAGGCGGGTTTGCGACCGATCGTGTTCACGCACACGCCTGATGATCGCTTGGCACCGCAGTTTGCCGAGTTGTTGCTAGCGAAATTGGCCGATGCGATGCCGGGTGTGGACTTCACCCTGCCCCGCCCTCCACAATCTCCCGAACAATTGTCGTTGCTGGATTGAATCGATCCGTACGACGTTTCCCCAACTGGCTTCTCCCCGCAGGCTTTTCCCATGCAACATCTGGATGTTCGAATTCACGACAACGTGGCGACCGTTTTGATTGACCGGCCGGAAAAGCATGGTGCTCTCAGTCCCGGATTGTTGTTTGATCTCAACGAAGCTCTCGGCGATGTGCACCAAGAAAAACGGGCACGGGCGGTCGTTCTGTCATCGCGAGGCGATCATTTTTGCTCGGGAGTCGACCTGCAAGTTTTTCAGCAGATCGCCGACTTGCCTGAATCGGAACGGATGCAGCAATGGTTCGAATATTGGCGAGCGGTCTCGGAAACCTGCGAAAAGATGCTGCGGTTTCCCAAGCCAATCATTGCGGCGGTGGATGGAGCGGCGATCGGGGCGGGGTTCGCGTTGATGTTGGCATCCGATTTGTGCGTGGCCAGCAATCGAGCCACCTTTGCCGCCGATGCCGCTCGACGGGGACTGGTCGGTGGAGTGACGACCGCGTTGTTGTCGTTCCGAGTCGGTGCGGCGGCCGCTGCCCGGCTGACTTTGGCTGGTGAAACGATCGATGCGAACGAAGCCCAACGATTGAATTTGCTATGCCAATCGCCAGTGGCGTCGGATCAAGTTTGGGTGGCGGCCAGCCAGTGGGCTGCTCGTTGCAGCGAAGGGCCCGCCGAAGCGGTGCAGGCGTCCAAGCGATTGCTCAATGAAAGCGTCGGTGAAGCCTTGCTGACTCAGATTTCCGCGGCGGCTGCGGACAGTGCGTCGGCATGCACGACGGAATCGGCCGCCGAAGGTGTTTCCGCGTTCCTCGAAAAACGCAAGCCGAGCTGGCCGTAGCTGATGTCTTTCGAAGCGTACGCTGGGCTTCCAAGCCCGGCGAAACCATCTCTTCCGTCGGGCTTGGAAGCCCAACGTACAAATTCAGCCTGCAAGCTACGAACGTTTGCGGTAGCAAACTCGGTAGACCGGGATGCCCATCTTGCGACTGCGTCGTTCGAAGTGGGTGTGGAAGTCCAAGTCATGCGTGGATTCTCGCTGCGTTTCCGGCAACGGCACGCCGAGTTCCGGTGCGATTTCCGCGATCAGTTCCACGGTCAGTTCAAAGTAATCCAGCACGTCCGTCCAGAAGTGCAGTCGGCCTCCGACGCGAAGGCAGCGGCTGAAGTTGAGGATGTTGTCATGGCTGAGAACGCGACGTTTTCGATGTCGTTTTTTCCACCAAGGATCCGGGAAATAGACGTGCACTCCGTCGAGCGATCCATCCTCGATTCGTTTGCCTTCGTCGGTGACCGCGAACAGCGGCGTGGCGTCGCCCGCCAGCATTTTCGCGTTGGCTCGTTCGCGTTTGGCCAACCTGGCGGCAGCGTGAGCGGCGTATTTGCGAGCGATTTCGATCCCGAAGTAGTTGTTTTCGGGACGACGATCGGATTCGGTTTGAATGAACAACCCTTTGCCGCTGCCGACCTCAATTTCTAGCGGCTGGTCGTTGCCGAACAGCGTTTGGCTGTTGATCGTCGCTGGTAAATCCTCGGGCTTTTTCAGCCAAGAATCCAGGTCCAATGCGGGGTTGGGTTTTCGGAGGGCGGCGCGAGGCATGCAAAGAAGCTGTTGAGGGAAAGGCGAAAGACGGTGTGCCGTCATCGTAACGCGACGCAAAATCTCTACAATCTTCCCTTCCCGCTTTCTGCCGACTCGATTTGCCCCACCCCCTTTCGGATTCCAAGCCCGCATGGCTGCGACAACTAACAATTTTGACGGCCTTCGCGTGGCCGCTCTCGAGAGCCGACGGGCCGACGACATGACGCGGCTGATCTGCAAATTCGGTGGCGAAGCTTTCGTCAGCCCATCGATGCGAGAGGTGCCGATCGAGCCCAACCGGGCAGCAATTGACTTCGCCTATCGCATCATCACGGGCGACATCGGCATCGTGATCCTGATGACCGGCGTTGGGTTTCGGTATCTGCTGAAGGCCACCGAGAAGCATGTCGAACAGCAACGACTGCTCGATGCTCTCAGCGATATCACGACGATCTGTCGCGGTCCGAAACCGGTGGCGGTGATGCGTGAGTTTGGACTGAAGCCGACTCACCGCGTTCCCGAACCAAACACATGGCGTGAGTTGCTGCAAACGATCGACGCAGGGATTCCCGTTGCGAACCAAACGATCGGCATTCAGGAGTACGGCGTCAGCAACAAACAACTGATCGCCGGTTTGGAAGCTCGCGGTGCAATCGCCGAATCGGTCAAAGTCTACGGCTGGGAATTCCCCGAAGACACTCAGCCGCTGAAGGCGAACACGCTGGCGCTGGCCGAAGGCGAACGAGACATCTTGCTGGTTACCAGTGCTCATCAAGTCGTCAACATGCTCCGCATGGCCGAGGAGCTTGGTGTCAGCGATTCGCTTCGCGACGGATTGTCCAAGACCGCGATCGTGTCGATCGGACCAACGACGAGCGACATGTTGCGAGAACATGATCTGGCCATCGCGATGGAGCCATCGCATCCCAAAATGGGGCACCTCGTCAGCGAGTCAGCTCGCGATGCCAAACGTTTGGTCGACGAAGTCCGTTCCAAATCGCCCACTTCTGGCTCGTCTGCCTCTGTCACGGTGCGGGCGGATGATTCCAATCTCATTTCTGCTAGCAAGACACCTATGCCCGCCATCGACGATCACCCCTCCCAGTCCAGTTTGTTCATGCGTGCTTGTCGCGGTGAGCCCACGCCCCGCACACCGGTTTGGATGATGCGGCAAGCTGGTCGCTACATGCAGGAGTACCGCGAAGTTCGTTCGCAGCAAACGTTTTTGGAACTTTGCGCCAATCCCAAGTTGTGCAGCGAAGTGATGTGTACCGCGGTCGAAAAGCTGGACGTTGACGCGGCGATCATCTTTTCGGACTTGTTGCCGATTTTGGTTCCGATGGGATTCGATTTGGAGTTCGTCAAGGGTGACGGCCCAGTCATCCACAACCCGGTTCGTTCGGCGGCGGATGTGGACCGAGTCAAAGGCCTCGACAACCCGCAGGACCTTGGCTTCGTCTATGAGACGGTCAAGCAAACGCGAGCGGACCTGCCCGAAGGCATTCCGTTGATCGGATTCGCGGGCGCTCCGTTCACGCTGGCCAGCTACGCGATCGAAGGCGGTGGCAGTCGGCAATACAGCAGCACGAAAGCTTTGATGCGTGCCGCCGATGGTGGCTGGGCCGCGCTGATGGATCGTTTGACTGACGCGATCATCGTCTATCTGAATGAGCAGATCTCCGCGGGAGCCCAGTGTGTGCAATTGTTTGATAGTTGGGCTGGTTGTTTGTCGCCAGGCGACTACCGCGAATTCGTGTTGCCATGGATGAAACGCATCTTGGAAGGCGTGACTCCCGGCGTGCCGTTGATCAATTTTGCAACCGGCAATCCGGAGTTGCTTCCTTTGCTGCGTGGCGATCGCCGCACAGTGGTGGGCGTGGATTGGCGGATCGAACTGGACGTGGCTTGGAAACGCGTCGGGCACGACATCTCCGTTCAAGGCAACTTGGACCCGTCGGTGTTGCTGACCGATGCCAAGACCATCCGCGCGGCTGTGCAAGATGTTTTGGACAAGGCCGGCGGTCGACCTGGGCACATCTTCAATCTCGGTCATGGCGTGCTGCAACAAACTCCGGTTGAAAATGCCATTGAGTTGGTCAAGGCCGTGAAAGAACTCTCGGTGCGAGATGATTTCTCAGCCGAGGATGGTGGAACGGATTCGTGAGCGAAACCTCTCGTGTTGTTTGCCCGTTGTGCCCGCTGCACTGCGACGATGTCGTGGTGAACATGGACGGATCGGTTCAAGCAAACGGGTGCGAGATCGCCGAGTCGGCAGGTTCGTTGGTGAACCAAATGGCTCGTGCGGACGAGGCGACGTTGGCCCGGATCGCTGCCGGCGAACAACCCGCTCGCGTGATCACTTCGGGCGTGGATTTGGTTGCGGCTCGGCAATTGGTCCAGTGGCAATCCGACGGTGCGATCGAAGTCGAAATCGAAACGGATCCTTCGGTCCAGGCCATCGGAACGGTCACACGTCGAGATGGAATTGTTGCGGCGACGCTGTCCGAAGTCGTCACGCATGCCGATTTGGTTTGGTTGATCGGCGAAGTCGATCCGGCTTGGCCTCGTTTGGAAGAGAAGCTGCGTTTAGAGTCCGTTGGTTCCGGTGCAACGATTGGCAAACGACAGGTGAAGCGTTGGGAGCGATGGACTGCTGATTTCGTGGGTCGGATGCATCACGCAATCGAGCACCCGGAAGCGACCGAAGAAGGTTCCGAGTTTCAAACGCGGGCCAACCATTTTCGCGATAGCCAGTACGCGGCGATCGTGATCGGTCCTGGAGCGTTTGATGCGGACGAAGCGGAAATGACCGCAGCGATGGTGGCGCGAATCACCCGCCGTCGCAATGAGTCGGCTCGCTGTGTTTGCGTGACCTTGGACCCCGCCGCGACGCTGCGAAGCATTCACGCATGGCGGACCAATGAATCGCTTGCGCCGATGATGTCTGATCCTGAGATCGATTCCACTCCTGTGATTCGGTTGGTGGGGATTGGCCATCGAACCTCCGGCGATCGTTCGGTCGATCTTCAAATTGGCGGGCATGACCCTGGGGTGGAACTTGCCAAAGCGTTCTTGCCCGCGAGTCCCTGGACAACTTCCATGGTCATCCGAGGCGACGGATCCGTGACCCTGCCACTTCAAGTACCAGTCGCTCTGTCTGTCGAGTCCCCCACCGCCATCGAGCAACTCCAAAAGGTGCTCCCAGAGTAGAACAGTTGTCCCCAACTGTTCCGGCTCGCAAGGTTCACTCCGAGGTTTGTTTCGAGCTGTTTGAGTTTGGATTGGGTGGGGTGAACGCTGGAATGTTGGGCTTCGCACACGGAACATTTAGGGACAAATGTTCTACTCTGGGGGATTCGAATTCGTACGCTCCCAGTACAAAAACTCGCCTGGACGCAGTTTGGCTTTGGCTGGGTTGTCGAAAATGTATTGCTGCAAATAGTGGAACTGTTCGGGGCTGCGGATGATGTGATCGAATGGTTCCGGTTGCCAGAATGGTCCGGAGGTTCCCAAGGCTTGGTTGATTTGGCGGGCTGAGTAACGCATCCAGCTTTGGCTGACGACACTGAGGTTTGATTCTGGATCGAACTGCACGATGGCATGGACGTGATTGGGCATCACCACCAATCGATCCAGTTCATACTTGGTTCCCCTATGGAATAGCAAAGTTTCTCCCACGATCTTGGCGATCTCAGGATCGCGAAGCACGCAAGCTCCATGGCACGCGTCGAGTGATCGATGGAATAGTTGGTCGGATCGTTTTTGGAACTCGCTGCGTTGATTGGGAGCAAGTTGCTCCATCATTCTGTCGTGAGTCATCAGATGACGAGAGACGGTTGATTGAGCGAGGCCAATCGGCAGGTCACGTGTGCGCAACCAGTCTTCGAGTTCACGCTGCCAGCGTTGAACAACTTCGGCTGGCATCGAATCCGCCGTCCGGAATGTGACGAATATCGCAGCCCCCGGTTGAAACCAGTGAGGGAGGTTCCGCTCGCTCACGAGAAGCTCTGCACAGGGATCAAAGCTTTTAAAAACCGGCTGTGGCTCATCTTGGTTCATCAACGCAGTTTAGCGAACAAGGCGTTCGCCAAGGTGGATTCGGGAACGCATTCTCTGAAAAACGAGTTCCCCAGAGTAGAACAGTTGTCCTCAACTGTTCCGCCTCGCAAGGTTTGCTGCGAGGTTTGCTTCGAACTGTTTGAGTTTGGAATGGGTGGGCCGGACGCTGGAATGTTGGGCTTCGCACACGGAACATTTGGGGACAAATGTTCTACTCTGGGGCCGCGCCGCTTTCGGATCGCTGTTTGAGGTCGTTCAGCATGGCGTGCCAGAAGGCTTTAGGGTCTTCGGTCGATTGTTGGTACATCGACAGTTTGGGCATTGAGTTGACCAACCGCTCCAGTCGATCGTGGGCCTGTTCGGGGTGATTGATGTGGGTGGTGTAGACGGATGCCAGGCCTTCTTTGAGACGCTGCTCGAAATAGGTTAGCTGACGAAGCCATTCGGCGTTCTGGCTGGCTTGGAATTGGCGATCCATTTCTTGGAAGCTTCGGTCGAGATGAAAGGCGATCAGGGAAGGAGCTTCCGGATCGATCGTCGCTAAGCCTTGGACCACGTCGTTGAAAGACGAACCGTCCATCGAGTACCAATTGAAGCGAGGATGGGCCAGCGTCTCCGCTGCGAACTGGATAGGCAAATCGAGTCGACCTTCCCTTCGCATTTCGATTGCCGAAAGGAAGAGCTCACGTGACAAAAGCCAGTCAGGGTCGGTGGGGGTAGTAGTCATTTGAGGTCCACCACCGAATCCACCCGACGCGAAACCGTAGACTGAATTGGGATCGGTGTAGTCCCACTTGGTCTGTCCCGTTTCGGGATCGATCTCACGTTGTTCGTAATCAGCTACCGCCTCGTCGACCTGTTCTTGGACGTATTCGGCGATCCAATCTGGAGGCGAAACCCGTGGGCCCGACTCTTCAATGATTCGAACGGCTGAGCCCCAGGCCATTTGACGTGCCGTACGAGCTTCATCAGCGAGCGTAAGGAAATTTGTGGCGTTTCGTCGCATCGATTGGGATGCCAGTGGCTGAAGGTCCTGAACCGCTTCGCCAATTTGCACTAGCAATTTTTCAATGGATTTTAGGCCGATTGATGAATTGCTTGCTGCTGACATATAGGACCGAACGGACTCTCTGTTGAGTGGGAATTCCCATTGATCGTATTGCCCGCTGATGAAGCGGTGTAGCAATACAGTGCTTGCGAGTTGTGTTTGAGTATTCCCCTTCTCCAGAGAATCTCCCAGGATGAACAGTCCAGGGGCTGGGAAATACAGAGGGTAAATCTGGGCGAGATATCCCATGTATTGTCTGTTGACAAGCGTTTGACCGCCCGTGCCGGATTCGGCCTGATCTGGGTAGTCATTGACGAATATTGTGCCGTACCGATCTGCCAGTTGCAGTGTGACTTGAGCAGCTTCTTCGCGTCTGGGCGAGTTTCGAGACAACAGTTCCACCGCTTGCATGGCTTGGCCGATACGTTCCATTTGTTGTTCGCGGCGGAAGACTCCGAGCCAGTGATCGAGGTTCTCGCCGAGATAAATCTTCTCGCCGCCAGTTGAGGCGATTCCTGCAGCCAGCGATTTCTCGGTGGAAGGTGATACGGTTTCTTCCGTTGAATCTTGGATCTCCTCCACCGCAACCTTCGTGTCTTTGCCGTCTGTGGTCACCGTCACCAGACCCTTGTCGGTTTTGATTTGAATCACGACTGTTGCGAGCAAGACGGCTGCCGCGAACCATCCCAGCGGACCCATCCATGCGGTCCAGGTGTGTTTGCTGTCGCCTGGTGGCGGCGAAGCGGGATTTGTCGCCAGTGGGAGCGATGGCGTGATCGGTTCGTCGGACACCGGGGTTGATTCCGCTCGCTGAAGCAAGGCTTTTAGGTTGGCTTCGCCGGACCAGGTCGCAAGTCGCTCGGCAACGATTGATCCGCTGGGACGCTGGTCGGGTTGCCGGTGCATCATTTGACCGACGAACGATTCCAGTTCCGGTTCGACGGAAGGTTCCAAACGGCTCAGCGGGAGCGGAGTCGATCGATTGGACTCGCTCGTGATCGCCAACACTCGTGCCGCCAGGCCGCCTTCGTTTGCATGCGGCCAACGGCCTGAGACCAGACGGTACAGGGTCGCACCAAGTGAATAGATGTCCGACGCTGGTTGGACTTTTCGGCTGTCGAGCAACTGTTCGGGCGACATCGCAGGCAAGGTGCCCATCAGGTGTCCCACCGTTGTGAGTCGGTCGTCCGTTGCTAGCGGATCGTCGCCCGCCAGGACCAAACCCAGGTCCAATAGTTTGACGGTTCCGTCTCGCGTGAGCATCAAGTTCGACGGCTTCACATCGCGGTGGATCAATCCCGTTTCATGCACGTGCATCAATGCCACGGCGGACTGGCGAGCGATCTCGCAGGCGTCCGCGACCGGCAATGATCCCATTCGATGAGCGATCTTGCCGACGTCCATGCCGTCCAAGTATTCCATCACTAAGTAGTGCCAGTCGGAGTGTGTTCCCGCATCGGTGGCACGGACGATTCCCGGATGTTCAAGAGACGCGACGGTTGTCATTTCTCGATCGAAACGATCCAGCCATCCTGGTTCCATGACTCGGTGAGGCGGCAGCAACTTGATCGCGCATTGCCGTTTCAGTCGGTTGTGTCGGGCCAAGCAGACCATGCCCATTCCGCCCTGTCCCAGTTGCCCCAGAATCTCGTACGGTCCAATTTGGTCGATGGGGAGATCAGCGGAGGTGTGGGGAACCTTTGTGCCTGCGGTCATCAATTGAGCGACCGCGAATTGGCAGGCCGATTCGGCCAGGACAGAGTCTTCCTCTGAGTCCGCTTTGGCAATTGGAGACAACGCGTCCCACTTTTCCGGGATGCGTGACTGGCATTGCTCGCACTGATCGACGTGCTTGGATGCTGAATCGAACTCGTTACTGGAGAGTTGTCCGTCGAGCAAGCGGTTCAATTCTTCGATGCTCAGACAATCGGTGCTGGTGGCAATCATGACGGGCTTTCGGTGCGAGGGATCGATTGGTTGACCACACAACGCTTGGATTGGGCGGCGATTGGACACCTCAGCGATGAAAATCTTCCAATTCTTTTCGCAGTCGTTGCAGCACCCGAGCGCGAGCCTTGTAGACCGTCCAGCGACTGACGTTCAGATCGGCTGCCACCGTCGCTGGATCGCAGCCTTCCACGGCGGTTCGCCAGAACATTTGCCAGGTCTTGGGATCGGTCGATTGCCTCAGGACTTGCAGCATGCGGTTCTGAATCGACTGCACATCGTCGGCGAGTTCGCTGGGCGGATCTGAGCTTTCTCGCTCGGCCCACTGCAACGCTTCGCCATCGAGTACGATCGGAGAACGTTGGTCGGCACGTTGGCGATCGCGAAGTTTGTTGCGAGCGATCGTCCACAGCCATCCGCGAAAAGTGGCGCCCGTTTGGTCCAGGTTGAACCGCGGGAGAGCCTTGGCGACCGCGAGAAACGTTTCTTGCATCACGTCCGCCGCATCGGCCGACTGAGCCCCGCATCGGCGGATCCATCGGTAGACGATCGGTCCGTAGACCTGGACCAACATCTGCCAGCCCTCATCGTCGCCGTACCGGGCCCGTTCGAGCAAGGATGGATGAGTCGATGGTTCCTCGACGGCGCCGGGGTTCATGAGGTGGCCTGATGCATGGGGCGAACGAGTTTGCGAGAGCCGAACCGGCATCCCGCAAGCGTTTCTCCCAAGATAGCAGCCAGGTCACATGGCAAGTGATGGAGGCCTGCTTACCCTCCGCAACCACCACAGCCTCCGCACCCGCCACCACAGCCCGCATCGCCCCCGCCACCGCTGAAGTCGAAACTGCTGCCGTCGTCTCCGCTGCTCCAATCAATCCATCCGGTCGAGTTCGATGCTTTTTGGGCAGCCTGGATCTCTTCCCCGTACAACATGTCGTTGGCGAAAAGTTCCGAGGCATCGGTGAGCACGTAGGCGGCGACCGCGGGACCCCAACACGCCAGGCAGGGCAACTCATCCACATCGCCACCGTCGCTTTGGTGAACTGACTTCAACCCCGTTTCGGGATAGCTTCGCTGCGATCGTTCTTGGACCGATTTGCCCAAGGAAGTCAGCCGCTCGCGACCCGCCATGTGAAACGCGACCACGAACCCGACGGTCGCGATGACCATTTCCAAAACGAGAAACCCAATCGGGCGATCGTTTTGGATTCCCTGCATGCACCTGAGCCCACCAACGACCAACAAGATGCCCGCCAGCCCCAATGCACCCACGTGAAAACGCTTGTGTTGTTCGGATGATCTCAGCAACCCCGATTCACGCATTTGTGATTCCGCATTGGTCGCGGTGGAATGGATTGCCACCAGCAATCGTTGGAACGATTGCGGAGCGTTGCTGGACGCCAGGTAGTCGGTGGTCGCCTTCATCGCGCTGGCAGCAACCGGATCATCGTCATGCTGGGCCTGCAATGCACCACGATCAAGGATCGTGAATCCGTGTTGATCGCACTGGACGATGCCGCGCTTTTGCAATGCCACCAGAGTTGTCTGCAGCAACCGTTTTTTGCCTCCTGCCAGGATCGACAGTTGCCCCCAGCCAACTTTGGGAAGAGCGGATGGATTGGATGACCAGCCGTTGCTGATGTGAAACCAAACCAACAGGTAGACAAAGCCGGCGACGATTGCCGCTCCATACAACGCAAGGAAGGTGGGACCATCCAGGTTGAATGGGAACAACGCAGCGAAAGGTGTCGCTGCCAATCCTGCGATCGCAAGGTGCGACCCTTGCAATGATTTGCCGGTCAAGTTCGGCTTTGGAATCAGCCAGAACTTGCGTCGATCAATGCGAAGCGACGCGATCGATTGAGCGAAGCGTTCTTCCGTCGGCGGCCAAATTTCCACCGGGGCTTTGCCAAATGCCCGCTCGTAAGATGCGAGCGTTTGTTCGTATTGGTCTTGGTATCGAACTCGTTCTTGGGAGCCACCTTTGGTCGGTCCGTGGTGAAGCGGTGATGGCAGGATTTCTTGGCACAAGTCCACCCAATAGTTCTCGGTGTAGACCAAGTGTTGATGCCAAACTTGATCGACCGCGTCCGATGGAGTCACACTGTGACCCGCGGTGGCTGCCAGATACAGAAACCTTCGGTACTCGTCGATGCAGTGACGGGCGTGTTGGATGCTCCAATCGTTTTCCCGGGCCAATCGTTGCGAAAACGAGAGACCGCGAGTGGGCGGATCGGCGGTCCAATCCGCTGATTCGCCTCCAATCGGAAAATGAAGAATTTTCTGCCACAACGCGTCATTCGTGACGTTTTCATGCATTGTATTCATCATTGAGTTCCTCCAACACAGAAGGGCACGTGCCCAACCCAAACGAGGCGCTGCCGAACCGATTTTTGCAGATTGGGAATGCACGGTGAACGCTCACCGATATGGGAAACACCGGCTAAGATGTCCGCAAAAGGATTGCGATTGACAGGTGTTTTTGGTGCCGGTCGCAAGTTGCCCCGCCGAATCGAGGAAGTCCCATGTTTGCCTGGAAAGATCCATTCTTTCGCCGATTGTTCGTCACTTGGTTGCTTTGTTCGCTCATGACAACGTCAGCGTGGACGCAGTCGCCAAGCGAGAAATTATCAGTTGAACCGGACTCGACCGCCACGGTTGCGTTGACCTCTGACATGGCAGATCAGTGGGCGAATTTAGTGCTGCATGGCGTCGATACGGAGTTTCCAAACAAACTGTCCCTGGTCTATTCCAACCCCGATCAAATCGGCACGCCGAAAGAACACTTTCCGGCGTTCTATGGATGTTTTGATTGGCACAGCAGTGTGCACGGTCACTGGGTGTTGGTGCGTTTGCTGAAGCAACATCCTGAGTCGCCCGCGGCCACCAAAATTCGCGAAACGTTGTCTCGGCATTTGACGGCTGAGAACTTGAAACGCGAAGCGGAGTTCTTTGCTCGCGAGGAGAACAAGTCCTTCGAACGCATGTATGGCTGGGCTTGGTTTCTGCGTTTGGCGATGGAGTTGGATTCGTTCGACGATGAAGATGCTGTCCAGTGGCGCGGGGCACTTGAACCGCTCGAGGAATTGTTGGTTGAAAGGATCACGGCTTACCTGCCGCTGTTGACGTTCCCGATTCGAACTGGCCAGCATCCCGACACCGGGTTTGCGTTGGGGCAAGTGTTGGACTACGCGAGGTCTCGTGACCTGGACGAGTTGGAACAGTTGGTGATCGCGCGGGCTCGTGATTTCTATGTGACCGACATCGATTACCCAGTTCAGTACGAACCGTCCGGTCACGACTTCTTCTCGTCGGCGTGGAACGAGGCGGACTTGATGCGGCGAGTGCTAACGCCGGAGGAGTTTTCAGACTGGCTGAACAAGTTTGTTCCGAAGCTGAAGCAGCAACTCACCGATGGCACGATCTCACCGGTCAGCGTCAGCGATGTCACCGACGGCAAACTGGTTCACCTCGCCGGACTGAACCTCAATCGAGCCTGGTGTTTGCAATCAGTCGCGAATCATTTGCCGGACCAGCATCCTTTGGTAGCCGCCATTCGAACCAACGCGAGAGAACATTTGGTCGCGGGATTGGCTTACATCAACAGCGGTCACTACGAAGGTGACCATTGGTTGGCCACGTTTGGGTTGTATGCGATCAGTGGCGTCGGCCAATTGGGACCGAACCAATGAAAACGATCTCCAAGTCCAATCGTCGTTGGTGGCGACCATTGGTCTCGATTGGTAGCGGAGTGCTGTGTTCGTTGTTCTTTTTCGCAGCGATGTATTTGGGGGGGCAGACCGCATTCGAATTTTCTCGGATGGTCAGCGATGCGATGATGTTGCGTGAGGGTGGGCCGCGTTTGGGGGCACGCAAACTTTCAGGCAACGTGGTGTTGGTGTCCTTCGGGACTTCGAGTGCGGAGCGATTGGGGAAGAAGCCCGACCTCGAGACCGACCGGAAACTCTACGAGAACCTGATGAACGCCGACGCGAAAGTGGTGGCGGATTTGCGAAATTTGGTCTGCACAGATCCGGATGATTTCGAAGCGAGTGTGCGGCCGACTTTGGATTTGATTCAACAGGTTGCTCCAAAACGCAACTTGGTTCGCGATGTTTATCTGACATTGGATGTCGATTACAAGGTTGTGGAGAGCTACAACGATTGCATCGTACATCACGGGATGAGTTTCAAGTCACCAACGATGGTCAGTCGTCATTCGCGAATCTTTCCGATCGCGATGCATGACTACTTCGCACTTCGCGAAACGACTCCGTTTTGGGTCGTGCAACGGTTAACGGACCAGCCCAACGATGGCCAAACGGGTTTCTTCAAGCGACTTGATGAGGCTGGATTGGTTCAGCACTGGTTGGACATCTTTCCCGAGATGAGCAATCTGCTGCAGCTGGCAAGCGGAGAGGAGACGATCACACCCAATCCACAATTGGCCGACTACCAGGTTGGGCTCAACAAGGTCAATTGGATTGGTTTTGGAAGCGAATTTCCAACCGTCTCACCGGCGGGTATTTGGGTCGATTATGGGTTCAATCCAAGCGACCTGACTCGGTTGGAATACGGCGATCTGGCTGAAGGCGATTTCGATCCGGAATTGGTTCGCGGCAAGGCGGTGCTGATCGATTTAGAAATGTCTTTTGTGCCTTCGTCGGATCGATTCGACATTCCCATTCGCGATCGTCAGGCAGACGCACTGGATGTCACCGGCGTCGCGATTGAAACGCTACTCAATGGCATCACCATGCAAATGGCAGCATGGTACGTGACTCCTGCCCTGTTGATCGGATTCAGCGTCTTAGCTTGCGTGATCGCGGCCATTTTTCGGGCGCGTTGGGCGTTGCTGTGCGTGGCGTTGTTGTTATTCGCATACCTTGCAATCTGCACGTTCGCCTTTCGCGGCGGATGGTTTCTCGACATGGCCTTCACGCCAGTTTCGATTTTGGTGGCGGGAGTGCTGGGAGTCGGCATTCGATACTTCGAAGAGATCCGATGGCGACAACGAATTACCGATTTGTTTGGTCGTTATGTGCCGCGGGCGGTGGTTAATCAATTGGTCCAGCAGTCCGAGTTGCAATCGATCGTGGTCGGAGGTGTGACTCGCGAAGTGACTGTCATGTTTGCCGACATTCGAGGCTTCACGCAGTTTTCTGAACGTCTGCAACCGGAAGACGTTCTGGAAGAACTCAATGGGTTGTTAGAGGTGATGGTTCGGTGCACCTTTGAGGAAGAGGGCACGGTCGACAAGTTCATCGGGGATGCAATCTTGGTGCTGTTCAACGCCCCGCTGGACCAGACCGACCACGCGGAGCGAGCGGCACGAGTTGCTTGGCGAATTCAAGAAGCATTGCGTTCACACACGAGTGGTTTGTCGATTGGCATTGGGATCCACACCGGGAAGGCTGTCGTTGGCAACGTCGGCACGCCGCAGCGGATGGAGTACACCGCGATTGGAAACACGGTGAACGTTGCGTCCCGGTTGTGCGATCGAGCCTTGGCGGGCGAAATCGTGGTTTCCGGCGAAGTCTCGCAACAACTCAGTGATTCGTTTGTGCTGGAAGCGAATGAGCCAATGCAGGTCAAAGGAATCGCCGAGTCATTGGCGACCTCACGATTGGTTGGTTTTGAAAGCGTGGCTAACGAATGAGAATTCGATAGCTGCACGCAAACAGCAGCAGCCCTGCGACCGCGAGGTCCATTTGCGAAATTTGGTGGCTGGTTCCCTTGAGTCGCAACCAGTCGAGGAGACGACCGGTTGGGCATCCTAGTCGGCAGTAGGCCATCGGAACAAAGCAGGCGATTGCCAGCGTGCTGATCGTCCAGGCGATCGCTGACCACGATGCTAGGTGCCACAAGTACCCGTGGAACGGTTCAACAAACGAGACATCCGTGGCGGGACGCAGCAGCAATGCGAGATAGACGAGCAGCAACGTCACCGCGGGCAGGAAGCTGATCGGCTTGGAAAGCCACGACGGGAGGTTCCACTTGCGACGTGAGTTGCTTTTGGGGCGGACCAATTGTTGGGCCGCACCGTGAGGACAAAGGTGGTTGCAGTACGGATTGCCCCGCCGCGTTGGCGGGATCACCACGGAGACGATCGCGAGAACGACCAAACCAAAGGCGAGTTGCCAGGTGACTCCCGAGGTGGCCCAGCCGGCCAGCAGGGCCAGCGACAGCAAGTTGCCAGCGTACAGACCGATGACCAACCAGACGGCGAAAAGCCACAGTCGACGCAGCCATGTTTTCCGCATCGCTCCGAAGCGAATGAGCAGCGGCAACAGGACCAACGCGACGAGCGTGGCGATGTCAGCGTCGGACAGTCGAGTCGTTTGGATCGATTCTTGGAGGGTATGCAATTGCTTTTGAAAAGGCGTTTGCCCGAGCGTTTTCCATTCCTCATCCGCCAGCAATTCGGTCGCGAATCTTGGTAAGGTGTAGGCGACGGCCATGCTGGTCATTGTGGCTCCGGAGACGCCTTCGACCTCTTCGGCGGGAGGATCGAAAGCGGCGAGTTCTTCCAGCGTCAGGCCTTCGAAACGTTTCCAGAACGATCGTTCTTGGCGGACGTAATCGACGTAGGGTTCGTTGTCGAAGGAGTGCCGGATCTTGGGCCGCAAGAGTCGATGTTCCAGATCCAATCCGATCAGCACGCTGGTCGGACCTTGGTAACCGATCTCGTCATCGACCAACGCACCAGTTCGAATCAGGTATCCAAGCTTCGTTCCGCTTTCGTCCTTCACCACGGCCATGCGATCGCCCTGGATTTGGGAGGCGGCGGGAAAGAAGGTTTGGGCCTCGGCCAGTGTCAGAGGTTCTGGGAAGACGAGCGAACCAGTCGCGACGCCCAGTCGGCTGAGGATGCCACCTGCCATCGCCAAACTGGTCAGCGTTGCACCGGAGACGCCATCGATCTCGGGAATGCTTCCGTCTGCGAGTTTGCCGCCCCAGGTCAGGCCGCCGAATTGCTTCAAGAACTCGGGAGAGTTTTTGACGGCGTCGACATGCTCATCGGTGTCATGGCTTTGCAGGACGGCAATCGAGCGGACGATGTTTTGCTGGTCGAAGAGCAACAACGCTTCTGTTGGTCCTCGGTAGCCGACCGATGCGTTGGCTTCGGGCAAGGTCCTGGCGACCGAACCAAGCGGGATTCGATCGGCATCCAAGATCGCCCAGCGACCGTGTTGGTCCGTCGTGTCGGCGATGGTGTGAGCGGCGGGTTCCAAACGTTGGATTTGATCCAGCGATGGTTGAGACGCCACTTCGATCCGTTGATGCGGCGACGGTAGACAGGCCAGCAACCCGATCAGCATTCCAATCCGGATCGCATGCACCGCGCGTCCTCGCCAAGCCGTCCGCTGCCCGGGCGTGGTTCGTTCGTGAGAGCCGTCTGCGATGGGCAGGCTTCGCCCGGACTGTTCGAGTGTTGACGGGGCAGCGATTTTGATGTCCGCTAATTTCTGGCTTGAATCAACAAGTCACGTTTTCTCGAGTTGGTTTTGGGAAGTGCCGTTCGTGTGAGGGACTATATGACAAAACATGTGTCTTGAACGCAGCGGGCCCCCTCACCCGGATCTCGCTGGACGCTCGGTCCGACCTCTCCCCCAACTTCGTCGGGGGAGAGGTGACAGGCGAGGAATCGGAAACGCAGTAAAAGCGTAACGCTGCGTCGGTATCGAGTTTGATCAGCCTCGGTTCGGCTCAAGGTTGTTTGACCCATCCGATCGCGTCGAGGTGCACGGTGCCGCCCGAGTCTTTGGCGGAGAAGTCAACGGTCACTTCGGCGCCCGCGGGCAGGAAGTACTTACCGGCCGGAATCGCACCGCCTTGCGTGTCGCGTTGGTTGATCCGAACGGTTTTCGGTTCTTGGCCGGGCGCGGTCACGGTGATGGCTAGCTTCGTGGCACGGTTTTCATGAGGGGCACTGTAGATCTGCAACTCGTACTGACCGGCTTCCTTCAACTGGGTCTGGAAGGTGGCGGTCGCGCCGGAATTGGCCGATGCGTAGCGGTATTCCCAGCCGACGTAGCCCTTGAGGCCTTGTCCCTTGGCCCATTTGCCTGTCGTCTTGGCTTGTCGATCATCGATCACGATGCCGGGCAATTTCTCGGGATCCAAGCCTGACATGGGGCCGTACGGGCCGGCTTTTTCCATCGCGTCATCTGGGATCACGATCGTCGCGGAAGGCGTGCTCCGGCGAGCCTTGCCAGGCAGTTCGAGCAATTCCAGCAGGTCGTCCAAGTGCTCTTCGTAGATGTCGCGAGGAGTGCAATCGTTCAGCGTGCAGAGCGAGGCGGCTTTGCCGACGACTTCCCCCATCATGCCGCACGTCTTCATCACGCGGACGGTGCCGAGGGCTTCGTGGGTGACGCTGATGCAGCGACCGGCCATGAACAAGTTGTCGACGTTGCGGCTGTAGAAGCAGCGATACGGAACGGGGTATCCGTAAGAACGGTCCACGCGGCGGTCGTGCACCGCGATGCTGATGAAGGGGTTCTCGGGGAACTTGGTGGCGTATTCTTTCTTGGGATAGTGCAAGTCGATCGACCAAGTGCTGGGGACGCAGCCATCCGGAAATTCACGCTTGCTGACGATGTCTTCTTGGTTCAGGACCACGTCGCCAAGCAGTCGGCGACTTTCTCGAGGGCCACCGATGTAAGCCACCCAGGTTAGTTGAGCGTTTGGATGATCGGCGGCACCGTCACCATTCTTCATCGCGTTGAACGCACCGTAGACGGCTCGCAGGTTCCAGTCACGGATGGCTTCGGCGTCACCCAGTGGATCGATGTCAAAACCACTTTCCCAGAACCATTGACCATGATGATCACGTGGGTACGGGAAGTCGTCCATGTTCAGTGGCAACGCCCAAGGCGTGGCGGGGAATTCAGGAGCCTGCTGGACTTCGTCCCAACGCCACATGTTGCTCATGCCCATGCGCCCTTTGTCGGTGATGTCCAAATCCGCGTTGGCCCATTCGCCGATCCATCCATGTCCGGTGCAGTCGACGAATCGGTCGCCGGCAACCCGCAGGTCTTCGCCGGTTTTTGTGTTCAAGGCCAGCACATGTTCGATCTGCTTGGTTTCGCTGTCGGCTTTCATCTTCACCGCATAGGCGTGATGGTTCAGCAACAGATCAATGTTCGGTTCGGCTGTGACGATTTCTTCTTTTTGTTCATCGCCGAACTCCTCGTAGGTGCCGGGTGACTTGGTGGCTTTGTCAGAGAACTCTTCGACGATCTCGCCGATGCGAGGGAACTTGCCGCGACGGATGTTGCCCATCGCCCACACTCGCACTTCGCTGGAACCGTTGCCGCCCAAAACGCCGCGGTCTTGAATCAATGCCACACGGCATCCCATTCGAGCGGCTGAGATTGCCGAAGCCATTCCAGCGTAACCGCCGCCCACGACGACCAAGTCATAAGGACCTTTGGTGACAGGTTGCTCGGGAAGGCCCAGTTTGTCACGACGCCACGGCGACAAGACGTCGTCCACGGCAGGCGGTGTTTCGTCCAGTTCGGTGGTCAGATAGATGCAATCGCAACGACCATCGAAACCGGTTTGATCTTTCAGCGACAGTGTGTGGTCACCCTTGTCCAACGAGACCACGCCACCGTCTTGCCAATCCCAGTTGGCATGTTGGGTGCCAAAGGTGGTGTCGAGTTTTTTGCCGTCGACGTGGAGTTCGAATTTTCCCGGGGAAGGCGACGCGTCCCAGCGACGAACCCAGTCAATTGTGCGAACCCAGACCCGGTACTTACCGGACTCGGGGATCGCAACGTTGGTGGTCGCATCATCGACCGGTTGACCCAGTCCATGAGCGATCAAGTACGGCGATCCCATTTGCTGGATGAATTGGGTGTCCAACTTCCATCCGCCATGCGTGTCAAAACTCTCGGCTTCGACAAACACATCCGCCGCTTGCGCGGTTGCGGTCGCGATGGTCACGGAGGCCAACGCCGTCAACGCGATGCGAAGCCAAACGGGGGCGGATTGGCGGTTCGAATCCGATGGTCGGGAGCTCTGGTGGGAATGCATTCCAGGGATCGCTTCTCGTTGTGGGGTGGGTTTGCAAGGTGGGATGGGGAACCCGATAGCATAGCCAAAGGTGACATTTTGTTCGCCCGTCTCGAGACCTGCAAACAAGAATTTTCCGCCCCGAGCGAGGCTCACTTCAGAACTTTGGTTCTCGTGATTGGCCAGCGAATTACCGGTTCGTTTTGGGATGACAGCAGTCTTAAGCCTCGAATTTGAGCCAGCCCTTTTCCTTCACTGACGTCCAATCGCAATCGATAGATTTTGGTGGCTTCACCGAGGGAGATTGTGTGCGAATGCCATTGTCCATCGGATTCAATTTCGATCGGGATGTGTTGGCCCTTGGGTAGGGACTGGTCAGGCGTGGTTGTGTAGAACACTTCGCCGTTGCCTTCGGCTTCGCTCAACAGATCGAACGCCAATCGATAGGGTCCCGGTGGCAGGTTCTCCGGCAGACGATCGATCGCGATTCCTGGATCGTCACCAGTGAACGTAAGATGCAATTCGGATTCGCGTCGTTCAAGCTGCGTGTTCTTGCGGGCTCGGATGGGACCGTTTGCCCTTTTCGAGGTGTTGGCTTTTGACTTGGGTGTCTTCTTGCGGCCGGTGCCGCCTCGAACATTGTTTTGGGGATCAACGGAAAAATCCGTCCACTCAGGGTGAGTGGCTGTCATCGAGACCGGGTTGTCTGACGGAACTCCGAACTTGGGATCGAAGGTTTGAGTGTGCAGGACCTCCTTTGCCATTTCGTTCCACTTCAGGGCCATTTGCGTCAGGCGATCACGATTCTGGTGAGCGAGGTTGTGCTGCTCCGTCCGGTCTGTCGCGATGTTGTAGAGCTCCCAAGGACCTTGGCGGAAACTCACGATCTTCCAGTCGCCGTCGCGAAGGCCGCGGTCGGACGAAAACAGCAAGTGAATGGGGTGCTCACGATCGATGGTTTCGCCTTCGAAAATCGGCAGCAACGATTGGCCCGAAACCGGTCGCAGATCACGATCGGCGAACTCGCTTGGAATCGTGCTGCCGGCCGCATCGGCGATGGTCGGCAGGATGTCGATCAAGTGAGCCGGTCTGCGCTCAATGCTGCCTGCCTTGGTTTTCAGACCCGCTGGCCAATGAACGATGGCCGGCGTGCTGATGCCGCCTTCGGTTTGATTCTGTTTGTACAACCGGAATGGTGAATTGCGAGCCCATGCCCATCCGGTGGAATCGCTCCAAGAGACATCGCCACGGGTGGGTTCGGCTTCGATCTTCTGGCTGACTCGATCGTACGGGCAAGCACCGTTGTCGGAAACGAACCAGATCAACGTGTTGTCAAGTTCGCCGGTTTCATCGAGATGTTCGATCAACCGGCCGACTTCTTGATCCACGCGATCGATCATGCCCGCCAAGGCCGTCATGCGTTTGTTTTCAAACCCCTTGCGTTTCTCTGTCAACGTCTCCCAAGCAGGGATGTGCGCGGGTCGCTTGCTCGGTTGTGATGTCTTTGGCAACAGGCCCAGTTCGTGTTGACGCTGGACACGTTGCTCACGGATTTTGTCCCAGCCTTCGTCGTAGCGTCCTTTGTACTTGGCGTAGTCTTCCGGCAAGGCTTGCAGTGGGGCGTGCGGCGCATTGAAGGCAAGGTAGAGGAACCACGGATCGGTGGTCTCTTCGGCTTCGTTCAAGAACTGCATCGCATAATCAACATCCGCGACGGTGGTGTAGAAGTCCTTGTCTGGAACGATCCACGGTTCGCCGTTCAAACGGAATGTGTTGTCGCCGCGAAAGTAGTTGCAGGCGCCGCTGAGGTGACCAAAGTAGCGTTGGAATCCAAAGTCAGTGGGCTGTTTGTCGAGGTGCCACTTTCCCGACATGGCGGTGAAGTAGCCATCGGCTTGCAACACTTCGGCGCTGGTGACGGCATGGGCCAGCGAGGTGTCTCCCGCCGCGATGCAGTATTGTCCGGTCAGCAACGACACGCGTGAGGAGTGGCATTTGGCGGTGTTGTAGAACTGCGAGAAACGCAATCCGTTGGCTGCCAATCCATCCAAATTAGGTGTTTCGATCTCGCTGCCGTAGCACCCCAGATCGGAATACCCAAGGTCATCGACCATGATCAGCAGCACGTTGGGACGCTGTGGTGGAGTGTCCTCGTCTGCACCATGGGCGAAATTCGCGACGCTGAAACAGAGCATCAGGAGTGTGGTGCAGGAGATTCGCCGAGCGTTCATTGCGTGTTTTCCTAGGTCGTTGTTCATTGTCTGCGTCGGCATGTTAATCTGAGAAGGATCGTGGCACCCCTGCCGAACTCACTTGATGCCCAAAGATTAGAACCGAAATATGAACCTCGCGAGGCTGGTCCCATCTCAAACATCGTCTCGATTCCTCCGGTCTTTCCCGCGTTGGGCTGGGGCGTTTTGCTGGATCGTCGTGAGTTGCCAAATCGCCTCAGGGGACGATTCGAACAACGCCGATTCGTCCGTCAGCAGCGAGGCACTCCGACCCAATATCATTTATGTGATGGCCGATGACCTTGGATACGGCGACCTCGGGTGTTACGGCCAAACTCGAATTCAGACGCCGCATTTGGATCAAATGGCGGCGGATGGAATTCGATTCACCGATCACTACGCCGGACACACCGTGTGTCGCCCTTCTCGCTTGACGCTGTGGACGGGCAAGCATGTTGGCAGCACCGGATTGATTGGCAACGCGGCTCGCAATTTGACGGGCGATCAGCCGACTGTGGCCTCGTTGCTGTCGGAAGCTGGGTACGCGACCGGTGGAGTCGGCAAATGGGCTCTCGGCAATGTGGATGTTCCCGAAGAGATCGAGAACCCAGGCCATCCGCTCGCCAATGGATTTGATGCTTGGACGGGCTACATGAACCAATCCAATGCCCACAACTATTACCCGCCGTTCCTGTGGAAAAACTACAAGCAGAGTTTCTATTCCGGCAACGTGATCAGCACCGATCCGATCGCTCGCGGTCGCGTTGCGGTCAAACGAGAAACTTATTCGCACGACGTGATGACGGATGCTGCGTTTGATTTCATTCGCAAACATCAGTCCGATCCGTTTCTGTTGCACGTTCATTGGACGATCCCGCATGCCAACAACGAAGGCGGGCGATTGAATGGCGACGGAATGGAGGTGCCGGACTATGGCATCTACGCCGATGAAGGATGGCCCAACCCAGAGAAAGGTTTCGCGGCGATGATCACTCGGATGGATCGAGACATGGGCCGCATGATGGCTTTGTTGGCGGAGCTCAATCTGACCGAAAAGACGCTGGTGATCTTCACGTCCGACAATGGGCCGCATCATGAAGGTGGCCACAGCGATTTGTTCTTCAACAGCAGCGGTCCGCTTCAAGGCAGCAAGCGTTCGATGCACGAAGGTGGCATTCGCGTGCCTTTCATCGCGAAATGGCCCGGGACGATTGAACCGAACTCGATCAGCGATCACCCTTCCGCGTTTTGGGATTTCTTGCCGACCGCGTGCGAGTTGGCGGGAGCGGAACCTCCAGCAGACATCGATGGGATTTCCTACCTGCCCGCTCTGCTGAATCAACCTGAGAAGCAAACCAAGCATCGCTATTTGTACTGGGCCAGCAGCGAAGGCCCGACCTCGGTCGGGCTTCGTTCAGAAAAATGGAAAGCGGTGAACTATCCCGGCGGAACCAAGAAGCGACGCAGCGGAAATGGCAAGCCAGTTGTCAGCGAGGATGGTTGGAAACTGTTTGATTTGTCGTCTGATCCGGGGGAGAAAAACGATGTTTCGAAAGGCCATCCCGAGGAACTGGAACGATTGGTCGAAATGGCTCGCGAAGACGGGCTGTTTTGATGGGATGCCCTCGTTGAACCGGGTTTGGTGGATTTTTTGCTGCGCGATCGGCGGTCGTAACTAGGATGAAATCGGAGACGCCGCGAATAGCAGCGACCTTCTCCGATCCCACCTGTTTTGACCCACCTTAGAAGATCGACACCATGATGAAGAAGACTTCGACGGCCGCATTCACGCTGGCCCTTTCATTCGCCGCACCCGGTTTCGCGGGCGATTGTTTTCGCAAAATTACCTGTGCCCCCAAGTGCGCGACCGCTCCCGCGTGTCCCACCGCGGTGACGAACTGTTCATCGGTCGCCGGTGGCATGACTGCTCACGACATGGGCGGAATGGACAATCCCAGCGAACTGAACGTCGCGTTGACGACCGAGCTTGTCGCATTGCGAGCTGAAGTCGCGGCGGCTAATCAATCGTTGGAAGAGAAAGACGCTGCGATCGCGGAAGCAAATGAGAAGGTCGCTTCATTGGAAGAGCAGATTGCTGCCTTGAAAGCCGATGTCGCAGCCCAAACTGAGCGAGCCAAGAAGGCTGAGAAACAGTCTGACGACGCTCGGGAGCTAGCCCAGCAAGCTGAGAGGATCTCTCAACAACAACGCAAAAAGCTTCAGCAAGAAGTCGCAACGTTGAAGAAGGATATGGAAGCTCAAACGGGTGAATTGCAACAGCAGCTCACCAGCGCGAAGGCCAGCTTGGAAAAAGCCAACGCGGCTTTGGAAGAAGAACGCAAGCAACGTGAAGAAGAGCGTCGCCAGCAAGAACAGAAAGCTGCAGCGAGTGCGAAGGACGAAGAGGAACCGTCGGACGCATCGGATGAGGAAGCTGCAAAATCAGAAGATTGAAGTTTGGGTTTTGAAGGAATGTTCGGCGTTGGTTGACGCAACGCCGAACATTCATATTCAAGCGGTAGTCGTGTGAGCGAGCTCCTGGGATTTCAATTGAAAATCAGTTGCTGCTCTCACGCCGCATGGTCGTGGATCCTTCAATGTTGGTGTGTCCCATCGCGAGAGTGTTTGGTAGCCAGCTGTTTTCGGCGATTGGGATGTAAACGTTGACTGTGACCAATTCCACTCCGGTGGAACCGTCGCTTGTGAAATCGACGGTTGAGCTGCCGCCACTGATTCCCATCAAACCAAGTTCTTCCTCCACTCGAGAGGAAATTTCGCTCGTCGTTGCCGATGGCTTGATTGCAACTCGAGCGCCCTCGCGGGTGGCATGAATCGCGCTGTCGCGAAGCATGCTGAGTCTTCCAAGTTCGATCAGCCCGAAGGTCAAGAAAATCATCAACGGGGCAATGAATGCGAATTCGACGGCCGCAGCGCCATGACGCAACAGAGACGGTCGTCGAGATGTGCTGGCAGTGCATTCCGTCTTCTTGCGAGGGCCTCGTTCCCGAGAGACTTTCGACTCGGCGCGTCTCCGGCGGGCAGGTCTTCCTTTCAATGAACGTTTCATGAGATCAGTCCACCAACATTGCAGGAGAGTACAAAAACTCGCTGTGGACATTGCCTGCGACGTCGAATTCGCACCCTCTCGCAATCATCGGGGTGGGCTGAATCGTTAGGTGCTTCTTCTTCATCGGGCCGGTTAGCTTCACGCTGAGGATTCTCACCCCTTCCCACCGCACGATGGTGTAGTTGGCGTTATTGCCGTTGCCTTGCACCTTGCGGAAGATCGGAATGATCCTTTTCTCACCGATGATGGAGCTGAGTTCGGCTTTGATTCCCGCACTGATTCCCGTGTCGCCGTTCAAGGACAGTTCGCCGTGTTCATCAAAGACCAATTCACGTCCCAAAGCATCAAAATCATCTTGCGAGATTCCATAGAGAATCTGGCGGCGAAGATCGCTGGTGCTGTTGTTGGATGATCCAATGTCGACCGTTCCACGATTACCAGGAGCACCGGTTCCCGTTGGATAGAGTGAGCATTCGTGGAAGCCGTCGCTTCCTTCCACGACCGATCCGTTGAAGTACATCAAGTCGTCAGAAGTTTGTTTGTCACTGACCAGTTGCCAAGTTTCCTCATCCAGAGCAATGGGCAAGATGTCAATCTTGGTTCCATTGTTCGGTGGACGCTTGAACCCGCTGATATTGTGTTGGAATGCTGCAGTCACGCTTTGACGAAGAGATTGCGATTTTCGTCCAGTCAATCCAGCCAGCTGCAACGGAAGTTCGCCATGAGCCGAGTTTGTCAGATGGAGATTCACGCGGACCGCGTTGGCCGACGCCCAATCATTCATTGGCTCAAAGACTTGAGTCGCATGATCGTAAGATCCAATCTCGACCGCGTGATCGACTGAGCCAACATGAGCCTGGATTTGTCCGATGTGATTGGCTGAGCTGATTCGGTCTGCTGAAGACTTTACCTGGTTGACGCCGTCGTGGTCCCCGTTGACGCGAGCGTCATACAACGCCCAGGCTCCCGCGAGTGCAGCAGAATCGGCGGACCTGGAAAGTTCTGTTCTTGCGGTGTTGATGTAGGCAAATTCTGAAACGACCGCCAGGACTGTGAACAATGCGACACAGAGAATGAGGCCAAAGATTCCCGCGGCGCCGCGTCGGGATTCAGGCTCTTGAATGCAATAGCGGAGTTGGATGATCGATTTGGATGACATTTGATTTCAACTGGATGATGGCAGAACGCGATGGTTGGAGACGAACGGATAATCTTCTGAAGATTCGTCCACTGTGCATTGGCACGATACGTTGATCCGATCGTTCGATCACGAATTGATCGACGTCGGTGTCAGATTGACTGTGATGACTTGGTCACTGCCATCCTCAAAAACGACCCGGATACTTTTCAATCGAATCGAACGAACACGATTGGCTCCGAATCCGATGTCGACATTCGCGAGGCTTGTATCGGGGTGATATTTCATCAGGCCATCACCGCTCTCATGTGGCATCTCAACCAAATAGTCAGGGCCTCCAAAGGCTCCCCAATCAGCCGACTCACCATTTTTGATCGCAAAAAGATAGCGAGAGTTCTTGACGGCCATGACGGTTGTCCATCGGATGCAGTCGTTGCTCGCTGACCAGTTTTGAAAGTCTCCACCACGTTCGTGGTCGACCGCCTTGTCGTTGACCGCGGCAGTGACGCGAAACCCACCGCTTGAATAGGTTGCATCTGCGGCATAGTTCAGTTGCAACTCGAAGTAGCGAGATTCGTCGTCTCGGTTCGGAAAGACGAAAAACGATACTTGTGGCGAATTGATGTCAGGCTCGGGATCGCCCAGCGTCAGTTCCCAGTTTTCTTCGATGAAGTAGATCGATTTACGATCGTCTGCAGAGACGTCGCTTGGGGTGAGTGAAACCCATAAGCCCAGCAGGCTCGCGAGGAGTAGCTTTGAAAGGGCAAGTTCGTTCCGCATGGTGTGCGCCTTCGGTGTGAGCAGGAAATCCCCCCCGCTCGATGTGACAACCACATCTTCTCGCGATGTCGATAAGCATCCAGGGCGGTCTGGCAGTCCAAGTTTTTCAACATGGATCCATGACTTTGCGTCCCACGTTTACACGCGGTTTGCCGTTTTCTTGAATGTCGAATCGGAAGCCCACAACGTCGCTAACACAAACACTAGGTCACGAATGAGCAGGTGGGCTTTTGTGAGCCATCCCCGGTTGCAAATTGTGCGACTGCGACAGTGGTTCGCCCGCTCGTGCCGGTTGAAACGATTTTGCAGCGGAATGGTCGACTTTTGACCTCTGGTTCCAACGGATTGATGGTGCGATGACTCGCGCGGCACACGGTTGTTGGGAATGGTGTACCCTATAGGGCCCGCCTCTCCCCCACCTTTTGATCGACGGTTCTGTAATGAAGAGTCCGTTCGCCCCGCCCTTGTTTGACAACGTCATCGCCGAACCAATCGGCGATCGATGTTGTTCGATCGCTAATCGTTGGCCGACCGCTCGATGGATGCTGGCTTTTGTTTGGCTAACCATCGGTTGTGCAGCGATGGTTCCCGCGGATGAATCGAACGAAGAATCCTTTGATTTCTTCGAAGCTCGCATTCGTCCGGTTCTGATCGAACATTGCTATGAATGCCATGCTAAAGATTCGGATGACCTCGGCGGTTCGTTGCGTTTGGATGTGAAGGAAGGATGGGAAGTTGGCGGTGACAGTGGGCCGGCCATCCGACCTGGCGATCCCGCGGCAAGCGAACTGATGGCGGCGATTCGGTATGAGTCCTCCGAGATGCCGCCCTCGGGAAAGCTGCCCGACCACGTGGTGCGAGATTTTGAAAAATGGATTCGCGATGGTGCGGCTGATCCAAGGTTGATGGATGAAGAGGAACAGCTCACAAGTTCTCAGCCAAAGTCATTCGACTGGGAACAGGCTCGCCAGTTTTGGGCGTTTCAGCCTCCTCGCTCGAACGAGTCGCCGGTTGCGTTTGATTCTGATTCCGCGATTGATGCCTACCTGCAACGACGCTTGGACGCGGAAGGTTTGACCGCGACTCCGATCGCAAGCCCGAGCGTGCGGCTGCGACGTTTGGCGTTTGATCTGACTGGGTTGCCGCCCGATCCTGAAACGCTTCGGGAATTTCAAGCGGATCCCATCGATTCGCATTGGCGGCGATTGGTGGATCGCTATCTGGCCAGCACGCAGTTTGCGGAACACTGGGCGAGGCACTGGATGGACGTGGCTCGCTACGCCGACAGCAACGGCAGCGATTTCAATGCGACGCATCATGACGCTTGGCGGTATCGCGATTACTTGGTGCGGTCGTTTGCCGACGACATGCCGATCGATCGGATGATTCGCGAACAGATCGCGGGTGATTTGATGCCGGCGTCTTCCGATGAAGATCGACGTGACAAGTTGGTCGCCACCACATTCTTGATGATCGGCACCAAGATGCTGAGTGAACGCAACAAGACCAAGTTGCGGATGGATGTGGTCGACGAGCAACTTGACACGGTCGGACGTGCTTTCCTCGGCATGACGTTTGGTTGTGCTCGCTGTCACGATCACAAGTTTGATCCCATCACCACGCGAGACTACTACGCGATGGCGGGGATCTTTCGCAGCACGCGAACACTGCATGGTGAGTCGCAGCAATACGTCAGCACTTGGAAGAAAACTCCGCTTCCGATTTCAATGAAGCACAAGGAGTCCATTCACGCTCACGAAAAATCGCTGCAAGACCTCGATCAAGAGATCAAAGCAGTCGAGTCGGAACTGAAGGTTCTGGCAGAGAAGACAGAACTCGAAGGCATCACGATCGATGATGTTGATGCGGTTCGCGAAGGTCACTGGGTTGAATCGACGTACAAATCTGGGTTTGTTGGCAAAGGTTATGTGCACGACGAAAATCGAAACAAAGGCGAGGCGTCGATCCGGTTTGCAGCAGTCTTGCCCAATGCCGGACGGTATGAGCTTCGGGTTCACTACAACTCCAGCGGCAATCGGGCGTCGAATCTGCCTGTCACGGTGCAGTTGAACGACGAGACTCACGATCTGGTTTTGAATCAGACGGTTCCTCCGACGACGGGCACGTACAGCGTGCTGAAGGATTTTGAGTGCGAGGCGGAAACTCAGTCGCAGGTCACGCTTTCGAACCGTGGGACGGATGGTTATGTGATCGCCGATGCCGTGCAGTGGGTTCAGGTCGATGGCGAAAAGGACCCGGGTGAATCAGACGCGGAGATCGAACAAAACATCGCGATGCGAACCACGTTGACTCAGACACTCAAGCAACTGAAGTCACAACGAGCCGATTTGGTCGCCAATGCTCCGCCCCCCGTTCCGACCGCGATGGCGCTGGCCGATTTACCGAGCGATGAGCAGGAGGATTGCCCGATTCATATTCGGGGTGAGGTCAGCAATCTGGGCGACATCGTCCCGAGAGGCATTCCGCAGGTCTTCAGCGAATCCACCACCGCGTTTGAACCCTTGGAAGGAAGCGGTCGCTTGGAGTTGGCACAGTGGTTGACCGATCCTGATCACCCGCTGACCGCGCGGGTCAGTGTCAACCGAATCTGGATGCATCTGATGGGCGAAGGACTGGTGCGGACCGTCGACAACTTCGGCATTCGGGGTGAGAAACCAACTCATCCCGAGTTGCTGGATGCGTTGACGATCGACTTTGTACGCAACGGTTGGCGTCAGAAGCGTTTGATTCGAAACATCGTTTGCAGCGACGCGTATTCACGATCGATGGTTTCGGATGATGACCCGCGAGTCTCACTTGATCCTGAAAATAGATGGCGAGGTCGGGCCGTTCGCAGACGCATTCCCGCGGAAGCGATTCGCGATGCGATGTTGGTTGCTGCCGGCACACTCGACCCCAGCGGTCGTGAAAACTTGATGGACAGCTATGCGACCTTGGTCAGTCAAAACAACGCCAACTCCAAAGCGACCACCAAGTTTGGGTTGGATGATCCGAAGCGAACAATCTACTTGCCATTGATTCGATCCGAGGTTCCACCGTTGCTGGCGAACCTGGACGCGGCGGATCCGGATTTGTTGGTGGGGAAACGACCGACGACGAATGTGCCGGCGCAAGCGTTGACGTTGATCGGCAGCCCCGAAGTACGCCGATGGGCGATGCAAACGACGAAGCGAATGATGAAGGAGACAACCGACGACACACAGCGTGTCCGGTGGGCCTGCGCCGTGTTGTTCTCTCGTGACCCTCGACCGGTCGACGAACAAATCTTGCAAGCTTGGTTGGAAAGCGATGTGGCGAAGGCCATGTCGAGCGACGAAGAACGCTATCGCGAATGGATCGCGGCGATGTTTGCGAGCACCGAATTTCGATTTTTGGATTGAGGCGAAACTGATGAAACTGAACCGTCGAGATTGCTTGGTCCAATCGACTTGGACGACCGGAGCGTTGGCTGTCACCGCGTCGGCGATGCCCGCGTCGAGTGTGTGGGCCAATGACTCGGGTGTGCAGATTCCTGTGCAGCATCATCCGACGAAAGCCAAGCGAGTGATCTTCTTGTTCATGCATGGCGGACCGTCGCATGTCGACACGTTTGATTACAAGCCGCGGTTGATCGCCGACAACGGAAAGGATTTGCCGTTTGAGCTGCCGCCTCAAATCAGTGCCAAGCCAACGTTGCTGGCCAGCCCCTGGAAATGGTCGCAACACGGTGAGGCTGGGTTATGGGCAACCGATTTATTGCCGGAGATGAACAAGCATCTGGATTCGCTGTGCGTTGTTCGGTCCATGCACACTCGCGGCCAATCACACGGCCAAGCGGTCGGGATGGTGAACACGGGCAGCGACAACTTTGTCCGCCCCAGTGTTGGTGCATGGATCAGTTATGCATTGGGGGCCGGGCATCCGGATTTGCCGGCTCACGTTGCGATCGCACCCGCGACGGCCCATGGTGGACCTCGCAACTACGGAGCAGCGTTCTTGCCGGCCAAGCATCAAGCAACCGTGGTCGGCAAGAACGGTCAGATTGGCGAGGGGAAGATCGCTTACTTGGATGCCGCTGAGGGACACCAGTTTGACTTGGTCAACCAGATCAATCGAGGCCATGTGCAATCCGCAGGGCGAGACCGAGCAACCGATGGTGCGATCGAGGCGGTGGACTTGGCCAATCGGATGCGAGGCACCGCGCCGGAGGTAATGGATTTGTCGGAGGAAACCGAAGCGACCAAAAAACTGTACGGGATCGGTGAGAAGACGACCGACTCGTTTGGACGCAGTTGTTTGATGGCGCGTCGGTTGGCAGAATCCGGCGTTCGATTCATCACCGTCAGCAGCGGCCAGGTATGGGACCAGCATGGCAACTTGAAGAACGGTCACCAGAAAAATGCCGCCAAGACGGACCTGCCGATCGCAGGATTGTTCGCGGATCTGAAGCAACGCGGGCTCTGGGAAGACACGTTGGTCGTGTGGGGCGGCGAATTTGGACGGACGCCCGTTGTTCAGGGAAGCAACGGTCGCGACCACAACCCGCAAGGATTCTCAATGGTGCTGGGCGGTGGCGGGATTCGCGGCGGAATCACGTACGGAGAGACCGATGACTATGGCTACTACGCGGTTCGCGATCGCGTTCACATGCATGATTTGCACGCGACCATGCTGCATCAACTTGGAATCGACCACGAGCGTTTGACGTATCCCTACGCTGGTCGCGATTTTCGACTGACGGACGTCCACGGGCGAGTGGTCGAGGAGATATTGGAGTCGTGAACTATGCCCAAGCTGCTAACGTGAACTATTAGAACGGCAGCAAGTAGTAGAGCCAAGCGTTCATACGGATGACGACTTTGCTGATGACGTGAAACGCCTTTCCGTGGTTGGTGTAGATCACCACGTTGCCAGAGGTTCCGACGGCCAGTAGCTGTGCCGCTTCTGTGTCATCCATCACGAACTTGGCCGCAAACTTTCCGCTGGATCCGAGGCTTGCTGCCGACGGCAACGATCCCGTCACTGCGAACTGCCCTTCACCGGTCGCCTGGACAATGTCTTCGACCGCACCCGTGAAAACCTCCCCGGGCCGCGACTTGAAGGTCAGCTCCGCTCGATCGCCGGGTCGAACATTGCACAACAAATTTTGTGGGAAACTTGCCACGAGAATCAACTGCGTCGAATCGACGAATGTCCCCAGTGGAGAGAAAGGCATTGGGACCGCCATCGTTCCTTCTCGGACCATCCAGTTTGTCACGAACCCATCCGAGGGAGCGTAGACGCGGCATTGATCGAGATTGAACTTGGCGTTTGCCAGTTGGGCCTCCAAACTGCGAGCGGTGCTCTCGGCGGCCTGCATCCCCAGCTGAGACTGCAGGAGCGTTGCGTTGGCTTGGTCGACAGAAGCATCGGCCGCATTGAGTTGTTGACGCAGTTGTTGCAACTGAAGCTTGCTGACCGAGCCGGCAAGTCGTTCCTCGGACTTCTCGGAAATGGTCAGCTCAGTTTCGGCGGCTTGTTGTGCAGCGCCAGCTCGAGCAACTCCCGCACGAGCGGCCTCGATCGCAGCGTTCAACTGTTCGACACTCTTGTTTGCAGCGTCGAGCGATTCGGAAATTTGGTCGTACGAGTTTTGATAGGTATCGGACTGGATCTCAAACAGAAGGTCCTCGCCCTTCTTCAATGGAACATTCGGTTCCGCATGAATCTTCGTGATGGGGCCTTTGACCTGAGGGACCAATTGAACGGTGTAGCGTGAGACAACCAATCGATTGGAAGTCGGTGCGGAAAATTTCCAATTGATGACGACCGCACCAATCAAGAAAACACCGAGCACGACCATGACCGCCACGTTCTTCGGTGATGGTTTGACCTTCAGGATTTTGTAGATCAATACAACAAGTGCGATATAGACAATCGTGATAACAGCAATCATGCGAGGTCTCCTTGATTGTTCGCGGCTTGAAGTTTTTGCTCCAGTTCTTCCACGCGTTGTTTCAACACCGTGATTTGCTGCGATTCAGTCGTCGGCGCCGACGGCGGGGTTGGTTGCGAATCTTGGTTGCCAGAAGTGCTGCTGGTCTCGAGCGGATTGCTGCGGAAATCGGTCAACGCCCAGATGAAGGCGATCGGCCAGCCTATTCCGCCCAATGCCATCCCAAGCCAACTGCATGCGTTGATCGCATCGACCTGAGGATGGTTGCGTTTGACTGCGATCTTCTTGGGGATTGAGCCAAGCCAAACGAATACGCTGACGGCGACAAAAAATAGAATCGCCAGAACCAGCCAGGCAAAGTACGTTGCACCATCATGCATTTTGAGCTCACTTGCAAAGAAAGATTCGTTCGAGTCATCCGGAACCGTGGGCGGATCACGGTTCATGTTACGAAATGATTCAGCCGGGGATGCGAAAAGAAACCTGCGGTTGCGTTAGGATCGGATTGGTCCCCACCGTGTCTAATCCAGTTTCACCACCACCTTGCTCAGCTTCCCTTCGAAATCGAAGAGAACGTGGTCGTCTTCGCTGATCAGGTTCTCCGGCATCGGAATCGATGTCAAAGGTTTCGTCCAGGCAGATCCGAAAGCCCAACGTGCGTTCGATCTTTGTCATGGCGACCTGATCGTCATCGACGAACAGATCGAAATGACGATGAATTGTAGGCATTGCCTCTTGGTTCAGGTGCGAATTCATCGTTCTGGCAAGTTGATTGGAAGCGAAGAGAGGTTTGATAGGATTCTTCCAGAGATCTTCATGACAGCGGGAGTGGCTCCATGAGGTGCCATCGTTGCGACTCGAATCGGAGAGCGAGTATCAAATCAACATTGATGGCGAGCCGGGGCATTCGAAGTGTTTTGATTTCTCGGTCGTGCCCGGTGCGACCCGATTTGTTCTGCCCGAGCAGGCTCCGTTGAAACCATCGGACTGAGCCATGCGATCCGTTCCTTTGGCATTTGCGGGGCTGCGGGCATCCGAATCAGTCCGGCTTTTGAACTCGCCGCAAGCTCTCGTTTTTCGTCTTCTGGCTCATCCGATGGAAAGGGAATGGCGAGGTTGGCCAGTTTTGGCATCGGCTGGTAAGTTGACATCTGTTGACGTACTTTTCTGAACCTGAAGCCGCGACCCAATTCCAATGAACGCTGCTGAGAATCGCTCTGGACCGCATCGGTCGGGGGGCAAAAAAGCCAAACAGACCACAACGGCCGGCATCGTCATCGCTGTGCTGATCGGTGGCTACTCGCTGTTGCGCCCCACCATCAACGAAACGACCGGGTGGAACTTGCCTGCCCTGCGGTCGAGCGAGGTCTCGCGGGAAACGGTCGCGGAGCGTTCCAACCCGACGGTGGATTCAACGCAATCCAACACCGATTCCAACCGCAAATCGAGCTCGTCTCGTGAACCGGAATCCACGTCCGGATCAACATCCAAAAACGACGCGACGTCGACCAAGTCCGACGTGACGTCCGATCGCGGTTCTTCGCCTGGGCCTCTGGCGTCCAAGATGACTCGCGGCGATCCGGAGTCGGGCACGTCGGCAGCCGCCAATTCGGACAAGTCCGAATTGGAGTACGGTCTGCTGAGAGAAATCAGCCCGGACCGGTTTCTCTCTCCCGCCGGTGTGCTGTACACGCCTGGAAGTGCCGAAGGTCACCGCCTCGAACATCTTCGCCGTCACACCAAAGACCAACCCAATCGCTCCGGCAAACACGGCGTCTTTGATGGCGACATGGAAGGGGCCCTGGCAACGATCGACAAAGCGTACGAGAAGGCACAATCGAATCAACGGACGACCAAAGAAGTGGATGGCAAGCGAACGATCTACACCGTCGACATGGGAAAACGAGTTGGCTTTGTTGGTGGACGCGACGGGCAGAGAAGTCGCAACCCAATGGCCCGCCGAGTGCGTTTGGTGCTGGAAGGCAATCGCTTGATCACCGCGTTTCCGCTGTAGGTCCCATTCCGCATCGTTGAATCGACATGCGAAAATGCCACTTTGAAATCAATCTTCAGTGGCACCACCCGAATCATTCCGTTCTTGTTTGGAAGTCAATTCTGTGACTCACCCCGATTCCAATTCCGATGTTCGACACAGCGTTGGTTCGTGCCCGATTTGCGAACAAGGTCTGTGCTCCATTCGTGCGTGTGGATTGGTCGACGACAAACCTTCACACGGTTTGGTGGTCTGCGACGAATGCGAAGCGATCTGGTTGCAACCCAATGTTCAGGGCGTGCACATTTATGCCGATGCGGAAACACCCAAGTGCCCGATCGATCAATCGCCGCTGTACCACGGCAACAATCGCTGGGCGACTCTGGATGACATTGACCGATTGGGATGGTCCGATGCGGTGAATCCTGATCTGACGTATCAGCCGGATTCGGATGATTCGTAAGCCGGAATTGCAAACTTCGTTCTGGCAGCCCTAAGCAGTAGCGACTGGATGAGCAGCGGTTTTACTTTGTACCGCCCTGCTCTGCCCTGCCCTGCCCCATTTTACATCTTTCACTTTTGGAACTTTGACCTTGTCGGAAATCTCCTTTGACCCGATTCTCGCTGCCGGTGCCGACCCGGTTCAGGCTGGCGTGGCACTGAAACAGTTGGCAGATGATCCAAACTTGACCGGCCCCATGTTGGTGGACGCACTCGCGGAAGACTCATCGCGTTTGATGGATGCGGACCCAGCGATCACCGGTGGATTGCTTCGATTGATTCACCTGAAAACGCTGAGGGCTGAGGGCGATCCACTGTCGGAGATTGAACCCGCTGCGTTGGGGAAAATCATCGAATCGCTTTCGCCGGAAGTTTCCAATCGGCACCTGATGCTGCAGTTGTTGGCGATGCGCCGGACACCGGAATCGCTGGGCGTCTTGGTCACGCAGCTTGGACAGTCACCGCCAAAGGGTTGGATGGCGGCGGCACAGATCCTGAGCCCGTTGATGCAGCACAATGATTGGCAGATCAACGCGGTTTTTCCCGCTCTGTTGGATTCGATTTCGGAGCCTTCTTTGGCGGCACCCATTTTGGATTTGGCGGGGCACATCACTCGAACGGGTTTGGTCAACGAACATCCTGCGAAGGGACGCATTGCATCGCTGAACGCTTTGCTCGGCCACGTTGCGGGACGTTTGGCCAAGTTCGAAGAAGACCCTCGCAGCTTTGGGACCGAGGTGGAGCAAGTCCAAGCGGTTCTGGGCGAAGCGGTGGCGCTGGCGGTTTCGCTGTGCGACGCCATTGGATTGATTGGCGATGAAAGCTCCATCGGTGAGTTGAACAAAACCTTGGACCTGAAGCATCGTCGAGTCCAATGTGAGGCCGCGGGGGCTCTGGCAAAGTTGGGCGTCGATACCGGCAAAGAACGCTTGGCAGAATTGGCGGGCGAACCAGCCGCTCGTTTGCGAGCGATCGCTTACGCCGATGAGTTGGGACTGGAAGATCTGATCGACACGGAACACCGTGAGCCACGTGCGATCGCGGAGGCGGAGATGGCGTTGTGGTTGACTCAGCCACAGCAGATGGGCGTGCCACCGACTGGAGTCGAGGTGGTGGATTCTCGCCGGATGCTGTGGCCCAGCTTTGAAGATCCGGTCGACGTGTTCTTGGTCCGCTTTGAATACAACTTTGGCGAAAAACAGTACAGCAACATTGGGCTGACGGGACCGACCGTCTTTGCCATCTCATGCGATGTCGCGGACTTTCCGCCAGAAGACATCTACGCGATCTATGCTGGTTGGCACGCGGATCACCCGGACATTTTCACGGTGCCCTCGAAGGAATTCAACGAAGCTCAACGCCGGATCGTTGAACCGTTGCAGACTTATTTGGAGCGGGTAGGGTATGAAGAGGTGAAAGTCGACCGACTGGGATTCTTCTTGGATGAAACGGCGGCGGTGTTCACCGCGGTGCGGAACGAGAAGGAGTGCGTTGTCGTGACCGATGGTTTGGAAACGATTGATTTGCCCACCGGCGGAAGACTGCGTCCGCCGCAGCCCGAGGATTTGTTTCACCTTTACAAGGGCCGCAAGATGCTGCGAACGTTCAATCCCAACGGCATTTCGGAGTAGTTGAGCGATGAGGCCATTTGGTACCGGAACGATCCAGGAAACACAAAACCAACTGCGGCATGAATTCAGTGAATTCGCGGAGCAGTGGCAGCGGACCAAATCGGTTTGGCGTGACGAACCGGCCCGTCAGTTCGAAGAACAGTGTTTGGCCGACCTGGCCCCGACGCTCAATCGAGTGTCCTCCGCACTTCAGACGTTGGTCGACGCGATTCATCAAGCCGACCGGGTGTTGAAAGACCCCGAGGAAATGTCGGAATAGCTCGTTTGCTTGCCCATCGCGGTAAGCTGGCCGGCACGGCCGGGATCATGTCGCCACGGCCCATGGCGTCTCAATCATGATGGGCATCGCCTTTGAAACAGTTCGGTGTGACGAGTCGCCGCGCCACGCACTCTGGTAACACGTGCCGTGAGGCAACGCTATCTCGAACATGATTCATCATGGGAGTCATGCACGTGACGCAGGCATTCACGTGACGTAGGATCGGATGCTACTTCTTGGAATCACTTTCATTGTGTGATTGCGTTCATCGCTCGTACGGCCATCGTGCGAGTGCGAAACCGCTGCACACGGAACCGCTGCAATGGCAGCGTCGAGCGTCGTAATTCGTCGACTCGTTCGGGCGACGTCGTTAGCGTGACTCGGCTACCTGACACCACCAAGTAGTGCACTTGGTTTTCCGCTGGATCAACCCACCGAATCGAAAGCAGGTGTCTGGACAGATCTTTTTCATGTTCGACAAAATCGTCGCCGAAGTGTTTTTCAAAGAAGGAAGCGTTGGTTTGTGGGTTTTCTGTCAGGTGGGCGAGCGGCTTCGATGTGGACGCTTCGCGGATTGATGCAAACAGCTCCTCGCGTTGTTTGCGAGCCATCCAGTGGATCAGGCCCCAAGCATAAGCGTATTCCTGCGAGTCAAAATCATCCGATTCGATGAGCCGTTTGAGATAAGAGCCATCCCCCAACCGCCTGCCAGCCTTTACGTCCTCAAAGATCTCTTTCATTCTCAAGTCGTTCGTCGCACCAAGGCCTTTCCAGCGAGCACCCTCGCCCGTTGATGTCGGTGCAAAGAATTCCGGTAAACCTTCGCTCAACCACATCGGCCATTGAGACAGACGCTGTTGCACGCCGATGTTGTACAAGATTTGATGAACGCCTTCGTGGGCGATGGTGGAGATTGAATTCATCACCGCGACTTGCGGAGCGACTTGGTTCAAGCGTGATTGCTCGAACAGGGCAACGTTGTTGAACACACTGTCGTAATACGCGACCACGCCCTGAGGCATTCGATTGAATTCTTGAAACTGCTGATCGTTTGCAAATGCAATGATGACCAGTGGGAACTCCGGTTCATGCGTGTCAATCTGGGTTCGCTGGAAATACTTGCGAACGGCCGGGTACATCGTTTCGAGAATCGTTCGCGTCGCGCGGATGAACGGCTCGCTCGTGTTGTACAAGAACAGAAAATGTCTGCTTTGAATGGACTTCATTTGAAACTTGGCGAGTCGTTCGTCGGCCAACCAGCGATCGCGGACTTCATCCATGCTCATCGGTGTGAATGCGTCCTCAGTCGGTGAGACTTCCGCATTGTCAAACACCTTCAAACGCCCGTCCGGCATCAACACGACTCGCACCGAACCGCTGCCCACGAGATACCGTCCGACGACTCGGTTTCCGTCGTCATCCCGAACAGCCAAGCGTTCGTTCTCAGGATGAATCAAGTCGCCGACGCGAATTTGCAAACCAGCTGCCGCCGGTGGTTGCATTTCATCGTCGGGAGTTTGTCTTGAGCGGGAAAGACCCAGCATTGGTCCGAAGTTTGGTTCCGGAAGTTGGATCGGCCTTTTGGGAGTTAAGATGCTGCCAGGACGATCGTTAGGGTTGAACGTATCTGGACTACCTGTGATCGGGCCGCGCGGAATGTCCAGCATCGGCGACGACAAAGTGTCGATGGGCCCGAATTGTTGACCTTGGGCTTGGTCGTCGGTGAGCAGACCGAAGCTACCAAAGATCCAGAATTCGCCTCCGAGCAACATCGCTTTCGGCAAAAACTTCATTCTCAAAAACATGTTGCCGCTCCAAAACGAATCGATAGCTCTCAGTAAAATTGCGAGGCTCGATTGTATCGTCCATCGAAGAGAGGATGAGGAAGAAAGAGCGACGAAGAAAAAACGGGCGACCCCGGAGACATCGATGCAGTAGGTCCTGATGAATGGCCATGCGAATGGAATTTCTCACTGAATTGACTCGGCAATGCAGTGAGCGGTGCAGTGCCGCTCGTCCAACGATCGATTTCCACGCATCAATGCGTACCGCCACAGCGATCTTCGAAAGCAGGCTTGATCTTCTTCGTTGGTTTCGTCCAAAGACGCCACAGACAGTGCAACGTCTGCAAGTATTCTCAGAATGAACGATCCAATAGCAAAGTTGCCGCAGAATCACGAAGTGCTTAAAATCTCCAACACGCCAGTGAGTCGAGTGACAGTGAGTCGAGTGACATTGGTCGGCCACCCCAGTTCACTCGCGACGTACGACGCAATTTCCCGATTTGCGACCCTACTGAGTAGGGTTGAATCTATTATTCGCCGCCTATTCAATGAAAGCCACTTGTCCAAATTGCGAAATGTTGGTTCCGGCATCGCAAATGAACGTTGCAACCGATGTCGCTGCTTGTCCCAACTGCAGCGAAGTGTTTCCATTGTCCTCAATTGTTGCAACGCCAGAGGTTTCCCCGGAATTTGATATCAACGATCCACCGACTGGCGCTTGGTACCAGGACGACTTCCAGGGTTGGCGAATCGGCGCTTCTACAAGGTCTCCTATGGCCTTCTTTATCGTGCCCTTTATGTGTGTCTGGTCAGGTTTCTCGCTCGGCGGGATCTATGGAACGTAGATTGCAAAGGGTGAATTAGATCTTGGGGCTTCTCTTTTCGGCATTCCGTTTGTCCTGGGGACACTCCTGTTTGGTGGACTCGCGATTATGACCGTTTGTGGGCGAATTGAATTAATTGTTGCGGGATCCACCGGAAAGTTGTTCGCTGGCGTAGGCCCGCTAGGTTGGACTCGAAGATTCAATTGGTCGGAAGTGACAAAGATCGATGAAGATGTGCTTGGCTACGAGTATTCTGGTAGCAATGGTCAGGTGATATCGCTTGTCGGAAAGACTCGCCTGAAATTTGGTAGTATGATGAGCGAGGCAAGGCGTTACTACTTGCTCCAAGGTCTTCGCGTCCTTCGCGAGCGATCGTGAGAGCGGCGAACCATCCATTCAACCGAGCGGCGAAGTCGGGCGTTTTGAAGTTGATAGTCAACCGTCGCCGCCGGTTAGTCGGTAGCGTTATGCCAAGAAGAACACGGAGGCTTCATGCCCGCATCTGATTTAATCGACCTTGGGCAATCACTTTGCTTGCTGCGCAACCCCCACGTGACGTCGACGGAAGCGATCTATAGCAATATCCGCGACCTACGCCGATTGCCGAATCGCTCGGCCTGTCACGCACACACCTCGCCGCCGGTCCGTTGGCAGGCATCACGTCTATTGCCACGCTAAACAACCGCCCGACCGGGACGGCTAGTGCGCAGATTGAGGCATACGTTGCCCCTGTCAACGCAACTGTTTACGACGAGGTCAATGCATTTTCACTTGTGCGTACCGACAATATCCGAGTCGCAAACGAGTTCGCCGATCTAGCGAGCGAGTTGCCGCTCAATGGGACACAATCAACACTGATCGAAGAGGCTGTTTCCGCATTTCGCGCAAGTGCGTTTCGTGCGTGCATGGTGATGACGTGGAATGCGATCTACGATTTCATGCGTCAATGGGTTTTTGACAATGCTCTGCCGGATTTCAACAACTCACTGACTACCGAATATGTGCGCCGGAATAGCAAGCCAGTTTACGATGAAATTCAAGATTACGATGATTTCCTGACCGGAAAACCATCGGAGCGCACCGTGATTGATACGTGTCATTTGGCAAACATCTTCGGTGAGCGTTTGCGAGACGAGCTCCGCCAATGCCTTCGGCGAAGAAATGATTCCGCTCACGCCACGAATCGTGTTCCTGACGCAACGCAAGCTTCCGCGTATGCACGTGATTTGCTTGACATCGCGCGTGGTCGACCTTTTACATAACCATCTTATGCAACGATGGACCGGTGGTCGGTTTTCACGAATGGACACTGAACTCCCGGTCTCCGCTAATCCGGGGTGTTGTCCGAATTGGAATACTTGATTGCGACGCGATGAGTCACCACGATGTCATTGCCCTGCGGAGCACCAGTCATCGCCTCGATAGAGCTTGCGCTCAATCTGTCGGTGCACCGCAGATTGATGTCCGCAATCGCTCAGTTTCGTGCCGACCGTCGTCTGCTCGTTCCGTATTTATGATGTGTCAAACGAATGTTGCGAAATCAGCTGGCACTCAAGAAATTTAAAGAGCGAAGGACCGTCCGTGAACGCATTCAAAACATATTTTGTGCACGAGGCGCGAAACGACCCAATTGCAATTGCGATTATTTGCCCGACACTTGCGCTTGCATTCATCGACATCTCAGTCTACGTGTATTGCCTATGCAATCGCGGAGACCGTGCGATCTCCGGCTTCTGTCAAGGATAGACATTTTACTTTCCATTTTTTTCGGTCCTGGTCGTGCTCATGCCAATTGTTTTTACACAAACGAAAAAGCACGTGATTCTGATCGCGTCTACTGCTATTATTCTCTGGGCGTTTGCGACCCTCAATGAATTTATGATGATCATTGCATGCTGGGGTGACTGGGGGCCGATGTGAGTCGTATTGCACGGTGCGATTTGGCGGATGACAGTCGGTTGCAACGAAGTCGAGCTTGCGAGATTTCACAAATGGATGGTCAACACCAGCGGCCCGCTGAATCTTGCCGCTTTCCAACACAGGTTCGCTCCAATTCACGCTGACATTACGTGAATGTAATTCCGTTTCTCGTCTTTTTCAAATCAATGTTTGAAGCACTTGTTATTCTCGGCCTGATCGCCGTCGCTGGTATAGTTGCAGCCGTTTACGACGCCATCAAAAATCAGGACGATGACTCGGTAGCCGCCTTTGGCGAGCAACCTGGCGACAATATTCAGTCTCTGTTTGCGTTAGACGACATTCAGGGTGAATGGAAGATGGTTTCCGTCGGAAAGAACGGGAACTTCGCACCGAGCATGGTGATGCAAAACTCAGACCTGCGTATGGTGATTGATGGAGAACGATATTCCGTCAATGGATCGGCAGGTAAGATCGTTCTAATGTCTGAGGGGACGTCGACGATCATGGACCAACTTGATGACAACGGCGACACGCATTTGTGTATCGTACGCCTTCGCAACGACGAACTCGAGATATGCCAAGGCGAGGTTGGAGACTCGCGTCCCGTTGATTTCAACCCCGAACGAAGCGACGATGCGAGCCTGACACGTTTTGCTCGGATTTGAACTTGCAGCTTGACTGAACCAGCGTGTGCCCACTGGATTGTGGCGCTACGACATTCCTTCCGAATCCTTTCATCGCCACCGCTTGGTGACGCATAGCCTCAAACCGCTTAAAACAAATCAACACAGGAAACAGGATGTCCCCCTATACTTTGATTGCCGACCGCAATAGCCCCACCAATGTCTGGCTGCGCGAAAATCCGCTGGTCATCAGCTTGGTTGCTGGCGTTTTGGGAATCGCCTTGGTGTATTTCGGAGTGGTCGGATTGAAGACCGGTGCAACAAAGGATAAGTACGGCAACGAAGTTACCGGTGGAGTTGCAGTTTTTAGTTCTGTCGCAAGATTGATTGGAGGAATCGGAGCAATAGGTGTTGCCGTTTATGTGGCAATATTCGGTGCTTGGTAGAATTTCACAACGGAGCGTAGTGCTTTTCACAGATGAAAGCGGATCGGAAAAGTCCGCCTTGGTGAATGATGGTGTGAATCTAAACCCGATGTGTGTTTTCTGGGAGCTTTGAAAGTTCGAAAAGTCTTTTGCGTGAAAATTGCGTTACGGATTTGAATTCACGGGTCGGATTTTCATCGTATTGCTGGCTCTAAGTTTGTGAACGTTTTGTCAATGGGCAATCAGTTTTCCCGGCCCGAAGATGGACCATGTTTTCCAATTGAGCGTGCACGTTGACAAACCCATATGATCCACCAGTCGTCAGTTCTTGTTGGGGGCGATCTCGAAGTTGGGCCCGTGAAGAGTGTCCGGTTTGCATGACGCAGCATCGTCTTTGGAAGGTGCTGAACTCGCGAGGGTTCGTTTGCTCGAAGTGCTCAACCCGACTTGTTGTAACGCTCGGTCCTGCTTGGGGACGTTGGGTGGCTCATCTTGTTCGGCTGCTCGTTGCCAGTTACTTCGTTTGCGAATTCTTGCTCGACTTCGAGGTGAAGTGGTACGTTCGTCTCCCCGTCTTTCTGGTTGGTCCGGTTTTGCTCTCGGCGCTTTTTCGCTACGGCTACCTTCACCCGTATGGTGGAGATTGGGTGGATGTCATTCGCCCCGCTGAGGATGACACCGGCAGGAGCGGATCGTGATTGCATGCATTGGCGCAGGCGTGGTTCCGCTCCTGCCAGCTGGTGCAGTGCGTTACTCGATTGAAATTGGTACATGACCTACAGGACACTCGACCCAGGGCCGACGCATACTAACTCGTTGGTATTCCAAGGACTTGCGCGA
>TARA_R110002073_G_scaffold293194_2_pt1 | contig 78366 bp, 74 predicted proteins | sample TARA_R110002073 | Tara Oceans TARA_R110002073 (sample SAMEA4397174) | marine metagenome | biome: Polar Biome; feature: [DCM] deep chlorophyll maximum layer (ENVO:01000326); material: water (ENVO:00002006), including particulate matter (ENVO:01000060) such as... | depth 40 m
ATCTGCTACTCTTTTCCCAATGACTCCATATCCTATTACTGCTATATTTTTCATATGTATTGTTTTATTAATTATGTTTTATTGTTTTTGTTACTGTAGTTTCCATTCCCATTGGCATATTACCTTCATCGTCTGTGTGAGAAATCATAAAAAAGCGTTCCGCAAAAAATATTAAAATAATGCCAATCGCTGCCACTATTAGCACTAATGGATCATTCAGATATTTTAAATAAAGAAAGGCAACGAGTACTGCAATATCCATTACAATGGCTATTAATGGAATGATAGGTTGAAATTTCACTTCCTTTTTTAGGTGGCGGAAAAGCCCCCAATGAATAGCAATATCCATAATGAGGTAAAAAATAGCACCGATGGAAGCAATCCTCGTTAAATCGAACAGAACAGTTAGTAAAATGGCAAGAGAAGCCGTAAAAATGAGTGCAGGATTTTTAAAGTTTCCTAATCTTTTTAAGGATGGTACTTGTTTCATATTACTTAACATAGATAACAGGCGAGATGCAGAAAACATACTTGCTAAAACTCCAGAAAAGGTGGCTACAATTGCTATTGCTATGGTAATCCAGGAACCCCATTCTCCAAAGACGGGTTTTGCTGCCGCTGCCAGGGCATAATCTTTTGCTTCGATTATTTCAGGGATACTTAAGCCTCCTGCAACAGCGAGTGCCAATGCTACATATATGACAGTACAGATAAGAATCGAATACACAATGGATCTACCAATGTTTTTATGAGGATTTTTAATGTCTCCTCCTTGATTCGTGATTGTTGTGAACCCTTTATAGGCAAGAATCGCTAACGCTAGTGCTGCTACAAAACCAAGTCCTTGGGGCAAAGCTTCGGAATTTTTAGGAATATAATCCCCTGTAATATTTGCAAACCCGGAAACTATTAGGCCTGCTATGGCTAGCAACGCAATACCAACAACCTTAATAATTGCTGTAAAGGTGGCTGTTGTACCAATAACTTTATTACCTAAAATATTCAATATATAGGCAGTTACCAAAAGCAGAATACCAAGAATGGATGCGTAGCCAGCAAAACTTTCGGGAAATAACCGAAGCGTATAGGCGCCAAAAGTACCCGCTACTAAACTTTCTGAAACAACCATTGAGACGTACATTAACAAAGAAAAAACACCTGTTGTGGTTCCTGGTCCGTAGGCTTTATTAAAGAATTTAACAACACCTCCTGAAGATGGATACGCATTTGAGAACTTCACATATGAATACGAGCTGAAACCTACTACAATTGCACCTGCAATAAATGCAATCGGAAATAAATCTCCCACCAACTCGGCTATTTGCCCCATAAGCACAAATATTCCTGCTCCAATCATTACGCCTGTGCCTAGAGATATAGAACCTATTAGGGATAGCTTACTATTTTCCTTTGTGATGTTTTTTATCATTGTGTTGTTATTAGTTTTTGAGCTTTTTTTGAGCTTTTTATTAAAATAAAGGAACCGATAATACCAGCAATTAAAGAAGCAAATAGAATACTCACTTTTGCTGTATAAATAAATTCTTCGTTTGTAAATGCCAATTCGTTGATGAATAATGACATTGTAAATCCTATTCCGCCCAGAAAGGCAACTCCATAAATTTGATTCCAATTAACTGAACCTGGTAGTTTGGCAAGTTTAAAGGCAACTAGTAATTTTGTAAAAAAAACAATGCCTAAGAATTTACCTAGAATTAATCCAGCACCTATACCTAAACTAATAGGATTGAGTAATACTTGACCGATTTCACCGTGTAAGTGTATGCCTGCATTTGCAAGTGCAAAAAGCGGGAGCACCAAAAAACTTACAACGGGGTTTAATGCTTTTTCTAATTTCTGAAGTGGAGTTTCAGCTTCAGAACTTGTGGTTTTGATTTCTTCTAATATTTTGAGCTGTTCGTTGGAAATAAGTGTTCCTTTTACAGGTTTTATTTTTGTGAAACGGACGCGCAAATCATTCAAACGTTTCTGGAAAGTATCCTCATTTATCTTTACTTTTCCAGGAATTGCTATAGCCGTAAGAATACCTGCGATGGTAGGATGAATACCCGAAAAGAAAAAAGCTAACCAAACCCCACCTATTCCTATAATTGCATAAAACCATGTTTTTCTAATTCCTACATAATTCCCAATGATTAAAAGGCCAAAGAATAGCAAGCCGTGAAATAAATCCATTGTTGAAATACCTGAGGTATAAAACAATGCAATCACCAATACGCCACCTAAATCATCAACTACGGCAAGTGTTATTAAAAAGACACGTAATGCTATGGGCAAGCGCTTTCCAAAAAGAGCAAGAACACCCAATGAAAATGCAATATCTGTTGCCATAGGAATCCCCCAACCTTGCGAAGCTTCACCAGTTGTATTGAAGAGAAAATAGATGAGTGCAGGAAAGACCATACCGCCTATAGCAGCACCAATAGGAAGCACTGCATTTTTGGGATTTGATAGTTGTCCACCTAATATTTCACGTTTTAATTCTAAACCAACTTGAAGGAAGAACAATGCCATCAATCCATCATTAATCCATAACAACAATGGTTCAGTTATTTCAAAACTGCCTACGGCTAGAGAAATGTTCATACCCATTAGGTCTCGGTACGTTTCCTGCCAAGGAGAATTGGCCCATATCATTGCAATGATAACAGTAATTAGAAGTACAATGCCTGTGTTATTAAAACCTTTTGAAGTGGTTTTAAATAAACTCTGAATGTTACTGTATGTTTTTTTCTTCAGCATTAGATAACTGTACTTTCTTTTTGGTTATTTTCTTTTGTAATTAATTCTTTAGTGTTGGTTTTTGGTTTAAAGTCTCTAATAATCAGACGGTTGCTTTTTTCATAGGTAAAATAACTTACCGCCCAATTAAAACCAACCATCAGTCTATTTCTAAAACCGCTTATAGACATAAGGTGTACTATAGACCATAGTAACCAAGCGAAATAACCTGCAAACTTGAATTTTCCCAAGTCGGCTACCGCTCTACGTTTACCTACTGTTGCCAATGAACCTTTGTCTTTATATTCGAAAGGTTTAATAGGTTTATCTTTTATTATATTTAATAGTGAATTACCTAAGTATTTACCCTGTTGAATGGCCGCTTGGGCTACTTGTGGATGTCCTTTTGGTGTATCATCGGAAATTAGAGATGCGATGTCACCTATGGCAAAAATGTTTTGGTAACCCTCTACTTTTAAATAAGAATTGGTTTTAAGACGGTTGCCTCGAACTACGTGCTTCTCATCAATTCCTTTTGGGAATTGCCCCTTAACACCAGCTGTCCAGATTAGGTTTCTGGCTAAAATGGTTTTTCCACTTTTTGTGGTGATTTGTGACCCGTCATAATCGCTAACAATTTCATTTAAAAGCACCTTTACATTTAAACTTTTCAAATAGTTTAGGGTTTTTGAAGATGCTTTATCAGACATCGTATTCAGTAATTGATGATTTGCTTCTACTAAATAAATGTTCATTATAGAAGAAGGGTACTCAGGATAATCTTTAGGAAGGATGTATTTACAAAATTCAGCCAATGCTCCTGCCATCTCAACGCCTGCAGGTCCACCACCAACAATAACAAAATTGGTGAGTGCATTTCGTTCGTTATCATCACAAGTAATGGTAGCCTGTTCTAGATTTTGTAACATCATATGGCGGATGTTTAGGGAATCCCGAATATCTTTCATCCCAAGGCCATTGACCTCGACAGAATCCATCCCAAAAAAATTGGTTGTTGTTCCGGTAGCCAACACGAGGTAATCATAATGAACGCTGCCTTTGTTGGTTACCACTGTATTTAAGGAAGATTGAATTTCCTTGACTTCTGCTAAACGGAACAATACATTTTTATATCCATTGATTTGTTTTCGGAAAGGAAACACAATACTATCTGGTTCCAAGGCACTTGTAGCCACTTGATAAAGTAAAGGCTGAAACTGATGAAAATTATTTTTATCAAATAGTACTACTTGCATTTCTTTGTGTTTCAGTTTTTCTACTAATGCTAGACCTGCAAACCCACCACCTATAATAACAACACGAGGTAAGTCGGAATCTGGAAGGCAGATTTCATCTGTTATCTCACAAGTAGATTCTGTCATCTTATTATTACCATTATGTGAGTGGTTAACTTTCATATCTAATTATAGAGTTACTTATTTTCGATTAATCTTCTCTAACTACACTTTCCTTGTCTTTTTTCCGTGCAATCAATACGGAACAGTTGGAGTGTGTTACTATAGATTGTGAAACAGAACCCAGTAGAAAGCGTGAAAATGCTCCGTGACCTTGGGAACCAACTACAATTAAATCTGCACCAAAGCTTTCAGCTTTTTCTAAAATTTCACTCTTGGGGCTACCTCCAACAATGCTCGTAGTTATACTAATTTTAGTATTTAAATCCATTAACGATTTTGATGCGTTAGAAACAATTTCTTCAGCAGATTTTTTAGTATTGGACATGATTTCTTCATAATAAACACCTAGAACACCTCCCATAGGAAGGGGTTCTGGACCAACTATTGTAGGATGTTCATAAACGTGTATTATGCATACTTCGGTTTCATTTGGTAATGACATAGCTCCAAGTTCGGAAACAGCAACTTTACTGTATTTGGAACCGTCTATTGCTAACACTATTTTCATGATTTGAATATTTTTATTAATTGTAAGTTTTTAAATTTTATGATCTTATACCAATATAGATACTCGTATAATCTGCATCAGTACATTCCAAAAGTGAAAGCGAATTTTGTTTCTTCAACAGGAATGATAGACGACCACACAAACAGATGTATTTCATAATTCTTAAGAACTTCTTTGTTTTTTTACTTTAATTTGAGCATTATAAAAAGCACTAATACAAGCGCCAATTAGCCACCATAGAATGAATGTTTGAAAAACACCAAAGAATGCTTCCAATAATGAAATATCCATTCTTATGATATTGGTAGTGTCCAAGCCATGTAAGAGACTGTTAAAAAAGGTAATACTGCCTTTTTCTCCTGCGGTGAACATTACGACCATACAGCCTAAATAAATCAAGGCCCCTGTGAGACCAAAAGCAAAACCAAATTTTTTTACATTTAATTTATACATAATCTTATATTTTAAATTAGTTGTTAGATTTTAGAACCTTTTTAGATTCTTCATATTCCTCCTTGGATATTTCGCCCTTTGCAAAGCGTTTTTTAAGAATATCCAGTGGACTGTCTTTCTTTGTTTTTTGATAAGGTATATCTGCTGGGATAAAGAAAATCCAAGCAAGAAAGATGATCCATATAATCCACCATATAAGGTGCATGCCTCCAAAATGTCCTTCGTATAAATGCATAATTTTTAGTTTTAATTGTTATTATTTTAATTCAGTTATTGTATACCCGTCTAGTGTATTGAGTTGTTTTTGTAATTCATCAACTGAAAGGATTTTTTTCATTGTGATGATTGTAGCTCCTTTTGGTGCTAAGTAAATTTGTGCTTTTTCAATATTAGGATGTTTCTCCAAAGTATTCTTGACCCTTGATACACATCCACCACAACTGATTCCGTCTATTTGAAATTTTTGTTTCATCGTGTTTACCTTTTAGTGATGTTGATGTTCTTTGTGTTTTTCTATTGTTTTCTCATCTGATTCCTTTTGGCTATCGTGCTTATGCCCACGGTGTCTGTGTGATCCGTGGGGCATAAGCAAGTGAAACAGAAACATTAGGATAATAAAGGCAAAAAAACCATTATACCCTTTAATGCCTAGTGCGGGGGCGAAAAAAATTAACAATAGCGGAAGACCGCATCCTATAACCGTCCATATCCAATGACCTTTCATAATTTATTTTTAAATTGAGTTAAACATTCATTTTAATAACCCATTCCTAGACACCCATTTAGTCTTAAGTTAAGGAAGTGGATTGTCCGCTATTAATTGGCAGATTTTAAAAAGGCTTCAATCTTTGTAATTTCCTTTTCTGTTAAATTAGCCCGTACTCTCATATGTAAACTTATAGTGCTCCAATCTGTGTCATTATAATCCGCAGGCGAAGGAGCTAAATGGCATCTATTACAGACTTCTCCCCATAATTGAGCCCCAGATTTCTCTATTTTGAATTCTTCTTCGATATCAGTAACACTCGTATATTTATCCTTTGTAGAAGAACAACTTACTACTATTCCTACTGTGACAAGTAGCATGAAGCAGCTTATAACTATTTTATATATTGTTTTCATAATTTCTGTTTTTATAATTTATTAAAATCCAATAGCCCAGTGAACAAAGAAGTTGTTAGCTGTACCACCTCCATCATGACCGCCAACACTCTCTGTTGTTTGATACGCTATTTTTATAACCGATCTCCATGTCAACCAATAATTTATTCCTAATGCATATTGATTGGACTGTTCTTCCCATTCTGCTCCTTCTGGTGCATTGAAGTTTGAATACCTACCGACTAGTTCTATTTTTTTCAGAAAATCACTACTAGCCATTATAGGTCTATAGCTTAATTGAGCATAGAAAGAATTACTTTTATTGTCGAATGTATATTCTTCTTCATCTCCATCTTCATGTACTTCAGTATAAGTTGCATCTTCAATATTAGAATTATTGTATTGTGCTTTTATATCTATAAACCCTTTAACTTCTGGTATTAGTTTTGCAAAAGAAAAATCAACAGCGTATAAGAAAGCCCCAATACCTTCGTATTCTGAATCTGCAGCTCCAACTTTACTTGTTGAATATGTGGAAAATCCAATTTCAGTTGAAGAATCTGCAAAAGGCAATAGTCCAATACGCCCTCCAAAGGCTTTACTAGTATTATTGTCTTCAAAATTTTGAAACATAAGCATTCCTGCTTCTTCAGGCTCTTCGGTACCATTCTTTAGTCTTGGTCCATTGGTTGAGTACACTGCATAGTTTAGTTTTGATTCTCCAAGATCAAAAGCACCACGAAGTTCCACACCAATACCTGATGCAGGAGCTATACCATCATGACCAAAACCTAATGGCCTTGTGGGTAATCTATTAATCCAAGCAGGATGTAACCGTTCCATGAATGTTCCAAAAGGAAGAAGGAATTTACCAGCACGAACTGTCATGTTTTTATTTAACACATACATTACATCTGCATATTCCAAGCCAATCTCTAGCTCGTTGTTTTCAAGTCCAAATTCAAGTTCTGCCTCAAACATAAGTCTGTCCGAGTGTTTGAATAAGAAAATAGGTGCGAAAGCGGAACCAACGTATGAAGATTCCCTTTCGCCTTCAGTATTCGTAAAGTTTAAACCAGTGTGACCATAACCTCTAATCATAAACTGTGTTTTACTTGGTTTGTATTGTTGAGATACTATACTATCAATCTCAAAGTTATTATACGTTTGCCCATAAGAAATATGGACAAAACCAATAACTACCATTGTTGTGAATAATTTTTTCATTTTTTTAAGGTTCTTAAGTAGTTAATAATTTGCCAACGATATTTTTCTTTAAGTGAAGATTTATAATTTGGCATGGGTCCACGACCTTCCTGGATTTTCCAAAATATTGCTCCATCTGTTTGAGATTGGAATGCTACACTAGTTAAATCTGCTGGTTTAGGGTTTAATCCAGTTCCACCGACACCATCTCCTTTGCCTTTAAACCCATGGCATACTGAACATTGCATTTTAAAAAGTTTTTTTCCTGTAGCCAATGATTTTTGATCTCCTTTTAAAGGATTGATGATCTTATCTGCACTTGCTGGAGCAGCCCATTTTTTTTGCTGTACAGTCGTGTAATCATTTTTTGGTGCTTTCAGAAAGCTTACAAGTACTAAAAAAAGTAAACCTGTGAATGCTGTACTGATTAAGATTTTTGCTGTTTTCATTTTATTCTGTTTATTGGTTATCATATTTATTTATAAACTGGATAAATCCATCTCTTAAATATTTTAGTATGTGATTTTTTTAATTACCCATTTGTTGTCTCTTTTTACTGCAACCAAGTTTTCCGATATTAGTTTAGAAGTTATTATAGGAATAGGTTTTTTACTTTTTGGCTTAGGTGGTGTGTGAATTGCCAATTGCGTTAAATGATCAGTCATATTACCCTCTGTATCTATAGCAACTTCAAAATAGTGGTAGTTTACTATGTTTTTTCTAAATATATCATTGTAACCAATTGTTTCTTTTTTAACTTTTAAGGCTAGTGCTTTTCCTTTATTAAAATTGGTAGCATTTAGAAATTGAGGCTTAATAATGGTCTTTCCTGATTTATCGATATAGCCAAAATAAGACACGCCGTCCTTTATTTGCTCAATTAAGCATCTGTCATTATAGAATAATGGATAGCTTACATTATTTATATTAGTAGACACAAAATCATTTCTAAAATCTATAACTGTTTCACCTTCTTTATTTATAAAAGCCCATTTATTTCCCCTTTTAATTGCAGCAAGGTCATTGTGAAAAGGGGAGACATAATCTATGTTTTCTATAGTTTGCGCAACTCCCAGAATCGGAAACAATAGTAGTACAATAAGTAAATTTTTCATTTTGAATTGGTTTTAGTTTCTTCGAATTTAGTGATGGCCTTCGTTTTACATCTGCATAACTTTCGTTCTTATTTATATAATTTCATCATAAAAATTCCGTTTCCAGTTTTCTGTGTTTTTATAATCTGTCATACTCATTCCTATCACTTCTTTAAACTGTCTTGATAAGTGGTTAACGCTGCTATAATCTAACAAGTGACCTATATCAGAAAAGGAGTGTTGCTTAAGCTGAATGAGTTCTTTTACTTTTTCAATTTTCAGCTTTATAAAATATTTTTCGATGGTAGTTTCCTCCTTTGATGAAAAAAGTTTGCTCAAGTTCTTATAATCACGATGAAGTTCAGAAGACAAAAGTTCAGACGTCTTTACTTTTATATGAAGCGGCAACTCCTGTAATTGTTCAATCAAGATTATTTTAATTCTTTCTACAAGCATTTCTTCTTCACTCTTTACAATTTCAAAATTATTAGCGTGAAGTATATTTGTTATATCATTAATAATTTTATCGTTAGTTTTCTTAGGTACTTCCACCAGCAATCTTCCTAGTTCTAATGAAAGTATATTAACTCCTAGTTCCTGTAGCTCTTGCTTAATAACTTTTAAGCAGCGGCTACATACCATATTTTTAATCCAAAACTCTACTGGTTGACTCATAGTACTTAATGCATTTCCATTGAGTATTAAACTCAATAGTATAAAAGTCTTTACTTTTAAATGGTTTGTGATGTAAGTAGTGTTGTTGAGAAATAGACACAACAATTGCTAGCCAGAAGTTAAATTATGGCTATAATAGTGATGTAGATTATATTTAATCTACGGTGTAGAAATCAAATTAAGTAAGTCTGGTGTAGAATCTGTATATCCTTTAATAGTAAAGGTGGCCTGTAATGTTTAAATGGAACGACATTTTTATCAAGTCCTTCAAAAAGATTTATATAAGTGTAAAAAAAAGTGGTAAGAAAAACTATGTTTTCAGTTTGAATCTCATAGTTGACTTCCTTTATGTTATCATCTCCTTCTTTTACAAAAGACTTATTATCGCAACAATCTTTTTCTTGTATTGAAGTACATTGTTTGGAAATAGTGTCTTTTTTTTGAGTAATATCCTTACAGGATTCTGCTTTACTAAAAAATGCCATATCAACCAATTCATTACAGCAAAAATGCATATCTACCGTAAAAGAAGAGGTAGAAAACAGTATAAAAACTGCTAAAAAGAAGGACAATATTTTAGTAAAAAAAGAATTCACGTTTAAATATAAGAAATTTTTGTTTAGCGTTAATGTATTATTAAAAACTGGTTAAAATATTTATTATTAGTGCTTTATGTGTTTAAGGCAGTAATCCACTGATGCAAATGTAATTTTAAAGATTAAACAAAAAAATGATATTTATCATCATTTTAACGGTTGATTACCTGTGGTTTAAATTTAGTTTTAAAAGCCATAAGCCAAAGAAAATTTAACTCCAAATGGATGCCCAGGTCTTAAACCTGCTGGGACTCGGGATACTGTATAAACAGTATTAAATAGATTGATAATATTAGAAGATAATGTAATGTGCTTGTTTAAAAAATATCGCGCAGAAAAGTCAATAATTATATTTGAATCAACTTTAAATCTTTCAGGGATAGGACCAAAGCCAGCTTTGGTTCTAAATGCTCCAGTATACCTAGAATTTATATTTACATCAAATCTTTTATTTTGCAGGCCAATAGCAAAACTCAATTGGTTTTTTGCAATATATGGTATCTCGTCACCTGTGGTCACAATTCCATAAATACCTTCATTACTATCAAAACTTGTCAAAAATTCAGTATCAGTTAGCGTATATGATAATGATATTGGGAGCTTGAATTCTTTTTTTACATGCTGCAAGAAGTCATACTTTAATAAAAATTCTATTCCACTTACTCGAACTTTACCAGCATTAAATTGATCAAGGTTTCCCATACCTCCACTTGCCACCAAGTCACTTCCCAATAGATTTTTATAATCATTATAATAGACCACCAACTCTCCTTTTAAGACTTTACTGTCAAATCGAGTTCCTAACTCGTAATTTATACTTTTTTCAGGATCTTGCCCAGGTGTATTACTTGGGGGAGAAAACCCTTTGTGCACACCACCGAAAACTGAGAAATTATTATTGAATCTATAATTTGCACCTATACCAGGAATCCAAACATCTACATTGTTTTTTCGTGTCACCAAATCTTGACCAGACCTTAATGGATCATTTGTACCATAGTCAAATCTACCCAATGTTATATTTTCGTACCGTAATCCAGGGGTCAAGGTTAAATTGTCTATATGGATGGTATAGAGTAAATGTGTTGCTAATGCTTTTGCATTGCTTATACGGTTAGAATTTGTTCCTTTTTCACCCACGGTTGTGCGTATTAATTCTTTATTTTGGAAGGCATATCTGTCTACCCATTGAAACCTGTCTTCATCATCTTCGTGGTAGCGGATTCCTGTTTCCAAGGTTTGTAACCAATTTGTACCCCATTTTAATTTTACAATGGATTGAATACCATTAGAAGTATAAGATCGGTTATTAGCTTTTATCCCTAATACATTTGGTTGTGTATTATCATTTCCAAAAAGAGTTTGGTATTCTAAGGGGAAATTTTCTGGAGATGAAAGGACCTTATTAATACTTATACGTTCTCCAAGAGTTATATCATCTAATTTGTACCAATTACGCTTAAATTTATTTAAATACGCTGTAGTATTTACCATTAATGAGGGCGATAATTTTATGAAATGTGTTATTTGATATTGTCGGTGTTTGGCATTCATGACATCTATTGATGATGCCCTGTATCTTCTGTAGGGAGTTTGTTTAAAGTCTTGATCAGTCAACCCTAAATAGGTTTCGTTTGCCTTTTCTTCGGAGTATTGAATTTTAAAAGTTAATGACTGATAGGTTTTGGTATCAATATTTGTATTAAGCTTGAACTTTGCTGAATAATCAGATTTGTCAAACCCTGTATTACCACCCCCGTCAAGTTCTTTAAAACCATCGGAATTATAATTGAAATAATCGGCTACAAATCCGAAATTTTTAATTCTATCACCTATAAGCACTTGAGTGTTTTTTGAATTATAATTTCCTGTTGTCATGGATACCCTAGCTGATAGTTCATTGGGAATTTGATTTGATAACATATTGATAGCTCCACCTGTTGTGTTAGGGCCATATTGTATTTGGCTACTACCTTTGAGTATTTCCAAAGCTTCCATTCGCCCAATAGTTGGAAAATAATATGCGGCTGGAGAACTATAAGGAGCAGGTGCTATTAGTACACCATCTTCCATTAAATTGATTTTCGTACTCCTTTCTGGAGATGTCCCCCGTAGGCTTATATTAGGGCGTAATCCGAAACCGTCTTCTTCATAGACGTTTACTCCAGGGATAGTTCGTAAGGCTCTATTAATATCGGTATAAGCAAATTTTTTTAATTCTTCTTTTGAAATATAGCTTGCAGATCCGGTTTTGTTTTTAATTGCGAATTTGCTACCAAGCATACTTCGCCCAGTAAGAATAACTTCTTTTAGCAGTTCCGTTTTTAGTTTTGTTGTGTCTTTTTTTTGTGGATTTGTTTGTGCCCATATTGATGATAATTGGAGAACAACTATAAAAAAAACAAGGTTTTTCATTTGCATCACTATTTAGAATTAATTTAAATAACGGCAAATATATTTAAAGAATGTTAATAAACCCAGTATTATTTAGAATAATTCTTAATAATGAAAATTGATAATTATATTCAATCACATACATTAAATGATTTGTGATTAATCACAAAGGTTTTATATTAGTTGTCAATAGAATATTCTCAATGTTTTTCTATATAAGAGGTAGTTTTAACTTTTTAATCATATAATTATTTGTTAAATAAAATTATTTTAATTATTTTTTTTCTAATTTTGCGGAATTAATGAGTAGACTTTTTTATAAAATATCATCTTTTTGTATGGCACTTTTAGTGTTGCTATCGACATTGTCATTTACTGTTGATAGTCATTATTGTGGTGATGTTTTAGTAGATTCTTCAATGTTTGGTTCAGTTGAATCTTGCGGAATGGAAGTACAACAAAAACCATCTTCACCTGAATGTGATATTGCAAAGAAAGATTGCTGTAATGATGAACAAATCATTGTTGATGGACAAGATAGTTTAAAGACATCTTTTGATGTGTTGGAAAAAGATCAACAGTTGTTTGTTGTTGCTTTTTTTTACACTTATATAAATCTTTTTGAAGAATCTCAAAGAGATATTAATTCTTTTGGAGATTATTCTCCTCCTCCCTTGGTCAGGGATTTTCAAGTTTTAGACCAAACTTTCCTTATTTGATTTTTAAGTAATTACCACTGCAGTCCTGCATTAACTTGTATGGACAAAACTGCTTGTTTGTTGTTTTTTTAACAAGAACTATAATTACTTAAAACTCATTTTTTATGCTAAATAAAAGCATCAAATTTTTAATAGAAAATAAACTAGTAGCTGTTTTATTACTAGCTTTATTTGTGGCTTGGGGTGTTGTAAATGCACCGTTTGAATGGAATACAGGTTCGTTTCCTCGTAATCCTGTAGCTGTAGATGCGATACCCGATATTGGGGAAAACCAACAAATTGTATTCACCAAATGGGATGGTCGTTCGCCACAAGATATTGAAGATCAAATTACTTACCCCTTAACTACATCTCTACTTGGTATTCCAGGGGTTAAAACAATACGTAGTTCTTCAATGTTTGGCTTTTCTAGTATCTATATTATTTTTGAAGAGGATATAGAGTTCTACTGGAGTAGAAGTCGTATTCTCGAAAAACTAAATTCTTTGCCATCTGGATTATTGCCTGATGGTGTTAATCCTGCTTTGGGACCCGACGCAACTGGTCTTGGACAAATATATTGGTATACACTCGAAGGGCGTGACGAAAATGGCAACGTAACCGGAGGATGGGATTTACAGGAATTACGAAGTATTCAAGATTTCTATGTAAAGTATGCATTATCATCAGCAAGTGGTGTTTCTGAAGTAGCATCTATTGGTGGCTATGTTTTGGAATACCAAGTAGATGTCAACCCAGAGTTGATGAAGCAGTATAAAATTGGGTTAAATGAAGTTGTAAAAGCCGTTAAGCAAAGTAATAGAGATGTTGGAGCCCAAACCATAGAAATTAATCAAGCAGAATATCTTATTCGAGGTTTGGGATACGTCAAATCTATTTCCGACTTAGAAAATGCTGTGGTTGCTTCAGAAGATTTTACTTCAATACGTTTAAAGGACATAGCAAAAGTATCACATGGCCCCGCAACAAGAAGAGGTCTGTTGGATAAAGAAGGAGCAGAGGTTGTAGGTGGTGTCGTGGTAGCGCGGTATGGTGCGAACCCTATGGAAGTAATCAATAATGTTAAAGAAAAAATAAATGAGCTAAGTTCTGGTTTACCTTCAAAAATATTAAGTGATGGTAGAACTTCACAATTAACCATAGTTCCTTTCTATGACAGAACAGAACTGATTCAAGAAACACTAGATACACTTGATGAAGCACTTACATTGGAGATTTTGATTACCATTTTTGTGATTATTATGATGCTATTCAACTTAAGGGCGTCAATACTAATTTCAGGATTATTGCCAGTTGCTGTTTTGATGGTCTTTATTTCAATGAAACTATTTAACGTTGATGCCAATATTGTAGCTCTGTCAGGTATAGCGATTGCGATTGGTACTATGGTAGATGTAGGCGTAATTCTGTCAGAAAATGTGCTGCGGCATATTGATGAGAATGATCAAAAAATCCCAATAAATACCGTTGTTTATAATGCAACTGCTGAAGTCTCTGGGGCAATATTAACGGCTGTGATGACAACTATTATAAGTTTCATTCCTGTATTTACAATGATAGGTGCGGAAGGGAAATTATTTAGACCCTTGGCTTTTACAAAAACATCGGCACTTACAGCATCCCTTATTGTAGCCTTGTTTTTAATACCTCCTTTTGCTGCCTTTTTATTTAAGAAACGTAGTGTTAAAAAATCATATAATTTGATTTTAAATGTAGCACTTGTAGTTCTTGGTAGTATTTCTCTTGTGTATGGTCATCTTCTTGGTTTGATATTATTAGCATTTGCGTTAACGGGATTTTTAAAATTAAAAGAAAAGCTAACATCTAATCGTGCAAATACAGTGAATATTTATATTTCTGCATTCGCGATTATATCTTTATTGGCAGAGTATTGGAGACCATTAGGAGTAGATAGAAGCATCTTTTGGAATTTGATATTCGTGGGTCTTATCTGTTTTGGTCTTTTAGGTGTTTTTACACTTTTCAGAAGATATTATGTGCGCATTTTAAATTGGGCATTACGAAATAAAATTTTATTTCTCTCTGTACCGACTGCCATTATTATTATGGGAGTTATGATTATGCGCAATACAGGTAAAGAATTTATGCCTTCTTTAAATGAGGGATCTTTTCTCTTAATGCCTACTTCTATGCCACACTCTGGAGTTGAAGAGAATAAGCGTGTATTGCAACAATTAGATATGGCAGTAGCCAGTATTCCAGAAATTGAAACCGTTGTTGGTAAATCTGGTCGTACAGAATCTGCTTTAGATCCAGCGCCTCTATCAATGTATGAAAATGTCATCCAATACAAGTCTGAATACATTCTAAATGATAAAAGAAAAAGGCAACGTTTTAAAGTAAACGATGACGGACTATTTGTTCTTAAAGATGGAGGCTTGGTTGTGAACCCAAATCATGAAGTTGATAATGAAACAGATTATGATGCTTCCAAAATCAAAGACCCATTTTCGGTTCGTCGTTCACAGTTGATACCAGATGATGACGGAGAATACTTTAGAAACTGGCGACCTGAAATTGAATCTCCTGATGATATTTGGAAGGAAATTGTTAGGGTCACAAAGCTTCCAGGAGTTACTTCAGCACCCAAACTACAACCCATTGAAACACGTTTAGTGATGCTTCAAACAGGTATGAGAGCCCCAATGGGAATAAAGGTGAAAGGGCAAGATTTAAAGGAAATTGAAGCATTTGGAGTAAAGTTAGAAGACATCTTAAAACAAGCGGATGGTGTTAAAGATGAAGCCGTTTTTGCAGACCGAATTGTTGGAAAACCATATCTGCTATTAGATATTGATAGAGACCGACTTGCACGTTATGGTATTACTGTGGAACAAGTTCAACAGGTCATACAAATATCTGTGGGTGGAATGGTGCTTACTCAAACTGTCGAAGGTAGAGAACGGTATGGTATTCGAGTTCGTTATCCAAGAGAACTACGCGCAAATCCAAATGATTTAAAAGGCATTTATGTTCCTGTAGAAAAAGGAAGCCCAGTGCCTTTAAGTGAACTTGTTACTATTAGATATGAGCAAGGCCCACAAGTTATAAAGAGTGAAGACACCTTCTTGGTAGGGTATGTCTTGTTTGATAAATTAGATGGTTATGCCGAAGTAGATGTGGTTGAAAATGCTCAAGCTCTAATACAGGAGAAGATTGATAACGGTGAACTTATCGTGCCAAAAGGAATTAATTATCGATTTACAGGTACTTATGAAAATCAATTGCGTGCAGAGAAAACCCTTGGTGTTGTAGTACCACTAGCACTAGGAATTATTTTTCTTATCCTCTATTTCCAGTTTCGTTCCGTTGGTACGTCGCTAATGGTATTCACTGGAATAGCTGTAGCCTTTGCAGGAGGATTTTTAATGATTTGGTTTTATGGTCAGGATTGGTTCTTAAACTTTAACTTCTTTGGAGAAAACCTGCGAGATCTGTTTCAAATGCATCCAATAAATTTAAGTGTAGCAGTTTGGGTTGGTTTTATCGCTCTTTTTGGTATTGCAACCGATGATGGTGTAGTAATGGCTACTTATTTAACGCAAACTTTTGATAGAAATAGCCCAAAAACTAAAAAAGAAATAAGAGCTTCTGTTGTAGAAGCTGGAGAAAAACGTATTCGCCCGTGCTTAATGACAACCGCCACCACGATACTTGCTTTACTACCAGTATTAACATCAACAGGTCGTGGAAGTGATATCATGATACCTATGGCAATACCATCTTTTGGAGGGATGCTTATTGCACTTGTAACCTTATTTGTTGTGCCAGTCCTATTTAGCTGGAAACAAGAATTTCAATTAAAAAGAGCTACAAAATGAGATATATAACTTTAATAGGACTTGTTTTTTTCGCTTTAGCGGAAACAAATGCACAAGAATTGGCATTTTATATTCAAGAAGCGGAAAAGAATAATCCTGAAATTCAGGCTTTTGAACTGCGATATAATATAGCTGAAGAAAAGGTAAAAGAAGTAAATACATTACCTAATACCGAAGTAAGTGTTGGTTATTTTATGAGTGAACCTGAAACTCGAACGGGGGCGCAACGCGCACGCTTTTCTGTAAAACAAATGTTGCCTTGGTTTGGCACTATTACAGCTAGGGAAAATTATGCAAGCTCCATGGCAGAAACGCAATATGTAGACATTGCTATTGTAAAAAGAAAATTAGCATTATCAGTATCTCAATCCTACTATAGACTATATGCTATTCGTGCAAAACAACTTGTTTTAGAGAAGAATATTGCGCTTTTGAAGACTTATGAACGTCTTGCATTAACTTCTGTAGAAGTTGGCAAGGCATCAGCGGTTGATGTGCTTCGTCTTAAAATAAGACAAAATGAACTAGCACAACGAAAAGAAGTTTTAGAAGAGGATTATAAGGCTGAGCAAGTAGTTTTTAATAAGCTTTTAAATCGTGACGAAACCACCAGAGTAGTAGTTGTGAAACAAATGATGATCCCAGATAAAGAGATATCCATATTAACGGATAATTTACAATTAAATCCAGAACTTATTAAGTATGATAAATTGTATAATTCTATTGACAAATCTGAATTATTAAATCAAAAACAGAGTGCACCCAATATTGGTTTTGGGTTGGATTATGTTCCAGTTTCAGAACGCCCTGACATGAATTTTGTTGATAATGGAAAAGATATTTTAATGCCAATGGTATCCATATCAATCCCAATTTTCAATAAAAAATATAAATCCGTCACAAAACAGAATAAATTAAAACAATTAGAAATAAAATCTCTAAAAGAAGACAGGTTGAATAAGCTTGAAACACTTTTGCGAAAAGCTCAATATAATAGAAGTGCTACAAGGATTAAGTTTAATGTGCAAACAGATAATTTAAAGCAAGCTAATAATGCTGAAGAAATTCTTATTAAGAATTATGAAACAGGGAAGATTAACTTTAATGATGTCCTTGATGTGCAAGAGCTACAACTTAAATTTCAAATCAATCTCATCGAATCTATAAAAGGCTATTACATAAAATCTGCCTTGATAAACTATTTAATTAATTAAAAAATGAAACGATTAAAACACTTAATATACTTCTTACTAATCCCATTAAGTACAGTTTTTGGACAGTCTATAGAGGGTAATGTCGATAACTTACCAGTAAGAGAATATACAATTACCATTAACGAAACGATCGTAAATAAGGCAGGAAAAGATGTAAAAGGGATGACTATTAACGGCAGCATTCCTGGGCCTACATTAGAATTTACAGAAGGAGAATATGCGGTTATTTATGTTAAAAATGAGATGAAGGAAGAGACGTCCATACATTGGCATGGACTTTTATTACCTAATTTTTATGATGGTGTTCCTTATTTAAATACACCACCTATTGAACCAGGGCATACCCTGAAATATGAATTTGCCTTAAAACAATCAGGAACCTATTGGTATCATTCACATACTATGCTCCAAGAACAAAGTGGTGTTTATGGCTCTTTTATTATTAAGCCTAAAGAAAACACTTTGGAATACGATAAGGAATTGGTTTTGATGTTATCCGATTGGACCAATGAAAAACCTATGAGTGTTCTTAAAAATTTAAAACGAGGTAACGAATGGTATGGAATACGAAAAGGTACATCTACACCTCTTAATCAAGTCATAGCACGCGGAGCTTTTGGTGCACAGCTTAATTTTTGGAAACAACGTATGCAAGGAGCAGATATAGCAGATGTTTATTACCCAGCTTTTTTAATCAATGGTGAACAATCTATAGAATACCCAGAGTTTAAACCTGGAGAGAAGGTGCGGTTACGCATAATAGATGGTGGAGCATCCACTTCTTTTTGGATGACTTTTGGAGGTGAAGACCCATTATTAGTTTCGGCAGATGGTTTAGATGTAGTACCAGTTAAAAAGAATAAAACTTTTATAGGTATAGCAGAAGCATACGATTTTATTGTAACCATTCCAGAAGAAGGAAAAATAGAATTCAAAATCACAGCACAAGATGGTTCAGGAACAGCTTCCGCTTTTCTTGGTAAAGGGAAGGTTTTAAAAGCTCAAGATATTCCGAAGCCAGATAAAATTGGGATGATGCAGAAAATGGCAAAAATGAATATGAAGATGGGAGCGCATGCATTAAAGTATCGTCCAAGTAAGGATGAGCGTTTTCAAATGAAGGATGAGTATGGTATGCAGATGGATAAAATGGAAGGAATGAATATGAAGAAAGATAAGATAATGTCGGAAATGAAAATGGAGAAGCCTAAAGATTCAATGCCAATGGATCATACTAAAATGAAAGGTATGAATATGAATAAAGGTATGGAGAAGAAACAATCTAATAAACAAATGAATATGTCTAAGACGAATGGAATGGATATGTATTCAGAATATAACTATGATTATTTAAAGTCACCAGAAAAGACAACTTATTCTAAAGATGCCCCTGTAAAAGAAATTCTTTTAAATCTAACAGGAAACATGCAACGGTATATCTGGAGTATGAACGGTGTTCCTTTGTCAGAAACAGATAATATTAAGATAAAAGGAGGGCAGGTTACTAGAATAACATTGAATAATTTAACAATGATGCATCACCCCATGCATTTGCATGGGCATTTCTTTAGAGTCCTTAATAAAAATGGTGAATATTCACCACTCAAGCATACGGTAAATGTACCACCAATGCAAGAAGTTACTATTGAGTTCTATGGTGATGAATATGGAGATTGGTTTTTTCACTGTCACGTATTGTATCATATGATGGGCGGAATGGCTCGTGTGTTTAGCTATGACACGCCACGTGATGAAAGAATGAAAGGCTATCCGGTTTCTAATATTGTTGCAGAGACTGATAGATATTACTCTTGGGGAATGGCAGATATTGCTTCGCATAATACTACAATTAATTTGACAGCTTCCAATTTGAGAAATCAATTTAATGCCTCTTTTGAATACGGATGGAACAAAAATCTAGAAGGAGAGTTTACTTACGAACGTTACCTACACGATTATTTACGTGTTTTTGGAGGTGTAAATATTGAAAATGAAATAGAAGATAATTTGAATGAATTCAAAACTACAGCTGTTGTTGGTATACGATACTTAACACCTTATTTATTTAGCCTTGATGCCAGAATTGATAGTGACTTAAGACCAAGAATAGGACTGGGTAGGAGTGTAATGATATTTCCTAAACTTTCAATTTTTGGTTACTATGAGTATCAACTGGATTTAGGTTTAGTTAACAATTTACCTACTAATAAAGATTACCTGTCCGAAACAGTATGGAGCGCAGGTGCAGAATATATGCTTTCAAGAAATTTTTCATTAATGGCAAGCTATGATAATCGTTTTGGTGGCGGTGGCGGTTTGTCCATTAGATTTTAACACTAATACTAAATTAACCTAAATACTAAATTAATACAAATACTAAAAACAATTTAAAATGAAAAAATTAAAAACAACATTAGGGATAGTTACAATAGTACTTATAACCTTAACAGCAGTGTCTTGTAAAGATGCAAAAAAAGAAAACAGTGACAAGGATCATACTGAAAAGACTCACGATGACAAAGATGGGCATCATGATGAAATGAAAAAAGAAACGGTTTTGAATAGCAATCAAAAAGGAAACTCTGAAGCTGTATTAAAAGATTATTTTAATCTTAAAGATGCTTTGGTCTCCGATGATGAGTCAAAAGCAAAAGAACTAGGTGGAACTCTCGTGAAAAGTTTAGTTAATCTTGATGTTTCTAAATACACAGATGCTCAAAAATTAGAGTTAAAAGACATCATAAAGGATGCTAAAGAGCATGCTGAACATATTTCAAAAAGCCCAATGGGACACCAAAGAGAACATTTTAAAATTTTAAGTAAAGATGTGACAGATATGGTAGCTATAACAGGTACAACAAATACTTTATATGAGCAGTTTTGCCCAATGTATGATGGTGGAAGTGCTTGGTTAAGTATGAACAAAGAAGTTCGCAATCCATATTATGGAAGTAAAATGTTAAAATGCGGAAAGGTGCAAAAAGAAATTAACTAAATGAAGATAGTTAAAATCATAATATTGGTTTTGTTGGTAGCGTTTGTAGGCATTCAATTTGTGCCTACAGAACGCAACCAAAGTGACATAGTTCCAGTAACCGATTTTATGTTAGTTAATACTGTTTCTAAAGATATAAAAAACAAATTGCAAGTATCTTGTTATGATTGTCATAGTAATAATACTCAGTACCCTTGGTATAATAAAATACAACCTGTTTCTTGGATTTTAGAAGGTCACATCAAAGACGGAAAAGAGGAACTCAATTTTAATGAATGGGATTTATTATCAAGCCGAAGAAAAGCAAGTAAGCTACGCTCAATTATCAAACAGATTGAAAGTAGTGAAATGCCTTTAAGTTCTTATACTTTAATCCATAAGGATGCAAAGTTTTCAGATCGTGAAAAAAAGGAATTAATTGAATGGATTACAAAGTTAAAAGATAGTTTGTAAACAATAATTTAAACAAATAAAATGAAAAATTTAAAAATAGGTATAGCAGCAATGCTATTGTTAGTAGTTTCTTTTACCAATGCTCAGGAAAAAGAAAAAATGAACCATCATGGAGATAAGAAAATGGATCATAGTAAAATGAAAATGGACAAAATGCAAGATGCCAAGGCAGAAGCTGTTCTTGCTGATTATTTTATGGTAAAAGATGCACTGGTAGGTGATAACACTAAAAAAGCGGCACAAATGGGGACTAAACTAGTAGCTTCTCTTAAAGCATTTGATAGTAGTAGTTATACAAAAGAACAGAAAAAAGAATTAGCTGATATCATAGAAGATGCAACAGAACAAGCCGAACATATTGCAAAAAGGGCTATAGATCATCAACGTGAGCATTTTAAGACCTTGAGTAAGGATATAACCGATATGGTTGCCATTACAGGAACAAAAAACATTTTATATCAGCAGTTTTGCCCAATGTACGATGGGGGTAGTGCTTGGTTAAGTACAAGTAATGAAGTGAGAAATCCATATTATGGTAGTAAAATGCTTAAATGTGGAAAAGTGCAAAAGGAGATTAATAATTAGAATATACCCATTTGAGTGGGTTTATGAGATATCTAATTCATAAAAAAGGGAATGAAACTTTTTATTGTTGGTTGGTTATTAGTTAAAACTTTCCATTTTATGGTATTAGAAAAGACCTGATTTAGGAAGGGATAAATATTATTCGTTGGTATTAAACCCTTCCATTATCAGGCAAAAGAAAATTGAAAAAGTAAAATTGATTTGAGTCAATCTGAAATCTAAATAAAGTAGAAAAAATCTAATGAGATACTAAATGAAAGAATGTTGCAAAAGTAGTTGTGATAGCAAATTAAAGCCTTCTAGAATAAAGAAGTGGTTAAACTATCTACTATATCTAGTTATATCTTTTATAGTCTTGGGAGCTATACTTCTTCAGTTATTTGGTGGAAAGTAATTATTTAATAATGCAAAAAATAAAGAAACAATTTAAAACTAAAATTATGAAAGTAACTAAATTAATTACACTAGTAGTAATCCTTATTACAACAGTAGGCCTTACTAATGCGCAGAATACTAAAGGAAAAACGGATAAGGAAGCAGTTATTGCTGTAATGAAATCATATAAGGATGCATTGCAAAACTTGACAACAGAAGGAACATTTAATCTGTTCACAAAAGATTCTGAAGTGTTTGAATCAGGTGGAGTAGAAGGATCATACGCACATTACATAGAGCATCATTTAGGTCCAGAATTAGGACATTTTAAAAGTTTTACATTCTCTGATTATAAGATTGATGTTCAAGTAGATGTGGCTTATGCATTTACAACAGAGACTTATGTGTATACAATTGTACTTAATCCTAACAAAGAAGGAAAAACAAGAACCATTAGTAAAAAAGGGGTAGCAACTTCTATTCTAAAGAAGGTTAATAGTGAATGGAAAATTATCAAAACACATTCCTCTTCAAGAAATAAGAAATAAAATTAAAAATAAAATCTGATGAGACTAAATATTCCTTTTAGCCTATTGTTAAGTATTCTTCTTTTTGTGGCTTGTAAACAAGAAAAGAAAGAACCCAAAACAATCCTTAAAAACCCAAAAATTGAAACTACATCAGAGCCACAAAAAAAAATATTAAGCCCACATACTTCAAGTATGGCGATGATAGGTGGTGCTCATATTCATATTGACTATTCATCTCCTGGAGTTAGAGGTAGAATAATATTTGGAGGATTGTTGGCTTACAATCAGCTGTGGCAAGCTGGCGCACATAAAGCTACTTGGATTGAGACCAACAAAGATTTAATTATTGATGGGAAGATCTTACCTATTGGAAAGTATGGGTTTTTTACCATTCCTTCAAGAGATGAATGGACTGTTATTTTTAATTCAAACTGGGATCAACACGGAAAAGATGAGTACGATGAAAAGAATGATGTTCTGCGTTTTAAGGTTAAACCAAAAAAATTAAATAAAATAACAGAACATTTGGAATACAAAGTCGGTAAAGTTAGTAGTAACGAAGGTACTATATCATTGGCTTGGGAAAAGGTATTTGTTAGTTTCAATTTTAAAGTAAATCAATAAATGGTAAATAGACATACAGCGTTAAAAATAAGAAAGGCACATCGGTATTTGGGTCTTTTCATTGGCATTCAATTCTTGATGTGGACTATTAGTGGTTTGTATTTTAGCTGGACGGATATTGATGACATTCATGGTGACCAGTTTAAGGACTTACAATACCAACCTAAAGCTTTTCAAAACCTTATAAGTCCTTCATTACTTAATATTTCTGGAGGAATTAAAACTATAGAAATAAGAGACATAAACTCTGTGCCTTATTATTGGGTAAATAAAAAAGAGCTTTACAATGCTGTAACTGGAAAATTAAAACTAGAAATAACCGAAGAAGAAGCTGTATATGTGGCAAAGCAGTATATGAAAAAGGATTTAGAAATTACCACAGTGGCTCTTATCAATGAAGTAGGTAAACAGCACGAGTATCGTGAAAAATTGCTGCCAGCCTATGTGATATCGTATGTAAATGATGAAGCTTTAAAAGCATATGTATCTGTTAGTGATGGCAAATTCCAAACCGTAAGACATCGAAGTTGGCGTTGGTTTGACTTTTTATGGATGACTCATACTATGGATTATGAAGGAAGAGATAATTTCAATACCATCGTCTTAAGAGTGTTCTCATTATTAGGTTTAATAACGGTATTAAGTGGTTTTTTACTTTGGTATACATCATCGCCAACCATTAGAAAAATAATTAAAAAAAACAAAAAATAAATATTATGAATAAAAGCACCATTTATATCGGCGTTGCATTGATTGTTGGCCTGTTGGGCGGCTTTCTAATATTCGGTGGAAATTCTACAGATAAGGCGACAAATAATACCAAAGACATCCATGAGCATTCAGAAGAAATTGCTTCTAACCAAATGTGGACTTGTTCAATGCATCCACAGATTATGCAGCCGGAATCCGGAGATTGCCCAATTTGCGGAATGGACTTAATCCCTGCTGAAACTGGAGCAGAAGGACTTAATGCTAATGAAATTAAAATGACTGAAAATGCAATGGCTTTGGCTAATATCCAAACGTCTGTTGTTGGTCAAGGACAAATGGGAGACGATCTCTTAAAGTTGTCTGGAAAAATTAAGACGAACGAAGAATCTAATGCAGTGCAAGTCACTTATTTTGGAGGAAGAATTGAAAAACTCTATGTTAATTCTACAGGAGAACGTGTTGCTGAAGGACAACGTCTAGCAACCATTTACTCACCAGAATTAGTTGCAGCACAGCAAGAATTGCTTACTACTTTATCTTTAAAAGAATCGCAACCTCAACTTTACAAGGCTGTGAGGAATAAGCTTAAGCTTTGGAAGCTTTCAGAAGAGCAAATTAATGCTATTGAGACCGCTGGAAAGGTACAAGAGAATTTCCCTGTATTTGCAACAGTTTCAGGTACAGTAATTCATAAAATGGTAGAAGAAGGTGACTATGTAAAACAGGGTCAACCTTTATATAAAATTGCAAATTTCAAAACTGTTTGGGCAGAATTTGATGCTTATGAAAAGCAAATTTCTTTATTAAAAGAAGGGCAAAGTATTAAAATCACCACAAATGCTTATCAAAATGAAGTCTTTGATGCAAAAATCTCATTTATAGATCCATTATTAAATTCTGCAACCAGGACTATTGTTGTAAGAGCTGTGTTAAATAATAAAAAAAATAAGTTTAAACCAGGAATGTTTGTTGAAGGTAAAGTTGAAGGGGTTCAATCTAATTCTAAAAGTACAGTTACCGTTCCAGCTACTGCTATTATGTGGACAGGAAAACGCTCTTTGGTCTATATTAAAACAAAACCAAACGAATCTGTTTTTGAAATGAGAGAAGTTCTGTTAGGGAGTACCACTGGAGATAATTATACTATTCTAGAAGGTCTTAAAAACGGAGATGAAGTTGTTACCAATGGAACCTTCACGGTAGATGCTGCAGCACAATTACAAGGAAAAAAATCAATGATGAACACTGATGGTGGTAATACTATGACTGGACATGAAGGACATTTAGGGATGCAAAAAAACAATTCTAAAAAGAAAGAGGATAAAATTAGTCATTCAGAAATGAATGAAAGATTGGAAGTTTCAAATAAATTTCAAAAACAGTTGAAGCAGGTTTTTGATAGTTATATTCTTTTAAAGGATGCCTTAGTAAATGACAATAGCAACGATGCACAAACAGCCGCAAAAAAAATAGGTCAAAATCTAGCGAAGATAGATATGAAATTGTTATCGGGTGAAAAAGCACATAACCATTGGATGACTATCCAGAAGGAACTAAAGACCTCTGCTAATGACATTGAAAAAAGTTCAGAAATAGCAACACAAAGAGGACATTTTAAACACCTTTCTGCTCATATGATAAGTAGTGTACAGCTTTTTGGAATTAATCAAGAGGTCTATAGTGAGTTTTGTCCAATGGCAGATAATAACAAAGGTGCTTTTTGGTTGAGTTTAGAAAAAGAAATCCGTAACCCGTATTATGGAGAAGCGATGTTGAAATGTGGAGAAGTCAAAGCAACTTTGAAATAAAATGAGTAGAAATAGAAAATACATAAGAAGAACGTATAAGAATCAACAGAAAGTTGATATTACAAGAAAAGATAAGATTTTAGGGATATTGGCATTGATTATGATTTTTTTAGCGGCGGCTATTGCTACGATCTATTTTTCAATTTTCAGTGCCAAATAGTAATAGTTTTGATATTAAAAAGACATGAAGAATACCATCTATATAAAAAACATGGTCTGTCCAAGGTGTATCTCGGCCGTATCAAATATTTTGAAAGAACTGGAAGTATTATATAGTTCTATCAAATTAGGAGAGGTTGAATTATCATCACCTCTAAGTGTGGAGACTAAAAATGCTTTTTCCAAAGCACTTCAAGGTTCTGGCTTCAGCTTAATCAACGATCGTAGAAGTCAAATTATAGAACAGATGAAAACATTGGTAGTAGATAAAATCCATCACTCGTCAGGCGAATTGGATATTAAATGGACAGATTATATAGGTGATAACCTACATCTTGATTATAAATATTTAAGTTCTCTTTTCTCATCGGTTGAAAGTATTACATTCGAACAATACATCATCAACCAAAAAATTGAGCGTGTAAAAGAACTCATCGTTTATGATGAATTAACCTTGAGTGAGATTGCTTTTAAACTACACTATAGTAGTGTTGCATATTTAAGCAATCAATTTAAAAAAGTTACAGGAATGACTCCAACTCAATTCAAGAAAGTTATAGATAAGAACCGTAAATCTTTGGATGAGATATAATGTTTTTTTAACTTTAATTACTTGAACATAATATCGCGGCAAGCGTAAAACTATTTTTAACAACAACATAATTGAAAAATGAGAATAAGAAAAATAGTATTCGGATTACTTACCATTGGGATGATAAGTTGCAATTCAACCAAGAAAGAAATAGTTTCAACAGGTACTTATTCTAACGTAAAAATTGTTGGAGCAATGAAAAACGTAATGTGGAAAGGTGAATTAGGAAGTAGAATTGACCTTGATACTATTTCGGACAAAAATGGACTTTATGGACTTGGTCCTGTGAACGAACTGAAAGGTGAATTACTGATTAATAACGGAAAAAGTTATATATCAAAAGTAAAGTCTGATTCGACAATGACAGTTGATAAAACATTTGACGTTTCAGCTCCCTTCTTTGTTTATGCAAACATAACAGATTGGAATGAAATTGATTTGCCTTCAAATATTAAATCTATCCAAGATTTGGAAAAATTTATTGACAAGAAAACTACTACTTACAAACGACCATTTCCTTTTAAATTGAAAGGAGAAGTTTCAAAAGCCATTATTCATACACAAAACTTACCAGAAGGAACAAAGGTATCCTCACCAGACGAAGCTCACCAAGGGCAGACAAACTATGGATTGACTAACGAAGAGTCCGAAATAATTGGATTTTTCTCAACAGAACATAAAGGTATTTTTACGCATCATGACTCATTTATACATATGCACTTGATTACAAAAGATGAGAGTAAAATGGGGCATTTAGACGAATTAGAAATTGGAAATATGAAATTGTATTTACCAAAAAAATAAAAACTACCGGCGACAAAAATGTATATAGTGCAGAGTGCGTGTTGTTGAGAAAAATCCAATTAGTTCGTATTTGAGTAATCAATTTGAAAAGGTTACAGGAGTTACACCTACTGAATTTAAGAGAACTATAGATAAGATTTTTAAATGTTTGATGAATTTATATTTAAGCATTTGCTTAAATGCTAATTTAATTATATATTTATGCGGTAAAACACATTTATATGAAACTAGAAATATCCTGTACAAGAGCTGAAGCCAATCACAAACAGTTGCAAAACTGTATGGCAACGATAGATAAAATGGAAGGAAACTTTCAAAAAATATCTAAACTTTTATCCATTACTGGTAATGAGGTTCGTTTAAAAATCCTTTTTCTTTTAAATATGGAAAAAGAACTATGCCCCTGTGATTTAGCAGATATTTTAAAAATGAGTGTTCCAGCAATTTCGCAGCATATTCGTAAAATGAAAGATGCAAGTGTCATTACAGCCAGAAGAGAAGGTCAAACCATATATTATTCCTTAAATGAAGATGAGACAGATATTTTGAAAAATGTCTTTAAATCAATAAAATTAGAAAGGAAAATAGCATAAATTTTATATTTATGAGTACAAAAAAAATATCAAAAAAAGCAGGTTATACTGGTCTTTTTGCTGCTATTGCAGCATCATCTTGTTGCATGCCACCGGTTATTGCTTTAATAGTAGGGGTAGGTGGTGGTGCTTCCGCTTTATCTTGGATGGAACCTTTTAGACCATATTTAATAGGATTGGCAATAATAGCTCTATGCTATGCATGGTATATTTACCTTAAACCTAAAGAAGAAGATGATTGTGGATGTGAAGTAGATCAAAAACCTAAATGGTTTCAAACAAAAGGGTTCTTAATTACAATTACATTATTTGCAGCTCTTTCTATAGCTTTTCCTTATTATGCTCATATTTTTTATCCAAATAATAAAAAGGAAGTGGTAATTATAAATCAATCAGATATTCAAACAGTAAACTTTGGTGTTCAAGGGATGACTTGTGCTAGTTGTGAAGAAAGCATAAAACACGCTATTAATGAATTGGATGGGATTGTTAGTGTAACTCCTTCTTTTGAAAAAGAAAATACAGAGGTTAAATTTGATAAAACAAAAATATCAAAAGAAGATATTGAAGAAGCTATTAACTCAACAGGTTATAAAGTAAACGAGAAAAAAGAAAACTAATGGAAGTCCAATTAAAATCAGAAATTACTTGCCCAAACTGCGCACATAAAAAAGTAGAAAATATGCCAACAAACGCTTGTCAATTCTTTTACGAGTGTGATAATTGCAAAACAGTTCTAAAACCAAATGAAGGAGATTGCTGTGTTTATTGCTCTTACGGGACTGTTGCCTGTCCTCCAATTCAAGAAAATAAAAGTTGTTGCTAATACCTTATTATTTTTGCACAACCATTGCACCAATTAATTTATACCTTTGCTAAGATGAAATTATTAACACTCATATTATCAACTTATCTCTTTGCGCTTAATTTAGCTCCTTGCGAAGATTATGGCATGTTTGATAATGATGTTAAAACTGAGGTTTCTAAAAATATTGGTGATAATCATGAAGGTTCAGATTTATGTTCTCCTTTTTGTATTTGTCAATGTTGCCACATTAGTACAATAAACTTCAAATTCGTTAATGTAAAGTTTAATATATCTTATATTTCTACTCAAGATTTTTTCTACCTTAATGGTATAGAAAAAGATTTTACTACTTCAATTTTACAGCCTCCAAGGGCATAATTCAGTTTTTAAAGGATAGTTATATCCAATTTTGAGCCTTTAAGGTTCTTCTGATTTCGAATGATTCTAATGTTTATATCAGAATTGTATCGAGAAGTTTAACTGAATTAATACATTTTTTATGATTAATAAAATCATTTCATACTCCATTAATAATAAATTTATTATTGGATTATTTATAGTGGCACTTGTTGGTATAGGCATTTGGTCTATGGCTACTATAAAATTGGGTTCCGTGCCCGACATTACCAATAACCAAGTACAAGTTATTACAGTTGCTCCAAATTTAGGAACTGAAGACATCGAACAATTTGTAACCTACCCAGTAGAATTGGCAATGGCGAACTTACCAGATGTCATCGAATTGCGTTCGGTTTCCCGTTTTGGGCTGTCTGTTGTTACCATTGTATTTAAGGATGAAGCAGGTACTTATCTGCCTAGACAATTAGTACAAGAAAAATTAACCGAAGTTGCTGCAGAAATACCAGAAGGCTTCGGGAAACCTTTTATGGCGCCAATTACCACCGGTTTGGGCGAAATTTACCAATACTCGCTAAAAGTAAAAGAAGGCTATGAAAGTAAATATGATGCTATGGAGCTTCGGACCATACAAGATTGGATTGTAAAACGTCAAATGGCATTGGTGCCGGGTGTTGTTGAGGTCAATGCTTTTGGAGGTTATGTAAAACAATATGAGGTGTCAATTAATCCAGATAAGCTGAAAAGTTTTGGTATTACAATGAAACAAGTTTTTGAAGCTTTAAAAACAAATAATGCCAATACAGGAGGTGCTTATATTGAAAAAAATCATCAAGCAAATTTTATTCGTGGTGAAGGACTAGCACGCAGTTTAGAAGATTTAGAAAATACTGTAGTAACCACTCAAAACGGAAGTCCAATATTAATAAGGGATGTTGCAGAGAAAGTAGGTTATGGAAGTCAGGTGCGTTATGGAGCGTTTACCCAAGATGGTCACGAATCTGTTGGAGGGCAAATCTTGATGCTTAAAGGACAAAGCCCGAGTAACGTTATTGATAATGTGCAGAAGCGCATTGATGAAATTCAAAAATCACTGCCTGAAGGGGTATATATCGAACCATTTTTAAGCAGAAGTGAATTAATAACAAGAACAACAAGTACGGTAGAAAAGAACTTGATTGAAGGATCGCTTATCGTAATTTTTGTGTTGGTACTTCTTTTAGGTAGTTTCCGTGGCGGATTGATAACTGCTTCTGTTATTCCACTATCCCTATTATTTGCATTTATTTTAATGAAACAGTTTGGTATTTGGGCAAACCTAATGTCATTAGGGGCAATTGATTTTGGAATTATTGTCGATGGTGCCGTCATTATAGTTGAAGGTATGGTACTTCATATTCATCAGCGTATTAAAAAGTCCAACGTTCCTATAGATCAGGCAGAAATGGATAAAATGGCTTATGATTCTGGGAGTACCATGATGAACTCTGCCTTTTTTGGACAATTAATTATATTAATTGTATTCACACCTATTCTCTTTTTAACAGGCGTTGAAGGTAAAATGTTCAGACCAATGGCATTTACCTTTGGTTTTGCTGTTTTAGGAGCAATCATTCTTTGTTTGACTTATGTTCCAATGGTTTCTGCATTGTTTTTAAAACCATCAAAAAATCAAAACGGATGGTTTGCCAAATTTGAAAACAGTATTGATAGGTTTAGTGATAGAATTATGGCAGCTTTAAACAAAGCCTATAAACCACTTCTTTCTTTTGCATTGCGTTTTAAAACGGGAGTAATTGTTAGTGCAGTGGTACTTTTAATGATTTCTAGCTATATATTTAGCAATATGGGTGGTGAATTTATTCCAAAATTTGATGAAGGGGATATTGCTATGCAGGCACTTATTAAACCAGGAAGTAGCCTTACTGAATCTATTGAGGTTTCAAAAAAATTGCAGAATATCGTTAAACAATTTCCAGAGGTAAAAACAATGGTTTCACGTATTGGTGTTGCTGAAATACCAACAGATCCTATGCCTATGGATATTGCCGATAGCTATGTGATTTTAGAAAAAGATAAAAGCAAATGGACTTCTGCAAATAGTAAAGAAGAACTTATAGAAAAAATCCAAGAAAAAATTGCAGTAATTCCAGGTGTTAATTTTGTATTTACTCAACCTGTTGAGCTTCGCTTTAATGAATTGTTAACAGGTGTTCGTGAAGATGTAGCTATCAAGCTATATGGCGAAGATTTAGGTGTTTTGGCAGATAAAGTGCAGAAAATCGCAGCAGTAATAAGAACAGTTCCTGGTGCTGCAGACGTAAATGTTGAGGCTACAAGTGGCTTGCCACAGATGACTGTTGTTTATAACCGTGCTAAAATGGCACAATATGGTGTAACTGTTGATCAGTTAAATGATTATGTGAGTGCTGCATTTGCAGGTGAAAAGGCCAGCGTAATTTTTGAAGGCGAAAAGAGGTTTGATGTAGTTATTCGTTTGGCAAAGGAATTTAGGCAAGATATAAATAACCTTAAAAACCTATACATAGACCTACCAAGTGGTGCACAAGTGCCTTTAAAAGAAGTGGCTGATATAAGTTATAAGCCAGGGCCTATGCAGATAAGCAGGGATAATACCTACCGTCGTATTTCTGTCGGTGTAAATGTAAGAGGGCGTGATGTAAAATCTATGGTAGAAGAAATACAACAAAAATTAGAGAAAGAGGTGAAATTACCCCCAGGCTATTACGTTACCTATGGTGGGTCTTTTGAAAACCTGCAACGTGCTACCGATCGTTTAATGATTGTAGTGCCTATCGCCTTATTTTTAATATTCATACTACTCTATTTTGCGCTCAAATCATTTTCACAGTCAGCAATGATTTATATGGCAGTACCATTAGCGGCAATTGGCGGCGTATTCGCTTTGTGGATTCGTGGTATGCCATTTAGTATTTCTGCTGGCGTTGGTTTTATTGTACTCTTTGGTGTTGCGGTACTAAATGGTCTAGTATTGATAAACAAGTTCAATGAATTAAAGGAAAGTGGAATGACAAATATAAAAGACAGAATATACGAAGCAACACACGAACGTTTGCGTCCTATATTACTTACGGCTACAGCAGCTATAATGGGCTTTATTCCAATGGCAGTATCTACATCAGGCGGTGCAGAAGTTCAAAGACCGTTGGCAACGGTTGTTATTGGTGGGCTGATTACTGCAACTTTTTTGACATTAGTGGTGGTACCAATACTTTACAGTTGGTTAGAGTCTCGTAAAGAGCGTAAAAACAATGGAGATAATATAAGTTATATAAATAAAAGTAGAACCATTATTCCAGTTTTAATGTTGTTAGGATTATTATCCTCGGGTAACATCTTGGCTCAAAGCAATCCCGTGCCTAAAACTTTAACAATAGACGAAGCAATCGCAATGGCAAAGCAAAACTATCCTTCTCTTAAAGAAAGTAAAGCCTTTATAGATCGTGAACGTGCAATGAAAGGCACGAGTTTCGATTTGGGCAATACACAGGTTTTTACTGGAAAAGAAGAGTACGGAAATAACCTTCCAGGAGTACAAACGACAATAGGAATACAACAAGGAAATATAGATGTGTTATCTGGGTTCTCAAAAGCAAAATTTTATAAAGAGCGTATAAAACTCGGAGAGAAATTCTATGTAATTAACGAACAGCAATTGGTTCGCAATGTTATGCAAGCCTATGAACAAATTAATTATAATAAAGCACAACTGCGTTTCGCCAAACAATTGGATAGTGTATATATTAATTTTAGGGAGGCAGCTAAATTACGTTATGAAACTGGTGAAACTGGTGAATTGGAGTTTATCTCAGCATCTTCGGAATATCAACAAATACAGGTATTAAAGCAACAGTCGTATGATGATATTGAAATAGCCAAAGGTGTTTTAAAACAGTATTTAGGAATTGATGGTGAGATTGAAACGGTAGAAGCCCCATATAAGGCAATTGTTTTTATAAATAATAATCAAGCAACTACAGTAGATAATAATCCAATGCTACAATATGCACTTCAAAACACTCAAGTTAGTAAAGCAAATATTGATGTTGAGAAATCACAATATTTACCCAAGTTTAGTTTATCCTATGGAAAACAAATTGTAGACAATGCATCTGGTTTTAACACCTATCAAGTTGGTATTAACATTCCCTTGTGGTTTTTCCCGCAGAAATCAAGGGTCAAGGCAGCAAAAGCCAATGCAATGGTAGCCGAGAATCAATATCTGGAACAAAAAGCAGTTGTAGAAAGTCGCGTTTCTCAATTGATGAAATCGCTTGAAAAAACGCAAAAAACTCTGAAGTATTATGAAGAAGGTGCTTTGCTTTTAGCAGAAAAACAAATGGCGACAGCTGAATTGGCTTCGAAGGAAGGTGAAATAGATTATGTAAAATATATCACCATTTTAAACAGTGCGATCAGAATTAAACAAGGCCATTTACAATACATAAACCAATATAACCTACAGACCATTGAGATAAAATTTCAATTAGGCAATTTATAACCTTAAAAAAGAAAAATGAAGAATATACTATTAGTCGGCACCATATTATTTACACTTATGTTTATGAGTTGTAATGATGCCCAAAAATCTGAACTTGGGCATAATGAAAATAAAGTTGTTTCTAAAACCAGTAAAACTGAAGAAGATGTACACGACAAAGAAGGTCATGGCGAGGAAGAAGGTGTTGTAGAACTTACCATGCAACAAGCTGAAACCATCGGTTTGGAAATGAAACCTTTGGAAGAACGAAATTTAGGAAACAATATTAAAGTGACTGGTACTCTTGAACTCTTTCCGCAGGATAGAGCAAACATTAGCCCTTTTGTAGGTGGTAATGTAAGGTCTATAAACGTTATTGAAGGAGACCGAGTGAAAAAAGGTCAAGTATTAGCATATTTAGAACATCCAGATATTATTAGTATGCAACAAGAATTTCAAGAAAAAAATGGTGAACTCGTTTTCCTAAAACAAGATTTTGAGCGTAAACAAATCTTGTATAACAAAGGTGTGTCCTCTGGTAAGGAATTTCAAATGGCGCAGTCTAAATTCCGTTCAACTACTTCAAGTGTGAATGCCATAAAATCAAAGTTAAGACTATTGAGATTGAAGATAGATAAAATTGCCGATGGACAAATTTTTTCTGCGGTTCCTATCATTACACCTATAAGTGGTTTTGTAGATGAAGTTATGGTTAACCTTGGAGATTATGTGGCACCACAAACTAAAATGTTTACCATTAGTGATAATTCTAAATTACATGTCGATTTGATAGTATATGAAAAAGACATCAGTAAAGTAAAATTAGATCAGCAAATATTCTTTACAGTTGCTTCTAAACCTAATGAAATTTTAAAGGCCAAAGTACACTCTATTGGTAAAACTTTTGAGACCGATCCAAAAGCGTTGCACATTCATGCAGATATGGATAATAAAAATGGGGATTTACTTCCAGGTATGTATGTAGAAGGTCGAATAGTACAGGGAGAAAAAATGGGTTATGCCGTTCCAGAAGAAGCCATTATAAAGGAAGGCGAGCAATCCTTCATCTTCATTTTGGATGAAGATGAAGAAAAAGATGTTAATAAAATGAAATTTAAAATGATACCAGTAACTGTTGGCATTAGTGATCTTGGATTTATTGAGGTTCATCTACCAGCTGAAGTTTCAAAAAAGGTAAAAGTGGTTATAAAAGGAGCGTATATGCTGTCATCAGAAAGAATAAAAGGAGAACTAGAGCATGATGATTAATCAAAAACAAACTCGGTTAAAAATATAAATCTTTTCAAGAAGAAAGAAATAAACGCTTTTGAGAAACCAAATAGGGCGTAAAAAATAATAGAAGCCTTTACCGATAATGGGTTTAAAAGTTTAACATTATTACAAGCTGAAGGAGTGAAACTATTACTCAATTTCGAATTAAGACAAGAGATTCCTTAAAGCGGTTTAATTTATAGTAGTATGAAAAATTTAGAGCAAATATTAGAGACTAATAACGTTAAACCAACGGCAATGCGCTTGTTGGTTTTACGATTTCTCTTAAATAAAAAAGTAGCAGTCAGTTTAACCAATATTGAAGTGTATTTCGACAACTCAGATAGAACAACATTGTACCGCACGTTGAAAACCTTTGTTGAAAGTGGTATCGCTCATCAAATAGACGATGGTACAGGAATAACAAAATATGCCTTGTGTGAAGAGAATTGCAATTGCGAAATGGACACCGATTTGCATCTGCATTTTCATTGTACAAATTGCAATGAAACAGTTTGTTTAACAGAGCATAAAATTCCACACATTAATTTACCAGAAGGATATAAAGCAGAGAATGTGAATTTTGTGGTAAAGGGTATTTGTGATAAATGTAATGGATAATAAATGCACTTACATTGCATCAATTAGAATAGTACTTTTGGAATACACATATTTTAAATGAAAAAAAAGAAAATTAATTTAAGAGATTTAAAACCAAATTCGGAAGAGCAACATAGTCATGATCATAACCACGAAAATAGTAGTTCTTTAAGAGTCTATATTCCTGCAGTCATAAGTTTTACAATGCTTATTATTGGAATAGGATTAGACTATTTTGATGTTTCTTTTTTTGAGGGTTGGTTGCGGATTGTTTGGTATGGTATTGCCTATTTACCAGTTGGGCTTCCTGTAGTTAAAGAAGGTTGGAAAAGTATCAAAAAAGGCGATGTATTTACGGAGTTCTTTTTAATGTCTATTGCTACTATTGGGGCATTTATAATTGGAGAATATCCAGAAGGTGTTGCAGTAATGCTGTTCTACGCTGTTGGTGAGTTGTTTCAAAGTGCAGCAGTTAACAAAGCAAAAGGAAATATCAAAGCATTATTAGATGTAAGACCAAAAGAAGCTAATGTTTATCGTAATAGTGATTATGTAAGTGTTTCTCCAGAAGATGTAAGGATTGGAGAGAAAATCCAAATCCGTGTTGGTCAAAAAATTCCTTTAGATGGTGTATTGTTGTCAGAGAAAGCAACATTAAATACCGCAGCTTTAACTGGCGAAAGCAAACCCGATTCGGTAATTAAAAAAGCAAAAGTTTACGCAGGTAGTATAAATTTAGAAAGTGTAATAGAAGTTGAAGTAACTAGCAAATTTGAAGATAGTTCCATAGCAAGAATATTAGATTTAGTTCAAAATGCTACAGCACGTAAATCTAAAACAGAGTTGTTTATCAGGCAGTTTGCACGTGTTTATACACCAATAGTTGTGTTTTTAGCAATTGGTGTTACATTACTTCCTTACTTTTTTGTTGATGATTATATCTTTAGAGACTGGTTATACAGAGCGTTGATTTTCTTAGTAATATCCTGTCCTTGTGCATTAGTTATTTCTATTCCGTTGGGTTATTTTGGTGGTTTGGGAGCAGCTTCAAAAAACGGAATTTTGTTCAAAGGAGCTTCATTTTTAGATGCAATGGCTAAAATAAACACGTTGGTAATGGATAAAACAGGAACGGTTACCAAAGGTGTTTTTAAAATTAAAAAAATCAAGTCTATAGGTTGGAAAGAATCCGAATTTATGAAATACCTAATGGCCATGGAAGAGCAATCCACGCATCCAATCGCAAAAGCCATTATGGAATACAAAGAAATTGGTAATGACTTTCAAGCAAAAGACGTTTCTGAAATTGCTGGTAAAGGCTTAAAAGGAATTGTGAATGGCAAAACCGTTTTTGTAGGTAACAAAGCCTTAATGACAGCCAATAGTATTGAAACTGTAAGCGAAATTGAATCGATTGTAGAATCGATTGTTTTAGTTGCTATTGATGCAAAATTTGCTGGTTATGTGGTTATCGCAGATGAATTAAAAGAGGATGCAAGAGAAACGATTATAGCATTACATAAGATAGGTGTCAAAAATGTAATGATGCTCTCTGGCGATAAGGATTCCATTACTCAAAAAGTAGCTTCCGAATTAAATATCGAAATTGCTAAAGGCGGTTTGTTACCAGAAGATAAATTGAATGAAGTTGAAATTTTAAAACAAAACCCTAATAATAAGATTGCTTTTATAGGCGATGGGATTAATGATGCTCCAGTTTTAGCAGCTAGTGATGTTGGTATTGCAATGGGTGGTTTAGGAAGTGATGTCGCAATTGAAACAGCAGATGTTATTATTCAAACCGACCATCCTTCGAAGGTGGTAAAAGCCATTAAAATTAGTCGCTCTACCCGAAAGATTGTATGGCAGAATATCATATTAGCTTTTGGTGTAAAAGTTATTGTTTTGATTTTAGGAGCTGGTGGTTTAGCTACTATGTGGGAAGCGGTTTTTGCAGATGTTGGTGTTGCCTTATTGGCTATTTTGAACGCTGTTAGATTACAAAGAATGACTTGGAATTGAAGGACATTGTGAATAAAAAGAACATTGGAGAATTTCTTAAAAAATAATGTAGAAATTATAATAGTTTAAATATGAAACGAAATCAGCTAATTCTACAAATCATTCAGCATATAACGTAACACATTAAAGTCCATTCATTCTGAAATTTGCATTGTACAAATAAGAATAGAATTATGGAGATAGTTAATGTTTTTGAAACCAAATCAAAAGATTATAAAAAAGGAATAAAAGAATCATTTCCTGTTACAGGGATGACTTGTGCAGCCTGCGCATCTAGTGTAGAATCAATTTTAAAACATACCGAAGGAGTTTATAATGCCAGCGTTAATTTTGCCAACAGTTCTGTTTTAGTTGAATATCATAACGAATTAAGCCCTAACGATCTTCAAAATGCTTTACGTGCAGTAGGATATGATTTAATAGTAGATGTAGAAAATCCTTCGGAAGTACAACAAGAGCTTCAGCAAAAGCATTATCAAGATATTAAGAAACGAACCCTCTGGTCGGCTATTCTTACCCTTCCAATTTTTGTATTGGGAATGTTTTTTATGCAATGGGAACCTGGAAAATGGATGTCGTTGGTGCTAACTATTCCTATCCTATTTTGGTTTGGTCGCAGCTTTTTTATCAACGCTTATAAGCAAGCTAAACACGGTAAGGCTAATATGGATACCTTGGTAGCTTTGAGTACAGGAATTGCTTTTCTATTTAGTGTATTCAATACTTTTTTTTCAGAATTCTGGCTAAGTCAAGGTATCGAGCCACACGTCTATTATGAGGCAGCAACGGTAATTATAACTTTTATTTCCTTAGGAAAACTATTAGAAGAAAAGGCTAAGTCAAACACTTCTTCGGCTATAAAAAAACTAATGGGGTTACAGCCTAAAACCCTAAAAATTATAGAGAATGGAGAGGAAAAAGAAATTACCATTTCGTCTGTTCAAGTAGGTCAAACTATTTTGGTGCGCCCAGGAGAAAAAATTCCTGTAGATGGAGAAGTTCTCAAAGGGAACTCGTATGTAGATGAAAGTATGATTACTGGAGAACCAGTTCCAGTAGACAAAACAAAAGGCGAAAAAGTATTTTCAGGTACGGTAAATCAAAAAGGTAGTTTTCAGTTTACTGCCGAAAAAGTAGGTGGAGAAACCTTGCTGTCCCAAATCATCAAAATGGTGCAAGAAGCGCAAGGAAGTAAAGCACCTGTTCAAAAATTGGTCGATAAGATAGCTGGTATTTTTGTTCCAATTGTATTGAGTATATCTATTATTACGTTTATTGTTTGGATGTCTTTAGGAGGTGATAATGCGTTTTCTCAAGCCTTACTAACTTCTGTAGCCGTATTGGTTATTGCTTGCCCTTGTGCATTAGGATTGGCAACACCTACTGCCATAATGGTTGGTATTGGGAAAGGAGCTGAAAACAATATTCTTATAAAAGATGCCGAAAGTTTAGAACTTGGTCATAAAGTGAATGCCATTATTCTTGATAAAACAGGCACAATTACAGAAGGGAAACCTTTAGTAACGGATGTCTTCTGGAAGGATAAACTTAAGGGTCAGAATGAATACAAGCAAATTCTTTTAGCCATTGAAACACAATCAGAACACCCCTTGGCAGAAGCAGTAGTCAACCTCTTAAAAGATGAAAATATTGAAAAAGCTGAAATTGCTTCTTTTGAAAGTATTACAGGAAAAGGTGTGAAAGCTGGAGTAGAAAATAGCTCAAAATACTATGTAGGTAACCATAAACTTATGGTTGAGAAAAATATTGAAATCGACTCTACCTTAAAGCAAACAGCGGAGAGTCTCGAAGAACTAGCAAAAACAGTCATATTTTTTGGTGATGAAAAACAAGTATTGGCGATACTCGCTATTGCAGACAAGATTAAGGAAACTTCAAAAAGAGCCATAACAACGCTTCAAGAAAGAGGTATTGAGGTTTATATGCTTACTGGAGATAATAATAAAACCGCATCTGCTGTAGCAAAACAGGTGGGAATATCACATTATAAAGGAGAAGTATTGCCTTCAGACAAAGCAGCTTTTGTTGAAAAGTTACAATCGGAAGGAAAGATAGTAGCCATGGTGGGTGATGGTATCAACGATTCCCAGGCTTTGGCACAGGCTAATGTGAGTATTGCAATGGGTAAAGGTTCTGACATAGCAATGGATGTAGCCAAAATGACATTGATAACTTCAGATTTGCAATCGATCCCAAAAGCGTTAGAACTATCAAAGAGAACCGTATTGGGTATCCGCCAAAACTTATTTTGGGCATTCATTTACAATATCATTGGAATTCCTATTGCGGCAGGAGTATTGTATCCCGTAAATGGGTTTTTATTAGACCCAATGATTGCAGGTGCAGCAATGGCATTTAGTAGCGTATCTGTAGTTGCCAATAGCCTACGACTTAAACGAGTAAAACTTTAATATTAATTATAAATTTAAATACAATGAAAACTTTAAAATTTAAAACAAATATCAATTGTGGTGGATGTGTATCAAAAGTAACACCATTTTTAGACAAACAAGAAGGTGTTGATAATTGGGAAGTTGATACTAATAATCCTGATAAAATACTAACCATACAAAGTAATGGAGCAACCGAAGATGAAGTAAGAACTACATTGCAGAAAGTGGGCTTTAAGGCTGAGTCTTTAGATTAACTAAATTTCTTTAAAATCAAGCAAGCTTTAAAAAATCTCTCTGAATACAAAAGCAACTGTTTACTACTCTAGCTTAATTGACAGAACATCAACTCTTGGTATTGATATGGTTTTCTACCTCCTTTTAACAATCTATTATTAGAGTAATTTTTATAAATTTCAACTTCTTTAATTGGATAATCTGTCATATTTTTAGAGAGAATTTTAAACCCTTTTTCAAAAAACTCATTACCATCAACCATTAATTTCAATTTCTTGACTTCCTCTTTTAATGTTTACTTCTGTATCAATATTAAGACTTGGTGTTTTTTTAATAAACCTTCCATTGTTTGTTTAAAGCCACTTTTAAGAAATGGTATCTTTTTTATGTTAGATAAATCGGCTTTGATTATAGCTTCATCTAAGTCCATAGTTTTCTCCTTTTAAAAGCAAAACTCAACAGCGACTTAATCGTATCTGACCTTATACTAGGTATTTGAGTGTACCAGTTGGGGATTAGTGCATCCTATTATATAACAACATATGCTAAGGCGCAACTGGTACACATTAGAAGTTTTATTAATGCATTAAATAGATTAAATTAGTATGAATTACTATTATTTTGCAACACACACAACAAACGAGTCAGTTTACAAATTCCTAACAACAGGAGCTCTGTATAAAAAAATGACTCAAAAAGAACGAGAATTACTAGATTTATTAACTAAAGATTATCATAATAGAGACAAAACCAAAAGTGTACTCAATTATTGTTCTGACTTTATTACCAATCATCATCAAGATTTTAAAAAATTAAACAATAACTTAGGTTATTTACTTAAGTTTTTCCTTAAGGATTACCTTGGGTTTGATCGTAAATGGCAATCTAGTGTGACATCATTTAGCAAGAAAGATGGTTATTTAGCAGAGAAAATAACAGAATTAGATCTTATAAGAGAAATGACTGACCCAACTGGCTCTATAAAGAAATTATTAGATACTGCAGGAGGAGACCTAAAAATGGTGAAATCATTCTTACCTGCCATTATGATATCCCTAGACACTGATACAAGAGAAAAAGAGAAAATGAAGTTCAAACATACAGGCAGGTTTGTTTTTGATTTTGATAAAATTGGAGATCAAAAGACAACCATCGATTGGATGAATAAAGTTTGGATAGGAACAAAGAATGTAAAACCCTATATGGCTTTCGTTTCACCAAGTGGTAATGGCTTTAAATTATTTTGCCAGGTAGATATTTCTAATGTTGATTTTAAAAATGATTTTGCCAGTGAAGGAAAAGAAGAGGTAGAGACTAAACATAAGATTTGGTATGAGGGAGTCAGAAAAGAATTGGCAGTAAATTTCCCTGAAATTGCTGATAATATTGATACAGCTACTAAAGATCCTCAACGTTTAACATTTCTACCTTTTATATCTAATAAGGCGACTAAATTTAAATATGATCCTAAGGTGTTCTCTGAATATTCAAAAATCGTAGAGGTAGAAAAAGAACAAAGAAGAATTGAGCGAGAGAAGAAAATTAAAAAAGATAAAGTTGAAGTAAAAGCTCTTATGCAAAAAAATGGTATCAAATCTAAAGAGGATGCTTATACTTTACTTCAAAAAAACAGATCTAAAAATTTTGATTTAGAGCTTGAAATAGACAAATTTAAAAAAGTAGTTACTTTTATTGTTCAGCTATCTCAAAAAGATGCTGCGGTAAAAAATTGGTTGAAGAGTAAATTTACCAGTTATGAAGTATTAACCAAACAAAGTTGGGTTTTGTATGGTGTTTTTGGCAGTATGGGCATAGATGAATTAAAGAAATTAATTCCATTAGGCTCTAATAAATTAGACAAAAATCATAGTGATTATAGATGGGCTAACAAAAGCAATGAAAATTATGATGATGATGAAAGAAAAAATTTTACACCTGCTCCATTCTATAAATTAGTATTTGAAATAGGAAAAGTAAAAGACTATGTACTGGGTAATTTTGCTGTTACTTCAAAGCATGTATCAGATTTTAAGCTTATAGAAGGGTTTTATGAGACTTATAAATATAATCTAGATTTAGATAATGGTGACGAAAATCAAGCTGATTTATCTGAATTCTTAAATGAGTTAAGATTATACCTTGACAAGAAAAAGGTAAGATTGCCTTTAATTAAAGACCTTGAGGAGAGAGTAACTGAGGTTAAACTAGGACCTAATGAATATTTGGATAAAGATGTGATGAAAAATCTTTTTCAAAATAAATATGCTAAAAAAAAGATCTTCGCTCTAAGATCACAATGCGGTAAACTACCTGTGCCGTCCTAAGGTGGGAACCTTAGGTAATAAAACATTTGAATTGCTGGAAGGCTAATCCTAGAAAATCTAGGTACGTAAGTGAACAAAAAAGAACTTACGCGAAGTCCGCTAATCAGCAGCTAAGCTTTCATGTAAAAAATTTACGTGTACCACTTGGGATTTAGTGCATACTATTATATAACAACAAGTATGAAAAACCAACTGGTACACAACTTTTATATGATTGAAAGTTCAGAGACTATCCCGAGAGGGAGTACACTCAAGTGGGTGGAAGCGAATGTCACCTAGACCAGGTGAAGATATAGTCCGATCTTATGGGAAACCATGAGCTGGAGAGGCATGACCTTTTCCGGGTAAATAGTAACGCACTTTACTGAACACTACCGACAGGTAAAAATACAATTGCAACGCATTCAAAATATGGTATTTATGCAAGAGTATTGTTAGGTGCCCCATACAAATCGATTAACGATCAGATTGCCAAAGATGATTGGGATAATGAAAGTAAAAGAAAACAGATTCACGTTAATTCAAGTATAAATGACACGATTCTTTCTTTTAAATCCAGCGATAAAAACACCAAAACATTAGATTCCGAAACTAGTTTACGTAGTATTGAATTACCAACTGATGATGATCTTTTAATCAATACAACGTATAATCAAATACTAACTTTAAATCATAAACAACTTGCAACATTTGAGTACATTTTTATAGACGAGAGTCATATTTTAACTAATGACATAACTTTTCGTTCTGATGTAATTGCTGGGCTAATTTATCATTTAATTGAATTTATTGTTAAGAATCCTGATGCTAAAACAAAAATAATCTTCATGAGTGGAACACCAAATGTAGAAACATTGGTGATTCCTAAAATAATGGAAGACTATGGTATTGAAAACCTATTTCAGAAGATTGTAGTTAAAAAGCAATATGCGATATCTCCAACTATTCATCTAACCCATTTGGATACAAATAAAAACAAAAAGAGAAGTAATGCTGTAATGAAGCAAATTTCAGAATATTTAAATCAGAAAAGAAAGGTGGTTATCATCTTTAATAATAAAGAAAAAATGGATCAATTTCATCAAGAAATCAATACTAACTTAGGTAAAGAAATTAAAGTAGGATTATTCTACTCCGGATCTACAGGAGAGTGTACTCAAAATATCTTATCAGGTAAGTTTGGAGATTATGATGTTGTATTAGCCACAAACTATTTTATCAATGGTATCAATATTAATAAAGATGAATTAACAGAAGATGAAATAAAAGTTGGTAAAACCTCAACACAGAAATATGGAGTGGTAATTGATTTAGGAAATAGACTTAGTCACATTAGCACAATTGATACTATACAAGCAGTTAATAGATTTAGAAATAGATTATGTGATGTTACCGTGTTCTTTCCAAAAATCTTTAAACCAGATCTAGATTATCCTTTAAGGAAGTTTCATTATGGTAATGCAGCTAAAGTTTTACTAGGCATTAATCGATATAATTTTCATTTGTTATCAGTAAATAACAATGCGACTCCTAATCAGATTAATGAAGAAGAAAAGGTAGAGGTGGGTAAAATACATTATGTAGACAAGTTTAGAAACAATCCACTCAATGTTTCTTTAAATGATATTAATGCAGCAACCATGCGAGAGGAAAATGAAAGAAAGGTGAAAAATATGATCCAGAAAGAAGTAAGGGTTTATGAAGATTGGTATTATTCTTTAGATGGATACCATTATTTGGCTAAAGATGCTGGTTTTAATACAATTATCGAGCAGAAAGACTTTGATGAGCCCCTTAAGGAAATTTCTGAAAGTCATATTCAATTAGAAAACAAAATCATAAAAACCTTAGTAGTGGATGAAAAAGAAATCTATAACCTCATCAATAATTTTGAAAAAGGTACTAGAATCAATATCCAAGCTTCTAATAAAGTAGTAGAACCTTCATTTACCGATGTTGGTAATTTTTCAACAATCAACTATATGAACAATACGTATATACTCGAAGGAGATTTTCACAGTTCTCATGAAAGTGCAATAAATAAATTATTTCGTTGCTATTTTAAATTGAGTTACTACTATGATCGTGAAAAAGCTATTGAGATTATGAAGAATTTGATAAATTCTAATATTGATTTTCTTTCAAAAAGTGAGAAAAGCTACCTTAAGAATATTACCAAGTATGTAAGATCTTGCAATCTTCTTCGAAATGAAAAGTGTTTAAAATCTTTGAACTACATTTCTGCATTAGACCATTTAGCTAAAAGGAACTTAGGTATCGTGAAAAATGTAAGTTCTACTTGGATTTCATATACAGTTATTAATACCCAAATAGTTAAAATAATTAAAAGAATGTGGACTAAGCAACAATTTGAAATGCTTCATTACAAGCTTAAGCAATCCGTTCGCAAAAATGATTGGTCAGAGATGATATCTAATAAGAATAAAATTCGTAGTTCACAATCTCAGAAGAAAATATGGCTTAATGAGTATTATGGAAATACTTCCAATAAGAAAAAATACATACCAGAATCTATGAAAAAGGACTTCCAAAAGTGTTACTCTAACTCAGCATTAATTGAGCAGCATGACTTAGAGGAACTAGAGATTCAATTGAAACAAGCGTCAGATTATACACCCTTAAGTTATAATGGACATGGTGATCTTAAAAAATTAGAAACCATAATTGTACCTAGAATAATTCAAAGCTCTAAGTTACTCCTGTCTCTAGAAATTGATAAAAATGAGTATAGTCAACCTGAACAAACATCAGTAATGGATATTGAATTTGAAATGGATCAACTTATTTCTACAATCGAAAATAAGTTAGATAGTTACGCTCCAATAATTATCAGAAGAAATAATCCATATCTGGATCTGGCTTATGGTTATCTAATGAACAGATTGAAAAATAGAGACATTTTTGGATTAATTGAGTATGCAAATAATTTAATTAGCGATCCAAAATCAAAATTTAAACCAGGTTTATTACCAGTGCTTACTAAGATACAGGAGGAGTTCAATAAAATAGACCAAATCTTTTTAATCGCATTTAAAGCTTCAGAATATTCTACATATAAAAACGTAATAAAACTCCAAACTTTACCATTCAAAAAAGATATTTTTTTCTGTGATGAAGATTTTAATTTTGAAAGTTTAAAAGAAAAGTCAACTTTTAATCTTTCGAAGATTAATAAAAAGGATATTTATAATTCTTTACGAAAAAAATCCAAACTTTTTATAAATACCAAGAGCATAAGGCCTAGAGATAAATCCGGAAAAAGGGCGGGGCTAAAATCAAATTATACTAAAAAGGTGTATCTAGTTCTTGATAAAAATAGTAAGTTGCTTTTTGCTGATTTTTCAAAAACACAAGCTTGTGTTTTTTTATGTGATTATGCTTATAAGAATGAGGGATTTAAAATGAAAGATGGTACTACACCAGTAAAGATTGAAAATAAAGGAATTTATAACCCTGATACTTTTAGAAAAGATTATTTTTCAAAGAAATTAATTAATAAGACTGTTAATAATTACAGTCCAGAAGTTCATGATGTAAATATCCAAGATTACAAAGATTATATAGATTCATTGTAAAAACAAACCAACCCATATTGGGTTGGTTTTTCTTTTTTAATGCAAAACATTTCTTCTTTTTCTCATCCAGATAAACATTAACTGACATCCGTCGCTAATCATTCTAGATATTAATTCGTTTGCATAATCTCTTTGTTCCATAATTCATATGTTTTTATGTTATATAAATAAGGGGTTTGAGATTAAAAAAAGACCTAAATTTTGTGATTTAATACATCTGTATTAATTGAGATCAAAGAAGTAAAGTATCTAAAATTAATTAAACTATACAGTTTTAAGTTAATTTAGAGTTAACCATAAATTTTTTACTAAAGCATAAGTGAAAAAGGATATTGTAATGACTATATCTAGAAGCAAGGTGCATTTTACTTTTTTTGCAACAAAGATACTAGTGATAAATCGCATTCGAAGAAATATTGTAAAAAATGAAAAATAGACTTTAGAATTTGAATTTATGAGTGGCTCATTTTTAAGAGTTAACAATGATTTAAAATCTCTTGTGATTCCACAAGTTTTACAAATTACGTCATAGTTTTCTTTGTAGTAACAAGGAATATCTATTGCATAAAATAAGATGAAAGCAATTAGAAAAATTCCTATTAAAGTGATATTTACAATCAAATATGTTTTAGTGTACTTCACTTAAATTTGTTGAAACCCCATTCACAAAATTTTTGATGATATTTAATTCCTTAGCTAATTCTGATCCGTCAAAACTTTTAATATTATCATAAGAGATATTACTATTATAATAATCTAAATATTTCTTTGCTAAAGGCATATATGACCAGTGCCATTTCTCCATATTATACCCTGTTCTACCGTTCTTTTTCGAAGTATATACTTGATAAAACCCATACCTATTTGCATTGGTTTTCAACCATTGATATTCTTTAGCACCTTTACCTTTTTCAAAATAGGAATTATTGAGGTTATTTAGATCTATATCAGTTCCCCAATGATGTCTGGAAGTGGAGGGCATAGAACTATACTCTAAAATCTTCTTTGCTCTATTAATTTGAGAGAAGCTTTTATATTTCTTCCATTTTCTCAACCATATATTTTTCTGCTCATAAAAATTACGAGTACCAGAAATAATTTTTAAATCAATATTCTCTGATTTAGCATCAGTATACATTCTTACAAATTCTTTATAAACTCTTTTCTGCAAGTAAATTGTTTTGGAAACGTGTAAATTATTAACCTTAACAAAAGAGGTGTCTTTACGGTAATTGAATTTTCCCAACACAAAATTCTTATCAATTGCTTCATCAATTTCTTTGGGTGTTTCTTTACTCACTTTATAAATTTTGGGTTTACTTTTAAGATTAGATATCGTACTCTTTTGTTCTTGTTTACAAGAGACAAAAACTGAGCTAGAAATAATAGATAAGCAAAGTAAAAGAAAGAACCTCATCTTATTTTGTCTCAAAACAACAACCGTGAATCCAACCAATATTTCCAGAAGGTGTTTTTATTTGATACCAATATTCATTGATTTCTTTTCCTTTAATTTTCACTACGGTATTATTGTCAGATTTTTTATCCAAAAATTCAACCAAAGTATTCAATGGTAAGTTTTCAATTTTATCTGCATCTAAATCCGGACTTGTTCTTACTCTTAGATTATCAACTGTAATTTTTAACTGTTTTATACTAACCTTATCTTTATTATTGTCAACGACATTTACAACATATTCATCATTATTTACTTTAATACCCTTGATATCTACTGTCTTTTGAAAATCCTCAATAGTTTTGATGTTTAATATATTTGAGGATGTTATAAGCTTCGAGGTTGCATTGATCCAATCATTAGATATTTTCTTGTCATTGTCTGATTTCTTTAATAAAGATTGATAGAACTTTGGTTCAGTTACTTTCTTTATGATTTTTTTTTGGACACTTTTATCATCCAATGCAGGAGTATATAACAACTCTTTTTTTTTGAATTCAGTTGGAATTTTGCTTGAACCAAAAGGATTGAGTTCATTCAATTCATAGATATGAGAGATAAGTTTAACAGTCTTAATATATTTTCCATTAAGATTTAAAATCACATCAATTTCACTGACCAATAGATTGAGATATAAAGAGTTTCTGTAGTCTCCTTTGTTAGAGTATATATCAGTTTTTCCAATATTCTTTCTCTTTCCCCATTTTACTTCATATTCATAATTGAGAGGTAACCCATTCTCATCTGTAACCTCCTGTTTTGATTTCACCATATAATCCAATACAAGTGCAATATCTTTATTTTTTGAGGTAGTTCTATTTTTCTTTTTATCATTCAAACTTTCTAATTCACTTTCGTTAGTTAAAGTATTGGCTTCTTTTACAATTTCATTGGTAATAGCATTCATAGTTGTATATTGAGAATAGGCAATTCCACACCCCAATAGAGAAAAGGTTAGAGCCACAATGATTAGTCCTTTCTCGTGATTATGTTTTAAAGCAATTACTAACCCTATTAAAGAAATAGACACAGCTATTATTCCAAAGAAAACTGCAAATAGACCAAAGCAAGGGATAAAAGAAACTAACAATGTTCCTATTCCTAGGACAAGTCCTGTGATGCCTAATCCTTTAGAAATAGATTGATATTTTACTTTTTGATTGATTTCTTCTTCCATAATTAATTTGGGTTTTATAAAAGCAAATATATAAAAAAGGTTGTAATCAACCTATTGAATACAATTCGTTGTAAAAAACTGTTTGTTTGCATCTTTGACATATGGCAATACGTGAGCGAAAAAAAGAAATACCAACATTTTGTATAGAGTTTGGTAAGCACCTAAGAAAACTTCGAACAGAAAATAATCTAAGTATTGAAGAAATTGCTTTTAAGGCAGAAATAGATGCTCAGAATTTAAGAAAATATGAGTTGGGTAAACAAGAGATGAAAATTTCTATGGTTAAAAGGCTTGCTGATGCTTTTAATGTAACTCCATCTCAACTGATAGACTTCTCTTAGGAAGAATACTGGTACTTTCACATATAATAATTTTTTGATTTAATGAAAAAATGATTCTTAACTTTGTTTCCTAAAGAGTAAAGAAATTTTGAATACAAAAAGCAATCAATTAGAAGTTTTAAATAATAGTGTTTATAAGAAGAATAAGTTTAAATTTCATTCTAAGGTTTTGCCTTGGGTTCCTGTTTATGTAGATTTGGAAAAATATAAAGAATCAGAAATAATTTATACCACTTATTTTAGTCATATATACATAAACTTGTTATCGGAGTTTTGTGATTCACTTAAAATACCTTACTTCTTTTCTTTTGTTCCTTATTCTGATGTAATTGATGGTGATATTTTTATAAAAACACCTTCTTTAAAAATTAAGAATAAAAATACAGTTATTAGGAAAAGTGCTTATTTGTTACATTTAGTAAAAACATTTGAGAATAATGAATATGATATTTTTTCTCCAGGATCTGTTCATGCATTATTTGAATATGATGATATTGATACTATCGAAATAGTGAGAAATGTTTTAATATCATTTCTAGTAAGAAGTTCCGATACTGGGATTTCGAAAAGTTTAGAGATTTTTAATAAAAATACCAAAGAAGCTTTAAAAAGAAGAAAGATAATTGAAAAAAATAAATTAGAAAAAAGTCAGGTATCTATTGCAGAAAGTTATGAAGAAATAAATAATAAAATTCCTGATGAAAAATTATTATCTAGAAAAGAGGCTAGTGATTTATTAAAAATATCTTTACCTACATTAAATAATTGGACAAAAGAAAATAAATTAATTTCTTACGGAATTGGAGGAAGAGTATATTACAAAAAAGAAGAACTTTTAGATTCTTTAGAAAAACTAAAGAAGTAAGTAAATAATTACTGACTAAATGCTGACTATTTTAAAAATAAAAAACACTTAACTTATTTATATTTAATAGGTTAAGTGTTTTTATTGTGGAGACGCCGAGAATCGAACTCGGGTCCAAACAAGCAGCTCAAAGGCTTTCTACATACTTAGTTTCTGATTGGTTTTCGACGAGTAGCTGATCAAAAACAACCTACTACAAGCTTATCCTCTTTAGTTTCAAAATGCTATCGAAGTACTAACATTTCTATGTTTATTTTTACGATGCCCAAAAGTGAAACGCCATAAACCAAGGCTTTTCGTGGACATAAAGCTTGCACACCTTGTGTGCCTAGGCCAATCCTACTAAAATTCGGATTAAGCAGCTAAAGCGTAGTTATTTTCGCCGTTTAAAAAGTTGAAACAAGTTTAACGAGTATTCATTTCAATCCTCGGTATGCTTACATTTTAACTGACCTTGCTGTCAAAACCAGTCGTCCCCAATATTTTCAATGAACAAGAGGACAAAAGTATAAAAATCAAATCAAATGAATGCTTGTAAATCCTGTAGAATTCTAGTAATTTCGAGCCAAACTTAATTTAGGCTCTATTTATGAAATTTGGTATCATTAAAGAACGTAAAAACCCACCAGACAGACGTGTGGTTTTTTCTCCACAAAAATTACAAGAACTACAAGAACAATTTCCGGAAGCTAAAGTTAAAGTTGAAAGCTCAGATATTAGAGTTTTTTCTGATGAGCAATATAAAAATGCTGGGTCTAAAGTTTCAAACGATGTTTCTGATTGTGATGTAATGATAGGAGTGAAGGAAGTGCCTATTGATGCACTGGTCCCAAATAAAAAGTATTTCTTTTTTAGTCATACAATTAAAAAACAACCTTACAATAGAAAGTTGTTATTAGCCATATTAGATAAGAATATTGAGTTGTACGATCATGAAGTAATCACTGAAGAGAGTGGAAATCGACTAATTGGTTTTGGGAGATATGCTGGAATCGTCGGTGCGTATAATGGGTTTAGAGCATGGGGATTAAAACATGAGTCATTTCAACTACCAAAAGCAGAAACGGCATCAGATCAACAAGCATTAATCAGAGAGCTAAACGGAATTACTTTACCAAGTATGAAAATACTCTTAACCGGTAGTGGTAAAGTGGCTAGAGGAGCTAAGGAAATGTTAGATGCTATGAATATAAGATCTGTTTCTGTAGAAGATTATTTAGCAAAAGGTTTTAATGAGCCTGTTTATTGTTTGGCTGATGTGTTAGATTATAACAAAAGGAAAGATGGAACAGTAATTAATAATGGAGATTTTTACAATCATCCTGAACAGTACGAATCTAATTTTATGCGTTTTGCAAAGGTGACGGATTATTATATCGCTGGTCATTTTTACGGAGATGGTTCTCCTTTCTTATTTACTAGAGAAGATGCTAAATCTTCAGACTTCAAAATTAAGCTTGTTGCAGATATATCTTGTGATATTGATGGGCCAGTAGCCTCTACTCTTAGGTCGTCAACAATTGCAAATCCAATTTATGGATATGATCCGCAAACCGAATCTGAAGTTGATTATAAAGATGAGAAATCCATTACAGTAATGGCTGTAGATAATTTGCCTTGTGAACTACCAAAAGATGCTAGTGAAGGTTTTGGAGAACTATTTTTAGAATACGTAATTCCAGCATTTTTTAATGGTGATAAAGATGGTGTTTTAGCTCGTGCTAAAATGACTGAAAACGGACGACTAACAGAACGATATAGTTATTTGCAAAATTATGTTGAAGGGAAGGAGTAATTACTTCCTCACTACACTCCCATAAACAAGAAAACCAACTCCAAGAATTAATAATGCGGAATACCAATATGTTGGGATTAAAAAAACAAGTGCACTTAATAGTACACTAATAGCAGCTAATAGATAATACTCTTTCTTTTTCTTTTGATTGAAAAGAGCCATTGCTCCACCAAGATATATTAGAAAGAAAGGAGTTGTATAAGTAATATACCCTTGATTTTTAATCATCATTAAAAAGAATAAACCAGGTAACATAAGCAAAAGAAATGTCTGAAAATGTTTTTTGGATTTTTCATTCCAGACTTTAAAACCGAATTTTCTTGTATTTCTTCTACTAGAAAAGAAAATAGCTAATGAAGAAAATAGCAATACAAATGCAACAATTACTAAACAGATAATTTCAATAATTTCAATTGACATCATCATCATAGGATTCGAATCAGAAAGAAAATTTTGCAAAGAAGATTTCAAAAGATAGGAACCTAAAAGAATATAAAGTCCAACTTGAATGCTGTTCAAGCCTTTTAGAATAAAATTTTGAGAAGAATTGTGTTTTAAGTTTCTATTTTTACCCATTAAAAGAAATAACTATAGCGAATATACAAAAATGAATCCAGCCGAAAATTACATTTTGAAACAACAAGAACCCTTTCGGTCTATTTTGATACAAATACAAGTTATTATAGAGGCCACTGTTCCTGATTTGGATTTAAAGTACAAATGGAGATTGCCTTACTATTATTATAAACAGAAGCCATTTTGTTTTTTAAATGTAACCAAAGGATATGTAGATATTGGTTTTAGAGATAACGAGCACTTAAAATTTTTTGATCAGTATTTAGTTAAAGAAAACAGAAAAGTGATGAAATCTTTGCGTTACTTTTCATTAAAGGATATAGACCAAGAAGTGTTGATAGGAGTCATTTTAGGACTTAAAAAATAAGCTAAAAACGGTGTGATAAAGAAACTAGATTTATCGCACAAAGATTTTATATATTAATGCGAGGTCTCTGTTTAAGAATATATGTAAATCTGAGTTTCTTCCAGGGTTTTCAATAACAACTTTAGCAACGTTGCCCTTATATGTAATTGCTGCTTTTTTAGAATATCGCTGCCCTTTGTAATTATAATACAAACGATCGTTAGGAGAAAGATTTTTAATATTTAAAACAAATTCTTTAGACTTGTTTATTGAAACATTTCCTTTAGTTGGAGTGATGATTTCAAGGCCGGATTTTAAAAAAGCTTGAGAATAAATGGGTTGCTCATAAAATTTTTCAATGGTGCTTAAATTTGTAACAATTTGCCATTTTTTATTGTTAGGAAAGTGTGTTTTTCCTATTTTTTTATGGTCAACCGCAAAAAAATAATTATTATAATCTTGCACCCACTTTCCATTAAACACATAGCCTGCAGCCCAAGTTGCATCTAATAAGACCCATTGATTGTTTATTTTTACAGAATTCCAAGCATGATTGGTAGTTCTAGGAACCCTCCCTATTTCTTGTGCTGAATTTCTAACATAACCTTTAATTACTTGAGCTTCGATTCCAAGCAGATCTGCCAATTTCTTGAAGGATTGTGCATATTCTTCACAGACTCCTATTTTCCTTATAAAAGCATCACTTACTATTTTATCTTTTAAAGCTTGTATTTTTTGCAAGCGCTCTTCTTCAGTTGAATATCGAAATTGAATGACTCTTTTAGGTTGGTAATATTCCTCTAAGTTGTATCGAATATTGTTGGTTAGCCATTTAAATGCAGCTCTAACTTTGTTAGCATCATTATTAAAATCTTGAGCTATTTTATTGGCTAATTTTTCGGGACTCGTGAAGCGTGGATAGGCTTTAACTAAAGCATCAACTTTATTAAAATCTTGAGAATAACAAGCACAGGTGACGAAAAGGAATAAAAATAGAAATTGCTTCATTCTTTGATTATAACAACATTTTAAGTTAAAAATTGTGCCTCTAAATTATTGATAGAGGTTCTGAATTTGAAAATAAACTTTACTGCACTATAACTTTGTATTCTAAAGCTAACCAATTGCCTAAAAAAAGATATAATTCAGAATCACTTTTAGGGCTGTTAATTGAAAAGGTTGCTGTATTTTTCTGATAGGTTATTTCAGGGACTGTAATCTTATTTTGCTCTTTATATTTAAAATTAAGTTTATGAATAGGAAGAAGGTTTTTAAACTTAAAAACAAGCTTCTTTTTATTTCTGACTTTAAGGATTCCTTTTTTCTGTGTAATAAGTTCTATATTTTTTTCCAATAGAGATTCGATATATATAGGCTGACTATAAAAATCAGAAATAGTTCCAGAATTTAATTTTTTTTGCCATTTTTTGCTGCTAGGAAAGTGAGTGTACCCTATTTTTCTTGAATTTATATCAAAAAAATAATCATTAAAGCTTTTAATCCATTTGTCTTTATATCCATATCCCGATGCCCAAGTAATATCAATTACTATCCATCTATCATTAACCTTTACAGCATTCCATGTATGATTTGTACCAGGAGGGACCTTGCCTATTTCGTTTATTGAATTTCTTACATTCCCTCTAATTATTTCTGATTCAATGCCTAGTAAGTCTGCTAACTTCTTGAAAGATTGCACATATTCTTCACAAACACCTTTCTTTTTTTTAAAAGCTTCTGCTACGATTTTATTGTTAGCTTTTTTTTGAATTTCTTTTTTAGCAGCTTCTGCTTTTTGTAAACGTTCTTTTTCGGATGAATATTGATAGGTAGAATATTCGATTTGATGAATTACTTTCGGATGATAATACTCATCTGTATCATAACGAATGTTATTTGTAAGCCATTTGAATATGGCTCGTACTTTGTTCACTTCCTCTTTAAAATCCCTGTTTATTTTATTAGCTAAATTTTCAGGATTTGAATAGGCTGGGTATGAATTAACAATGCTGTCCACAGATTTAAAATCTTGAGAATAAGCGAATGAGTTGAAGAAAAGAAATAAAAATAAAAGTTGCTTCATTCTTGAGTATTAGCAACTTTTAAATCAAAAATTGTGCCTACAATTTATTGATGGTTTGTCTGATAGCGACCAAATTAGAAAGCAACCCTTCTAAATAGTCTAAATGCAGCATGTTAGCTCCATCACTTTTAGCATTTGAAGGATCAAAATGAGTTTCAATAAATAAACCATCAACATTGTTTACTATACCAGCCCTTGCTATGGTTTCTATCATATCGGGTCTACCACCAGTTACTCCAGAAGATTGATTTGGTTGTTGTAATGAATGAGTTACGTCTAAAACCGTAGTAGAAAATTCTCTCATTTCAGGAATCCCTCTAAAATCCACAATCATATCTTGGTACCCAAACATGGTTCCTCTATCGGTAGTCATCACTTGAGTATTACCAGAATCTTGAACTTTTTTCACAGCATGCTTCATTGCTGAAGGGCTCATAAATTGCCCTTTTTTAAGATTGACTACTTTACCTGTTTTTGCAGCAGCAACTACCAAATCAGTTTGTCTTACTAGAAATGCAGGAATTTGTAAAATATCTACATATTCAGCAGCTATGTATGCATCTGAAACCTCATGAATGTCAGTTACAGTAGGAACATGGAATGTATCCGAAACTTTCTTTAGAATTTTTAAAGCTTTCTCATCACCAATACCTGTAAAGCTATCAATTCTACTTCTGTTAGCTTTTTTAAAACTTCCTTTAAAGACATAAGGAATTTTTAAATCGTTTGTAATTTTAACAACTCTTTCTGCAATTCTAAGCGCCATGTCTTCACTTTCAATAGCACAAGGTCCGGCTAGTAAGAAAAAGTTGTTAGAATCAATATTTTTTATGTGAGGTACTAGTGATAAATCCATTAAAAAAATTTTAACAAAAGTACAAAATAATTGTTGTCAATGTTTGGTATCTTTAACCGGTATTAATTAGAAAACCTAGATAATGAAATTATATAAAATTGTGTTACCAGTATTGACTTTATTGATGATGACACCAATAGTGGAAGCACAGAAAATTAAGAAGAAAACAGTAAAAAAACATTTATATACACTAGCTTCTGATCAGATGGCGGGAAGAAAGCCCGGAACAGAAGGTATTGAAAAAGCAGCAAAATATATTGAAAATGAATTCGAGAGAATTGGTTTAAAGACTTATGAAGATTTAAAATCATACAGGCAAACATTTACTTTTAAAAATAGAAGAACCAATGAGGATATTACATCTAGTAATATTATTGGGGTTTTGGAAGGGAAGAGCAGAAAACATGAATATGTAGTTATTTCCGCTCACTATGATCATTTAGGAACAAAATCTAGTGGTGAAGGAGATTTAATTTTTAATGGTGCGAATGATAATGCTTCTGGAGTTACTGGAGTTTTAGCCTTGGCAGAATATTTTGCTAAAAAAGGAAAAAACGAACGAACCATTATATTTGTTGCATTTACTGCTGAAGAAATGGGATTGGTTGGATCTAGACATTTTGGAAAAGGAATTGATGCTAGTAAGTTTGTAGCTGGAATTAATTTAGAAATGATGGGGAAAGAGCCAGCAACGGGACCTAAAACAGCTTGGTTAACAGGGTTTGATCGTTCTGATTTTGGAAAAATCGTTCAAAAAAATTTAAAAGGAACAGGATATAAATTATTCCCTGACCCATACCCGACGTTTAATTTATTTTTCCGTTCAGACAATGCTTCTTTAGCACGTTTGGGAGTTCCATCTCATACATTTTCTACAACTCAAATTGATAAAGATCCAGATTATCACAAAGTAAGTGATGAAGCTGAAAGCTTAGATGTTGGAGTGATTACTGAAACAATAAAAGCAGTGGCAAGAGGTACTGAGAGTATTATTAATGGGAAAGATACTCCAACAAGAGTTGTAATCAAGGAGAAAAAATAATTTTCGTGAAATATTTTAGATATATTTTTTTATTAGTGACTGTTGGATGTTCTTCATCTAAGGTTGCATATGATTATGATGAAGGAACTACTTTTTCAAAGTATAAAACGTATGGTTTTTTTGAAGATGCTGGAGAGGGTTTAAATGATATTGATGCAAAAAGATTTATGGAATCAGTTGGGAAACATTTAGATTCATTAGGATTTAGAAAAGTTGAGAAACCAGATTTTTATATCAACATAGTTTCCGAAAAAGCTGAAATCCCAAAAAACAATAATGTAGGCATTGGTGTTGGAGGAAATTCAGGACTTAGTATATCCACAGGAATCTTCTTTGGAGGTAATAAAATTAAAGAGAAAATTACAATTGACTTTGTTGAATCTAGCAATAATAAGCTTTTTTGGCAAGGGGTTCTAAACGCCAAAGTAAAGGAGAAAATAAAACCAGAAGATAGAGAAACACTCGTTGGTCAGATGGTCAGCAAAATCCTAAATAAATACCCTCCCAAATAATAGTAATGGCCTACAACGAATTCTTAGCAGACCGAATTTCTCAGTTTTTTAGAGAAAAAAGTGTGCCTTTTGAGGCTCGTAAAATGATGGGAGGTTTATGTTATATGGTTGATGGGAAAATGTGTGTTGGAGTTAATAAAGACGAAATAATGGCTCGTATTGATCCTGAAATTTATGAAGAGTCATTAAAGAAAGAAGGCTGTAGGGAAATGAATTTTACAGGGAGACCTATGAAAGGGTTTGTTTTTCTAACAGATGATGCTACAGATTTAGATGCTGACTTATATAACTGGTTGCAGCTGGCTCTAGATTTTAATCCAAAAGCAAAAGCTAGTAAAAAGAGAAAGAAGAAGTAGTATTATCTTTCGTGTTTTTTTACCTTCGTTTTAAATCTTAATTAGAGAATGAATATCCATTTTATAGCCATTGGAGGAAGCGCCATGCACAACCTAGCAATTGCTTTACACAATAAAGGTTATTATGTTACAGGAAGTGATGATACTATTCACGATCCTTCAAAATCACGTTTAGCAAAAAGAGGCTTACTGCCTGAAGAATTTGGTTGGTTTCCAGAAAAAATTAGTGCTAATTTGGATGTTATTATCTTAGGAATGCATGCTAAAAAAGACAACCTTGAGTTGTTGAAAGCTCAAGAATTAGGACTCAAAATATACTCATACCCAGAATTTTTATATGAACAATCTAAAGACAAGACAAGAGTTGTAATTGGAGGGTCTCATGGAAAAACAACGATTACTTCAATGATTTTGCATGTGTTGAGTTATCATGACAGAGATGTTGATTATATGGTAGGTGCCCAGTTAGAAGGTTTTGACACCATGGTTCATCTAACAGAAGAGAACGAGTTTATTGTTTTAGAAGGGGATGAGTATTTAAGTTCTCCAATAGACATGAGACCTAAATTTCATTTATATAAACCCAATATTGCCTTGTTAAGTGGTATTGCTTGGGATCATATTAATGTTTTTCCAACATTTGAAAATTATGTAGAACAGTTTCGGATTTTTACAGATTCGTTAACCAACGGTGGAATTATGGTCTACAATGTGGAGGATGAAGTTGTAAAAGAAGTCGTAGAAAAATCTGAGCATGCTATTAAAAAATACCCCTATGATACTCCAAAACATTTGATAGATAATGGAACTACCTTTATTGATACTTCAGATGGGGATATGCCACTAGAGATTTTTGGACAACACAATTTGCAGAACCTAGCTGGAGCAAAGTGGATTTGTCAGCATATGGGAATTGATGAGGATGATTTTTATGAAGCGATAGCAACTTTTAAAGGAGCTAGTAAACGATTAGAAAAAATAATAGAGAACAATAAGACAGCAATTTTTAAAGATTTCGCTCATAGTCCAAGTAAAGTAAAAGCAACTACAGAAGCTGTAAAGGAACAATATAACAAAAGAGAGGTCTTAGCATGTTTAGAACTTCATACTTATAGTAGTTTAACTGCAGAGTTTCTTAAAGAATATAAAGGAGCTTTAGATAAAGCTGATAAAGCCGTTGTGTTTTACTCTCCTCATGCAGTAAAAATTAAACAATTAGAAGAAGTTACTAAAGAACAAATAGCCAATGCTTTTCAAAGAGACGATTTAATTATCTATACCAATCCAACTGAATTCAAAGAATTCTTATTTTCTGAAAATTTAGAAAATAAGGCAATCGTATTAATGAGTTCAGGAAATTATGGAGGGTTGGATTTTGAAGAGGTTAGGGGTTTGATTTAATATCACCCAATTGAATTATTTTTTCTTTATACCATGTTTTGTCAGTAATTCTTCTAAAAAGCCAATACCGATACTCTTTCTTATAAATAGACTTATATAAAACATCAAGCCTAGCGTTTAAAAATAATTTCCTTTTCCATTTTTTTGAATGTTTCTTTTGGAATTTTTTATCAGTAATTAAACGATAGAAGACTTTTTTATACTTTTCTGTTTCTTGTGTTTTTTTATAATGTATGCTATTTGATAGAACTTCATGACAGAGACCTAGAAAATTATTTAATGGAGAGAAAAGGTTATCAAATTTGATAATAGATGTTAAAGAATTTATTCTTGTTGATAGTAGGTAGGTATCATAAGCATTTCTCAAACTAATATTATTATAGAATTGTCCATCGTCATTAATTTGTTTGGCTATTATAGAAAGTGCTAATTGATTGTTGTAGCTCAACATGGTCAACTCTTCCATACATAATAAGTCTTTATGAACAAAAGCATAATTAAATTCTTCTTTATAGTGTTTAACAGTCATTTCATAATGAATTTCAAGAGCAGCAATTTTATTCCCTTTTTGTATTCTAGGATAATGTTTAGAAGTTGGATGATGATAATTTAATTTTGTTGTAAAAGAATAATCATCCTCTCCAAGAAGTTTAATTGCTGTCTTGTAATCTTTTTCAGTGACTAAAAAATCAATATCGCCAATCATTCTTTCAGCAATATCTTCATATAAACCTTCTAGAATATTTCCAGTTCCTTTTAAAAATATTGGAGTGATGCCATTTTTAGTGAGGAGTTTATTGACCTCTTTAGCTTGTTCTATAATTTTAAGATTTCTTTCTCTATTGAGATCGGTAATATGCTTCATGTAAGAAGCTAAGTCTTTTGGTAAATACGATAGAAGATTCGCTCTTTTAAGATTGCAGTACAAAGCAGGGAAAACATAATGTGCTGTGCTGACTTTTACAACGGAATCCCAATCTACATTATCTGATTGTATTTGTTCGCTTATCGATTGAAGATTCACTTCTTCATGAGAAATAGTCAAACATTTACCAACAAAAAATAATGCCTCTTTATATGTCATCTTTAAATAATTCTCTAACTGAATCAATCATTAATTCATTATTAGAATAGGTTAATTGATAGCAAGACAATGAAGAAATCCAAGAATCAGGAATCAAATTTTCGAATGCAGTAAGTTTAGATATTTCTTTACATTCAAATTCTACATTGTTATCATACTGTATAAAAATTAAAGTTTTACAAGGAAATGACTTTTTTAATTTGAAGTGAAAAAAAGGAGATTTATACTGAATAGAAACCTTTGGTTTTAAGAGTTTAAAATGATTGTTAGAAACCATCACCTGGATTTTCAGGAGAAGCGGCTTGAGCTTTTTTAGGGTTTAATAATATATAAGTTCCAAGAGCAGTTAATGCTGCATACTTTCCGTAATCACCAATTTTTTGTAAAGCTTGTTTACGTGAAATCTCTTGTGACATATTTTTATCTTGATTCTTCATGTTTTTCTTCTTCAAATTATTCGATGATTACTTTTCTATTCAAGATTCCTTTTTGATTCTTTATTTGTATTACATAGATTCCAGCCTTAAGATTTGGTATAGTAACATCATTTACTTCATTGGCTATAAATGATGTTCTGAGAACCTCTTTCCCTAAAACACTATATAATTCCAATTGAACATTCCCTTCTAGTGCTCCAGTAATTCGTAAGTTATTTTGATTCGTTGAATAGATGCTTAAATGGTCTAAATAAGTAAACTCATTTGTATCCAAAACATTAGAAGATGTGTGTAAAAAGAAACGACCAATACCATCTAACTCACTTGAAAGAGTTGTAGTATATTTTGCATTAGCTTGATTCAAACGAGTAAAAGAATTATTTTCTCTATCTTCTAAAAGCACATTAATTCCAGTAGGAAAATCAATAACATCTGCAGTAATGATGATTTCTGTTCCCAAGCTTGCATTAATTCCAATGGGTATTACTAGATTTTCATAATTATTATTAGGCAAAGATTGAATTGCTAAATTCCTGCCAAATTCATTAGTTGCAGCATGAGTATATATGGCAAAAGAGTTAGTAACACCGCCAAACATAGGTCCATCATATCCATTATCGAACCCAGTAGTTGCTCCATCAATATAATATACCTTAGCAAACACTTCATTAGTACCATCAGTTAAGTTTAAGTGTACTTCAGGTCTAGGGTTACTATTCCTTAAGAAAGTATCCACACCTTGATGACTTTGATGATTTTTTTTGATTGAAAGATTACCTCCATCAGCATCTGATTGAACAAAGAATCCTTGTCCAGGAGCAATTTGAAAAGCATCAGCAGTTACTTTCGTAATATAAGCCCCTGTACCAGTATTTGCAGACTGATCCCAAATCCAAAATGTTTCAGTTAATAATGCATCTGTATTTGAAGTAAGTATCGATGCGCTATTAATATATGACGGATAGGGATTCCCTACTAGGTTAAACCCGTTTCCAGTTGTAGTCATAACAATAGGAGTGAGGTCGTAAGTTAATAATGTCCCAGTGAAAGAAATATCACCAGAAGAAGCTAATTTAATGGAGTATCCTTGTCCGTTGTTAAGTGTGCTAGCACTAGCCATACCTTGATAATAAGACCAGGTCTCTGAAGAGGTATTATAAGACCCAAGACCTAGATTGCTACCACTTCCGTTTGCAAGTCCAGAAGTAGAGACAAAATCATCTTCATCCTGTCCTATTACTGGAGAACTTATCAAATACCAATTTGCTGTACTTAAGGTTCTTGTATAGGTAATGTCTCCACTTGAAGAGCCAAAAACGATGATAGAACTTTCAGAATTTAGATTTAATGAACCAGAAACAAGTAACTGACCAGATACATTCAACGATTTTGAACCTTCAATTGTTAGTGTTTCACCTGTATTGATAACTAAATTACCGACTTCCACATTGTTACTTATTATTGGTGATTTTGTTGCATCCGGAATTGTAACAAAAGAGGAAGAACTTGGAATACCATTATCCCAATTTCCTGCTAGATCCCATGCATTGCTAATATTACCAGTCCATGTAGTTGTATTTATCGTAAAAGCCTCAGTAGAGAAGGGGAGTAAAGTTTCACCATCCCCGTTTACTATATTGGTCCAATTGATAATATCATCATTTAGTAAAGCATAATAATTGAGATAAGACGCTTGGTTCGATCTAGAACCAACATATGTAGCACCATCTGGCGAAGCTGAACTATCTATAACTACAATTGATGTTCCTATAACAAGACCGGTACCTGTTAAGGTTATTGAGTCTCCATCAAAAGGACCTAAAGTTGAAGAGTCATTACCTATTTGAATTGCAGTTATAAAAGAAGTAGGTGTTTTATCATCTACACCTATAAAAGCAATAATTCCATCTTTTGAAGATGGAGAAAGATTAAAACCTCCCGTTTCTGATAATGATCCAATGGAGACTCCAAAATTTGGGTTTGTACCATTGTCAACATCGGTAAAAACAATGATAGTACCTGCTTTAATAATATTAGATCCTGTAAGCCAAGTTAGGGTTCCTTCTCCAGATGTAATTCCTCCCATACCGTCAGATTCGTTGTCGGTAAAGTAGATTGTTGAATTTGCGGTAATATCCGCCAAAGTTACAATAGCAAAATCATCATCACCATCAGCGTTGAAAGCAGTAAAAGCTATACTACCAATCGACTGAGCATTTGTTTCTAAAAATAATGAGAATGTAAAAATAAGGCACCAGTGTATCTGGTACAGATAATTCTTTTTCATAGCGTTAAATTTGAATTATTAAGTGATAAAACTATGAAAATAATTTTTTACTACTAATTTGCTATTAACTTTTGCGCCAGAAAAAAGGAGTAAAAAGAATCAATACTGTGAAGAGTTCTAGTCTTCCAATAAGCATTAAGAAGGAGCAAAACCATTTGGCTCCTGTAGAAAGATGAGAGAAATTATCTACTGGACTTACTGATCCGATAGCTGGTCCAATATTACCTAAACTTGAAGCTGCTGCCCCTAAGGCAGACATGAAATCTAATCCTAGAAAAGTTAGAATTACTGAAGAAATGATAAAAATTAACATGTAAATAACAAAGAAAGATAGGATGTTAAATACAATGGTTTGACCAACTGCTTTACCATTATAGCGAACTGGAATAATGGCGTTTGGATGGAGTGTTTTTTTAAACTCTAGAAAACTATTTTTAAGCATTACAATATGACGGACGATTTTAATACCACCACTTGTTGATCCTGCAGAACCTCCAAGAAAAAATAATGCAAAGAAAATACCTGTAGCAAAGAAACTCCACATGGTAAAATCTGCACTAACAAAACCAGTTGTAGTTATAATAGATGTCACTTGAAAAAGGGCATGCCTGAAGGCACTTTCGGTTTTACCTAGAACCTCGGGGTGATTGACCGTTGTTTGTAACGTGGTGTCTTGGAAGAATAAAATAATTCCTGCAATAATAAATGTGATACTAACGATGGCAAAAAGATAATATCTAAACTCCTCACTTTGGATTACTTTTTTAACTTTCCCTTTTAATGCAAAATAAGTGAGGACAAAATTGGTCCCCGCTATAAACATAAAAAAGATAACAATGTATTGTACTAAAGGCATATGATTCCAAAAGGACAAACTTGCATTTTTTGTAGAGAAGCCTCCTGTACTAACTGTTGCCATTGCATGATTTATGGCATCAAACCAGGTCATACCCGCAACTTTTAATAAGAAAAATTCAGCAAAAGTTAATGTTACATAAATTAGCCATAATCGTTTTGCTGTATCCGTAATTCTAGGATGTAATTTGTCTGCAGAAGGACCAGGAGCTTCAGCCATAAAGAGTTGCATTCCACCAATCCCCAATAGTGGTAAAATTGCAATGGTTAACACAATAATTCCCATACCTCCAATCCAATGCGTAGCGCTTCTCCAAAATAGAATTCCTTTAGGCATAGACTCTATATCAGTAAGAATAGAAGCTCCAGTGGTAGAGTAACCAGAAAGGGTCTCAAAAAACGCATTTGTTAGGTTAGGAATTGCCCCTGAAAATAAATAAGGTAACATTCCTGTAAAAGATAAACTAAGCCAACCTAAGGTTACTATTAGATATCCTTCTTTTTTCTGAATATTAGTGTTTTTGGGCTTATTAAAGAAATATAGAAGTAACCCTAAAAAAACGGTCACGATTCCTGCCATCAAAATACCTGTTTGAGCAGGTTCTTTATGATACATGCTAAAGGGTAAAGCAATAAACATAAAAAGACCGTTTAGAACCGCTGTGAGTCCTAGGAATCTATAAATTATTTTAAAGTTTAGGCTTCTCATTCCTATCGAAATAAGTCTTCAACTGTGCTAATTGCTTCAGGTAAACAGAAGATAATAGCTTTATCTCCACTTTTAATTTGAAAATCACCAAAAGACATTAATGCTTTTCCATCTCGAATTATACCACCAAAAACGGCATCTCTAGGGAATTTTAATTCTTTAATAAGTTTCTTTGTCACTTTAGCATTAGGCAATACTTCAAATTCAAAAACTTCAGCATCTATATTGTGAAGATTAGCTAAAGCTAAAATTTCACCTTTTCTAATGTGCTTGAAAATATTACTAGCTGCAATTAATTTTTTATTGATTAGTGTGTTGATCCCTATAGTTTGAGAAATATTAATATAATCCATATTCTCTACCAAAGCGATGGTTTTTTTTACACCTTTAGATTTAGCAACAAGACAAGACATGATATTTGTTTCAGAATCACCAGTAACAGCAACAAAGGCATCCATATCTCTAATGTTTTCTTCTTCTAGTAGTTCAATATCTCTACCATCTCCGTTGATAAGCAACGTGTCGTTTAACTCCTCAGCAAGCAATAATGATTTACCTCTTTTCTTTTCGATCAATTTAACCTTGAAGTTTTCATTGCAGAGGTTTCTAGCCGTTTTAGCTCCGATAGAACTTCCTCCAAGAATCATTACATTTTTAATCTTTAAATGTTCTTTTCCTACGATAGGGTATAGTTGATCTACACTATAATGAGGGACAGAAAAGTAAACTTGATCGTTTAATTTATATTCGGTATCCCCTCTAGGAATAATGGTTTGCGAAACTCCTTCTCTTTTAATAGCAATGGTAATAAAATCAACATTTGCAAAGGTTTCTCTAGCTTCTCTTACCGTCATGTCCAAAAGTGGAGATTTGTAATCTAAAGAGGTACCCATTACATTAAAAAGACCATTTTCAAAAGTAACCGTATCATTAAATGAAGATTGATTTAGCATCATTTTTATCTCATCTGCGGCTAGTTCTTCTGGAGAAATCATAAAGTCAACTCCAAAGTTTTTGAAGTCAATATCATCATTCTTTAAAAATTCAGGATTGTCTATTCTAGCAATTGTTTTTTTTGCTCCAAGAGATTTACCAATAACGGAAATTGTGAAATTGGTGTTCTGTGATTCGGTTACAGCAAGTAACAAATCTGCAGAATCAACACCTATTTCTTTTAGTAATTGAATAGAGGTTGCATCTCCTTTTTTGGTGATAACATCCAAATGATTATTGATGTAGTTTAGCTTGTCTCCATCAAAATCTATAATATAGGTGTCTTGCGACTCGTATGATAATAATTTTGCTAAATGAAATCCAACATCTCCAGCACCCGCTATAATAATCTTCATAAGATTTAGGTCAAAAAACATACAAAGATATGAAACTTAACAGTTTGTTGTTGAAAAATCGACTTTGATGTTATGTTAAAAACATCTTTTGTACATTTATAAGAAAATTTGCTATATGAAAAAACTCACCATTAAGTCTTGGGCTTCAGATGATAGGCCAAGAGAAAAACTACTCGCCAAAGGTAAATCTACCTTAAGCTCAGCAGAATTAATAGCCATCTTAATAGGATCTGGAAATAAACAAGAAAGTGCTGTAGATCTTTCGAAGCGCATTTTAAATATGGCTAACGACAATATTAACGAACTTGCGAAGCTTCCTATTGAAAAACTAATGAAGTTTAAAGGAATAGGAGAAGCCAAAGCAATTAGCATTATAACAGCTCTAGAATTAGGTAAGAGAAGACAATATGAAGGTTCTCTTCAAGTTCATAAAATTCAGAGTAGCAAGGAGGTTTACAACATTATGAAACCTCTGATTGGAGATAAAGAACATGAAGAGTTTTGGGTATTGTATTTAAACAATTCAAATAAAGTTTTGTCAAAAGATCTATTTAGTAGAGGAGGTATCACGTCAACTATTGTAGATATAAGACTACTCTATAAAAGAGCTCTTGAATTGTCAGCAGTTGCTGTTATTTTATGTCATAACCATCCCTCTGGAAATATTCAGCCTAGCATATCGGATAAAGAACTTACCCATAAGGTTAAACAAGCAGGAGATAGTTTAGACATTAAACTACTAGATCACTTAATAATTACTGAAAAGTCTTATTTTAGCTTTGCCGATAATGGTGAAATCTAATACTCTCTTCTGTTTTGATTCTTGTATATACTCATAAAGTAACACCTAGAGTTCGGTATATTTTCAAGCATGTTTTTACTAGAATTCTTTTGGTTTCTGTAGATTTCACATCTAAAATAGAAGAATTTGTAGCTCATAATGGACCAAAGTTAAGTTATACAAAAGTTCCTCTAGGGAATGAGTTTTTTATTAGAAGTCACGATTTACTATTTGATCAAGGAGTTAGTGATCTAGAGATCAATATTCAAAATTGGGATGAAGTTCCTTGTTTTTTTAATGCCGGTCCAAAATCGAATATCCCTTTTGATATTTTTTCAGCAAGTTTCTATTTGATCTCAAGATATGAAGAATATTTACCGCATGTTAGAGATACTCATGAACGATATACAGCTGAGCAAAGTTTGGCCTTTAAATATCGTTTTTTAGAGAAACCAATCGTAGATGTTTGGGCAATGAAGCTTAAAAAAGAACTTACAGAAAAATTTATTGATTATGAGTTTCCTGAAAGATCTTTTAGTTTTATATCTACAATAGATGTAGATAATGCTTATGCCTATAAGTACAAAAGTTTTGTAAGATCAGCAGGAGGACTTGTTAATGATTTTTTCAAACTAAAACTAAGAAATTTTTGGGACCGTTTGTTAGTCTTATTAAGAATTAAAAAGGATCCATATAATGTGTTTGATAAGATACTCTCTGCAAGTAAGAAATATAAGATTGAAACAATTTTTTTCTTCTTAATAGGAGATTATACAACATTTGACACGAATGTTTCAGCATCTAAGAATAAATTTAGATTGCTTATAAAACATATTGTTGATTATGCTAAAGTTGGATTGCATCCTTCTTATTTTACGATGAAGAATAGCAGTATGCTGAAGAAAGAAAAAGAACGATTAGAGAGTGTCACAAATATTCCAACAACAAAATCTAGACAGCATTTTTTGAGGTTTAGTTTACCAGAGACATACCAAAATCTAATTGACCTAGAGATAGAAGAAGATTACTCAATGGGATATGCCAGTCATGTAGGTTTTAGAGCAAGTACATGTACTCCTTTTTATTTTTATGACTTAGACTTTGAAATACAAACACCTTTAAAAATATTCCCTTTTGCTTTAATGGATACCACTCTAAACGATTATATGGAGTTAACCCCAAAGCAGTCTTTAGGAAGGATAAAAGATTTATATACTGAAGTGAAGAATGTTAAAGGAACTTTTGTTACACTATTTCATAATGAGAGTATAAGTGGTTATTTACGATGGAGAGGATGGCAAAGAGTATATGAAACGATGTTGAAAATCATAAAAGTTTAATGATTAAGTACATTCATAGAAACGAACTTGATGATGTTAAATACAATGAATGTATAGAGAAATCGTCTCAGAGTTTAGTATATGGGTATTCATGGTACTTAGATAGTGTTGTAGAACATTGGAGCGCCATAGTTTTAAATGATTACGAGGCAGTAATGCCAATTCCTAATACAAAGAAGTATTTTATTAAATACGTATACCCTCCATTTTGGATTTTACAATTAGGAATTTTTTCTCAAGTAGATAATTATGATAAAAAGAGTTTTATAAACTGCCTTAAAGTGAAATTTAGGTTTGTTGAATTGAGATTAAATTCGGATAATGAGATTGATCCTCCTTCTCAAATAAATCGGTTTCAAGAACTTCAATTAATTTCTGATTATAAATCAATAAAAGAATCTTATAAAAGTGATCGAAAGAAAGATCTAAAAAGGGCTGCCAAACACCACCTAGCAGAAAAGTGGAGCGATAGTCCTGAAAATTTAATTAGTCTCTTCAAAAATAATGTTGGTAAAAGAACTCCCAATATAAAACAACAAGATTATGAGAAGTTAAATAGATTAATAAATACTTGTATTGAGAGAGGGGTGGGAGAAATATTGTCGATTTATGAGACAGACATATTGGTAGCTTCCGCATTCTTTCTTAAAAATAAAAAAACAATTACTATTTTGTGTTCTTCAACAGATTTCACAAACCGAAAAAATGGAGCAAATACCTTTTTAATTGATCGAGCAATTTATAAATATCAACAAGATTATGAGATATTTAACTTTGGAGGTTCATCAATTGAATCGATTGCTAATTATTTTTTAAGCTTTGGGGCAGAGTCTGTAAATTATGAGTTCCTTAAGTTTAATAATTTACCTTTAATCTTAAAGTTTCTTAAGAAGTAACTTCCGGTAATGTATTTTAAATAAAATCCCTGAAGCCACTCCTGTTAACCACATGAGTGTGGATGTTATTATCGCGGCTCCTTTAAGTCCGTACTCTGGAATGGTGTAAGAATTACCTATAATATTTAAAGCTAATGCAGATATGGCTATATAGTAGTTTAATTTCGCTTTCCCTATAGATGATAACAAATTTCCAAACAATCCTCTGGTCATATAGATTCCAATAACCCCTATCATAAGAATTAAAAAAGAGGTTGAATAATCTTCATACCCTTTTTGGAAAACCTTGAGAATTTCTAAAGAAAAAAGAAATGAAACGATAAGAATAATGATACTTAAAATACTGAATAATGACATGTAGCTTTTAATGTAATTATTGATGTATTTTTTATCGTAAATGTTTTCTGTGAAACTCACAAAATCTGTTGTCATAAAAATTCTTGGAAGAAAAAGTAAACTAAAAGGAATGATAGAAACGTAACGATACGTAGTAACTAACTCTGAATTATTTAAGAAATATCCTATTAATAGAATGTCTACGATAAAAAGCAATTGAGTGACTACGTTAGACAAACTTGCAAAAAAACCATATTTCCAAAAAGAGGAATTCATGATTTTTAGAGAGACTTTTTTATGAAAAGTAAAACTTTTCATAAAAAGTAAAGAGGCGATTAGAGGAGCAGTAATTAAAGAGATAACATAACCAAGACCTTGAAATAGATAGCTTAAAGTAAAAATTAATACAACTTGTATGATACTAAATACTATTTCACTTTTTGCGAAATTTTTGTTTTGATGATTAAGTCTAAATTGAATTTTAATTACTTCAAAAACAAAATTGGTAGTAATTGCCGTTGATAAGATGATTAAATAATAATAAGTCTGATCAAATTGAAAAGGGATAAAATAACCTGCAACAATGATTAAAAAAATCAAAGTAACTGACGCAATGACTCCTTTTTTTATAACAAATGAAAAAAGCTGATTTTTCTCATCAGTTGTTTTTAGTAATGCACCATACCTAACAAGACTTTGATGCAAGCCAAAACCTCCTAAAGGAATAATAAATTGAATAATACTAAATGCAAATAGGATAACTCCAAGCTCTTTACTATCAATAATCTGTAATGCAATCCAAGCACCTAGAAAAGATAAAAACCTTGATATTAGTGTAGATAATGCAACATAATTACCAGATCTATTTATAAAACCTTTTATATAATTAACGAGCAGGTTCATAGATTTAACGATTTATAATAAATGGCTGAAAAAGAATCTGAAATAGCTTGCTTGGAAAAATTATCAACTGCATATTGATGCATTTTCGATTTCAACAGTATTGGGTTTTTATATAAATCTAAGATTTTATTTAGTAATGCGATCTCGTCATTCTTCTCAACAAAAAAGCCAAACTCCTGTGGGAAATACTCAGAAATTCCACCAACATTGGTTGAGATTACTGGAGTTCCACATGAAAAAGCTTCTAGAATTACACAGGGTAAATTTTCTTGATTACTGAACATTAAAAGAGCATGAGCTTTTTGTAAATGTATCATCATTTCTTCTTGTGGGAGATACTCAATGAATTCAATTTTATTAGGATTGATGAACTCTTGATTAACTAAGTTAATCAAACCTGTAGGTTTAGCGCCTATTAATTTAACTTTAAAATGATCAATCTTAGATTCTAGTTTCTTAATTACTCTGATAATACCGCTAACATTTTTGTATGCATCGACCATATTTGAAATATGGACTAATGTGAAAATATCTTCTTTTTTATCAATGGGTACAAATGCACTAGTGTCTACAACGTTTGGCACGTGGTCATAATTCCCTTTGAAGCCATGTTTCTGCATACTCTCACCTAAATCTTTACTAATTGGAACTATAAACTCAGCCCTCCGAGTTATCAATTGACCAATTATTTTGTGCATCAGACTAAGTTTATAAATCATAGGAGTTTTATAACCAGACCAATGTTCAGAAATTATATACCTCTTTTTCTTTTTGAACTTTAAGTGCAATGCAAATAAGCCAAAAGGATATAGTTTGTTTAAATGAACAAAATCAAATTCTGGAATTTCAACTAGTAAAAGTTTATATGCTTTCCAAAATCGAATAATCTTTAAAGCTATATTTTTAGAAGTCTTTATATAAGCAATGTGGGTATTTACATTATTGATTGTTTCAGATGTAAGTTTAATTTTTTCAACACAATTTTCGCTTGAAACAATATGCAAAACAGAAACATCCTGATCTAAAGCGACAGCTTCAGCATGTCGTTGAATGAAATCACCATTGTTAGGCAATACATCAGAAGGGTACCAACCACAGAGAAATAATATGTGAAGTTTTTTTTTCAAAAGAAATTCTTAACAAACAAATATAGTTACTTCAATTATTCTAATGTGCTAGATTCTTATATTTGACAGATGAAAATAGAACACATTTTTTTTGACCTTGATCATACACTCTGGGATTTCGAAAAAAACTCTAGCTTAACATTTCAACAGATTTTTTCTGATCATCAACTCGATGTTAATTTTAAGACTTTTCTGTCTACATATATACCTATAAATCTTAAGTATTGGAAATTGTATAGAGAAGAAGAGGTGTCCAAGGGAGATTTAAGGTATTATAGGTTAAAAGAGACGTTTGATTCTATAAATTATACAATTAATGATCAATTAATCGATAAACTGTCTGAAGATTATATAGAAAAACTTCCTAATTACAATCATCTTTTTGATGGAGCTATAGAGATTTTAGAATATTTGAAGCCTAAATATCAATTGCATATTATTACAAATGGTTTTGAAGAGGTGCAAAACCTTAAGATGAAAAAATCTGGAATCATACATTTTTTCGATGAAATCATAACATCAGAATCAGTAGGAGTTAAAAAGCCAAACCCTTTAGTTTTTCATCATGCTCTTGAAAAAACGAAGGCTAGCCCAAAGAATTCTATGATGATTGGAGATAATTTAGAAGCGGATATTGAAGGTGCTTTGAATTGTGGATTTTCGGCTATTCATTGTGATTTAGAAAAAGTGTCTAATACCCCTAAAAACATAAACTCAGTTCACTATCTATTGGAAATAAAACAATATCTTTAGCAACTTATTCGTTTACTAGTAACTATCTTAATTATTATGAGATTAATAAGAATCCCTATTGTATTATTATTTCTTTTTTTATTTCTAAATTCTTGTGTAGATAATTTAAATTTTGACGACACAGATTTAAGTCTTGCGCCAGTTTTTACTTCACCATTAATCTCTTTCAATTTAAATCAAAATGATTTTTTTGATGAGGTTAACAATGTTGACAATCTGGAAATAGATGCTATTGTTGGAGATTTTACAATATTGCAATCTGATGGAGTAAGAGATAATTTGACTAGATTACAAATTAATATGGAAATTAGTAGTCAGTTTTCTAGAGGGATTACTATTACTATAAGTTTTGAGGATGATTTTGGGAATGTCACATTTACCGATCCTTCATTTGTAGTCTTTTCGGGAGATAATTTTAAACATGAAATAAATATTTTCACATCTAGTGATCCATTATTTTTAACATCTAAAAAGATAAGGTTTAACGTAAGAATGACACCTTCAATTACTCCTTTAGATCCAAGTGTTTCAAGATCGTTTGAGTTAAAATCAACTGGAACTTATTATTTAAATATTTAGTTTAAATGAAGAAGATACTTTATTCTTTATTCTTTTTGTTTATATACAAAATTGGATACTCACAACAGAAATTAACATATTCATTTGCTGAAAACCCACAAACTTTATTGTTAAATCCTGGAGCAGAAACTAATTACCAGTATCATTATGGAATTCCTTTTTTTTCTGGGTTTAATTTTAGTGTTGGATCCACTGGGGTTACTTTAGAAGATTTATTTATAGATAATGGAACTTCATTTAGAGGAAATTTAAATAAGGCTATAGAAAATTCAAAGCCAGAAGATTATGTTAATTTTAATGCCAGAATTGATGTTTTGTATGGAGGGTATAGATTAGATAATAAAACATATTTAAGTTTTGGTTTTTATGAAGAGGTAGATGTAATTGCATATATTCCTAAAGATATTGCCCAACTTTTTTTGTTTGGTAATCATAACTCTTTAAATAGACCATTTTCAATTTCTCAATTAGTTGCTAAAGCAGATGTTTTAGGCGTATTCCATTTTGGTTTTTCTAAAAAAATGAATAGTAGATTAAATATAGGTGCTAGAGCTAAAATTTATTCATCAAGTTTTAACTTAGAAACAAATCATAATTCTGGAACATTTACAACATTTCAAAATGACACAAATATTATAAGACAAACATTAAACAATGTAGATGCTTTGATAAAGACGTCTGGTTTAATAGAAAATGATAATGTTATAGATAATCCATCTAGTTTATTAAGTAAAACTTTTTTAGGAGGTAATTATGGAATTGGTTTTGATTTTGGATTAACGTATCATTTTTCTCCTCAATTAGAATTTACTGGAAGTATCTTGGACTTTGGTTTTATAAGACATTCTAAAAACACAAAACAATATTCTGCAAAAGGAAGCTATACCTTTGATGGAATTGACTTTGAGTTAGACCCAAACAACCCTATAGATTACTGGGATGAGCTTAAAGATGATTTTGACGACAAAGTCCCAACAGATGAGAATGAAGAAGCCTATACATCATGGAGGCCTTTAAAAATAAATGCAGCTATTAAATATAGTTTTGGAGAAACAAGAAAAAAAGCGTGCTTTACAGAGACTTATAAGAGGTATCATTTTAATGCTATTGGACTACAGCTTCACACAATAATGAGACCTTTAAAACCACAACTAGCTTTAACAGGTTTTTTTGAAACAGCATTTACAGAAAAAATTCAATCGAAAGTTACCTATACCATGAATGATTTTTCTTCATTTATTGTAGGTAGTGGTATGTCTATGCAATTTGGTAAAGTAAATATGTTTGGGTTTGTGGATAATATATTTAATGTAAAAGATTTTGGAAGTAGTAATACAATTTCTGTTAACTTTGGAGTGAATTTCGTAATTGAATAATATGAAGAACATTGTTTTTGGAATCGTAATGATTTTAAGTTTTAATAGTTTTAGTCAAAGTTTTATTAATAAATACAAGTATGTAATTGTAGATAGTAAGTTCGATTTTGTTAGTACTCCAGATCAATACCAAACAAGTTCTTTAACTAAATTTCTTTTTAATAGAATGGGTTTCAAAGCTTATTTAGAGACAGATGAAGTTCCTGAAGAATTATCTAAAGCTCCTTGCGAAGCCTTGTTTGTTTCTGTAAGAAAATTGAGAAATTTGCTAAACATTAAAACAGTAATTGAGCTAAAAGACTGTATAGGTAAGGTTATTCATTCTTCTGATGAAGGGAGAAGTACTACAAAAGATTTTGAAAGAGGTTATTATCAATCCATCTCAAGAGCATTCGAATCAATAGAAAGACTCAATTATAAATATGATGAAAGTTATGTTGATAAAACTCCTAGAAAAGTAATAGAACTGAAGACGGAACTTCCTGCTGAAAAGAAAACAGTACTTAAAAAGAAAACTCAAGTTGTAAAAGAAGTGAAACCAAAAGTGGTTTCTAAGCCTAACTACTTATTGTTATATGCTCAAAAGACCCAAAATGGATTTCAGCTAGTAAATAAAGACCCTAAAGTGCTATTTAGTATCTTAAAAACGAGTCAAGATACTATCTTTATTATTAAAGATAAAAATGGAATTCTAGAAAAGAAAGACGGTTTTTGGGTTGCTGAATATTATAAAAACGGAAATTTGATTATAGAAAAGTATCAGATTAAATTTTAATAATTATATTTTTTACCCCATAACTTTTTTAAACGCTCTCTAAAGCTATTTTCCCTTGAGTTATTTCCAGGGTTATAAATTTTTGTATTTACAATTTCTTCTGGTAAAAATTCTTGAGCAACAAAATTTTGTTCGTAATCATGAGCATATTTATAACCTTTTCCATAATCTAAATCTTTCATTAACTTAGTCGGAGCATTTCTTAAATATAGAGGAATAGACAAGTCTCCAGTGTTTTTTACAATACTCTGAGCTTCTTTAATAGCTAAATAAGAAGCATTACTTTTGGGCGAATTTGCCAAGTAGACTGCACATTGACTTAAAATAATCCTTGACTCAGGATAACCTATTATCGAGACAGCTTGGAAAGTATTGTTCGCTAAAATTAATGCTGTTGGATTTGCATTACCGATATCTTCAGAAGCAGAAATAAGCATTCTTCTTGCAATAAATTTCACATCTTCACCACCTTCAATCATTCTAGCCAACCAATAAACAGTAGCATTAGGATCACTTCCTCTTATTGATTTAATAAAAGCAGAAATTATATCATAATGTTGCTCGCCAGTTTTATCATAGCGAACCGTGTTTTTTTGAACTTTTTCTAAAACAAGTTTATTAGTAATTGTAATAGATTTTTCATTTTCAACTAAAAGTTCAAAAATATTCAACAACTTCCTAGCATCTCCGCCTGAAACTTGCAATAACGCGTCTGTTTCCTTTAAAATAATTTTTTTTCCTACAAGGAAGTCATCTTTTTTAATTGCTCTCTTTAAAAGGGCTATTAAATCGTTTTTATCAAAAGAGTTTAAAATATAAACCTGACATCTAGATAATAATGCAGGAATTACTTCAAAACTAGGGTTCTCTGTTGTAGCTCCAATTAATGTAACCCATCCTTTTTCTACTGCACCTAATAAAGAATCTTGCTGTGATTTACTAAAGCGATGAATCTCATCGATAAATAGAATAGGGTTTTTCGAAGTAAAAAGACCGTTTCCTTTTTTAGCTTTATCAATAACTTCTCTAACATCTTTTACTCCAGAACTAATAGCACTTAAAGTGTAAAAAGGTCTTTTAGACTCCTCAGCTATAATGTTGGCTAAGGTAGTCTTTCCAACACCTGGAGGACCCCAAAGAATTAACGAAGGGATGACACCTTGTTTTATATGTTTCGTTAAAATACCGTTATTTCCAACTAAATGTTGTTGACTAATATAGTCTTCTAAAGATTTAGGTCTTACTCTTTCTGCCAAAGGTGCATTCATAATGATAAAAGTAAGAAAGATTTATGACAGAAGTTCCTAAATTTGAAAGCGGATTTGTTTTTGATGTTAATATTTTATGAATGATACTATAGATTTAAAGTTTTCTCGAAAAATTCTATTGATTCCTCTATTATCGGTCATGCTTTTATGGCTGATTTATTGGATAGAAATTAAATTTGGATATAATTTTAATAAGTTTGGAATCTACCCAAGAAATTTAAGTGGCATTAAAGGGATATTATTTTCACCACTTATTCATAGTGATACATCTCATTTGTTTAATAATTCTATTCCATTATTTGTGTTGTTAATGTCTTTGCTTTATTTCTATCGAGAAGTGGCATATAAGGTATTAATTTATGGAATACTTTTGTCTGGTATTTTTACTTGGTTAATTGGTAGAGACTCCTATCATATAGGGGCTAGTGGAATTATATATTTGTTATTTAGCTTTGTTTTTTTTAGCGGAATCATAAAGAAACATTATAGACTTATAGCAACATCCTTAGCAGTGATCTTTATTTATGGTAGTATGATTTGGCTTATATTTCCTACTCAAGATAGAATTTCTTGGGAAGTACACCTCTCTGGATTTATTATAGGCTTGCTCTTTGCTTTTTTATATAGAAAAAAAGGCATAGTAAGAAAAGAGTATGAATTCTCTAAAACTAATTTTGACCTGTTATTTGATGATAATGGAAACCTAATTGAGTTAGAAGAAGAAAATAAAGATTAAGATAAACGTTGTCTTATAACTTCATATAAAAATGTTCCACAGGCTACAGATACATTTAAAGAATCTATTTCGCCTAGCATAGGTAGTTTTGCTTTATAATCAATCATCTTAAGAACAGATGGGTTTATTCCTCTGTGTTCAGAACCCATTACAATAGCTAAAGGTTCTTTCAAATCTATATCATAAATAAGGTGATCTGTTTTTTCTGTAGCTGCTACGGTTTTTATATCAGAAGCTTGTAGCATATATATTGCATCCTTTATATGATTTACTTTACAAATAGGAACTTTAAAAGCAGCTCCAGCAGAAGTCTTTATTGTTTCTGCATTTACTGGTGCGCTACCAGATTGTTGAATAATAATTCCATTAACTCCTGTACATTCAGCAGTTCTTATAATAGCACCAAAATTTCTAACATCAGAAACTTGATCCAATAGGATGAAAAGGGGAGTAGTATCTTTTGATAGAGAAAGATCAATTAATTCTTCTAAATCATGAAACTCCACAGGAGATATTGCTGCAACAGCACCTTGATGATTGTTGTTTTTTGAAAGTCGGTCTAACTTTTCTTTTGGTACAAAACTAGTTGCTACCTTATTTGATTTTAACAGTGATTCTAGTTCATAAAATAATTCTCCACGCAAACCCTTTTGTAGATACACTTTACTGATAGTTGAGCCATGATTAATTGCTTCTATAATTGCTCTAATTCCAAAAATTTGTGTTTGCATATGATTTTGATATAATAAAAAAATAGATTGCCTATTCAGGCAACCTATTTTTTATATTAAAAGAATATTATTCTATAAAGTATTGAAAGCAGCAGTACTAGAAATTGATCCAGTTCCTCCATTATTCATCAAAGAACTATCTCCTTGAACTTTTACAACACCTCCAACAGTCAATGTGTAATTACCTACAGCACCCCAAGTATCTCCATAAGCATCAGTAGTTATTAAGGTATATGATCTTCCTTGACATAAAGTAATAGCTATTGAATCAGAAGTAGAAGTTCCAGCACCTGTGTTACCATATCCACCACCTGATGTTACAGTACCACCTAATGAATCCTGAATTTCCCAACTAACTTCACTTCCCCAACGGTCAAAAGTTAAATCAAGAGTACCAGTTACTTCAGCACAGTTTTGAGTATATGATATAGTAGTAGAAGTTCCAGAAGAAATACCACTAGCTAAGTCATCACCAAAAGTAATTACTACACTATTAACACCTATACCTAAGTTTGAATCAGATAAGGTTACTGATAATGTACCTTCATTTGAACCTGCAGGAATAGAAAGTGAGGCTGGAACTTCATATGAGTTCGCACCAGCACCAGATCCATCTACAGAAACAGTTATAGTTGCTGCTCCAACTTTTGAAGCAATTACTGGAATAGCTACTGTTGTAGTTCCTCCAACATCTACACCAGCTGTGTAAGTTGAAGAACCAAATGCTACATAATTAAATGCAGATGCATCAAATTGTTCATCATCACAACTCTGTAAGAATACGAATGAGAATAATATTAATAAAAGATTCGCTGTTTTTTTCATGATTTGATATTTTAATTAATATTAATTATTAGTTCTGATCAGATTCTCCGATGTTCGGGTTTGCATCAATTTC
>TARA_R110002073_G_scaffold320759_3_pt1 | contig 78198 bp, 62 predicted proteins | sample TARA_R110002073 | Tara Oceans TARA_R110002073 (sample SAMEA4397174) | marine metagenome | biome: Polar Biome; feature: [DCM] deep chlorophyll maximum layer (ENVO:01000326); material: water (ENVO:00002006), including particulate matter (ENVO:01000060) such as... | depth 40 m
GCAACCACCCAAAGCCGCACCCCTGCCGCATCCCACCAATCTCGAAGCGTAGTAAGACGCATCGAAGAGCCCTCGGAACTCTTCTAACCGGACTAGCCCTCTGGAACTCGCACTTGCGGTAACGATGATGTCGCAACCGCGTCGTCGATTCCCGCAAGCGTGCTACTTAAGCTGCGCGCTCAACTCGATGCCTTCGGCGTTCTCTGGCTCAATGTCGAGCACGTCTTGGAGGGCTTTCTTTGCCTCGCGCTTGGCACCTTTGCCGATAAGCGCTTTGGCTCGGCCCAGGTGTGCAAGGGCTGGGCGCCTAAGGCGTGGCCGAATGAGCAGCGCTGTATCGTAGGCGTAGAGTGCGTCGTCAAAGCGCTTGGATTCGGTAAGAGCTTTTCCTAGGCCAAGTTGCACCTTGCCCTGGGCTGGGTCGAGGTTAAGTGCAAGCTCGCCAAAGTGAATCACCCGGCTCCATCGCTTGGCTTTGGCGTGGTGTTCCATAAGCTTTAGCAGTGGGCCAAGCGTCATCTGCTCGATCATCACGTAGGTCTCAAGCTCTTGCATCGCCTGGTCCATCTTGCCCTCTTTCTCGTAAAAATCGGCGAGGGTCTCGTAGGGGTGCGACTTCTCTGGGTCTAGAGTTTTGGCGGTTTGTAGGTGGCCGACAAAGGCCTCTTTGTCTTTCTCCTGCATCGCCAACATCGAGAGCCGAAGGCGCACGTCGTAGCTATCGCCGCCACTAGTTGCGAGCTTGCTAAAGAGCTCTTTTGCCTTGGCGACGTCTTTGGCGTGAAGCGCCAACTCTGCTGCAACGTAGAGCGCGATGTGATTTTTGGGATCCAGGGCGAGAGTGGCTTCGCTTGCCTTGGTTGCCTCGGGAGCTTTGCCCGCATAGAAGTGGCCAAGAGTGAGCCTGGCGTGTGCTTCGGCGCTTGTCGGCGTTTTCTTTACCGCCGCCTCAAGAGTCTTCACATCGTCTAACCCTTCGACTGGAAGAAAGAGCCCGTCTTTGTACGGAGCAAGCCTTCGTCGCAAGTGAGCGCGAAACTCCTTGTCAAATTGGGCAACCGGGCGACCGGTAACTTTCTCAATAACCTCTGGCGTCTCTTGGCCTTTGGCAAAGAGCTTTAGGCCCTGCACAACGGCAGGAAATCCGTACTCGGCAACGATGTACTCGATGGTGACCGAGCTTAGGTGATAGGCGACCACCACAGCCTGCATGCTTGGCGTCATGAAGGCCAAGTTGAGTTCGGCAACCGAGGGCAGGGTGCCATCTTGCAATGCCGCCCAAAGGTCTGCATCGTTTTCTCGTCGCCACTCGGGGCGCGCGCGAATCGTCTCGTACTCGCTAAGGCCTTCGGTGTACCAGCGCGGCACACGGTAATCGCTTAGTTGAATCGCAAAGACGTGGCTTAGCTCGTGCCACATCACCATGCCCCAGTTTAGGTTGCCGCTGCTTGGCGCCATGGCGGTAACGACGTGGCCAAAGCACACGCCAAGAGCACCAAGGCTGCGAAGGCCAATCGTGCGCACGGCATAGTGCTCGGCGTTTTTGTATAGCTCTAAGGTAAGCGGCTGCTTTGGCGTAAAGCCGTAGCGTTTGACCATGTCGGCGTAGGCCTCTTCCATTGTTGGCGTGATGTACCGCTCAAGAACGCTGCGCTCCTCTTTGTGGTAGCGGATGTTAAAGGTCTTGCTCTTGGTCATCACGTAGTCGCGTGGAATCACCTTCTCGAAGAGGTCAAGAACATTTAGCGTTCGCACATTAAACTGGTCTCCTCGGTATGCCTTGCGAAGCCAAGCAAGCCCCTCATCTTCACGGCTTAGCCGAAGGTAGCCGCTGCCCAAAAGCTGCATTGCCTCGTAGTCTTTCGGGTTGATGCGAACCGCTTCCTCGCCAAGTGCAATCGCGCCCTCGTAGCGATGCTCGCGATCCGTCGAGTGCATCATGATATGGAAAAACTCTGAGTACTTTGGGTTAATCGCAAAGACGCGCTTCTTTTGAGCCTCGTACTCTTTAAAGTCATCGTGCAGCCAAGCGATGGTGGCAAGCACAGCCCGGGCATCAAAACTCTCGGGGTTTATCTTAAGAGCCTGTCTTGCCGTTGCCTTGGCTTTGTCCCACTCGCCCCGGTCGGTCTCCAAACTCGCGCGCACCATCAGCGCACCGATGTGGTTTGGATTTACCGCCAGTGCCTGCTTAATAAGCTTTCGCGACGCTTCGGCATCGTAGCCGGTGTTAATCTCAATCGCGGCAAGGCCGGCAAGCGCGCCAGCATGCTTTGGATTCACCTTTAGAATGTCGGCGAAGCTCTTCTCTGCCTCGCCCTCGTTGTACTTGCTAAGAAAGAGGTGGCCCCAATCCAAGTTGGCGCGATGAAAATCGGCCTCGATAGCAACCGCTTCTTCATAGCTAGCACTCGCATCCTCAACGCTGCCCAGATGGTTGGCAGCCTCGGCAATAAAGAACTGCACGTCGGCCTTCGTCAAATCCAGTTTGCCATCAGCAAACTCATCGAAGACAAGGTTCCAAAGCGAGTCGGCCTCGGTCGTCATGCCCAAGTCGATGTACGCAAGACCAAGTGCGTGACGCGTAGCCAGGTGCGTCGGGTTCTTTTTGTTAAGCGGAAGAAGTAAATCTTTTGCCTGCCGATACTTGCCGGTTTGCCTTAGAAGTTCTGCAAGCTGGGCGTGCGCCCCAAGCGAAACCTCGCTGTCCTTGCTCTTTAGAATCCCCTTGGCAATTGCGATGGCTTCTTTGTAGTTGCCAACTTCTTGCTCAAGTCTTGAGAGGGCGAGCTTGGCCTTGTCGGCATCGGCGCCCTTGGTGTCTTTAAGCGCGCGCTTGGCCAAGGCGTACTGCCCCTGAGAGAGCCCATCGAGACCTTTTGCCAAATCGGCAGTCGCGTTTTGCGCCCCCACGGTGAGGACCGCGGCGGCAAGGGCTGCGCTCATCCATCGCCGTAAGCCCCGTTTCTTTGTGCTAGTGCCGCTCTGATCTGCCATGTTTGCCTGTAAATGTGGCCTCACCTACGAGTGCTGTCAACGTGCGTTCCCATCATCGGTGCTACACTCTTTGTCATGAGCGCTGATCGTGCCCAAGACTCCGCTGCTGACGGCAGTAGCATCTACGATGATTTCGATAGCTTCCTAAAGGTGGCCATCAAGGAATACTACGATCAAGGCTGGAAACAGCGGCGTGGCAATTTTATCGCGCTGCTCATCGCCAGTGGCCAAACCTCGTTTGCGCTTGCAAAAGATTCTGTCATCGATGGCACAGGCACAAAGAAGGTTGCGATTGGTGCTGCAGCGGTCTTGGCACTTCGCGTTGGTCTTCGCTACGCGCTGGGCGGGCCTCTTGGCTTGGTGCTCACCGTTGCAGCAAGCGCCTCGATGGTCTCGTACTTTTTCCGAAATCAAAAAGACATCATTCGCCGCGTTGGCGTCTACAAGAGTCTCATCAAAGAGAGCCACGATCGCCATGCAGAAATCGTAAGCGGTTGGCGAGACTCTCGCTACGAAGAGACCGAGCGCAACTTGATGGTAGATGGCCTTATGAAAAGGTTTCTCCAGCAAGTTGACGAGGACTAGGCTCGCGTGCGGCTAGGTTGTACAAACGCTTTGAAGCGAGCGGTCTTTGCGCTGTGTGCTTGCGCCCTCTTGCTTGCAATGCCGGGCTCGGCACAGGCCGATGACGACCTCGTCGGAATTCTTAGCATCGATACAAGTGGCGTTTCTGGCGCCACCGCCGAGCAGTTTGAAACCCAAGTTGAGGAAGCGCTGGAAGGCGTTGGCCGTCACTCTGTAAGTCGCCAAGCTCTTCGCGATAGGTTGGTGGGCAGCGAATTTCTCGAAGGTTGCTACTTTGGTCCATGCCTAACAGCACTTCGGGTTGCCAGTGGCGTTCCACTTGTCCTTGTGGCGCGCTTTCAAGGCGAAGGCTCAAGCTACAGCTTTGTGATTACGCTGGTTGATACCAAGACCGGCATGTTCACAGCCCAAGTCGCAGAGACCTGCCCGGTGTGCACTGTTGATGAAGCGATCGTGACGGCGACGCTGGCGACGATCAACTTGCTCAACCCTTCGGGGTCTGCAGCAATCGAAGCGCCAAGCGGCGCGAACATGGAGGGCGACGCTGGCGGCGAGCCGGGCAAAGCGAAAGAGGGCGCATCGGTTGGCCCCTTGCGCGGCGCAGGTTGGGTTTTTCTAGCCACCGGAATCGCCGTAGCCGCAGCGGGCAGTTACCTCCTTGTTCAGGACGAGCGGCGCGACCTCGCCATTGGTGGAGCGGCTGCAGGTGCTGCTCTCTTCACAAGCGGCGCGACCATCCTGCTCTTCTCAAACGACTTCTAGGGCGCTCGGCACAAGTGGTATAGATCGGGTGTGTCTCGCTCACTGCAGGTAACTTGGCTTCTGGGCATCTCTCTTCTCGTAGCTTCGGCATGCGGAAGTGATCCACAAGCGGCGCCGGATGCAGGCGCAGATGCTCGGCTGCCACAAGCGGCCCAATCGCTCTTTGTCTTGCCTGGCACAGGCGACGAGCAGGGCTTCTTTGCCCTCCCGTATCCAAACGATCTGCGCATCGATGCCGAAGGCTTTGTGGACCTGGACGCCTTGGTTCGGCCCAACGCATTTTTGGACGACTACTTCGATACCATCGATAGCAGGCAGACCGGCTTTGGGCTTACCTCGGCGCTCTACATGCGATTTGATGGTGCACTCGATCCAACATCGCTCCCCGACGAGCCGGTTCGCACACTCATTCCCGATGCATCGGTCTATCTCGTCAACGTAGAAGAGACGTCGGCAAACTACGGTCGCAAGACTCCACTGCAGATGGACTTCAACACCGAAGGTGGCGAGCTCATTGGCGACAATTGGCTAAGCTGCTTGCCGTATCCGGGCTTTGTGCTGGAAGAGGGCACAACCTACGCCTTGGTCGCAACCAATCGCCTGCTCGCCGAAGACGGAAGTGCGGTTCGGCCCGCACCGGTGTTCTCCCAAGTCATGGCCGAGGCGCCATCGGCGGATTCGCAGGTTGCCAACGCTCAGAATTTGTATGAGCCACTCACCACGTGGCTCGACGAAGCGGGTGGTGATGAGCGCTCCGACGTCGTTACCGCCGCAGTGTTTACGACCCAACGCCCAACCCAACTGATGGGACGCTTTCGCAAGGTAATTCGCGAGACGGTTGCCGAGCCTATTGCCCGCGACGTGACCTGGCTGCGCGAACGTCGAGGCTATGCAATCTATGTCGGCCGTTTCGATTCCCCCAACTTTCAAGATGGAATCTATCCCTACCAATCGATTAATCAAGGCGGGGGCTTTGCACTCGATGAGTTGGGCGATCCCATCGTGCAAGAGACGCTCGATCTGCGTTTCTCGATGACCGTCCCAACTGGCAAGCCCATGCCGCAAGCGGGTTGGCCTGTGGTGCTCTACGCCCACGGCACCGGCGGCGACTACCTAAGTTACGAGAGCAATCGCACGGCCGAGCGTCTTGCCGAGCGAGGCATTGCAGTTCTCTCCATGGATCAAGTGATGCACGGAGATAGGCTCGATCAGGGCGATGTGCAGACGCTCTTTTTCAACTTTCAAAACCCGCTTTCAAGTCGCGGCAATGTGATGCAGGCGGCGCTTGAGGACTACCAATTGGTTCGCCTTGCCGAGGGCCTTAAACATGTCGAACGCCATGTTGGAGGGCGCACAGTGCGCTTCGATGCAAGCAAGATGTACTTCTTTGGCCACTCGCAAGGGTCGGTCACCGGTGTGCCCTTTGCCTCCCACGAGCCCGCGATCAAGGGCGCCATCTTTAGCGGCGCCGGCGGGCTTCTCTACCTAACGCTCATCTCCAAGACCGAGCCCTTCGACATCACCTCGCTGCTTCGCCTGGTAATTCGCGATCCAGAAATTACGCGCTTTCACCCGGCTCTCGCTTTCTTGCAGGCCTTCTACGAACCCGCAGATGCAATTGTCTACGCAAAGCTGCTCGTGCAAGAGCCACCGGAAGGGCTTGCACCCAAGAACATCTTTCAGCCTCTAGGCTTTGACGATAACTACACGCCGCGCCCAACGCTCGAAGCTTTGGCCACCGCCATTGGTCTCGACTTGGTCGCGCCAATGCTCGAGCCCATTCCCGGTCTCGACCTTCTCGGCAAAGAGGTCCTAACGGCGCCAGTCACCAATAACGCCGGCGAGGTCACAGCCATTGGTGCCCAGTACCAACCGTCAGCTGGCGACGATGGCCACTTCGTTAGCTTTGACGTTGCTGCGGCCAAGCTTCAAAGTGCAGAGTTTTTCCGATCGCTTGTCGAGACGGGAAACGCAACCATCGTTGCGCCCTAGCGCTCGATAGGCACTTGCATAAGCGCGTGAAGCTGCCTTCCGAAAGCGCCGCTTTCTTGGGGTAGGCCGCACACCTACCTATACTGGGCTTCTGTGTCCAACGTAGCTCGATTGACCTTCGCTCCCCTCGTGGCTGTGCTTTGCCTGCTGTGGTCGGCGGCCGCGTTTGCGGCTCCGGTGAGTGGCGTTGTGTACAACGCGCGCACTGGCGAGCCCATCTCGGGAGTCCGGCTGCAACTCTTCTACGATGACAACGATCTTTCCGAACCGGGAATTCTTGTACCAGAAGAACGCTTAGAAGCGCGTGAGCAAAACCAACTCAGCAAGGGCGATGGCTCGTACTCATTTGAGATGCCATCGGGACGCATCTATCGAATTGGCATTACGTCGAGCGCCGACCATGCTTCGTTTCCCTCGACCATCGTTCCGCCGATTTCTGGCTTCTTTCCGCTATCGGGCGACATCGGTGCCAGTACAACACCGGGAGCGTCTGGCGACCGTCCATTCTACATGCGCTTTGATGCGACAAATGACAACGCGCGCTTCTTTAACAATCACATCGCACTTGATCAACTCGGGGACCGAGTCACCCTAGATATCAAAGCGAATCGCAAAGTCGCAAGCACTGGAGATATTCTTAGTTTCTCCTCTACACTAGTAAACAACAGCGGGCGAAACCTGCGCCAGGCCGAGGGCCGCGGGCTCTTCTTCTCGCTTGCCCTCGCCCGTGGGCTCACGATGAATACCGCTTCGCTGCGCGCTTCGGTACGTTCGGCAAACGGGCTTCCTGTGGTGCAAACGGCCGCAGCAAGCCGCGTGAGCCCATCCAGCGATCGCCTACTGCGCTTTGGACCCTTCGATGTGCCTGCTGGCTCAACTTTGGAACTTAGCTATCAAGCAACGGTTGGCATCGATACCAAGTCGGGGCGCTACGAGACCCGCATCGTTGGCGTCAACGCGTCGGGCATTGCCCTAAGCCCCGAAGCAACAATTCAAGTTGCCATTGCACCGGACCGCGACTTCTCCACATCAACGATCTTGGGCCGAGTGTTTTGCGACGATGACAAAGACGGTGTGCAAGGAGATCACGAAGAGGGTGTCTATGGTGCCAAGGTCTATGCGGCCATGGGTAGCGTCGCGACTACCGATGCCGCGGGACGATTTCACCTCACCAGAATTCCGCCGGGCTCCCATGTCTTTAAGCTCGACAAAGCGTCGCTCGCTGGCGGCAAGATTCTTGGCGAGGCGACGAAGCTTCTCGTGCTTTCGGAAGGCTTGCCGATGCAACTTCGCTATCCCGTCGCCTGCGTGCACACCTGGATCGATTCGCGATCAGCGCGGGTTGTCTTGCCCCTGGCACCAGCCAAAGAGGTACCAGAGCCAAACGATGCGCAACCCGCATCGACAATGATGACGGTGCGTGGCCGCATTCAACCCATGACCCTCTCGATTGACGGTCGGCGCAGAGACTTGCCAAGCGTCGCGCTCGCGGCCGACATTCCGCAGAGTCTTGTCACCGAGCCCGCCACAAAGAAACGCGGACCGAGGCTTATTGATGTTCCTGTCGGCGGCTTTGCTTCGGTTTCCCCGCGCTGGAGTGTTATTTGGAATGAGGCAAACGTTGGAGCAGCCAAGAACTGGCGCTTCACAATTGAGAAACGTTCTGAGGACGGCGCGCTCAGCCCAATCTTGCACAGGTCAGGTGAAGGTGCGCCGCCGCCTGTCATCGAGTGGAACGGACTGAGCGACGCTGGCACCGAGGCTGCCTCGGCAACGTATGTTGCTCGGCTCACGCTTACAAGCAAAGGGGGCGTCGAGGTTGCCACCGGGCGGCATGCCTTTGCGACCGGCGGCGGTAACGTTGCCAATGCCAATCGCCGTGTCTTGCTCAAGGGTGACCTCATTCGCCCAAAGAGTGGCAAGCTTGTCGCCCTTGCGGCCTTGCAAGCGGCAATTTCCAACACGGCACAACGCCTCGGAACAGCAGGGCGCATCAAGATTGAAGTGCATGGCGACGGCGCAGGCGATCGGCTTAAATCGGCAGTGCAGACTCAAAGCGAAGCCGAGTTTATTAAGGAACAATTCGTAGCTGCAGGCGTGGACGAGGCGCGAATCGAAGCTCGTGGTCGCGGAGCTTCCGACCCCCTGGATTTGTCCTCAGGGCCCGAGGCTCGAAAGAAGAATCGACGTATCGTCTTTATTGCCGAAGTGCCTACGATCGCCACCGGCACTCGGGTGCCCGTATGGGTTTTAGGCAAGCAGGAGCTGCGAATTGCAGGGCGGCTTACACCGATCGATGCCGAGGGTGGATTTGAAACCGTAGTACCAAGGCCAGCCAATGGGCTTCTTGCCGTGGACATGCTCGCTGCATCGGGACGCCGCGTGGCGCTGCCGATTCATGTCGGCGAAACCCCGGATGTTGATGTAGAGGGCGGTGAAGAGCGTGATTACGCCGTTGTCGGCGACTTGGGCACCAAGGAGTTGCGTGTCGACTTTGCAACGGCTCCGTCCGATCTTTGGTCGGTCGATGCCCATCTAGCAGTGGTCGGCGCGTTGCCCATTCCCGAACTGCAAACCGAGCTTCAGGGGACCGAGCGCCGGCTCACTTCGCCGTTAGACTTTCGCTTGCTCGTGTCGGAGAAACTCTCAGTCAAGCATTGGGAGTTGGTGATCGCAGCCGAATCTGGCGATATTGTGCATAGAGTTGCGAAGGACGGGCAAGTGCCAGCGGTTTTGCGGTGGGACGGACTAAACGAGGAGGCATCGTTTGTTCTTAAATCCGACCAGCAGTATCGCTACTGGCTCGACATCGAAACCGCCGATGCCTCGGGTTTCTCGACCACCCCTCGTTGGTTCACCGTCGACCCGTCCCAAAGTGCCCAGGTTTTGGACAAGGGCGGACGCCTCTTTTCAAAAACTGGTAGCCCACGTGCCAACGTAAAGAACTTGCTCTCGCGCTTTGTGGCACGCGACGCTAAGAAAAACTCGGATCGCTTCTCAATTGTCCTCGAAGTTGTGGGCGATCGTCCGCGGGTTGATGAAGTTCGCGCCAAATTTGTCTCGTACCTGCAAAAACTTGGCATACAGCCCGGGCGCTACGACATTATGGCTCGTGAGCTTGTAGGAAAGCGCGATCACCTTTCTATCGTTCGCGATGCTCGCCCGTCCAAGGCAGCGCCTGAGGTTCGCATCAATCGCAGACGCGTTGCTCTGGATGGATCGAGCTTTAAGGAGAACGTAAAACTTCCGCCAGGAGTGCCGCTCATTGTCGAAGTGCAATCGGCAAGTGGAGCCATGCTGCGCTACGTTTCGGGGCAATCCGAAACTTCTCGGGCCGATACCGCCGGTGGCGAATTGATAGCTCCTGGCCCTCTGCCACCAAAGCCGCGCGAGCTTCGCGACGATGAGGTGCTTGCGCGCGATACCCCAGCCAAGAGGCTGCGCGCCTTTCTGCCGCCTCGGGGCCAACGGTTGCAAGAGATGCAGTTGCCGGTCTCGGGCTCGGCGCCCGGCAGCAGCAAGGTGCGCATCAATGGCAAGCGCGTCGCAGTAGACGAGTACGGCGACTTCTATGTCATCGTGCCACTCAATATTGGCAAGAACACGCTGGTGATTCGCGCAGACGATTCACTCGGTGGCTCGTCGACGATTCGCTGGCCGGTCCGTGTTGCCAAGCGTCATACCATTGCTGTCGGCATGGTCGAAGGTGTTGCTGCGACTGCTGCCACCTCTCGCGGGTGGTTTGCCGACACCGCAGGCCTTGCTGGTATGGGCCCAGACACGACCCTGCAGGTTGGGCCGGTCTTGCTCTCTGCCCGCGCACAAGGCTTTGTGAAGACTCGCATGCCCGGTGGGAAGTTTTCTGAGTCTGTCGAAATTACCGCTCATATCAATACCGCTCGCGAGCGCGATGCCTCGGCCTTCTTCGAGCAGGTCATCGACCCGGTTCGATCCGACCTTACGCTTGGGGATGACGCCGCAGAAGATCAAGTGGTCAACACCCGCGGAAAGCTCTACGCAAAAGTCGTCGCCGGAGATTCAAGTGCCGCGGTCGGAAGTGTTCGCACACGCCTCGAAGGCGGCGGCGAATTGTTCTCGTACGACCGAACCGCCGACGGCGCTGTCGCCGACTTGCAGCGCGACATTGGCGATAACCACGTTGCGGTGCGTGCATTCTCGACAAGCGATGCCATTCCCTCGGTTCGCGACGTAAACTGGTTTCGCGCAACCGGCGGCTCGCTCTACTACCTTCGCCACGGGCACGTTTTAGAAGGCTCGGAGAAGGTGCAAATTACGGTGCGCGATCGGGATAGCGGTCTTGTGCTTAGCACCAGCGTTCTGGCCCGAGGTGTCGACTACAGCGTCGAGTACGAAGGCGGCCGCGTTCGGCTCACCGAGCCACTTACCTCGGCAAATCGCTCGTCTTGGGTTATCGACAACATGGATAGCAACAGCACGCCCATGAGTGGAAACCTAGTCTACCTAAGCGTGCAGTACGAGCACGAAGACAACGTGACCTCGGCGCAGCAAAGCCGGGGCGCGTACGCCAGCACCACCCTTGAAGAGCGCCTTAGTGTTGGAGCCGGTATCGTCTCAGAAGAACGCGGAGAGCAAGATGGCTACAGGCTCTTGGGCGCCGATGCTTCGCTTCACCTTGGCGAGCATTCCCACCTGAGTGCAGAGATTGCCGCATCGCGGCAGCGCGATGCATCGCACTTCTTATCAACCGACGGCGGGCTCTCGTTTGGTGGTTTGCAGCGTGACACGGCGTTTGAAGCCGAAGGCAGCGGCGACTCGCTCTCGGGCATGCGACTTGGTTGGAAACTCAGTGCCGATCTAGCGCTGCGCGATTGGACCAAGGCAGAAGAATTCCGAGAATCGAGTCTAAGCCTCTACGTGCAAGACCTTGAACGCGGCTTTGCCAGTGGCAGCGCGGTCTTTGACGAAGGGCGCTTTAAGTTCGGTGGCCGGCTTCGCCACCGAATCTCCAAGAGCGATATGTTGCTTATTCGCCACGAAGGGCAGGTCTCGCAGCAATCGCGGGTTGGGCCAACCTTGGAAGACGTGATGGCAAATCCAACTCCCAATACGCCCGACGAGCGCGCCTCGTACATTACGAGTGCACAGTGGGCTCGCGATGTTGGGCTTTGGCACTACAAATTCGAAGCGATGCACCAGCGCATTACTTCGACGGCGGCGCTTGCCAACGACGCACCGTCCATCGACGTGCGACGGATTGGGCTTGGCACGATGGCGGCCTACGATATCTCGTCGCGCATTCGGGTGCACGCAGGCCAGCAAGTTGTCGCCGACCAAGGCGATGCAGATCCGGTTCTCTCGCCGGTCTCGCCCATGGCTTCTGCTTCGCGCAGTACACAGGCTTTGGCGGGCCTTGTAAGTAACGTTGGCGGTGAGTTTAAACTCGCGCCAGATCTAAGTGTCGGCGCCGACCTCTATCAGCGATGGAATGGTGATAACGCGCTTCGAGTCGGGCTTCGAAATGCTCTCTCCGATCGGGGCTCGATGTACGTGCAAGAGCAAGTCGGCGAAGTGGATGGCCGGCTTAGCAATACAACCATTGTCGGTGCGGAAGACACCTTTGGCGCTGACAACGGCGGCCGAACCTATGGTGAGTACCAACTAAATCGCGGCGTCTTGGGCAATCGCAACCGCTCAGTTCTCGGTCTTGGCCGGCGCTGGCAAGTGACCGAGAGCATCGGACTTGGCGCCGGCTTCGAGCACCAACAAGCCTTCGGCGGCTACTTGCCAGATGGCACCTCCATTGGCGATGCGCGGCGCAACGTTGGACACACTTCCATCACCTTTGCACCGACCAGAACATTTCGCATAGCGGCCCAAGCCGAGCTTCGCCTCGACCACGGCGACTCGGGAAGTGGCGTCGATACCGGAGTGCTTGGTGCCGACCCGCGGGAAGGGCAGCTGCCAGGCGGCTTTGCCGACCACGATGGGGTTGCCCAAGGTGCGGCGCTGATCATCGCGCCAGGCGAGCAAACACAGCTCCTGGCGGGCATTGGAGCCGAGTGGCGCTTGGCCGACAAGCACACGTGGCTAGCGCGCGCACGCTCGTCCTCAAGCACGCACACAGCGATTGACGCCGATGCAAGCCGCACCATCGCGCGCTTCACCGAACTCACCACCGGCTGGGCATTTCGCCCTGTCACCGACGATACGCTCGAGTTCCTATCCCGCTACAGCTACCTGCACGAGCAGCGGCCAAGCCTTGTCGAAAGCGATGTTCGAACCGAGCGCTCTCATGTGGTGGCACTGCTTCCCTTTGCCCGACTACCCCATCGCATCTTGCTGTCTGGCAAGCTTGCCTATAAATGGACAGAGATGGACGAAGCATTCGCAGGGGCGGCCAACTTAGAAACCCGGCTCTCAACAATTCTTGCGATTGCTCGCCTTGGCTACCAGTTCTACGGCAAGTGGGATGCTTCGGGCGAAGCGCGCGTTCTTGGGCTTTGGGGCACAGCAGATAAAGAGAGCAAGCTAGGCTCGTTGCTAGAAATTGGTCACACGGTTGGGCGACATCTTCGCCTTGGCGCGGGCTACAATTTTAGTCACTTCTCCGACAACGAGCTTGGCGACTTGCAACGCGATAGTCACGGCTTCTTCTTTCGAATGACAGGAATGTACTAGTGCTTGACTCATTGACATTGGTTCGTTCTCACGTGTTCTCGCGCTCCCTGGACACTTCGTTCATCGTTGCTCAATCGGTCTCTGGGCCCGCCCAGCTCCCTCTTCGCGCCTCGCCAGGAACCACGATACCAACGCGAGATTCAAACCAACTCCAATGGATCAAGCACTAGTGCGCGTTTCTTTGGCTTTGCTTCATGCTCGAAGGGGACTCTCGTGTCACGAAAACGATTAGGCGAAATTCTGATGGACGCCGGCGTCATCAACGTTCGGCAGCTAGAGCACGCGCTCTTGGAACAGCGCCGCTGGGGTGGGCAGGTTGGTAAAATTCTTATCGACGAAGGCTTTGTCACCGAAGATATCTTGGTGCGTGCCTTGGGCAAGCAACTCAACTTACCCGTTGTTAGTCTCGACGGCGCCAAGGTCGAGCGTGAAACCTTGGCAAAAGTTTCGATCAGCCTAGCCGAGCAGCACGGCGTCTTTCCGTTTCGCCTGCAAGGAAACTTTCTCGATGTCGCAATGAGCGACCCGCTCAACATGGGCATCATTGACGAGCTGCGAATTCGCACTCGCCTAAACGTTCGCCCGCACCTCGCCGGCGCAACCGAAATCGACAAAGCGATTCGCGTGCACTACAAGCACGACCTGGACGTAGAAGGCATCGACGTAGACTTTGGCGCCCCCGAGCCAGAAGAAGTCCTCCACGGCCGCCCCGACGACCTCGCCGACATGCGCGAAGCCGAAATCGCCGCTCTGCAGCGAAGGCTCTCGGCCCTCGAAGCGCTCGTGACCCGCGACGAAGACGTCATCCGCAAACTGCTTGGACTGCTGGCCGATAAGGGCGTTGCAAGCCGCGAAGAAATCTTAGAGGCGATTAAGTAGCGGCCGCCGCGAGGCGGCTTCGCGGCTCGGTATAATTCCTATATGAATTTCCTCGGCATCGCGGAAACGCCTCGCACTCGCAGCTACCTCGCAAGCCGCGCCACTTCGCGACGCTGCTCGTCGCTGTAGATCGTCTCTGCGGCAACCGCAAACGACGGCTCGAGTTGTAAGAGCACAACGAGGGTGTCAACGGCTTGGTCGCAAACACGCCTGTGCTGCTCGTTGTAGGGCGTGCCGATCGAAACTACCGGTGCGGTATCTTGCAGCAAGGGCTTGGCGGCAACAATCAATGTCGCGTTGGCTATATAGCGAGTGTCGACCAGCGCTTGGTAGCGAATCGCTGCACTTCGATTCTTGAGCAGTGCGCGTTGGGAACGCAGCGCGTCTTTGTCTCCAAGCTTGCTTAAGGCGAGCCGGGCAACATCGAGCAATGCATCGCTGCGTTGCGCTGCATCGAGAACTGCGGCGATAGAACGTTCGCCAGGCAATCGACCAAGCCCGCGCACCAACAACGCGCAAATCACATCCTCTTCACACGCACCTAGCGAACGAACAAGCTCGGCCTGTGCCCCAGGCGGAGGGCTTAGGGAAAGTTGGCTAGCGGCGGCGATACTCACGTTGCGATGAGGATCGCCTAAGCCAGCAATTAGAAGCGGCAAGGCTCGGCTTGTGCCCAGCGCGCCTGCGCAGGCCATGGCAATTTGGCGTGTGCGAAACTCGGGCTGCTGGGCCGCTGCTTCTACCGCTGGCCAGGCGTCGCCACCCAAACGCTTGGCGAGGTCCACGGCTTGCCAGTTTGCCGACGCGAGGTGTTGTTCAAGTTCGGCGAGCAAGGCTGCGTGTGGCTCATTCTTTGTCGTCGGAGCCGCCTCATCGCCAGCCGCCTCATCGCCAGCTTCCTCATCGCCAACAGACCCAGATGTTGTCGTAGCCAGTGGAATTGGCGCAGCGCCTGGCAGCGTATCTTTGGGGCCGCTCGACGCACAGCTCGCCGCAAGTGCGGTGGACACCGCGAAAACCATCTGCGGTAGAGAAACCAGGCCCGTATTCCAGCTCATACGTCCTCGTACCATGCGGCGGCTTGGTGGGAACTCTCGAGGTTGCCTAACGAGTTTCCTTCACGCCGCTCTGCACTGCTACGTACCGTAAGTGCCCGTATTAGCGAAGTTCCCCTAAATACTTTGCCCGATCGCTGCACATCGAAACGGGGCGGTCCCTCCTATGTAGGCCATGACGAATGTCTTCTTACTACTTCTCACTGGTGCAGCTCTCTTAAGTGGCTGTTCAAGTACCTCCCCAAATAATAAAGAACCGAGCAACGTCCGTGCAGATGCCGGATGCCGTGGAACGAATTGCGAGCCATCGGCATGTAGCTGTGATGTCACTTCTGCATGCGAAACCGGTTGTGCATGCGACGTAGACTGCGAAAGCGGCAGCGAGGTTTGCTTTGATGCATGCGGCCCAAACAACGAATGGGTTGCAGATGGCGAATGCGACGATACCGGACCAAATGGTGGCGGCTTTTGCGATTACGGCACCGATTGTTCTGACTGCGGGCCCCGGGCGACCTCTACGTGTAGCTGTGATGCCGACCTCAGCTGCACCGAAGGGTGTGCGTGCGATGTCGACTGCGATGATGGCTGTGTCCTGCCACCCGACTCGGTAGCCACAGCTCACGGTGTCACAACCATTTACTCCGAAGACCCGCTCAATGAATTCGACGATGCGAGCAATCACAACGTGTACTTCAAACTCCTTGTTGCATATCAGTCGGTTGTTGGCGGCGGAAATTATATCGCGCCCAACACCATTACCGACCAGTGCGAAGTTCTCACTCCGGCTCCGCCATCGGGGTGCTCCCCAACCTTCTTTCGAATCGAGCAGGCGCTCTCTGGAAGGCTCGGCATAGAATTGCAAACCAAAGATTCTCTTGCGGCGCCCACGTGCAACGACTGGCTGCCTAACCTCGCCGCAAGCGGATCATTTACGGTCCGTTGTTCCGCCCAACCAGGCGATACTGTAAGCCACTCAACCGAGTGCACTCGCACAGGAACGTTTCGGAGTGAGATTACAGATTCATGGAGTTTTGAGGTCTCGCGTCCATAGCTCGTAGCGAATGGCAAGGGCTACGAAGATTTCTCAAACTCTTCTATCGGGCCTGCTCTTTGCCAGATACGAGTTCTCCGTCGTGCATCCGCTTTGGTTGCACGTCTCCATCACCGGCAAAATGCCGAGCTACTTGTGAACCCCTGCGAAGCTCCGCTATGGTTCGCGCAGGAACCGTGGCCTGTCTTAGTGAAAATGAACTTGCTGAGTTCTTAGAAAACTGCCTACCCCCAGAGGGACGTTTACGAGTTGAGCACGAGCTCGACAACTGCGCAGATTGCAGGGCGTTACTGTGCGAGTGGGCTCGTCTTACCCAGAGCACATCGCCACATGAGGTGCGTCTCGAAAACGATAGCGAGGCACCCGAGGTTGGGCGACTTGAGCAATTCGTCTACGTTGGGGCAGGGGGCATGGGCGTTGTCTTCTCCGCCTACGATCCCGAGCTTGATCGTCGAGTTGCCGTGAAGTGCTTGCCCAGCGAGGGCGGCAAGGAGGCGATGATCAGTCTCCATAGCGAGGCTGTTGCGATGGCCAAGCTGCGCAACGGCAATGTGGTGAGCGTCTACGATGTGGTCCGCAGCGAGCACCACGTCTTTATCGTGATGGAGCTCATCGATGGGCAGGACCTCCGCAGCTGGCTCGAAGAGACTCGCAGCGAGCGCGCCATCGTATCGGTGTTTTTAGCAGTTGCCTCCGGCTTGATTGCGGTGCACGAAGCCGGGCTTGTTCACGGTGATATCAAGCCAGCCAACATCTTTCTCGACAAGGATGGCACGGCAAAGCTCGGCGACTTTGGTTTGGCGAAGGCTGTGGCATCTGCAGCAACCAAGCGGTCTGCACGGGGCACTCCGGCCTATATGGCGCCAGAGCAACTTCGTGGCGGCGTCAGCACCCAGCTCAGCGACCAGTTTAGTTTCTGCATGTCACTATACGAGTCACTCACCGGGGAGCGTGCGTTAACCATGAGCATCCTCGCGAGCGATACCGAGGCCGCAATAGCGCTGCATAAAGTGTCCAATCGGCGGCTTCGTCGGGTCCTTGCTCGCGGTCTCGCAACAGAGCCTGCACAGCGCTATTCCGATTTGGCTGAACTCACGCTGGAGCTACAAGCAACGCAGCGTAGGCGTCTTTCTCGACTCATCGCCGTTGGCGCTTTAGGCGCAGCACTCGTCGGTGGGGGAGTTACCTATGCCATTGTCGACGAGTTGGCAGCGGTTTCTTGTGCGCCATCCGATACTGTCTCAGAACTCTGGAATGACGCTATCGCGGATGAAGTCGAAGCCGCGTTTGTCACTAAGGGAATTCCCTATGCAGCCGAGCGCTCCAAACCCTTGCGAGCGCTAATGGACAACTACGTTGCCGACTGGCAATCGCAACATCTTAGCTCCTGCGAGGCGACCCTCGTGGACCATTCTCAAACGGAGAGATTGCACGATTTACGCCTCTTCTGTCTCAATCAACGCGAAGCGGAACTACGAGCGGTTGTGGACATTCTTAGAGGAGCAGACTCAGAGTTACTCTCACAGTGGTCCAAGATTACTGCGCCTCTAAGAGCGACCAGCGCATGCTCGGCAGAGAGCAGCCTCACGCTTGAGGCACCACCAGAGGATGCAGGCTTGCGTGCACGCGTTATCGAGGGCATGGAGGAAATGACGCGCACCGAGGTATCGCTGCTGGCGGGGCATCACGACGAGGCGAAAGCGCAATTGGACCTGCTCGCTGATAAATTTACGAGCTTGGGCTACGATTCCCTCTCGGCGCGTGTCATGCACACACGTGCTCGCTTCCAGGCATGGAATGGCGATTTCGAAGCGTCGGCGCAAGACCATCGAGCTGCGTTACAGCTGGCAGGCCGCGCGCAGGACCACGCGTTGGTCGCTGCGATTTGGGCTAGCCAGGCCGAAGTAAATGGGCTCGCCTTAGGCAAACGGGCACTTGCCGAAGAGCAGCTTATCGCCGCCGACATTGCTGCAGAGGCAGGGCGAGATGATAATGCTCGCGTTAAAAACCTGATCGTCCGAGGGCGCCTGGCCTCCTCCATATCCAAGAGCGAGGAGGCCGTTACGCACTTTGAGGCTGCGCTTGTGATCGCGGGCGGAGTGGAGATTGAGCAAATCACTCTCGCGGAGCTGTACGAAGCATTTGCGGAGGCATTGGTATCGCAGCGAGAACTCGAACGCGCTGTTGAGTTCACAAACAAAGCCATCGCGATCTACGAGCACTTGTACGGGCGGTTTCACAACAATACCGCGCTTGCAGTGATGATCTTGGGGCGAATCGCGCTAAAGCGAGGCTTGCTGGAAGAGGCTCTGGTTCACTATCAGGAAGCGGAAACGGTTCTTGAAGGCGTGGCTGCATCGCGTTCCAACTACGGCGTTCTTCTCGGCAACCTTGCCCACATCCACGAGGAATTGGGCGATCTGGCCAAGGCCCTGTCTCACCAGCATCGTGCTGTCGAGATTCAGCGATCACTGCCTGTGACCATTAACCGAGTTGTGGCGGAGTATCGTCTCGGAAGTCTTCTTACCGAGGCCAAGCAGAACAATGATGCGCAGCAAATGCTGACCGGTGCACGGGAACTTGCCAAGAAAACGATCGGTGATAAACACCCACTGTACGGCGATATTCTCGTTGCACAGAGCACTACATTCACAAATGCGAAAGACTATGAGCAGGCAGAGGCAACGCTAATCGAGGCCAGGGACTCCTACCATCCCAAAGACGCATCGAACCGAGCGGGCGTGGAAGCTGAGCTTGGCTTTCTCGCCCAGCTGCAAGGTCACCACAAAGAGGCCGAGCCTCGGTTTCGAAAGGCGTTATCGTTGTACGGGGAGAGGCCGACTCCTGGAACCAGTCTTGGGCTGGCCAAAACACTTATCGCGTTAGGCAACGAGACCGAGGCGGACCAACTTCTCACACACACGCTCGCAGGCTTGGAGCAACGCGAAGAGGCCACGCTCAGCGTTCAACACAGGAAGGGCCGCGCGTTCTTCTTGCAGGCGCAAATTCTTATGAAACGCGGTCGCAAGGCTGATGCCGTCAAGCTGGCAAAGCGAGCTGCTGAACTGGTTGTGGAGGACCCAGAGCAGAAGGACGAAATCGCCGAGTGGCTTAGTGCGCAGCACTGACGTCTGCGGTTGTTGCGTGCACTAGAATGGCGGCATGACCGCGAATCAAGTTCGAACGTTTCGATGCAAGCCGTTTCCAGATGTCGAACTTTCTGCCGACTCCGGATATTGGTCAGGAACGCTAACGCTTGGCGAGGCGACGCTTCCAATGTCGATCTACATCAGTGCCGAAGTCTCCGACGCAAGCCTGCGCGCAGCTTCCACGCTGCTCAGTGATCTTCTTACGCTAAGAAAACGGGGCCGCGCAGCCATCGCGGACGAAGCTGAGAGCGATGCCACCATCATGCGTGACTTCTTTCTCTTGCACGTAGAGGAAGTCCCCGAGTGTTTGCCAGAGGCTGTGCGCCTGACAGCAACCAACGAAGCATTTGTTGGCGCTCTGGAACTTGTTGGCGTCGCCATTCACCCCGACGATGAGGCGAGTTTCCAAGTGGTGCTCGACTTCTCGTTTGGACGTGATTACAGCGATCAAGTACTCGCAGTAAAGTTTCATCCAGACGGGAGCATCTGGCAGGTAAGCCACGAGAGCTAACGCGCTTGCCGCAGGCTAAACCTCACAAGAGGCCGCGCAGCGTGGTGCTAATATCGATGGCTTCCCGGTTTCACTTTTGCCGTCGGAACAGTCGGCGTGCGATGAGGGAACGAGGCCGCATACTGAGCTAATGGGTAGTGCACGAGCACTCCAAGGCCAATGCCGATCGCAATCCAGATCCCCTCCGATTGCCCGAGGAAGTTCGCCAGAGCAACTCCACTAACTGCACCGACAACAGGAATTACAAAGCTTCGAAGCACCTCACCTTTTGCGGGCTCAAGCTCCGCTTTGCAGTTTCGGCAGGAGCAGTGGTAACGATTTTGCTTCCACACAGGCTGATACAGCTCGTGCAAGATCCACTGGAAAAGGCTCAAGGCAGGCTCGTCGCATTGTGGACACTTCACGGTCATAGTATTCATGGTTCCCATTGGGAACTCAAAGGATTTTCCAGGGTTTGCGTTCCTTTCGCGAAAGCAAAGCGTCAAGGGGCTGCCTGCATCACGTTGCCAGAGATTCGCTACACCGAGCACGACGTTAGCGATCGGTGTGACTCCTGATTCTAAGAGAATGTCCGAGTCACTATCCGTAGTATCATCAAAGCGCGAACAAGCGTCTAGCTCACAGCGGTCGCTAGCGGCTCCTCCTCGGCGCTAATCTCGGGGGCACCGGAATGCGAATCGTAAACGCGGTGCCCAGGCCCAGTGTGCTTTCGACTTCAATCACGCCACCTAGTTCTTGTGTTTCGTGCGCAAGTGCACTGAGTCCAACGCCAACCGCGATGCGCGCCTTCGTCTCTAGCCAGGCGGTCTACAGTCCACGAGTTCGGCAGTGCTGGTTCTAGATTCCCGAAGTCCACAGGCATGACATCCTCTTCGAGAATTTCTATCGAGAGAGTAAACCAGTCGGCAAAGGTCTCATCGCCGATATGGTCGACGAGCTTCTTGCCATGTTCTGAAGGGCCAAACCAAGTATCGAATGCATGCGAGCGTCTTGCTTCCATGACACCAGAGGTGTCGACGATACAAAGGCCTTGCTCGATGTTGTCGAGCACCAACTGCATACTCTTGTGTTCACCAACTGCACTTGGTTTTCCTCAAGTTGCGATATCGCGTCTTGTAGCGCAAATCGCTTTTCAAAAATCTCAACGAAAGAGGCCTGCGCAGTTTTTTCTTCGCGTATTAGAAATAGCATGTTCAGAAGATTCATTATCCCAATAATGATCCCCGACTTAACGCCTGAAGCGATCGGACGCATTGCGCAACTGAACCTCGGCGCTTGCTGCACCGCCGTTAGTTGATTCAAGTGCCACAGTAAGGCTTTCGGTCCATCTGCCACCTCCATTGACCCTCTAGAGGGATTTACTTCATCAACAGCGATGGTGCGCTGTGAAACGGAGTGATTCCCAAACAGTGTGAGACGAAGCGTTGTGAAGTTCGGATGGGTCGCCAGTGACTAATGCGGAATGGCTTGTCTCTCTCGTGCTTCGGTCCGGCTTCGAAATTCTTGAATTGCAAATTGCAGATCCCAGATCGTTTCTGAATCGGTAAGCGTGGACAGATAGAGGTGCTCATCCACAAGTGAGCCAAGCTCGAAGGCCCAGTACATAGACATGAGCGGGCTTATAAACAACTCACTGCTGCGAGTTCTTTCGGTGCGGTGCACGTCGCCAAATTTGCCTTCAAGCGCCGACGCAATACTCGTATTTACGATGCTTGGGTGGAACGCCATGTGTTCTTCGGAGAAGCGCACAGCCTCTAAGTAAACTTCGGATTCAGGCATCGAAGGCAGTAAGCTCTGAACGCCAAGAAACCCACCAGACCTTGATAGTGCTGCGACGTTCTCTAAAAATTGTGCATGGCAAACGCCGTGATAGGTGTCGATGCCAAAGCCTAGGCAGTAGACGAGTTTCGTCGCCACATCGAGGCCCGAGACCGCTGCAAGGCTAGCCATGTCTTCCTCTGGGGTACCAAGGCCGGCTTCGTCACCGCGCATAAGAATATCGGTGCCACCGTCGACAAGAATGATCGCATCGATGCCGAGATGCTCGATAAGGAATTGGTAGCAGCGTTTTAGCGGCGCCACCCCGGTTTTCTCAAACGAGTAGATGGAGACAGCGCGACCGCGATTGGCAAAGAAGCGGGCAAGCACTCCCTCGGGAAAATACGGCCCGGGAAACGCGGTCTCAGACGTAATCTCATAGAGCCCGGAAACCATGGGCTTGGCATCCGTATTGGCCAGGTGCGAAAAACTCAGGTTTGCCAAGCTCACCGATGTCCCATTTGCCACCAACGCTTCGTAGAGGGGAATTCCCGCGTAGATATCAAATCCGCCACCCGCTCCCGCGATTAGGACATGGTTGCAATTGGCGAGAGACGGCGGAAGGATAAGTTGACTCATCTTAGTGTCAATATTACACTAAGATAGCTCGACCAACAATCAAATTCACTCGCACGCGAGGTAGCCCTGCAAGTTCCTACAGTGCCATCGTCTTAATCACATAGTCGAGTCCGGCGACCACAGCGGTCACTTGCGCGTTGATGCAGTTTTCCGCATCGACCAGCGGACTGTCGGGATAGACCTCGGTCGTGGTCGCGTAGTTGCTGTGGCTAAAGGCAGAGCACAGCCCGAGTTCACCGGTTCGGTAGTTGATGACGCCATGCTGCGCGATGGGCACACCAATGATCTTGCCGCGCTCATCCGGCGGCGCAATGTGTGTCACCTTGCTCACTGCCTCAATGATGTGCGTTTGAAACTCTGCGGCAGGGTTTAACTCATCACCAACCAGGTAAAAGCCGTCGGGAATCTCGGAGTATTCGTCCTCGACATTGTCGCGGGCGGCTAGAGCAGGGCGAAACTCGCTGTTGTCGGTGTCGGTGGTCTCGTGCAAGTCGATATGAACTGCGATGTCGACCTGCAAGGTGGCGACGTAGCGCATCAAGGACGCGGCCTCTGGCGCGGGACTATCAGCCACAAACGATCGATTGGGATCAACTGCAGCAGGGTTCCAGCGATTGATGGTTTCGTAGGCCCACGGGCTAACGCAGGGCGCAACCACCACGTTAAACCGGTTGGCGTAGCGCTGCGCTTGGGTCTCTAAAAACCGCAAGGCCCCATGCACACCGCTGGTCTCATAGCCGTGCACACCACCTGTGATAAGCGCTGTCGGTTTGGCGCTGTCCCACTGGCGAGTTCGCACTCCAATTAGTGGATAGCGGTCAGGATCGCAGGGCAGGGCGCCATACTGCTCGATATTGAAATGCGACTTCAAAGGCTCGAGCTGTGCCAGCACATCGTCTTGGTACTGGCGCTTTATTTGTTGGTGGGCGAGCCAACTCGCCCGCTCGTCCGCGCCCCAAGCCTTGCCAGGAACGCCAATTGAGTACACTTGTGCCTGCGTCATACGCTTTGCTACCAAACCTCTAGGCCGATTGCACAGCGAAGCGCAAAGAATCTGAGACGCTGCAATCCGTAACGCGTCTGTACGAGAGCGCTCACCAGCGCGGAGGCTCAACTCTCAAATTGTGCCCTCAAGCTCAGCATCACCCACAAATGAGTTACCCGCTGCCGAGAACGCGGCTGCAGTCTTGAACAACTTGGATAGGTCGGTACGTCGATACTAAGTGAAACTCTCATTCGTCGTGGCATGGGTTCAGTGTGTCGGCTCGGTTTAACCTGACACGCCAGTCTGCAAAATCAACAGAGTTGTGCTAAGTATAATTCCCATGCGCACCTGTTTTCTACTGTTGGCAGTTTACTTAAGCACGACGACTGCAGCTTGCGGTGACTCCGCCTGTGACGATCTTCAAAATATTTGCGATCAATGTGCCGACCCCGACTTGAGAGCGAATTGTGAAATCTATATTCGCGCCGGCGATGATAGGGTCTGTCAAAGCTTCCTGGACCAGGATGATCCTCTGGCTTTTCTATGCCCCATGGAAGACTAAGCTCAGTCGACCCTGCTCTTACGCATGGTCATAGCTGCTAGCTGGCATGCCAACGACGACAGCGAATATGCTGCAACGATGGCAAGCATATCGAGCAGAGCGCTACGTGGGACACCGAATCGATGTTTCGGGTGGCCATGCAGGCACGCGTGGCTCTGCCCAAGTCGTGGAGTCCATCCAGAGCCACCACGGAATGGGCGGCGGCGGTCCCTACGGAGGGAGTTCCAGCAGTATCACCACACTGCCCGGCGGAGTACCGGGAAGAGCGGGGCGCACTGGGAACGTCCACCTCAGCGTTGACGAGCGATTTCCGGGCTTGGCAAGCCGAGTCCAGGTGACGCGAGGTTCGGGGGCAACTCTTGCGTCGTCTCTACCCATCGTCCCCACAGCGGTGTCACCTGGAGTTGCATTTAAAGAAGAGTTCTTAATCGGCATACCAGTGGAGCCCATGAAACAAACGCCCTCTGTGGATTCGCCTTAGTGCTGAAGCTCACGACCAAATCGGGCCGTTACGCACCACTTGCTTGCGCTACTCTCTAAGTGTTGCGTCAGAAAGTTGCTATGATGCCACGGTGAAAACGTCTCTTCTCATGGTGCTAGCTCTGTGCTCTAGCTGCTCATTGCTCTTTTCGACACAGGACGCAAACACAGAAGACGCCGCTCCTAATGAAGACGCCCCGAATAGCGAGAGTGATGCTGCCGTAGTAGGGCCACTCCCTGTCGCGCGGTTCCAGGTTGCCGCAGATTGCGCATCGCTAACCTTCGAACTCGCTGACGACGGCTCGACCCCCGGCTCGGGGATCCTTGAGGAGTTTCGGTGGAAAATTAGCCAAGGCGGAGACCTGCTAACAACAATCGCCGGCGCGCCTCAAGATACGGTGGTGCCAGAAGAGTACGTCGTTGGCGGCGCCATCAGCAGCTTCACAATCGCCCCGGCACTCTTTTCTCCTCCGTTGATGCTCTCGGTGAACAGCGTGGTTAAGACAAAGGACACCGAGCCCAGCGTAGTTTACCAGACCATTCCAAGGCTCATCGTGGATGAGGAGTACGAGGTTTCCTTTGTGGCTCGGTCAATCGGCCCAAAGCCAGGCTCGTTTCGCGTTCAGTTCATCGATGAGCTTCCGCCGTTCGGAGTCGTGGATCTAAATGAAGAAGTCACGACGGGAGAACTCGCACGGAGAATCACCCTCCCATTTGTGGCCGGCATTCCGTTGAGCGATGGTGATTCTGTGAGGCTGCAATTTACCTTCGACACCAGTGGCGTCTTTGCGATTGATAACGTGCGGCTCAAACATCTGAGCGAGCCCAAGAATACTCATTTGAACAATGGTGACTTTTCCATGGGAATCGAAGACTGGCAGACAGATGGGAACGCAAGCAGTTCCCAGATGATTACGGTCACGCCAGATTTTCTTTCTGAGGTAACAGTGGCATTGGTCGTCACGAATTCCGAGGGCCGGCAAAGCGCTGTTGTGCAGCAGACGATTGACTCGTTGGTATGTAAGTAAAGCTCTTAAGCTAAATTGGGCACAGCCGAATGCTTATGCGGCGCGGGTCTCTGAATTCTCAAAGACAGACGTAGGAAAACACGAAAAGCCCCGGGTGCTCAGCTGCTGTAAAAGGTGGAGATACATCGCCCGAGCGTCAAAGAGCGGTGACCAACCCATTTGCGCAAAATGGTGTGCGCTAAACGTCGCCATCACTTCGCCCCATGCCTGTGAGCTCACTGGCACAATTCCATCATTGGGCCCGCGAAGGCGCGAGAGTACTTCGTGGCTTGCCAAGAGCATCGGTGCGTCGAGAAAGTTATGACGCCTCGGAGATCCAATCGCACTGCCATAGAAGACATTGGCAGCATCTTGGACATCGCGATTAAACGTCTCCCCCGACTCTTCACCAAGCCAATCCACAGCTTCGGTATTGATTCCAACGCGAAGAAGGAACTTGCGAAGGTTGCGGGCAGCGAGTCGTCCACCGAGCGACGCCAAGGGTGTCCCGTGATGCGGCGAGCCGACGCTCACAAGGGCGCGAACGCTTTCGTTTAAGCCTAGTTTGCTAAGGGCGTAACGCGCGTCGAGACCGCCCATGCTGTGGGCTAGCACCACGACGCGAGGTTCATCCAGAGCGCGAATGAACTCGGTTAGTGCCGCGGCGCGCGCGGGAACCGATTCCATGGATCCGACTCGTCCGACCGAGGCCTTTACTCCCTGTCGCAGCAGCCCCTGCTGGATTCCGCGAAAGTAGTGAACGCGTTTTCCCAGTGCATTATCGAATCCCATGAATCCATGGGCGAGAACCACCGCGAATTGTTGTGGATCGGGTACGGGATACGGAGTTTCAACGTTTCGTCGATTGCTAAGAAAACTTCTTATTCTCTTGTAGGCGAACCACGCAGCAATCCAAAATCCGATAACACCGCCAATAATTAGTGCTAGCGCGATCCACATGACTCGCGGGGGTCCTTTCTCATGAGCATCGGGCGCTTTCGTACCACGTGCTTAGCCTACTCGATCTGTGTCTACAGACACCGCCTCTTAGTACGATGCAGGTCTATGGACATTTCATCGCCGCTCGAGTCTCCAAAGAAATTCGGCGCGAGCCCAAAATTTCGTTGCCATATGCGTCACACATGGAAGACGAAACGACCACGACGCTAAGTCGTTGGAGCGGCTCATCATGCCGAGCATTGGATTCCCGTCGAGCAGATGGAGACGTTTAACGATGCGATTGTTGGAACGATCGCTGTCGTTGGCGAATATCGAAAGAGTGACAATGCAAGCGGCGAGGTTTAATGAGAAACGCTCAAGTAGCCGGTCGCCTGGCTCACAAGCAGGCGTGGGTTGTCTGTGAGACAATTAGTCAATTACACGTCAACGACATGTCAATAATGAATTGACTGCGAAGCAGTGTGTAATTACCATATTGCAATGCTGTTCAAGGAGCCCAGACTCGATGCCAAGGATCTGGAGGTCCTTGAAATGATTCGTGACTTGTGGCGCAACCTGCGCCATACCCTCGAAGTTTCACCACGCAAATGGACCGCTCACCTTGCCAAGACTCTGCGAGCTAAGGCGATTCAGGGCTCCAATAGCATCGAGGGCTATGTGGTGAGCCAAGAGACCGCACTCGCTGTGCTGGACAGCGAAATGCCCACCGATGTCGACCCAGGCACATGGCTTGCCCTAACGCACTACAGGGAGGCGATGGACTACATCCTGCGGCTCGGCGTGGCGCCCGACTTTGCATACTCGCGCGACCTCATCCGGGCGCTTCACTTCATCATGACTCGGCACTACGCCGATAAAAACCCTGGTGCGTGGCGGCCGGGCTATATCCAAGTCGTCAGTGGCAACGAGACCGTCTATGAGGGCCCACCGGCAAGCGAGGTTAGCGGGCTTGTTCAAGAGCTTTGCGACTACCTAACCAACGAAGATGGTGCAGCCGAGACACGACTCATTCGTGCGGCAATGGCGCATCTAAATCTTGTGATGATTCACCCCTTCAGTGATGGCAACGGCCGAATGGCGCGGGCGTTACACACGCTGGTGATTGCTCGAAGCGGACTGCTCGATTCAACGTTCTCGAGCATCGAGGAACACCTAGGAAAAAATACGTCGTCGTACTATGAAGTGTTGGCGACGGTCGGGCAGGGGAGTTGGAATCCGAAGAATTCGGCACACCCGTGGATTCGGTTCTGCCTAAAGGCTCATTATCAACAAGCGCGAAGTGCGCAAAAACGGCTCGACCGAGTTGCTCGAATCTGGGACGAGGTGGAGAAACTTGCGACGATGCACGCACTGGACGATCGAGCTGTGCCGAGCCTGGTCAATGCAGCGCAGGGGTTTGATATTCGCAACGAGTCGTATCGCAGCAACGCCGGAGTGGCGATGCATACTGCTAGCCGAGACCTAAATGCGTTGGTCAAAGCGGGGCTGCTTGAGAAGGTTGGTGCCAAGCGCGGAGCGAAGTATCAGGCTACGGTCGCTCTCAAGGCGATTGGCGCAAAGCACCGCGACAGTACACCTGTGCTGGACCCGTACGCGTAACGCACCCAGGGTGCGGCCAACGGCCTAGCCCTCGTCGCCGCCCTCTTCACCAGGCTTGGGCTTGCGCAGTGACTTTATGTAGACCAACGGCATTTGCATGGTCTTGCCTTTGCTGTGGTCGCCGCGGTCTTTCAGGCTTAGGCCATCGGGAACGTTCCACGGGATCTCTTTATTCGGATGCCCCATGCCCGCTCGGTACATGTAACGGGCCCACATGGGCTCTACGGTCATGTACGCGGCGTCTTTTACGCCCAGTGGCCGTTGGCGCATGTCGTCGCCCATCCAAATGGTGGTGAGCCAACGCGAAGTGTAGGAGACAAAGGTATTGTCCATGGTCGCGCTTGAGGTGCCGGTTTTTCCAGCCGAGATAATGCCGGTGTTGCGAACAATCGAGGAGAAACCACTCTTGATGGTTTGTCTAAGAAGTTTACTGGTGAGAAAGGCGGATCGCTCGGGGATGGCTTGCTTGGTCTCTACGCCGGCAACCACAGCAAGCCTATCGAGCCTCTCGGCTCCGCTTAGCATTGGGTCGTAAAAGACGGTGTTGTCCTCGAGGAGGTTGCCTTCGCGATCAAAGATGCGGCGCACCCACTTCCAATCAAAGTCTCGGCCGTTGCGGGCAAAGATGGCAAAGGCTTTACTAAGCTCGTGCAGCTTGGTGCTCGATGCTCCAAGGGCGAGTGCTTTGTCGGCAAAGATTTTGGTTGTGAAGCCCAAACGCCTGGCCCACTTCTCCACTTCATCGGCGCCGACTTTCTTAAAAACATCCACCGATGCGACGTTCTTTGAGAAGACCATGGCGTATTCAAGGCTCACCTTGTTGTCCATGGTTCCTTGGAAGTTTTCTGGTGTCCAAATCTCGCCAGTCTGCGCGTCGACTTCTGCGCGCGGAATGTCGTTGAGCGCGGTGTCAAAGCCGTATCCAAGGGTAAAGGCGGCCGAGTAGTAGATGGGCTTGTAGGTCGATCCTGGCTGCCGAAGCGCTTGGTAGGCTCGGTCAAATACCGATCGATCAAAGTCGGTTCCGCCGACCATGGCGACAACATAGCCGGTTTCGTGATCACCGCTAAAGAGCGCGCTTTGTGGGTGCGGCACTTGGTCGAGCTTCACGCGGCCTTCGGCCTTGGCTTTAAGCTGCGCGATGCGCTCGTCGTTTGGAACCCCTTGCCAGTGCGGATTTACGCCCTTGGAGAGAAACCAGTGATCGAACTCTTTAATATCGACCACGTCTTTTTGCACCCAAACCACATCGCCAGCTCGTAGTGCCGAGGCAGCATTGGTGATTTTAATGTCGTTGATCGCTTCTTTTTCCGACCAAGGAGATGCCCAATCCATATTGCTAAGTGGGAGCTCGTAGTCGGCATCGGCGATGCGGACGGTAACGAGCTTTGCGCTAACCTCGGTCACCAAAGCGAGATAGCGTTTATCGGCCTCAATCTCGCCACTGCCGTACATCTCTTTGGCTCGCTCTAAGAATATTTCTTGGGAGCTTGTATCGAGAGTAGCAACAGGGCCTCGCCAGCCTTGGCGCTTATCTTGTTTGTGTGAGCCGTAATCGATGTTCTCGTAGGCGAGGGCATCGGCAACCGGATCCACTGCCGCCTCTACCCGAAGCCCCTGCTTTTGCAGCGCGTCTTCGCCATAGGTTGTGTCGACATAGGTGCGAATGTGCTGAGCGTAGTAGGGCGACTGGTCGCCAAAGATGCTGCGGTAGCTTTTGATTTGCAGCTTCTCCGCCTTGGCCAACTCTGCCTCTTCGGCGCTAATAAAGTTGTGAAGCACCATGCGATCCAAAATCGTATTGCGACGCTTGACCGCTCGCTTTGGATGCCGGCTTGGCGAGTAGCGGGTTGGCGCTTGGGCGAGGCCCGCGATGGTTGCCATCTCGCTAATCGTTAGCTCTTCGAGCTTCTTGTCAAAGTAGCGCAGCGCAGCGGCTTTCACGCCATACGCGCCATTGCCGAGGAAGATGTGATTTAGATAGACCGATAGGATGGCTTCTTTGCTGTAGGTCGCCTCAAGGCGCCTGGCCATGATGGCTTCTTTGGCTTTGCGGTCGAGCGACTTGTCGCTGGTAAGAAATTGTTTGGCAACCTGTTGTGTGATTGTCGAGCCGCCTTGCGCAAAGTCGCCAGCGGTGATGTTGCGCCAAGCGGCGCGCGCGATGCCTTTAAAGTACAGCCCGCTGTGCTCGTGAAAGTCGTGATCTTCGGCGGCGAGAAAGGCGTTGGAGAGTTGGCTTGGAATTGCGTCGAAGGGCGTTATCTCGCGCCACTCTTCGGCAAATTCGGCGAGCAGGGTACCGTCGTTTGCGTAGACCCGAGATACCGCAGGAACGACTTTCGCGTATTGGGTGAGGTCGGGAGCCTGCGGGGCTTCCTTGGCAAAGTAGCTATACGTGAAAATGCCGCTGAGAATGAGCCCGGCAAGCACCACGAACGCTGCAAAGACATAGAGCTTTGCGGCCCAGTAAAAGACGCCACCATCGTAGCGGCGCTCGATGGAGACGCGTGTTCGCTCGCCGCCACCGGTGGACGTGCCGCCGCCAGGCGCTGCGCCAGCACTCTTCGCGACGGGCATGGCAAGGGCGATCTTCGCGGTCTTCTCGGCCTTGGTGTCTTCAGCCTTCGGTTCTTCGACCTTCGGCTCTTCGACCTTCGGCTCTTCGACCTTCGGTTCTTCGACCTTCGGCTCTTCGATCTTCGGTTCTTCGACCTTCGGCTCTTCGATCTTCGGTTCTTCAACTGCAGGCGTTTCGACTACAGCTTCTTCGACCTTCGGTTCTTCAACCTTAGGCTCTTGCGCTACAGGCTCTTCGACTGCTTTGTCGGCGGAGCCAACGACTTCATCGGCCTCGCTCGCCGACTCGCCCTGCGCCTCGACTTCCGCCGAGATGCCCTCCGCACTCTTCTCGCCCTCGTCAGCGCCGTTCTTGGAATCCTGCCCCACGCGAGGAGTCTAGCAGCAGCGGCTCGCACATTGGAGCCAAGGCAACCATATCGCGCGCCCTATCTGCCGTGCTCGCCGCCGAAGTGCCGCATGAAACCAAAGATGATTTGGCTTTGGTCAAAGCCGCTATTGAGGATCGGCATGGTGGTTGTGAACTCTTCCAAATCGCCCCGATCGAGAATCGAGTAATCGACGAAAAGGCTGACGTTGTCGGTGATGGCGCCAACGGCGCCTAGATGCACGTTCACCCGCGGTTGTGGGTCGAGAGAGCCAAGGGTATTGGGATCCGGATTCTCGTTCGTGGGCCGGCCAAAGACTGGGTAGTAGTAATCAAAGTTAAGCCACACGCCAAACTTGCCATGGTCGGGATCGCGGAGTGCGAGCCCAACCGTTGTGAAGACTTCGTCAATAAAGTAGGCGCGCCCGACATCTTCTTTAAAGAGCAAGTGGGTGTGCGCGAGCCCTAGCGCCGATTCAAAGAAGAGAAAGTCTTGAAGCTTGTAGTGGTATTGCGCAGCCGCATCGCCGCCAAGCCAGTACCCGGCCTTATCAAGTTGCGGCCCGCCTTGCCCGCGCGCCCACACAGAAATGTTCTCATTGACGTGAGCCTTCACGCCAACAAGCGAACCCTGCCAAACGTGCTCGTCGGTGTAACTTGGCTGCTTTGGAAGAATGTCAGTTCCGGCAAAGATCTCGTATCGGCCAAGCGATACCATCGTGTGCAAGCGAAGCAACATGACATCGGTTAGCGCGAGTTTCTTGCCGCCAAGGCTCTCTTCACTTGTGATGAAGTTAAGGCTCGCTCCGAGCTCCCACGGCAGCGACGGTGGCTCGCGCGGAACCATCATCGACTCATTCGTGCGGGATACAAGCTCCACCAAGTCGCTCGAGTCGCTTGAGCGCGAAGCCTGCGAAGGCACGCTGTACTGTGCCTGGGCATCGTTTGCCCAAGTTGTGATGAGTACCGGTATCGCGAGAAGGCCCAGAAGTCTTACATGCACCTAAGCAGCCTAGCACCGCTCAGGCTTTGGCTACGGCGTCGTTCCACAATTTGAGACGGGCGCCTCTGTCTTCTGCTGACATGCTTGGCGTAAAGCGGCGGTCTTCGCGCCACACCTTGCGAAGCTCGTCTTTGTCTTTCCATACGCCGGCACCTAAACCCGCCAAGAACGCTGCACCAAGTGCGGTGGTGTCGAGAAGCTTGGGTCGCACAATTTCCGTGTCCAGAATGTCGGATTGAAATTGCATGAGCAAATTGTTCGCGGCAGCACCGCCATCCACTTTAAAGCTTCGCAACTCGTGCCCTGAGTCACTCTTCATGGCCTGCAAAATGTCAAAGTTCTGAAGCGCAATGCCCTCTAGAACCGCCCGAGCAATATGCGCCTTGGTGGTTCCTCGAGTAAGCCCTGTGATGATGCCGCGGGCATTGGGGCGCCAGTGTGGAGCGCCAAGGCCAGCAAACGCAGGTACGAGCACGACGCCACCCGAATCGGGGACTTCGCACGCCATCGCCTCAATCTCGCTCGCTTCTGAGAATAATTCCAATCCGTCGCGAAGCCACTGAACCGCGGCGCCTGCGATAAATGCGGAGCCCTCGAGTGCATAGTAGCCGGGGCCGTCTGGGCCAAGCTTCCAAGCAACCGTGCTAAGCAAACCCGACTCGGAATGCGGGCGCTCGGTGCCCGTGTTCATAAGAATAAAGGCGCCGGTTCCGTAGGTGCACTTCGCCGTGCCCGATTCGAAGCAGGCTTGGCCAAAGAGCGCGGCCTGCTGGTCGCCTGCGATTCCCGAGATTGGTACGCCATCGGGCAGTCCGGGTACGCCGCGAGTCTCTGCGTAAATTTCTGAGGAACTGCGAATCTCGGGCAGACACTCGTGTGGTACGTCAAAGAGTTTGAGAAGGTTTGGTTGCCACTCCATCGAATCAATGCCCATCAGCATTGTTCTGGAGGCATTGCTTACATCGGTAATATGAGCCGCTCCGCCAGAGAGCCGTGCAACAAGGTAGGAGTCGATCGTGCCAAAGCACAGCTCGCCCGAGGCCGCACGGGTTCGGCGCCCCTTGTCTTCATCAAGCATCCATCCAAGCTTGCTGCCAGAGAAATACGGATCGAGAACAAGGCCGGTTTGTTTGCGAACCTCGTCTTCCAAACCGCGCTCTCGCATCGCTTCGCAAACATCGGCGGTGCGTCGGTCTTGCCATACAATGGCATTGCGCTCAGGTCGCAGCGTCTTGCGATCCCAAAGCAAACTGGTCTCGCGTTGATTCGTGATTCCAATGGCGGCGATACGTTTTGGATCAATCGCCGCCTCTGCCATCGCACCTTCAAGAGCCACACAGACAGATTTCCAGATCTCTTCCGGATCGTGTTCCACCCAACCTGGCTGGGGATAGAGTTGTGGAAACTCGCTGTACCCTCTGCCAACAATGTTGAGGCTCTCATCGAGCACCAAGACCGTGCTTCCGGTCGTTCCCTGATCAATTGCGATGACGTGACGCATAGGAGCCGACTATATAGATAGTTCGGGGCAGGGCACCAAACGCCTGGCTTGGCCAAACGCACGTCGTAGGAACTCTTCCCCTGCCAATTTGTCGCGAGGCGCGAGTGGGTTCTCGCACGACACCGGCGTACCTCCCACCTTTCGGCTGGTGCGCTTGATGACACTTTCTGAGTCCAGGTATCCGAATTGACTCGCGGCTGGTGCTACTATTTCTTTGAACGTGAGTGAGTGGAAGACCAGGATTACTAAGGTCCAAGTCGTTAAGCCCAAGGCAACGGGTGGCGATGCGTGCTTAGTGCTCATCTACCCGCCTGGGCCCGAGCTTGGGAAACGTTGGGGGTTGGGCGAGACGGAAATCGTCGTGGGTCGCGGTTCCGATTGCGACATTCAAATCGATCGAGATTCGGTAAGCCGTCGGCATGCTCGGGTCTATCGAGTTGATGAGCAGTGGTTTGTCGAAGACCTCGGTTCTACTAACGGCTCGTACATCAACGATGTGCCGGTGCAGCGCTCTCCACTTCGCGATGGCGACTTTGTAAAGATTGGCTCGGCCATCTTTAAGTTCCTCTCCGGATCGGGAATCGAAACCTCGTACCACGAAGAGATTTACCGGATGACCATTGTCGATGGCCTTACCGGAGCGCACAACAAGCGCTACTTCTTAGAGTTTCTCGAACGCGAAATTGCCCGCTGCTCACGCTACGGCAGGCCGCTCTCGCTAATCATGTTCGACATCGATCACTTTAAGGCGATTAACGATACTCACGGTCACCTCACCGGCGACTACGTGCTTAAAGAGCTGTGCAGAAGGCTATTGGGGCGCACGCGCAAAGAAGAACTCTTAGCTCGCTACGGCGGCGAAGAGTTTGCCTGCGTGCTGCCAGAAACCGATCACGCCGGTGCCATGGCCTTTGCCGAGCAAGTGCGAATCTTGACCGACGGCACACCCTTCGAGTACGAGGGCGATAGCTTCACAGTAACAATCTCGCTTGGCGTCACAACGCTTAACAACGACGGCGGCGACCTTGTTGTCGAACCCGCAGTGCTCATTAAAGAAGCTGACGACAATCTCTACGCTGCCAAACACGGTGGGCGTAACCGAGTCGTTGGTTGACGCTCGGGCGCGGGCGCTTTGCGCCTTCCATTACCGGGCAGGCGCATCCCGGCACGTTGCTAGCAGCGCTGCTCTGTTGGCTCGACGCCCGCTCTTCGGGGCGTGACTTTATTGTGCGCCTCGAAGACTTGGATCACACCAGGCTGCGCCCAGGCCAGCGCCAAGCAATGCTCGACGCGCTTACCTGGCTTGGCCTTGATTGGGACGAAGCAACGCGGCAAAGCGAACTTGGCGACCAGCACGAGGCAGCGCTTGACGCACTTGCAGAGGCTGGCCGGCTCTACCCATGCCACTGCTCGCGCAAGCAGCGCAACTCGTCTGGGCGGCGCTCGCCCGACGGCGGCTTTGCCTATGACAACCGCTGCCGCGAGCGCCCGCTGCCAACAGGCGATTGGCGCGATTGCCCACTGCCTCTGCGCGCCCGCTTGCCCGACGAGCGTGTCGCTCTTATCGACGAGAGCGGCCTCGACCTTTCCCAGACGCCCGCCGCCGAGATGGGCGATCCAATCGTGCGTCGAACCGATGGCGTCATTGCCTATCAGCTTGTCGTGGTCGTCGATGACGCAGCCAGCCAAATTAGCCACGTCGTGCGCGGGCGCGACTTGGCGACAAGCACCGCCACGCAATTTCATCTGCAAACGCTCTTGGGGCTTGCGCATCCAACGTATCGCCACCACTTTCTTCTCCTCGAAACCCAAAAGCAAAAGCTCGCAAAGATGCACGGCTCCCTGCCGTTCTCCGAACTTCGCGCAAACTACACGGGCCCCGAGTTTTGCGGCGCGTTGGTAAAACTCTCAGGCCTTAGGCCAAGCGATGCACCGTGCACACCAGCAAATCTCGTGAGCGAATTTAATTGGCAGCGAGTGCGAGACGAAGACTTAGTCTTCGGTTAGCTGCTCGTCTAGCTTTTTGTCGTCGAGGTAGTGGTGGCGACCGCGCCAAAACTCGTGGGCGACACCGACAAGCGAGATGCCCATGGCAACCCACGCAAGTATCGCCGCTTGGCTATCGACCAAGACCGCTACAACCAAGAGCGCCGAGCTGCCAAGTGTGCGCGCGCCGTAGCTCCAAGTGCTGGACGATGCCTTGTGCCGCGAGAGCAAGTTGTCGAGCCCACCCACAGCAAGCTCGCCGGCAACGATGAGAAGCATCGGGGCCGCAGGAGCGCTGCTGTAAACCAGCGCCAAGGTTGCGCACACCGGAATCGAGATTGCGGCAAGAACGCGAATTAGGTCGGCGCGATGAAAGCCGCCAGCTTTGTGTAGCGCGGGAATGGCGCCCAAGAGGTAGTCGAGGCCGCTTAACCAGGTAACGACACAAATGAAGTAGACGCCAATCTCGACACTGGTTTGCAGGGTATCGGGAATCGCAAAGAGCGCGACGGTTGCCAGCATGAAGGGAAGTGACATCGCGAGGCTGCGATGAAATTTCCCTTTTGCGAACCAGAGGTAGGCCAAGCCAAGCACCGGCAAGACTGTGACGAAGAGAAGAGTGATGATGACGTCGTCGCGGCCGATGAGCGCTGCGATAAAGAAGGTGATGATGCCCTGCATCTGCACCCATGTTTTCACTTTGCCAAAGTAGCTTGTCTTAAGCTGCAAGCCTCGCCACTCGTAGGCACTGCGAATTGACGTTACGAGAAACTCGCGAATGAAGATCAGCCCAACCGCCCAAGTTGGAAAGAAGCCAATGTCCATCATCGGCAGGTAGAGCAGGGCGACAAAGATCTTATCGGCCAAAGGATCGAGCATGCCGCCAAAGACCGTAGGGCCGTACATGCGCGCCAGCAGGCCATCGACAAAGTCGGTGCAGGCGATGATGGTTCCCAAGATGATGGCTGCCCACCACGAGCTGTTGCTGCCGCTTGTGAACGGGTCCTGATAGATCAGGTAGGTCATGACGGGCATCGCAAGCAAACGAGTCGCAGTCACCATGTTGGCGGTGATGAGCGGTTTGCGAGGATTAGCCACGGACCGGACTGTAACCGCAGTGACGTGTTTAGGGGCGGTTCCGAAAGCGAAAAAGGACGCCCAAGCTGGGCGTCCTCTTATGCTCACGACCGAGGTTAGGTCGTGAATTGACTGGCAGTGTGCTAGTTCGCTACGCAGCGAGCAACCGTCGTGGTGTTGCTTGCAACATCAGCGGTTCCGCGCTCAATCACCAAAGTGAGCTGCGTTGGAGATGACTCGATGTTGCACTGCTCGGTGTCTTGTACAAAGTGGTAGCAAGGAAGGTTATCCATTGCGTCGTTGCACTGAGGAATGACGGTCTCTGTCTGGCCATCTTGGTTCAGGTTGCGAACATCGCTCACAGAACACTCCGGCTGGCCAGCTTCATCGAGAGCAAGGTCGCCCTCCATGCATGGGTTACCAATAACTTTGGCGAGGAGGTCGGCGATAACCGTGAGGGCGTCGCTGAGGTCGTCGTTGCAAATGGTTGTTGTGGTGTTTCGGTTTGGGAATGCCTCGAGGAAAGCTGTGAGTCGAACAGAAGGGTCGGCAACTTGGCCAGCGCCATCATCAACACCACAAGAAGGGTCGAGTGTTGGCTCGGGATTCTGAGGGTCTTGATTGTTGCTGCCAATCACTACGGGAGATGGCGGTCCGATGATGCCAGCAACGATGATTTGGCCTGGGTCGTCCTTAAGTGTCTTAAGAAAGTTTGCGTACTCGTTTACGTTGTACATGTACGCGGAGTTTTCGCGAGGGACGCAGTTTTCGCGAGGACCGGCGGAGCGAGGAGTATCCGGGTCACACTGGACGCCGAACTCGAAGCAGCGGAATGAGGAGAGGAACCCAAGCTCGCTGTCGATGCGGTCTTGCGATGCATCGGTGTTGAACATGCCGTTGTCCTCTACCGAGCAATCATCCTCATCGGAAATGATGATGACGGCCAGGAAAGCGTTTTCGCGAAGGAAGCCGTTGTTTTGTGCTTGCGAGCCGTTAAGCGCTCGCCGCATCGACTCGAGAGGTTGCTCGAATCCGCAACCACTCACACCCAGCTCGGCAATACACGAGAAGGTATCGGTAAGCTCGCCGGTGTAGTTCTTAGTACGGCTACCGTCTTCGTTGCCGGTATCAATAATGTAGCGATCGGTGGGTGCTTCACATGCGCCGCGAGGAGTATTTTGAAGAAGCCCGTTGTCACCGCTGTTCTCACAGCCGGCGATGCCACCGGTACCAGCACCAATGTTGGTGGAGATAACGCCGATGTGCACGTTTGGAAGGCCACCCTCAATGTTGTTAAGAACATTGATGAAGTTGTCGAAGTTGGCAACCAACGAGGCTTGCTCTTCGCGCATCGAGTTTGAGTTATCGATAACGAAGAGAATGTCGATGTCGCGGTTAATTTGGACCGGGACTTCTTTCTCTTGCTCTCGGTTCTGGCGAGGATCGACTTTCGCGACCTCACGATCAGGGCAACCGGCAAGGGTTACCGCCAACGTGCCGGCGATCATGGCCGGAGCTAGCAGGCTAGAAACGAGTGTGTTCGATCGGGATGTTTTGCGCATAGAACTTCCTAGGTAGAGATTCGGCCCCAACAATTTGTGGGTGGGCTTTCGAGCGACTTGCTCTTAAGCAGTAGGCGGTTAGGCGTGTGCGGTTAGGCGGGTGCGGTTAGGCGTAGTATTGGTGTCTCATAAAGCAAAGCAACGGCCAAGTGAGCATTGCTGCGATTCTAGAGGTTTGTCTCTTGTTTGATCGGGGCTTCTACTCTCCGATGCCAACCGAGTTGGCACCACAACCAACATAGTTGGCATTAAGGGCTTAGGCTCCGAAGAACGTCGCATACTAGATCAGCCCATGGCCTTGAGTCCAGCGCAGCACGAGCTTGGCAAGTCAATGAATGCGGATCTAGTAGACCTTGCCAACAACTGCGATCTACCGGAGGCCCGTGGTATCCTCGCAGATGGACCGAGCTTGACCAGTCTTTGATGAATCGTGTTCTAGTGTTCTTTGGGGAAGAATCGCAATTTGAGGAGCTCACATTGATGCTTCGGCACGCTGGCGTCCACGCCACCGCTGCCAGATCGCCGGACGCTCTGCGGAGCGCTCTGGCCGATCCCTACGATGCGGTCATTGCGCCCTTCGCCAGCTTTGCGGCAGTGCCCGAGCTTGGCCGCTCACAAGCCCAGCGAATCGCCGTTGCCAGCCGAAGCCAGAGCGCCAGCCTCGAAGAGGCCATGGGGCGGGACATCGACGACTACTTAATGTCCCCTCTTCGCGAGGAAGAGCTGCGCCTCGCATTGCGCCGCCCAACTCAGCCACGGCCCGCTCCCATGGTGCCCGATCATATTGTCGGCATCGAAAATGGCCTGGCAAAACCTTGGAAGGTCGCACAGCGGGCCGCCGGATTTGACGCCGATGTACTCCTCACCGGCGAGAGCGGAACCGGCAAAGAGCTCTTCGCCCAGGCCATTCACCGGCTTTCAAAGCGCAATGGCGCCGCCTTTGTTCCCGTCAATTGCGCAGCCATTCCAGAAGGCTTGGCCGAGTCGCTTCTCTTTGGCCATGTCGAAGGTGCCTTCACTGGTGCTCATTCCACAACCACCGGCGTCTTTGCCAAAGCCGATAAGGGCACGCTCTTTCTCGACGAGGTTGGGGACTTCTCGCCAGAGATTCAAGTGAAGCTGCTGCGCGCGCTGCAAACCGGTGAAGTGCAGCCACTTGGATCGGCGCAAAGCCAAACCGCCGATGTTCGAGTTGTCGCCGCCACCTCCCGCGACTTGCCCGCCATGGTCGCCGCCGGCACCTTTCGCGAAGACCTTTATTACCGGCTCGCCGTCATTCCGATTGAACTGCCTCCGCTGCGCGATCGGCCCGGTGACATCGAAGCCCTAATCGCGCACTTCCTCGCTGCCTTTGCCACGCGTCATCAGGTGCCCTCGCTGGCTCTCACCGACGATGCCAAGCGCCTGCTTATGAAAGCGTCTTGGCCAGGCAACGTTCGCGAACTGCAAAATGCCATCGAGCGACTCGTGGTTTTGTGCGAAGAGGACGAGATTGGTACCGAATTGGTAAATCGCGAACTTGAGACAATTTCTGCCGCAGCGTCTTCTGTCGGACATGGCATTACGGTTTCAGAGGGAACGACGCTAAAGCAGGCTATGAGGCTTGTAGAGGCCGAATTCATTCGATCAGCGCTTGCCGCGTGCGATGGAAAACGGGGCGCATGCGCCGAGTATCTCGCGATTTCCCAGCGCACACTTTTATATAAGCTCAAGGAGCACGGCATCCAATGAGCGATTCTTTCTGGTCTTTCCTGTCGTTTTTTTGCCTTAGTGGCGCGGCAGTTCTAGCATGTAGGACACACTCCCACAGAGTGGTCCACCCTCGCACAAGGTGCGTACGAAACTATGGCTAAACCAATCATCGGACTCGACATCGGCTCTAGCAGCGTAAAGGCTGTGTGCTTCAAGAAGACCAAGAAGGGGCTGGAGCTACGCGCTTTCGGCATGGAACCCTTAATGCCGCAGACCATCGTCGATGGAACGGTGATGGATCAGAACGCGGTGGTCGATGCCATTCGCGCTCTTTGGAGCCGCCTTCGCATCAAGAGCAAAGACGTGGCCGTCGCCATTGCTGGGCACTCGGTGATCATCAAGAAGATCAGCGTTCCAAAGATGACGGCATCGCAACTCGCCGATCAGATTCCCTACGAGGCCGAGCATCACATCCCCTTCGCCAAAGACGATGTCGAACTCGACTACGAAGTGGTGGTTGAAGAAAACGTGGCTGGGCAAATGGAACTCATCTTGGTGGCTGCCAAGAAAGAGGTTGTCCAGGATTACGCCGGCGTCGTTCGCGATGCAGGGCTAAACCCCATCGTCGTTGATGTGGCCGCATTCGCCACCCAGAACGCGTTTGAGGCTAACTACGAACTCGACCCAGGCGAGACCGTGGTGCTCATTAATATTGGCGCCTCGATCTCAAACATCAACATTATCAAAGGTAGCGTAAGTCTCTTCACTCGCGACGTGACCATTGGTGGCAACGCGCTTACCGAAGAGATTCAAAAGCAGCTTTCCGTCTCGCAGGACGAGGCCGAAGCTTACAAAGTTGGCGGCTCTTACGATGAGCATGGCGTTGTGCCTCAAGAGGTCGAGCGCATCATCGAGGGCGTGGCCGATGTTATGGCTGGCGAATTCCAACGCTCACTCGACTTCTTTCTCGCAACCTCCGCCGATACCGAGGTTTCGAAAATCTGTCTTAGCGGCGGAACTGCCAAAGTCTCCGCACTTCACCGCGCCATCGAACGTCGCTCTAGGCTCACCGTCGAAGTTATCGATTCTTGGCGTCGCGTCAAAATTGACCCAAAACTCGACTCTGGTTACTTAGCAGCCCACTCTCCCGAAGCATTGGTGAGCGTTGGTCTCGCCCTTCGCTCAGCTAACGATAAATAGGGATTCGCACATGATTCGGATAAACCTACTCCCGCACAAAAAGAAGTCTTCGTCGAGATCTTCGACGCCTGTTGAAGGCGAGAAGAAGGTCGCCATCGGCATGGGCATCATCATGGCCGCCATTGCTGGTCTCTACTTCTTTGTTCACAGCCCAATGCAAGACGATCTGGAGTCGCAGCGGGGGCGCAATAGCAAGCTCACTGCAGAGAACAAGAAGATCAATCAGCGCACAAAGGACTTTAAAGCCCTAAAGGCTGCGTTCGAGGCGGCCAAAGTTCAAAAGGCTTCCATCGAAGAGCTCAATAGCGCACGTGCGACGCCGGCAAACTTCCTCTACGAGTTGGCGAATATTCTCAAGAAGAATGGTCGTCCTACGATGACTGCTGAGATGGCGAAATCTCTGGAAGAGAACGAGAACCTGCGCTGGCAAGATAGTTGGGACCCACAACATGTTTGGATCGACTCCATCAAAGAAGTTGGCGGCCGATTTACCATAGTTGGTTCGGCGCAAAGCGATGGCGATGTAACGCAACTCGCACACCGATTGGCGGCCTCAGCCTACTTCGATCGCGTACAGCCTGAGGGCAGCGTGAAGAAGAGTGGCAAGGCTGGCAACATCACAATTTACACATTCAAAATTACGGGACAGGTGAGGTACTAGCCATGGCCAGTGAAAGTCCAATTGCCAAACTTGCTGCCAAGCCGCTGAACTATCAGCTCGGTGTCTTGGCTGCCTGCCTGCTCGTCGTATTCGGGCTCTACTATCAAGTCTTCTACTCGTCGCTAGACGAAGATACTACGAGTGCGAAGAACACCTATACGAAGCTTGAGAACGACAACAAGAAGGCCAAAGCTCGCGAAAAAGAGTGGAAGCAAATGGTTAAGGATAACGAGGAGCTTAATCGCACCCTCAATACCAACCAGGTCTCCTTGCCAGCCACCGCAGCGCTTCCATCCTTTATTGGTCACCTTCAGCGCCAAGCTGCGGTTGCCGGTGTCAGCTTCAAAAACTGGAGCCGCAAGGGTGAAGAAGTCGCCTCGGGTTATGTCAAAGTTCCGGTCTCTATTGAGGTGATTGGCAACTTCCACCAAATCCTCAAGTACTTCCACCTGCTAAGCCAGACCACGCGAATCATCACAATTGAGAACTTTTCTCTAACACCAGAGAAGACCGATAGTGACGATGTGCTGCTGCGGACCGAGTTTCGAGCAACAACGTTCCGACAAAAAGACGGAGCTGCGCCAGCACCAACGAAAACAACAGAACCTGCAAAGACTGGCAATACGGCGGCAGACGCCAAGGCAAAGAAAGAAGCTCAGTTGGAGTCTGCAACGGGCAAGTTGCCGGATGATGACAAACCAGCAGCCGCAGGCTCTGGATTGGATCGCCTTAAGAATCCAGGAGTGAAGTAGGAGATGCCAGCCATGATTCGAACACGCACGCAAACATGGGAGCGCAGCCTGCTGATGCTAGCTGCTCTCGGGCTCGCTGCAAGTGGCGCCGCATGCGGCGACGACGAGCCAAGCTCGGCCACGCCGCCACCTCGCAAAGCCGCAAAGAAGGCCAGCAAGAAGTCGAGCAAGAAGGGCAGCAATTTTACCTACCCAAAGGTTGATGCCGAACTGCGCCGCAAGCTTGGCGAGATTGACTTTGTGCCCGATGCTGCCGGCGAGACCAACCGCGATCCATTTCGCTCTTGGGTGCTTAAGCCTGCGACCAATGAAGGTGTAGATGCGGTCGAAGTGGTCGACATCTGCACCGAAGGCAACGTGCGATGGGGTGCTCAGAGTTATTCTATTCGCGACCTCTCGCTCATCGGTCTTGTTAAGCGCGGTCGAAGCTATGCTCAGTTTACCGATGGCTCGGAACGAGACTCTTGGATTGTGCGCAAAGGAGACTGTATTGGCCAAGAGAAGGCGATTCTCGAAGAAATCGGCGTTGGCTACGTGCGCCTCTCCATTACGCCTCCGGCTCCTCCCGGGGCACCGGCTCCTCCTGCGCAAAAGCAAGAGATCAGCCTCCACCCGAACGAACTTGATATCCCCGACTCCATCGTCAACAGCTTTGACGGTGACCAATCCCCTTCTTCTCCTTCCTCTTCCCTGTAGCGCACACAGCCTGGGATGGGCTTAGTGTTCTACTTAGATAAACGCGCGGTTAAAAGACATCGAGTCTGCAGAAAATTGTGATCTGCTCGCTGCGCAAGCGATACTTTTTATAGACGTACTTTTTGTCAGTGTGATGCGCTGGTGCGATGAGCACCAACGTCTCTTCTCCTTGCTCAATGGTTGAGTCTGGTGCTGGCGCGCACTCTCTTGGAGTGACTCTCATGACCATGAATACAATGTGCACAACTTTGAATCGGATCAGCTGGAGCCGCATGGCAGCCTCAGCACTGGTGCTTCTTGCTGGCCTTCTTCTCGGCACCACTGCCGCAGATGCAGGAGGGACGAAGGGAGAGATCCTCGACTTGGAGTCGAGTTCCTCGAAGGCCACCACCACCCTGAGGATTCAGGGTTCCAGTACGCCAACCTTTACGGTGTACAAACTCGAGAATCCGTCTCGAGTCGTGGTGGATGTTGTAGGAACAACACTTAGCTCCAAACTCCTTCGCAATGAAAGCAAGGTTGTTTGGGATGTGAACTCATGGGCCGTTGGGCAAGTGAGTGCCCATACAATTTCAAAGTCCCGAGGCGACGTTGTTCGAGTCGTTGTTGGACTGTCTAGAGATAGTCGCTACTCGGTACGCGCCTCTGGAAAGGACGTACTCGTCGAGGTCACGGCGAAAACGGACCCGCCAGCTTCGACTGGCATGGACGCCGCCGCACTTAAAAAGGCCCAAGCCGCAAACGCCAATGCTCGCAAAGCTGCAGCTGCGGAACTTGCGCAGGCAAAAGCCGAGGCACATACGATTCGACAACAGGCCGCTCAACGCGACCGCGAGGCAAGGGCGGCAATCGCCAAGGCCGAAGCCATGATGAACGAGGCTAAGTCGCGCAGCGCCGAGGCCGAGAAGGCTAGCCAACTTGCTCAGAGCGAGATTGCTGCCGCAGCGAAACGCCAAGCCAGCGCACGCAGTGCCGAGGCAAGCGCCAAGCAAAGCAAAGACGCTCTCGAGAAAGCCGAGCAGGCTGCTCTGGCAGCAACGAGCAAGGCAAACCAGGCTCGTGCTCGCAACTCGGGAGATAGCAGCAAACTCACAGCTCGCGCCGAAGCCGCAACTCGCGCCGCTGAAAAGCGTCGCAAGCAAGCCGAGAAGGCATTTGAGCTCGCAGAGAAACGCCGCATCGCATCCGAGACCGCAACCCGCGAGGCCGATGCCCAGCGCATCGCAGCCGCAAAAGCGCTAACTCTTGCACAAGCTGAGCGCGTTCGCGCCGAAGCTCGTCGCGACCAAGCGATCGCCAGTGGTGGGGCCGCTACCTCCAAGCGTGAGAGCGCCGAGCAGGCCGCTCAAGAAGCTGCAAAACGCGCTCTCGAACTGCAGGACCTGGTTCGTGCAGAAGAAGCGCGATTTGCCGCCGCTCGAACTCTTCGCACCCAAGAAGAGAGCGCCACCGCAAAGGCTCGCAACGCGCGAGCAAGTGCCGAGAAGAGCCGCAGCTCCGCTGTTGCAGCCGAGGCAAAGCTTACCGCCGAAATCGCACGACTCTCTAAAGCCAAGCGCGATGCCAAGCAAAGCCGCTTGGTCGCCGAGCAAGCTCTCGCCAAATCCAAGAAGGCTGCAGCCGATACTTCGGTTAGCCGAACCACTCGCGACCGTCTTGCAAAGGAAGCCAAGAGCCTAAGCCTTGCACGGCAAACCGCCGAGGCTGCCCTCGCAACACAAGAGAAGCGCATCAGCGCTCGACGCTCGCAAGTCGCCGAACTTAACGGCAAGCGCGAAGCTGCTCTTAAAGGACTTACTTCTCTTGAGAAGAAAGCCAACCTCGCTCGCTCGCGCCGCCAGGCCGAAGAAACCAAACTCGTTGCACTAAGTGGCAAGCGCGCCAAGATGCAGGGTCAACTGGACGAAGCAAAGAGCATGCGCATCGCTGCGAAAGTCGAATTGGATCGCGCTCGCAAGACTCGTGAGCAGGCCGAAGCTCTTCGGCTTGCCGCTGAAACTCAGCGCGTAGAGGCTGCCGACCAAAATCGCCGGGCTCAAGACGATCGCCGCGCTGCAGAACGCACGCTCAGCGCCGCCGAGAGCCAGCGCGAGGAAGCCGCCAAGCTCACCCTTGCCGCCGAGCAAGCTCGAAGCCGCGCTGTAGCCGCCGAGGGCCAAGTTCAACATGAACTTGAGCTTGCGAAACGCGCACGCCTCGCTGCCGAGACTGCACGTGAGAACTCAGCACTTGAGATTGAAGAAGCAAAGCGCCAAGAGATTGCCGCTGCTCGTCGCCTCAAAGATCGCCAGAATGCACGGGCAGTTACGCAGCACAGCAGCAAGGCTAGCGCCGCTGCAATCGCAAAATCGAAAGCCATGGAAGCTGCTGCACGGAAAGCACTTGAGGCGGCAAAGGCCGAGCGCCAACTTGCAGAGAATGCTCGAGCAAAAGGTGAAGCAGCACTGAAGCTTGCCAACAAGCGCGAGATGGAAGCTGCCAAGAAGCTGGCTCTTGCCAACAACGCAAAGCCGGCTATCAAGAACGTCCGCCCAAGCACACGCCTCTCCGACTTGGATGTTGTGCAGAGCCAGGGCATGTCTCGGGTCGTCATCGCGATGAGCTCACCATCGAAACCACGAGTTGTTTCGAATCGCGGAAACGAGGCCATCCTCGAAATTCCAAACGCTGCGATTCGCAACGACCAAGAGCGCACCCTCGACACTTCGAGTTTGCGCGGTTCGGTCAAAGCCGTTTCGTCCTACCGAGATCCGCAAAACCCCAACAACCTGAAAATCGTCGTCGACCTTGCTGGTTCCTCAAAAGGAGTCCTCAAGAAAATCGGCAACACCTACTACTGGGAGTTTCCGCAGGCCAAGAAGGTTGCAGCAAACGTTACAACCAACTCGCGCCCTGTTCAGAGCACGTCCTACCAAACGCAAGCAGTTGCAGGATACGGCTCGGCTTCAAGCCCAATCACGCAACAAACGGTGGCTCAGCTTAAGAACCGCCGCCGCAAAACGTACCGCGGTCAGAAGATCGACCTCGACTACAAGAAGAGCGACATCCACGATCTGATGCGTTTGCTCGCCGATGTTGGCGGCGTGAACATCATCGTTCCCGACGACATCAACGCGCGAGTAACGATTCGCCTTCGCCGCGTACCGTGGGACCAAGCACTCGACGTCATCTTGGCCTCGAAAGGTCTTGGCTACAAAATGGAGGGGCCCGGTCTCTACCGAATCGCAACTCGCAAGGAGCTAGACACCGAGTTCGAGGCAAAGCTTGCCCGAGCAAAGGCGATGGCTGATAGCGAAGCGCCAAAACCCGAAATCTTCAACCTCAACTACGTCGATGCCAAGAAGATCAAAGCGCAACTCGGACCTCTTCTTTCACCGAAGGGCAGCCTTGAGGTCGACGCCCGCAGCAATGCACTCATCATCAATGACGTGAGCCGCAACCGCGCTCGCATCATCGACATGCTTACCCGCCTCGATACGCAAACTCCTCAGATTCAAATTGAGGCCCGCATTGTTGAAGCTCGCAGCACCTTCGTCCGCGAGTTCGGTATTCAGTGGGGCGGCAACATGAATGCATCGGCCGCAACAGGCAATGCAACGGGCTTGCTCTTCCCAAGCAGCATCGGTCTCGCCGGTGCAGCAGAAGATGGACAGACTCCAACGGCAGGTGTTGCTGCAAGTCCTTCCGACTTTGCTGTCAACTTGCCAGCCGCAATCGGTACTGGCTCTGGTGGTGGTATCGGCCTCTCGCTCGGCTCTGTCGGTGGCGCACTTGGTCTAAACCTCAGGCTCTCGGCTCTTGAAGACGAAGGCTCGGTACGAATTATCTCCTCTCCAAAAATCACCACATCGAACAACATCCAAGCGTCAATCAAGTCGGGTGTCTCGATTCCCATCTCGGTGATTTCCGCCAACGGTGTGCAAACCCAGTTCGTTCCAGCCGACTTGGAGCTCAAAGTGAAGCCTTCGGTCTCGCTGCGTGACTGCGCTGTCTCGATGGACATCGACGTTAAAAAGAACGAAGCCGACTTTGTAAATACCGGTGCTCGTGGTGACCCAACCTTGCTCACCAAAGAAGCCAAGACAACCATTCTTGTACAAGACGGCGATACCTCAGTTATCGGCGGTATCTACACTCGAAACAGCGGCGTTTCGTACTCGAAGGTTCCATTCTTTGGCGACCTCCCTGTCTTTGGCTGGCTCTTCAAAACCACAAAAGAAAACGACGAGCGCACCGAGGTCTTGATTTTCATCACTCCGAAAATCACCAATCGCTCATTCCTTCCCTGCGCGGATCAGTAGTACTCGAGGCTCGTGATGCGCTCGGTCTTTCTCATAGGCTTTATGGCCTCAGGAAAAAGCGAAGTATCGCGGGTCTTGGCCAAGCGACTCAACATGCCTTGTGTAGACCTAGATAGCGTCATCGAAGAGCAGGCGGGCAAGACCATTGCTTGCCTGTTTGAGGAAGATGGCGAGCAAGGCTTTCGCCTTCGCGAGCGCGACGCGCTGCGAGCACTTTGCGATGGCGAAGCGAGCGTCATCGCCACAGGTGGCGGAACGCCGTGTCAGCCAGAGCTATTGCAAATGATGGCGCAGGCCGGGCACGTCGTACATCTCGCCACCGAGCTTTCGACGGCGCTCTCGCGGGTTGGCGCAAATCGCGCGAGCCGCCCTTTGCTAGCCAAACCTGCGAAGGAGATCGAAGATCTCTATCGGGAAAGAGCTCCAATCTATCGCCGTGCGGCAATCTCGGTCTCTACCGATAAGAAAACTCCCGAGACGGTCGCAAGCGACATCATCTTTGGTCTTGGCTGTCTTAGTGACAACGCCGAAGGCGCTGTCGTCGCACTTCGCGAGCGCAGCTATCCAGTCATCACCAAGAATCGCTGCTTAGAAAAACTCCCAGAGGCGATTCGCGAGCGGTTGCCCAACGTTCGCAGGCTTGGGCTCATTACCGATACCAACGTCATGCCACTGTACGGCACTGGCCTTATCGCCGCTCTCGAAGCTGCGGGCTACCAGGTTGTTGCCAAGAGCATTGCGCCAGGCGAGGGCAGTAAGACTCTTTCGGTCTTTGGCTCGGTTGTCGATTCGATGATCGAAGGTGGTCTCGACCGAAGCTCGGCGATCATTGCGCTTGGCGGCGGTGTGGTTGGCGACCTCGCGGGCTACGTGGCTTCGAGCCTGTACCGCGGAATTCCGGTTGTCCAAGTGCCGACAACCTTGCTGGCAATGACCGACTCGGCCGTTGGTGGCAAGACAGGCATCAACAGCAAGCACGGCAAGAACTTGCTTGGCGCGTTTTGGCAGCCAGCCTTTGTCTGGAGCGATCCGCAAACGCTAACGACGCTGCCAGTTCGCGAACGACGAGCGGCCTTTGGCGAACTTGTTAAGTACGCGCTGCTCGACGGCGAACTTTGGAATTTGGTCGAGTCGCTAGCACCAAGTGTTGGCGACGAAACCCTCGAGGTTGGCGACGATCTCACGACATTGGTTCGAGCGTGCGCCAATATGAAGGCCGCGATTGTCTCCGAAGACGAGCGCGAGAGCGGGCTGCGCGCCACACTCAACCTTGGCCACACCGTGGGGCATGCAATCGAAACCAGTGCAGGGTATGGAACGATCTTGCACGGTGAAGCGGTTGCACTTGGCCTTCTGGCGACTTGCCGCGTCTCGCACAAGCTTGGGCTGTGCGAAGCCGAGCTTGAGGCGAAGGTCGCTGCCATACTCGCAGCCGCGGGCCTCAATACCGATCTCAACTCATGGCTGCGCAGCGAAGTGCTGGCGCGCATGGGGGTAGACAAGAAACGCACAGGTAGCACGGTGCGTTTTATTGCACTCACAAAACCCGGTGATGTGCGCACTTATGACATTGAATTGAGCAAGCTCACAGGCTTGTTGCAGACGGACTAAGCTATGATGAATACCTACAAGGTTAGGAGTTTGACGATGAAGAAAATGCAAAACTACATCCCTTTGAGCATGCTCGTAGTGGGCGCGTTCGCGACCCAGACTGGGTGCGTAGATGCGGGTGAGACACTACGAATTCTTCGGAATCAGGCCCCAGACCCCAATTGCGAGGTTCCGACTGGCGAGGAAGCGAGTTTCCTTAGCTCCGGAATTATCGATGTTGCGGCCTCCTCCGGCTACATCTTCACGCCGCTTGTAGAGAGTCGTGCGGTCGAAGACGACGCGACCGACCGACGGACGTTCCTCGATGGTGCTGTTGTCAAACTGAAGTTTGCCGATGAGTTTTTCGATGCTGGGACCCTTACGCGGCTTGAGGAAGAAGGGCTTTCGTACTTTACCCAACCCTTCACAGGTTCGATCGCATCCAACAGCACAGCCGCACTCAAGTTCGAGATCGTTCCAAAGCGCCTCTTAGAAGAGATGCAGGCAAATCTCGGGGATGGGGAAATTACTCGAATCACCGCCGAGATCGAATTGCGCGGAAGCATCGATGGTGGCGACGTAAACTCGCCTACCTACAACTACCCAATCGAGGTCTGCAACGGCTGCCTCTCAAATGACTTGGGGCTCTGTGCAGACCTTGCGACCGATGAGATTCGGACCGGTGGCGCCTGCCAAGAGAAGCAAGACGGCGTTGTCGACTGTTGTACCGATGCCGTTGGCGAGCAAGTGTGCCCAGCGGTCGCTCCAGACCTCGAGCAATAGTAGACTTATCGTTAGACTCGGATTACCGCGGGGGGACCAGTGTTCGCAAAACAGATTCAAAACGTAGTAGATAAGATCGATGGCAGCATCGCTGGCCTCATCATGGGGCTTGATGGAATTGCACTCGAGCAGTACATCGTGCCCGATCGGGAATTCGACATGAACACCGTCGGAATGGAGTTCTCCTTCATTCTTACCCAGGTGCGAAAAGCCGGTGAGTTGCTCGAAATCGGTGGTGTGAGTGAGATGGTGGTAAAGGCCGAAGGTCTTACCCTCGTCACTCGCATGGTCGGTGATGAGTACTTCCTAGCTGTCGTACTTGGCCCCAAAGCCAACTTTGGCAAGACGCGCTTTCTGATGCGGCTCGCTGAAGACAAGCTTCGACCTGAGCTTTGAGCGAATCGCAAGCGCATCCCGTGCGAATCCTTGTGATTCATGGTCCCAACCTCAATCTTCTTGGGAGCCGGGATCCCGCAGTCTATGGGACAACGACACTCGATGAGATCAACGCCGAGTTGATGCACCGCGCCAAAGCGCGTGGTGCGATCCTCGATGCGATGCAGAGCAATCTCGAAGGCGAGATCGTGGATGCGATTCAGCAGGGCAGAGGACGCTACGATGCGCTCCTACTCAACCCTGGAGGCTATTCCCACACCAGTGTGGCGATTCGTGATGCTCTGGATGCATGCGGAATTCCCGCTGTGGAATGCCATCTATCCAACATTCACGCCAGGGAGGAGTTTCGCCACACCTCCCTAACCGCCGCCAAGAGCATTGGTTTGATTAGTGGCTTTGGAGCACGAAGCTACTACCTGGGTCTGGACGCTGCCCTAGCGCATGTGGAAATGTTGCGCTCAGATGAGTTCCGCCAGAAGCGCTAAGAAAAAAGCTCCCGCAAAAAAGGCCAGCGTCAAGAAGCCCGCTCTAAAGAAGCGCGCCATCGCCAAGAAGCCTGTTGCTCGAAAGCCCGTCGCCAAGAAAGTGGCGGCTAAGAAAAGTACCAAGAAGCCAAGCGGCTCCGAGGAAGTAGAGAACGCGACGGTAGCAATTTGCCGCCAGCTCGCAGAGATTGTCGAGAGTCACACGTTAAGTGAACTCATCGTCGATACTCCCGAACTAAACCTCATCATCCGCCGCGGTGATGTGCAGCCCACGGGGATCCCGATGATGGCGCACATGGCAGCTCCGGTTGCACACCAGGCCGCCGCTCCGATGGCCGCACCGGTCGCTGCCGCGGTAGCCGCACCGGTCGTGGATGAGTCTCTTCACGAGGTCACCTCGCCATTCGTTGGTACCTTCTATCGCTCTCCAAACCCCGATTCCTCGCCGTATTGCGAAGTTGGGCAGCGCGTCGAGAAGGGCCAAGTGCTCTGCATCGTCGAAGCGATGAAGCTCATGAATGAGATCGAGGCCGATATGGCAGGTACCCTCGAGGCAATCCTCGTCGACAATTCTGACCCAGTCGAATACGGCCAGTCTCTTTTCAAGATCAAGCCGTAAGCGGCAGGAGCCAACGATGTTTAAAAAGGTCTTGATTGCGAATCGAGGGGAAATTGCCCTCCGAATTATTCGCGCTTTACGAGAAATGCAGATTCGGTCGGTAGCGGTTTTTTCCGAAGCCGATGCCGATGCTCTGCATGTGAAGTTCGCCGACGAAGCCGTGTGCATTGGGCCCGCGTCTTCGGCTCTGAGCTATCTCAATATTCCCGCCATCATTAGTGCTGCCGAGGTAACCGGCGCAGACGCTGTGCACCCAGGCTACGGATTCCTCGCCGAGAATGCGGAATTTGCAGATGTCGTCAAACGCTGCGGGCTTACCTGGATTGGCCCACAGCCCGAGCTAATGCGACTTATGGGCGACAAAGTTCGCGCTCGCGCCGCTATGGACGAGGCGGGGGTCCCAATTTTGCCGGGCACCGGAGTCCTAGAAACCGAGGAAGACCTCTTTGAGGGCGCCAAGAGAATCGGCTTTCCGATCATCTTGAAGGCTTCAGCCGGCGGCGGTGGTCGTGGCATGAAGATCGTTCGCAATGAGGACCAACTGGTCCACGATTGGGGAACGGGCCGTGCCGAGGCGCAAGCATGCTTTGGCAACCCCGATATGTACATGGAGCGCTTTTGCGAGCGCCCACGACATATTGAGGTCCAAGTTGTCGGTGATAGTCACGGCAACGCGACGCACTTGGGTGAGCGCGAATGCTCAGTGCAGCGGCGACATCAGAAAATCCTCGAAGAGGCTCCAGGCACCGATATCAGCGAAGAGCTGCGCTCGCGCCTTACCAAAGCTTCTACCGACGCCACCAAGCGTCTCGGTTACGAAGGCGTTGGCACTGTGGAATTCTTGCTCGATGAGAACGACGAGTTCTACTTCATGGAGATGAATACCCGCATCCAAGTGGAGCACTGCGTCACTGAGATGGTCTACGGAGTTGACCTGGTTCGCGAGCAAATTCGGATTGCCAGTGGGATGCCGCTCTCGTTCAAGCAGCGCAAAGCGCGCGGTCACAGCATCGAGCTGCGGATTAACGCCGAGGATTCCGAGACTTTCGCACCGTCACCGGGCAAGATCACCGGGCTCAACCTTCCGGGTGGCTTGGGTGTTCGAGTTGATACGCACATCTACGAGGGCTACGTGGTGCCTCCGCATTACGACTCGCTTTTGGCCAAGGTCATCGTTCACGATACCGATCGCGGCGCGGCAATTAGTCGCGCACTGCGGTGCCTAGATGAGTTCGTTATTGAGGGCATCAAAACCAACATCGCGTTCCACAAGAACATTCTCAACAGCGCTGAGTATCGTGCCGGCAAGGTCGATACCGGATTTGTTGCGCGGCTTCTTGAAAGTCGCAATCGCTAGCAATCGCGTTGCGCCTACCTGCCCCCACAGCACTTCGCTTGAAGTGCCTTCAAAAGTTGGGGCAGGCAGCGTTCAAGTCTGCTCGAAGTAGCTTCGGCCCATAGGTTTTGTGAGGTCCAACCTGGTATCCTCTCGGCCAAGAGTTCCGCTCGACACTTCCCGCTCGCTTCCTTCTCTTTCTCGCTCGCTGGCATGCTGGCTCCCCAGTGCGCTCGACCCTGTGCATTCGAACTAGAAAATTCTATTGGCGATAAACAGAAATAAGGTCATGGACGCGGGCCGAAAGGCCTACGAGAAGGGCCAATACGATAAAGCGATCAAAGAGTATCTCAAGGTCGTAAAGGAAGATCCGAAGGACGTCCGCGTATGGCTCAAGATCGGCGATATCTACGCTAAGAAAGATGCCAAGGGCGAAGCCACTGACACCTATATGAAGGTGGCAAAGTTTTATTCGGACCAGGGCTTCTATCTAAAAGCGGTCGCAGTTTACAAGCAGATCCTCAAGGTCGATCCACGCTTGGTTGAGGTCAATCTCAAACTTGCAGAGCTGTATCGCCAGCTCGGGCTTTTGTCCGATGCCATGCAGCACTTTGAGATGGTTGCCGCATTTTTCCATCGCGAAGGGAAAACGCGCGAGGCCCTCGCAACGCTTCGGCAACTCGTTGATCTCGACCCAGAAAACGTAGCGACTCGCATCAAGCTCGCCGAGCTGTACTCCAAAGAGGAGATGACAGCAGAGGCCATCACCGAGTTTTCGACGACCTGTGAGTTCTTGCGAAAGAATGGTCGACAGGACGACTTTATCAAGGTCGCCGAACGACTTCTTTTCCACGATCAGGAGAACATTGAGCTTTGCCAAGAGCTGGCGACGCTCTACCTGCAGCGCAACGATCCGCGCCGCGCTCTGGCCAAACTTCAAATTTGCTTTAAGGCAAATCAGAACGATCCCAATGTGTTGGCGTTGCTTGCCCAGGCGTTCCAACGTCTGGATCAAAAGGGCAAGACCGTATCGGTTCTCAAAGAACTCGCTCGTGTTCACACTGAGTCTGGAAAGCGCCAAGAAGCCGAAGCGGTCCACCAGAAAATTCTCGAGTACGTTCCCAACGATCCCGACTCGCTCAAATTTCTAAATCGCGCAGGAAAGCCCTCAGATCTTGCAGACTCGGTAGATTTCGCAGTTCCCACGACGCCCGATGCGGTGCCACCACCACCGCCGCGTTTCAGCGGAAACAAGATGGGGCGAACTACAGGTTCGATGCCGCTTGTGCAGCCGCCATCCGATAGCAACATGCTGGGTGATTCTGCGGTTCCCGATCAACGGCCGGCCGAAGAGGACTTTGTCGCCGAGCTTGAACTCGATGAGCAAAGTGGCTACGACCAAGCCGAGATCAGCAGCGTCGAATCTCAGGAAAGCGCTGATGAGATCGTAAAAATTCTTACCGAGACCGATGTCTATGTGAAGTATGGCCTGCATCAAAAGGCCATCGATCACCTGCGTCGCGTCTTTGAGATTGACGAGCGCAACATCGAGGCGCGCGAGCGGCTGCAGGACATTCTCATTAAAGAGGGCCGCGAAGGCGAAGGCATTCGCGAACTGCAAGTTCTTGCGGAGCATACGGTTAGCGGAAACCCGCAGCAGGCACTATCGTACCTAAGACAAATTCTTAGTCTCGATGGTGGCAATGCCATCGCCCACGAGTTTGCAGAGCGCCATCGTCTCGACGTTGGAACGGGCAGTGCGCCGCCGAACGACAATCCGGCAGGGCATCTCCTCGTTGCCGATGAAGACGAACTTGAGTTTGACGACCTATCGTTCGATCAAGGTCAAATGGCGATGAACCCGAACCCTGCGGTGCAGGCATCGCCTGGCGGAACATCAACGTCTGTGACTCGTCGCGAAGATGTTGACTACGACTTTGGGCTCGATGGAGCTACCGGCGCGCCGGTCACCATGGAAGTCGATATCGGCCAAGTTGAAAACGCCTTGGCCGTGGCCGAAATGGACGGAGATGAGCTCGACTTTGACCTCGCTCCACCACGCGATCCGCTGGCGGCAGGCTCGTCAGCCGATGCACATCCAAACGATGCCGCGGCGTTTGACGGCAGGGCGCACTCTCACGGTATTGAGCTTGTTGACGACGAGTTTGATAGTGAGGAGCTTGAAGAACTCGACTCTGATGAGTTCATCATTGAAGGAACCGATGCCTCGGACGAGCCGCCGATGGACGACTTCGGAGCCAGCGTCGAAATCGATTCGGGTGGAGCTTCGACGAGCCTCGAAGACGATCTGGATGAGGCCGACTTCTTCATGTCCCAAGGTCTCTTCGATGAAGCGCAGGACATCCTTGGCGTTTTACAGGCGCGCTATCCCAACAACCCGCTTGTCGCTTCTAAGAACGAAGAGCTCCAGATGGCTCGCGGTGGTGCCACGACCGAAGGTGCCGATCTACTTGGCGATGGGGTTTTGGGCGACGGCCTAGGCGACAACCTTCTCGGCGATATCGACGATTCATTTCTCGATGGTCTCGATGCTCCAACTGGCCATGATGCATCCGTGCCAGCGCCGCCGCCGCCACAGCATCTGGGTCGCGCGCCATCGGTCGTCCTTGAGAATCCGGTCGACGAGAACGATGCGGATACCCACTTTGATCTAGGGCTCGCCTACAAGGAAATGGGGCTCTACGGCGAAGCCATTGCCGCCTTTGAGAAGGTGATGGAAGTGCCGGGACGCGAGGTTCAGTGCCGCCTCATGGTGGGGCTCTGCCATCGCGAGCAAAATAGTCTAAGTGAGTCCATCAGCCAGTTCAAGGCTGGGCTCTACGTCAACAACATTACAGGTCCAGAGAAGTTTAGCCTGTACTACGAAATTGGCGCTACGTACGAGTCACTTCAAGATCCTCAAGAAGCTCTCTACTACTACGAGATGGTGCTTAAGAAGCAGCCAGACTATCGCGACGTCGCAGATCGAGTGGCCGGCATAAAGAACGCAGCCTCGTAGGTCTGTGCTCCAAGCATTGGTTTGCCGAGGAGAGCAAAGCTCTCCTCAGCATTATGCTGCGGCCGAATAAGCCGTTAGCCCACCGCTAAACTGCTGCGTTAGGACGCGATGATTTCTGCTGCGCGGAGAACTGCTGCGGGGCGCCTGCGCACTCCGAGCTTCTGGTAGAGGCGAAACAGTCGGGACTTGACCGTACCTAGGCGGACGCGCTGTTGGGTTGCGATTTCTTCGTTGCTCATGCCTCGCCAAAGAAGCTCGAGCAAAGCAGCATCGGTCCGGCTTAGTGCGAGCCCTCGCGAGAGAACGTCGGCTACCGATGTACTCGTGTTGGCATAGGCCACCGAGACTTCGAGAGCGATGTGGCCACTCCACGCGTGGAGAGCTCGGCCTCGAATGCGATAGGTTGCTCCTTCGTGGCACCACTTTTCGATGACTTGCTCGCTGGACGAGCGAATTCTCTCTATCATTTCAAGCAGCTGGACATGACACCATTCTGGGAGTGATGCGGCATCGATGCCCATCATGCCCTGCAGGCTGGTGTTCACATAGATGGTTTGCCCGAGTGTGTTGACGACGGCCATACCAGCTTCGGTGTTGTCCAGCACGGCGAGAAACTGGTCCGTGCTGTACGGCGTTGAATGAAAGTGGGCGGGGGTTGAGTCCTGTGTTTGCAGCATGGTTAGTTACAGTTCAGGATCCATGCCGACTTCCCAGTACCTAAGGTTCTCGAACCTTAGAACGCTAAGTCGGATAAAGTGCGAGGTTTACCCCCACTTTTTTCCCCAACCTGCTCACCATTGTTGGCAGTGCTATGAATTAAAGTAGCAACACGAGTCTAGACGTCACGCGCTTGTGAAACGAAGGTAGTGAGGCTCACCATAGCGCAGGGATTTCGATATCCCGCCCCTGTCTGAGGTTGGAGCATGTAGCTGCGACCTGATAATGTAACAATAGAGAGTTGCATCGTGGGAGTCCGCTGATGTGTCTCAAGATTGCAATATGAGTTCAGCAGCCACACTAAGTACCGTCGGCGAAGAGAAGCTAAAGACCGAGCGCATCTCGGATGGGGATACAACGTGTGTCCGCTTCGATGGCGTCATGGACGAGAGCTTTGAGGGCAAGCGCCTCGCCTCGTCGATCAAGGCTAAAAACGTCGTGCTCGATATGGGGCACATCAGCAAGATTTCGTCCTTCGGTATTCGAGAGTGGTCCGAATTTATTAGCGTACTCACCCGCAACGCCGAGAACATCTATCTGATCGAGTGTTCAGCCAAGGTCATGGACCAGGTGAACATGGTCGCCGGTTTTATTGGCAAGGCTCGCATTGTTTCGTTTTACGGGCCCTACCGCTGCGACCACTGCGACGTGGATCGGGATATCGCCTTTCAGGTCGCTAGAGATGGCGCTGCAATTCGAGGCTTTGAACCGCCAGAACATCTCTGTCCCTCCTGCGCACGCCCGCAGTTCTTCGACGAAGATCCAACCTCCTTTTTCTCGACTGTAGCCCAGCAACCGCAATTCGATCTTGATCGTGGCGTTCCCGAATTTCTCGCTGCCAAACTCAACTACAACATCACGGGTGGCAATCGCCGCTTGCAGATCGACAAGTACGTAGAAGGCAGCGATACGTTTTTGCGCCTCTCGGGAAATCTCGATGGAGCATTCTCAAGTGAGAAGGTTGCCGAGGGTCTTGAAGGTCGTGTCGTGGTTGATGTCTCTGGCCTTGGCGGAGTTGATATCGCTGGTGCTGCTGAGTGGCGCAACTTCATTACGTTGGCGCGCGGTGGGGCGCAGCGGCTTTTCTTGCTCGACTGTCCTCCGGTCTTGCTAGAGCGATTGCCCCGGACCGAGGACCTGGGCGACGAGGTGCTCAGCTTTTCGATGCCCTACAACTGTCCATCGTGTTCGACAACGACATCCGAGATTGTCGATGTTGCCGAGCACTATGAGATCTTAAAATTCGCCACACCACCGGAGATGAAGTGTGGCAACTGCAAGCAGGCCTCGGCTTGTGCCGCCCAAGAGTCACTGCTCTCGCGTTTGCGCGACCTGCAAAAGCCCACAGCCGATGCAAAGCTCAAAGCATTTATCAAGACGGCTCGAAAGCGCAAACCTGTTGTCTCGGCTGTTGCTGCCGCTGCTACCGGAGGCGCGCTTGGTAAGAAGACGCTCGTCCTTGCCGTCGTCTCGCTAACGGCGGTGCTCGGTGCAGGCGCGCTCCTGCTCTACAACGCTTCCCAGCAAAACAAGACCAAGTCACAACTTAACGAGGCTACCGACAAGATCGATGATCTCGTTTCTCAGCAAGAACGACCCGCTTGGATTCGGTCCAAAAACCCATTTACGGGTACATGTATCGAAGAAATTGGTTCGATGGTGTGCGTGGGAATCTCATCGTACAGCCGCGATCTTGAGTCGGGAAAAGCCGAGGCTCGCGTCGTCGCTCTCGAAGAGGCCACGTCCTCGATCGCGGTTAGCTTGGACTCCGAGCTTTTCAACACCAAGATTCGCCCTCTCTACAGTTCTAGGCGTGGACAGCTACTGAGCACACTTGATCGGCTATCAGAGAACCGAAACTCTGCCGAGTACAAAGAGCTTGTGCGCAGCGTCGTGGACATTCGACAACGTGCTACCGAAGCGGTCCTGACCAGTAGTAACGATGGCATGCCTAAACAGCATGCTGGCCTGTATTGGGAAAAGTATGAGGACAAGGGCGAGAACCCTGAATGGCTTGTGTACGCACGCTACGAAATTAGTACATCGGCCCAGCGTTCGATGCATCGCATCTATACCGATGAGAAAGAGTTGGCTGGCGGTAAAGTCGTGACCGGATTTCCGCTTCTCGCCTGGGCGTACAGCGACTTTGAGGGTGGTGTGATGGTTACCGAGGCCACCGGCGAGCTTGAGGCCGTTGGAGCTGATGCGGTGATCACTCGGGTTGGTGCGCAGAACGTCCGCAACTCGGTCGAGTTTGCAAAGGCTATCGAGCAGGCAAACGGCTCGTTTACGAAAGCTACTGTGATGCCACCACTTGCGGCTGCTGAAGAATAGCCGCGAGCGAGTCGCAGCAGAGCCAGTCTCGCAGCAGAGCGAGTGCGAGTTCTTCTACTTGCGAAACTGCAGGTAGCTCTCAAGCTCGTCGTCAAATTCCATTGGTGCCGTGCATTTGGGGCAGGCCATCTCTTCGGGAACTTGCGCATCAATCGCGAAGAGCTGCTCGATCGCTTGGTCACACTTTGCGCAAAAGTAGGGCGCGAGAAACGTCTCGACGGATGCCTTGCCAAGGAAGTTCGAAATCATGCTGGCCTGGGTGACGAAGGCAACCGACAGTGGCGCGATGGAAACCGGCACGCCAAACCCGGAGAGTTTGCCCATGTAGCGAATCCAGCTTGCGACGCCGAGGGAGTTGATTCGAGTTACCGCGGTCGTGTCGATAACGACACGTTTCCCAACTGTGAAGGCGTCAGGGAGTAACAATTGGCTGCGCTCATCGATGCTGCCCGACACCACAATCGTTGTGGCATCGGCACCAGGGTGAATCGTTATCGCATCGCTCGAACCAACCGCGCTCATGCGACAACTATAACTGCCTTCGTCTTAAACTTCCTATAACGACGAGCAGGTGCTGGCCAGGTAACTCACAATCTTTGCAGACTCGGCGACAACTTCACCCTTGGCGATAAGCACAGGCGCTGTTTCCGCTTTTGTGAGCGCTTTTAACTCGGAGAGTTGTGCGGGATTCTCACTTACATTGCGCACTTCTAGTGAACCTAGGTGTAGGTTGTTTTTGGCCAAGAGAACGGCTCGTGAAGCGCCGCAGTTGTTTCGCACGTAGACGATCGAGCCTGTCGGCAATGCGCCTGCGGCCTGTGTCGGTGCAAGAGCTTCCGAATACGCTTTATCGATGTCTTCGCAGTCCTTCGCTACAACATCCATGTCGCGCTGGCTCACCGAAGAGGCGTGGCGGACGATGCCACCGGCGTCGATGATCACCGTCGCTCGGTCGGTGAACCCGTTCTCCTCGTTGTAGACGCCAAGGCCCTTGGCCACCGCACCCTTTGGGTGGAAGTCGGCAAGCATGGGATACGAAATGCCCCCAAGGCTGCTTCCAAAGTTTGCATGCACCGGCGAGCTATCAATGCTGATGGCGCACGCTTGGGTATTTGCGTTCTCAAGTCGTTTTAGCTGCGCTTCCAGCGCAGGCAATTCAAGGCTTCAAGTAGGGGTGAAGTCGAGTGGGTAGAAGAGCATGAGCAGGTGCTTTTTGCCTGCAAATTGCTCGAGTGTGACTTCGCGGCCAAATTGGTCGCGAAGCGCAAAGGATGGGGCTTTCGATCCGATTTCAATCATGGGTAATGCTCGCTTTTATAGGTAGAGTTTAGCGGTGGTCATCATCTGCTTACATGGCATGGGGCGCACGCGCTATTCAATGGCCAAGCTAGCACGCCATTTGCGAGGTGCCGGCCACACAGTGCATCTCTTTGGGTATCAGCGGCGCGCTCGGCTTTCGCATGCAGCGCGCAAACTTGTGAAGTTCTTAGAGGCTCACAGCCTCGAACAAGGCGGACCCGGGATAGGCTTTGTTGGGCACTCGGCGGGCGGCGTATTGTTGCGCTACTTGGCCGCCGAGCTTCCCGAGTTTAGGGCGGGGCGAAGTGTTGCACTTGGAAGTCCAATCGCCGGCTCGGTAATCGCCCAGCACTACGCGCACCGCCCGTGGATGAAGGTCGCATGCGGACCCATTCTGCAGAGTTTGCATCCTGACGAAGTCGCCAAACTGCCGCCTCCGCCGTGCGCCCTGGCTGCTGTGGCGGGCACAGGCAAGACCGCCTTTTTGCCGAGTTCCATCCTAATGGCACCAATTGCCGATGGGCGAGCGTCCGATACAACGGTTTTGGTGGAAGAGACGCAGGCCGCCAGCATGCACGATTGGACGTCGGTTCCGGTGATTCACACCCTCTTGCCTAGCGATGCCGGGGTGCACGCGTTGGTTCGTCGCTATCTTGAGACCGGCAGCTTCGAGGGTTGATATACACTCGCGCCACCATGATTCGGTACGCCTCCCATCTCGCTCTATTTGCGTTTCTCACCGCTGGCTGCGGAGGCGATGGCGCCTCGGCGGACGCGACTGGGGACTACGCTGTCGCCATTACCTCTGGAGCAAATGGCTGCAACTTCGTCAACTGGGAGGAGGGTGCGACAAACACGGGCATTCCTCTGGGCATCGTAGAAGCCGAGGCCGGAGTCACCGCGACGGTAGGTGGAATCTCAGCGTTATTCTTAGATCTTCTTGTTGGAAGCAACGTCTTCGTCGGAGGCATCAGTGGCTCCGAATTGTCGATGGATATCGAAGGCACGGTCGAGCGCAACCAAGATGGCTGTACGCACTTCGTCAATTCCAGCCTGGAGGCGAATATCGACGGTGACATCCTGGTTGGGAGCGTGATCTACACAGTCGCCGATAACGACTCAGCCGAATGTGCAGCGCTTATTGGGTGCGAGTCGGTCCAAAACTTCAACGGCACCCGACCGCCGCAGTAACGGCCAGCGTGGCAAAGAACGGCCAGTTCAATCTTGGCGCTCCACCTGTGATGCCGGTCATGGCTCGGGGGCCTGGCCCTGGCATATAGATGCTCTATGGCCGAACCGACAGGAGGGTGACTTTCACCTTCAAGGAGATGCGCTATAGTGACTGCGTTGGCCTCAGAACTCGAAAAAGTTCTATGCAAGAACTGTCGTCTTGAATTTGATCAGGACGCCCTGTTTTGCCCGAACTGTGGCACTGCCAAAGCTCGTGATCTCTCGGGAGATCCGATCGTTGGTACCACCATTGGTGATCGCTATCTGCTGATCAAGCAGATCGGCCAAGGTGCGTCAGGAGCTATCTACCTGGGCGAACACGTCACTTTGCGTCGCAAGGTGGTGGTGAAAGTTTTGCACCACGAGCTAAGTCGCGACGACCTTGCCATCGAGCGCTTTCGTCGTGAAGCGACCACGGTTGGCGAGCTCGACAACGACCACATCGTTCAGATTTACGACTTCGGTCGGATTCTTGACGGCCGGCTCTACTTGGCGATGGAGCACCTCGAGGGTAGGACCCTCGCGGACATCATCGAGGAGAAGGGCAGGCTCGAAATTGATCAAGTTGTCGATTTGCTTACCCAGCTCGGCGAGGCACTTATAGAAGCTCATGCGATGGGCTACGTGCACCGAGATCTTCGCCCGCGAAATCTCTTTTTGGCGATGCGACGTACGCGAGCCAACTACCTTAAGTTGCTTGATTTTGGTTTGGCGAAGCTGGTCGAGCAAGAAGGCGAGGCCGCTTCGACCTCGCTGGGCATGACCTTTGGCGATCCGCACTACATGTCGCCAGAGCAGGCGCGCGGGGATGCGGTCGATAGGCGAGCCGACATCTACTCGATGGGCTGCATCGCGTATCAGATGCTTAGCGGCCATCCACCATTTCACGGCGGTAAGGTTTTTGACGTACTTACCCGGCAAGTTGAAGAGACGCCACGTCCCCTTTCCGAGGTGGCTCCCGGAACCCCTGCATGGCTAGAGCGGGCCATCATGCGCTGTTTGGCAAAGAAGCCGACCGACCGCTACATCACGGTGTACCGATTGGTCGAGGCGCTTCGCCAAGGTACCGATAGCGGCGTTATCATGAGTGACGAGATGGCGCGCCGCCGTCCAACCCATCCGCCAGCGTCGGTGTCGCGGGCCATGGAGCGGGTGAAGTCGATGGGAAAAGAGGCTGCTGTTCCGACAGAGGCCCCCGAGTTTGCCGACGAGACTGCGAAGACTACGAAGGTTGAGCCGGTAAAGGCCGAATCAGAGCCTAAGAAGAGTTCTAAGAAGAGCGCGATCGGTTCGCAAACGGTGATGGGGGTTGGCCTGGTTGGCGAGCCAATCAAGGTCGAGACCCCAATCGAGGTTTCACCATCAGCGCATTCGGAGCCAACGGTTCAGGTTGAAGCGTCGATGCAGGCTGGGGCGATTCCGGAGAGAATCCCCCCAGAAGCTGCGCAAGCGCCAACACTACCGAGTCCAAACCCAGGACCCATCGCAACAGCTGCTGCTGCAGCAGCTGCGGCGGCAGCAGAGGCCTCGAAAACTGCGAAACAATCAGGGAAAGCCAGCGCCGAGCCGTTGGCAAGCGATGTCCGATCGTCCGAAGACAAGAGTGTTGCGGTCTCGAAGATTGTCGAGCCCAAGGCAGAAGAGAGCTCGGGGCTTTCGGCGGTTTGGTATGCCGACGGCGAGTCGCTAGAAGATGGCAGCAAGCTCAGCGCCAAGGAGCTTGAGAAACTTGAGAAAGCTCGCGGCAACTCGCCTTCGCGGACCGGTCTCATGGCCGTCTCCGATGACGAGTATCTCGACGAAGTCCCAAGGGACAACCGGCTTAAAGTTGTGCTTGGAGCGGTTGGTGCCCTGGGGCTAATTGTTGTTTTAGCGGCAGTGCTTCTCTCCTCTGATGATAAGAAAAAGTCTGATTCGCCAGAAGAGACAAAGCCAACCGAGATCGCAGCGGTTGCTGTGACACCTCCGGAGGCTGAGGTTGCGAGCGATGCGGGAGCAACCGCAGGGATGGATGCGGATGCAGCCGTGCAGGTTGCCATTGCTCCTGTCGATCCCAAGCCGCGCGTCGATCCCAAGCCGCGCGTTGATCCCAAGCCGCGCGTTGATCCCAAGCCACGCGTTGATCCCAAACCGCGCGTTGATCCCAAGCCTGATCCCAAGCCTCGGGTTGATCCGAAGCCTCGGGTTGATCCGAAGCCTCAGGTTGATCCCAAGAACTCCATCGATGTATCGAGCGGACCATCGGAGGCCGATAAGGCCGAGGCAAAGACGCTCATCTCGCAGGGCAGCAGTGATCTAAGCTCTGGTGATATCCTCGGAGCTGCATCCAAGTTCAATAAGGCTCGCTCGCTCGATCCGAGCAATGCGAGTTCGTACGCTGGTCTTGGCAACATCGCACTTAGCCAAGGTGCCTACTCGGCGGCCATTGGACACCTTCTAAAGGCCAGCAAGATGCGTCCGAAGAGTTCGCAGATTCACACGCTACTCGGTGAGGCGTATCTCGGCTCTGGCAATGGCACCAAAGCGGCAAGCGCATTTAAAAAGGCGCTACAGCTAAATCCAGACAGCGCTCGAGCCCGCGAGGGCTACAACGAAGCGACCGGCAACTAGTGCCTGATTCATAGCGATTGATTTAGGATCAGAATCGGGAGATCCAATGTGGGTATCGTGGGGTGCGTGTGGCTGCATGGCGCCTCGTCCAGTTCTTGTACTTCCTGGCAAACGGCCTGGTATGATGCCAGGCGGATATGCAGCCATTGGACGATATTAAACGGGAGCCTATGCCCGAGCTTTGGGCGCCCGAGCCGTTGCACATTCCAGCACCCAACCCTTTAGAGCATCGCGATGAAAACGGCAGCAGCCCTGTTCGGATTCCCGAAACGCCTGCCGGTTCTCATGTTGTCGTCATCGATATTTCGTAGCCAAGCTTGAGTCATCAGGTATTCATCGAGCGCTGCCGCGACAGCGACCCCGCAACTGCTGAGTCGTTGGCAACGGCAATCGCTAGCCGCTATGGCGTGGAGCCTGCGCAAATTCTTAACCGCCTTGGGGCAGGGCGTTTTCGCGTAAAGGCCAACCTCGATTTGGCGAGCGCCAAGCGCTTTATGGAGTATCTCGAGTCGGAGGGCGCGCTGTGCACGATAGCGGATGGCACTGGAGCAATCGTCGCTCGCTCGGCCCAGGTTACGCCAACGCCGCCACCCGATGCACCCGACGATTTTCTTCCGCTGTACACACCGCCGCCTGCAGAGGGTCCTGGCGCTCACTACGAATCTGGCTTGGCTGCGGGCTTTGGCGATGCTTCCGATTCCCAAGATCTCGGTGTGCTTGCAGACGATGCGGCCGCATCTAGTGGTTCGCTCATGCTCTCGACGCTTGATGGGGAAAGTTCTGATGCGAAATTGGGTCCGTCCGCAAGCAGTGTGGCTGCGACGAGCGATGTCGAAGCCTTCTTGCCGCCGGAGATGCTGAAAGAAACTAAGCTTGAGTTGGCAGACGAGCCCGAGCCTGGGCCCGAGGTGCCCGAGTACCTACCACCATTGCGAACGCCGGCTCCGCCGAGCCATGCAGCTTCGGTTGCCGAGGCGCCGCCTGATGCCGCTCTCGAAGCTCCTGCAAGCCTGGCGAAACCTCCCCTTCTGCAATTTCTCGCTTCGGCCCGAGGTCGTCTCGCCCTAGGAGTTCTTCTGGCCTTCATCGTTGGCTTCATCGTCTCAAGCACCGTGGCTTCGGGCATGGAAGAGGGCCAGTACGCAAAGGCCGTTGCGAGCTTAGAATCGGCCTACGCGGATGTCGATACGGTTGATGACTGGCTCGAGTTGGATGCCGTTCGCGAGACAACAATTTCTGGTCTTGAGCGTCGCCGGCGAAATATCGTGATCACCAGCCTCTTGATGTGGCTCGCTGTTGGAGGCTTGCTTCTCTTTCTCTGGTTGCGATTCGTTAACTGGGACGAGATCGAGCGCTCACTTCAGAGCGCAGGTCCTAGAACGTCCTAGAACGCGCAGGTCCTAGAACGCCTTAGAACGCGCACGTCTTAGAACGTCGTCATCCTAGAACTAAAACGACAAGTCGATGTAGCAGAACTCGTTGCCGCAGCCCTCTTGGCAAACGCACTCCTCGCCGTCGACGTCGTACAGTCGCCAGTACTTGCGGCCCTTGGTTGCGCGAAAGGTAAAGCTGCCCTCAGTTGTGACTTCTTTGGCGGGCTTGCCAGCGAAATTTAGGTTTGGGACTCCTCGAAGCATGCCATCTAAGACAAATTCTGTTTTTGATACAGGCTTGACGATGCCGTTCACGGCGAGGCGGTACGGTCCTTGTGCGACCTCTGCGGTTAGGACCAGAGCATTGGCTTCGCGAAAGATCTCGGCTTTGCCGTTTCGCTTGCCACTGTTCACTCGATTGACGCCGAGTTTGTGCTTGCCAAGGTAGGTGCTCTCAAACGGAATATCGAGATGGGCCTCTTCTTCTTCGCCGCTGTCCTCTTCTCCGCCGTTTGCGCTCGCAACAGGAGCGGCGTCGATGGATACCGCAGGCTTCTCGTCCGCAGGGGCAGCAGCCAGCTTGGCCGCCGTATCGTCAGTCTTGGCTTCGACGAGAGGTTGCGTATCGGGCTCATCGGCTTGCTTAGAACTGCATGCGCTGCCCATGAGACCAGAGAGAAGAACGACCAAGTGCCAGTGATATCGATTGCTCATGCGAGCAATGGTACAGGCACTGGGCTACGCCTCGTCGGCGTCAGGCTTGTCAATCTTGCGAGCTTTGCGCTCTTTGGCCTTCGTGATGAAGTAGGCGAGGATGATCGAGATGTTGTAGAGAACGATCAGTGGCCCAGCCATGAAGAGCTGCGAGTAAATGTCGGGAGGCGTTAGCGCTGCCGCTACAAGAAAGGCGAGCAGCGTTGCCCAACGATTAAACTTCCAAAGGCTGCGATGAGTGACGATGCCTGCGAGTGCCATCACCACAATGACAAGGGGAAGCTCGAAGATAAGACCAAAGCCAATGAGGAGCTTTTTGGCAAAGTCGAGGTACGCGCGCATGTCGGGAAGGGGTTGTAGCGCTACTGCTGTATCGCCCACAGAGAGGCTAGTGTTGGCGTAGTTTAGGAGGAACTCGCAAACCGCAGGCAACACCATCATGTAGCAGAACAAAGCACCACCAGCGAAGAGCAGGGCTGATGCTACGGCAAACGTGATGCCCCAAAGACGCTCTTTCTTGTAGAGGCCGGGAGCAATGAATTTCCAAAGTTGATAGAAAATCACCGGAGAGGACAGAAATATGCCCGCCCAGAAGGCTAGGGAAAAGTAGGTCCAGAACGGGTCGATGAGACCGCCATAGTAGAACGAGGTTTCGCCAAGTGCGTCGTTCGAGGGTTGCAGCTTCGTCCACGCATCCAAGAATGGTCGCGCGAGAATGACAAAGATTTCTTCTGAGAACTTGAGCGAGACGGCAAAGCCCACAGCAAGAGCCATTACAGCGTAGCGAAGCCGCACTCGCAGCTCGCGAATGTGCTCGGTAAAGGCCATGCGACCTTCATCCAGCTCTTGCTCCGGTTCTGGCGGCGCTTTTGCCGTTGGTTTCGCCGGCGCTTTTGCCGTTGGTTTCGTCGGCGCTTTTGCCTTTGGCTGCTGCGGCGTCTCAGCCATGGCTTGAATCGTCGTTGCTTGCGTCGTCTTCGTCTTCGCTGGCCTCGTCAAAGATCGAGGCGCGAGCGACTGCACCTGCAGGCTGCTTAATCAGGGGAAGATCAGGGTCGGGCGCAGTAGCTTCTGCCTCGTGAGGATTTACCGCCTCAGTTCCCCAAGGGTCGTTACTATTGGCGTACGCCTTGTCGAGCAAGTCATCAAGCTCGCCATCGGCTTCGGGCTCGGCAGAAGAAGCAGCGTCTTCAGAAGAAGTAGCGTCTTCAGAAGAAGCAGCGTCTTCAGAAGAAGCAGCGTCTACCTTCTCGGTTGCTGCTGCGAGCTTCTCTTTTGCTTCTCCAAGTTTTTCGGGATCGTCGGGAAACGCGCTCTCGCCCTCTTCGGTTGGAGATGCGTGAAAGTCTTCGCCGGTAGCTCGCTTATAAAGCGTTTCAGGATCGCCCCGTAAGGCCCCTTTAAGTTCACGCACGGCATCGCCGATCTGCGTATCTTGCTCGATCGTTGCCTGCAGATCTTTAGTACTCGCCCGCAGGTCGCGAATCCCCTTACCGATCGCCTTGGCAGCACCAGGCAGACGGTCGGGACCGACCACAAGCAGGGCCACTACGGCGATGAGAAGGATCTCACCCATGCCCATTCCGAACATCGAAGGCATATTAACTGTTCGGCTCGCACTTCGATAGCTTCCCGACCAAAGCCGGTGACCTAAGCTTGACTAAGAGGCGAAAAGACTAAGTTGCTCGGGTGGGCCAATCGCCTCGATCGTGTGCTTGGGCAGTGCTTCTTGCAGTCCTTGGCCTCGATCGCTGGACTGAGTTAGATACACCTGGCTCGCACCGCTGCCGCGAATGTAGCGGACGAGTTCGTCATGATCGGCCTGATTGCTTAGGGCAAAGCCCTCGTCGGCGCCTGCTGCAGCAATGCAATCAGGATCGAGGGCTTGTCCCGAGACCAGCAGAACCTGGCTCGCTTTGGGCAGCACAGAGCGGTCCAGCTTGGAGCGAGTGTGAATCGGCCACAGTAAGACGCGTCCCGTCTTGGTCTTCTCATTCCAGCGCCGCAGCCCGCCAAAAAGGTTGGGGCGAGATCGGCGACCGGCTTCCTGAATGCCGCGATGAACCTGAATCTCCAGATCCGAACCCAGCCGACTGGCCAAGTCCAAGGCCTTGCCGGTATCGCCAACCAAGAGAACTGCCACGCCACCTGCTTGAACGATCTCGCTGCAGCGCTGACCAAGGCTTGCGCTCACCGAGTCTTCGGGCGGAAAGGCAAAGCGCGGGGTGCCGTAGCGACCACTGAGAACAAGGATATCGGCCGAGCGGTGATCGAGCGGCCCGCCAAGAACCGATCCCCTTGGATTTACGGCTCCGGCGTAGACGACTTTGTGGGTTTCGACTTTGACGAGCAGGGATGCAGCGCCGAGGCCATGCCCAGATGAAAAGAGTTCGATGCGATGGGTGCCCAGGGTGAAGGGCTGCCCAAAGGGAACGGCCAGCCGAGAGCCGGCTTCGCTCTTGCCGGGACGGACAAGGTTTAACGTGTCTTGGCTGGCGATAAGCTGCGCGTGTTTTGCGCCGCGCATGGCATTGGCTTCAGAGAGAAAGCAGATGTTGCGCGCACGAATTGCGTCACACCAAATCGATGTTCCGGAGAGGTGAATTCCATCGCGCCAGGTGACGGGAGCCACCGGCCGGGCCTTGCGTTTGGCCTTGGATACCACGCGCGCAGACTGACAGAGTTGATCCCAATTCGCCAGCGCCAGGAGACTGGTGTTTCTAAAACACCAACCAGGATCGACGCCATGGGTTTTGATAACTGTTGCGCACTTCGCTTGGCTCCAATTTTCTTGAGCGTGTTAGCTTGCTCGCAACATGCCACGTCTTTCGACAAGCGCCCGCTTGGCTTGGGGCGCCTTGGTTGTAAACCTCGTAACCATTCTCGGCGGTGCACTCGTTCGAGCAACCGGATCTGGCGCCGGTTGTGGCGAGAGTTGGCCAAGTTGCAACGGTGCTGTGCTGCCAGGGCTTGGTTCGTTCACAACCCAAATCGAGTTCTCGCATCGAGTCACAAGTGCCCTAGCACTACTCTCAGTTGTGGCGCTCTTTGTTAGCGTGTATCGAAACTTTGAGAAAGGTTCTCAGGCCAGGCGCACCGTTAACTTATGTGCGATCGCGATCATTGTGGAGTCGCTGCTTGGCGCCTGGCTGGTACTCGCGCGCTTGGTCGAAGACAACGCCACCGTCATGCGCGCTGTTGCGGTTCCCATCCACTTGGTCAACACACTCTTTCTTATTGCTGCTCTCACCAGCTGTGCGTGGATCCTTACCAACCGGCTTCCTCTTCGTTGGCCCACCGCCGGGCGACGCAAATTGTGGGTTGCCGCTGGTGGCTTAATTTTGCTTGGCATCACAGGGAGCATCGCCGCCTTGGCCGGTACCCTCTTTCCCGTTGAAACACTCGGCGAAGGGCTGCGAGCAGATCTCGATACGACAGCGCACTTTCTAACTCGGCTCCGCATTATTCATCCGATGCTTGCGGTTGGAATGGGCGCGTATCTTCTGCACTTCGCTGGCGGTGCCTACGACCTCGCCAAACCGTATGCGATCGCACTCATGGTTTTAGTAGGCGTACAAGTGCTACTCGGAGTGCTTAACGTGCTCTTGCTAACGCCGCTCGCATTGCAGCTGATGCACCTCTTTGTAGCCGATCTCTTGTGGATCGCTGTGCTCTTGCTCGGTGCGGAAATGGGCCGTGCACCCAAGGCCGACCAAGCGATGATAGGCTCGCTCTAGACCAAGTATTGATCTTCGAGTTGGCCGCTTAGAAACGCCTTCTCAAGCTTGTCGACAATTGCTGTGAGTTGTTGGCCAGCTTCGCTCTCGAGCACAAAGCGAATGCCCATGCCTGGAATGTCTTCGTCTTCGACAACCACAGTGTGAGCCACAACGCCGGTTAACGAGAGCGGTTCGGTGCGGCCAGGAAACTCGATGAAGAGATGCAACTCGGACTCTTCGGGAAGTGGTGCTTCGGTGATGACAAAGACACCTTCGTCGTTGATGTCGCGGGTGTAGCTGTCGACCGGACCCTTCATGCCACCGTAGGTAACTTTTAGCCTAACCGGAATGCGACGCGCTTCTCGAAGATTGAGTAGGCCACCGCGCACGTAGCCATTGAGATAGTTGATCTTCTCGCGCTCATCGTTGCCAAGCGCAATGCTGCAACCTTTTGGCAGTGATGCTTCGCCCTGAAGCCGTCGCGCGATTACTTTGCCGCGAAAAATTACTTTGGGCCCGCCGGTTCCAACGATGATGTCGAGACGAACGGGGCTGCCGATCTGCGGCGGAGCCTCAGTTGCCACAAAGATTGTGGCGTCGCGAGGTTGGAAGAGTTTTACCCAATCTCCCTTTTTCTCTAATGTCAGGTTGATACGCACCGGCCAGGAAATTCTATCGCAAAGCCAGGGGGATGCGAAGACGGCGGATCCGATCTAAGTGGAGCGGAGCCAGATGCCAAGAAGAACCCGACCCTCTCGTCAGCCGGGACTGGGACCAGACGTGAAAAAGGATCCGCGCAAGCAGATCCTCCTTCTTTGGAACCGCTCCAATCGCAGATCCTAGTTATGACGCGAGACGAGCTCTACTTGGATGCCGCTTCGTCGCTCGATTCGACTTCGGCCATCTGTCGCTCGAGGTCTTGTAGTTCGGCTTTGAGCTCTTCCATGTCGACACCCGAGAGGTCGAGCTCTTCGAGCTCTTTCATGTCGTCGGCGCTAAGCCCGCCTTCGGAGCTACCTGTGCCGCTTGGCGGAGTGCTTGGCGGAGGAGTTTGAACATCGGCCTCTTGCTCTGCCGGAGCTGCGGCAGGCTGCGCACCCGCTGCAAGTTGCTTGGCGTCGCCGCCGCTGCCACTGCCGAGCATGCCCATCTTGGCTTTTAGTTCGGCAAGATCGTCTTCGGCATCGGCGCCCCCAGATTCGAGAGCCAGAAATTGTGACTCAAGGCTTGAACCAGACAGTTCACCAGCGATTTCGGCACCGGCTTCGGCCTCAGCCTCAAGCATGTTGATCTGATCAGACATGCGCTCGAAGGTGTCGAAGGCGCTGGTATCGCCCAACCCATTCATCGTATTGGCGATCTGGTTTTGAGCCTCGGCGCGTTTTTTACGGGCAATAAGAATGTTCTTTTTGCGCTTGGCCTCTTCGATTTTGTTGGCCAAAAGACGAAGTGCGTCTTTTAGTTTGTCGACTGCAGCCTTCTGCGCGATCCACTGCTGCTGAAATTGCCCAGCAATATTCTCGTGCTCTTGCTTGCGAGTAAGAGCCTGGCGGGCCAAATCGTCGTTGGCAGCACGCACGGCCAGCATGGCTTTGCGCTCCCAATCTTTGCTCTTATCGAGCTCGACGTTGTACTGCTTTTGCAGCTTCTTCTCGTCAGCAATGGCGATTGCAACCGACTTCTTGGCCTCGACAAGTTGCTGCTGCATGTCCAGTAGGACTTGCGTCAACATCTTCTCAGGGTCTTCGGACCGGCTGATCAGGTCGTTGAGGTTCGATTTGATTAGCGTTCCGAGTCTTGAAAATATGCCCATAATTGTCTTCGCTTGCAGCGGAGGTTCGCTACAAAGCCTACGGTAAGAATCGCCAGGTTGCAACGTCGGTCCCCGCCGTGATACAGGCCCGAGGCCGTGAGTCCTATGGCGGAATCGACCGCAAGCACCCAGCTGCCCTGTAGCCCCCTTCCTCGTCATGTGGCGATCATCATGGATGGGAACGGCCGTTGGGCCGAAAGCCGAGGTTTGCCACGGCTCGATGGCCACCGAGAAGGCGCCAATAGTGTGCGCGAGGTCGTGCGCGCTGCACGCAAGGTTGGTCTCGAGGCGCTGACTTTATATGCCTTCTCTTCGCAAAACTGGGCGCGGCCTGGAACCGAGGTCGCAGGCTTGATGGGACTGCTTCGCGATTACATCGTCGGCGAGCGCACCGAGATTATGGAAAACGGAATTCAGCTCCGTGCCATTGGCGACATCGATAGGCTTCCGACGTTTGTGCGCGAACCACTTGATGCGCTTTGCGAAGACTCAGCTGGAAACTCTGACATGGTTTTAAATCTCGCTCTCAGCTACGGCGGGCGTGAGTCGATTGCGGCGGCGGCGCAAAAGCTCGCTGTGCGCGTGGCCGCAGGTGAACTCGATCCTCGCAACATTACCGTCGATACCTTTGGTGCCGAGATGCCCACGGCAAACTTGCCCGGCCTCGACCTGCTGATCCGAACCTCGGGCGAGCAACGAATTTCAAACTTCCTTTTGTGGGAAGCGGGCTACGCCGAGTTGTACTTTACCGACGTGCTCTGGCCCGACTTTCGGAAACCAGAACTCCATGCGGCCCTCGAGGCGTACCAAGCTCGCGAGCGGCGCTTTGGTCTCACGGGCGCACAAATTGAATCAGGCGGAGACCTGGCTCCATAACGAGCACGGTTTCAGAAAACGAAAGCAAAGAGTCTATGGCACTTGGAAATCTGGCGGCGCGAGCTGCGGTCGCAGTTGTGGCTTTGCCGCCAATCATCTACGCAATCTACCTCGACTCCTCGCACTATGTTTGGGGCATCGTTCTCGTTGCCTCGATGATCGCTATGTACGAGTACCTGGCGATGGGCATCAAAGACGAGACCGATCGCAGAGTTTCTCTGGCCATTGGTGTCGCTGCTTGCTCGGTTCTTTACTGGGTTCCGCCGCAGTACAATCCAACGCTCTTGGCGCTGGTGGTAGCCTTCTTGCCAACCGCGCTCTACTACGTCTTTCGATTCTCCGAGATGGAGACTGTTGCCGATAGGCTTAACACCTCGGTGATCGCCATTGTCTACGGCGGCATCATGTTCTCGTTTTTGCCGCTCTTAAAGCGCATGGCGGGTGGCGATATTATCCTACTTATTCTGATGACGGCTTGGCTCTCGGATACCGGCGGATACTTCGCAGGCAAGTACCTTGGCAAAGCAAAGCTCTATCCGGCAGTGAGCCCAAAGAAAACCTGGGCCGGCTCGATTGGCGGCGTCATTACCGTGCTTATCGGCTGCGCTGTCTTTAAGCACTTCCGCTTAGAGTCGATGCCTTGGATCGATCTCATCTTGCTTTGTGGACCGGGCGCTGTTCTCGGCCAGCTTGGCGATCTCTGCGAGTCGATGATGAAGCGCTCGCGCGGCGTGAAAGATTCGGGAAGCATTCTCCCCGGCCACGGCGGCATTCTCGACAGGGTTGATGCGGTGCTCTTTATTGGGCCGTACTTCTTTGCCTACATGGTCGTTCGCGCAGCCCTAGGCTAGACCGGCGAGCGCTCTCTTGGTTCTCAAGATCTCCCGGCTACGGGCGCCGGGAGTATCAGAATTCTGTTAGCCCTTATTCGACATTAAGGACTCTCGACGAATCGGCCGGGTTGGCACTTCGTCCCACTCGGAAGGGTCTAAGTCCTTCACTCGCTGCAGTTTGTAGCGCAGGGCAAGTGGTGTGCGACACAAATCCGAGGGGGATGGGAGTGCGAGGCAGGCGCTGGAGGTCTTGCTGGATGGGGGAATCCGGTGAGGCATGGAACCCTATTCAGCAAGCCGCGTGCCGGAACTTCCCCTCCGCCGACAGAAGCAAGGAGCGAGGCGCACGCGGGTTGCCGGAGATTGATGACATTGGTTTTCCGCTGTTTTCCGCTGGGGTCACTCTCCTGGGTCATAGCCGATTGTAATTGCTTGGCTTTTCGGGCTACTTCGCGTTTTCCGATTTTGGCGGGATTTTGCGACTGTTTAATTCGGCTTGGGAGAGTTCCGGGGCTCGCCGATTCGTTAGCTGCCCCGAGGTGGATTTGGCTCGCGAGGGCGACTACGCGCTTGCCATGAAGCGGCGGGCTTGCTCGGCCCACTCGCTCTCTTGGTCAAGACGCAGGTACTCGCTAAGGTGCTCTTGTGCCTGCGCTTTGCCGCCAACTTCGGCCAGAAGAACGCCTAGGTTAAAGTGTGCATCGGCGAAGTTTGGTGAGCGGCTGCAGACGTGACGGTACTCGGCGATTGCCATGTCCCGGCTTCCCATCTCCTCGAGAATGTTTGCCAGGTTAAACCGTGCCTCTGGTTGGTTTGGTTCGTGGCGCAATGCCAGATCATACTCGTCTTTTGCGCCTTGAATATTGCCCTGCAGGTGGAGAAGGTTGCCAAGGTTTGTGTGCGCGGCAGCCATCGAACTCTCTAGTGCTAGACATTGTCGTAGGTGTTTTTCTGCCATTGCAAGATCGCCCGACGCTTCGGCGGAACATGCGTGCAAAAAGAGTTGGTATGCCGATGGCAATTCTTGCTTCTGCGTTTGCTCGTTCTGAGCTTCGATGGCTTGGGGCACAGCACTCTCACCGTTGCGTGGCCGCATGGGCAGAATCTCGGCAATTTGTGAGTGAATCGACGAGAGCGCAAAGGCCATCACGACCTGCTTGCTCTCGGCCTCGTAGGCAACGTCATCTTTCATCACAACGACGTTCTTGCCATCGGAGCAGACGCGAAGTTTCGCCGTCGGCTGCACGCCTTCTGGAAGTTCTTTGCGCAACTCGGCTACCGCTTTGCGAACCTTTTGCACCGAGAGCCCGGAGTCGAGAAGTTCGACAGCGGTGCGCACAGCGATGAGATCATCAAAGGTGTAGAAGTACTGCCCGCCGCGGCGAACCGAGGGCCAAAGAAACCCGCTCTGCATCCAGTAGCGGAGCCGGGATTCTGTTTGGCGGAAGATCTTTGCGGTGTCTTTTACAGAGTAGAGTTCAATCACGATGCTCTCGCTTGTGTTGGGGTGGCTTCGATGTCGAGGTCGACGTGTAGGTTGGTTTCCGAGGTGCGTAGGCTCATCTCGATTTGCGTGGTGCCAAGAGATCCTCCAGCGAGTCGCTGGGCCTCACGCATGCCCAATTCGCGAGCACTCGCTCGGAATCGGTCGTCGGCAAGTAGGAGGTCAGCAAGTTGGCGAACGGTGGTCGAGTCGCAAGGATCGGATACCCAGATGCCAGCCTTACTGCAATCTATCGTAATCATTGTCGAACCACAGTAGAGGCCAAAGTCGACCTGACCCTCCGAGAGCACCTGGGCCTGGCCCAAGAGGATCTCCACAGCAGCGCTGCTGAGACTCGTTCGGATCTCGCGGTGGAAGAGCGACACTTGTTTTGCCCTTGCCATTGGTTTGCGCGGTTCTTGCCGCACGCTTGCCTTTGCCATAATTCCAGAATAGGAAGTGGCGTCGTTGTGGGCAAGTTACCTACATCTTCCTACGAAAATGAATCTTAAGTAGCTGAAAGTACGATAGTGGCGTCGGGGCATTCCTGACACTACGATGTCGATACAATGGTGAGCCAAGGGAATTCGGAGGACGTGCGTCTCGCTAAGGAAGCGCTTCTCGGGCGGCTCCTGCCAAACCTAATTCACCAGCTGCGAAACCCGCTCAACTCGATTCTCACTAGTGCCGAACTTCTGAGTGAGCGTGGCGATGACCCGAAACTGCGAAGAACCTTGCTTCCGGTGGCAGTGCGTTCGGCAAATTGCATAAGAGATTTACTTAGATCGATGGACAATTCGCTAGATGCTCATGTCGAACGAAGTTTTGAACTTCGCGAGGCCCTGGCCAACGCCAAAGAGGTCTTGCAGATACGACGACACACGGTGGCCATTCACGGGCTGGCTCCGGGCGATGACATTGTTATTGCCGGAGAGTATGAGCCTCTGTGGGTTCTCTTGCTTAGCGTGTTAGAAGAAACCCTATGCGCTGCCAAGAATACCGTGTGGATCGAACTCTCGCAGACCGAGACGAATACTGAGATTTCGCTGACTCACGATGGCGGAGCCGATGAGGAAAATCCGACCTTCGCACGAGAGTTTATTTTGACGCTTGTCCCTGTTGTGGGCGGCGTCTTCTACTGCGACGCGCTTGCAAAGAAGACTGTGCTGGGCTTTCCCAACGCGCCGATTCCCGAGATCTAGAAGTAATGGCCACAATTCTCTACGTTGATGATGACTCCGACAATCTTGTGGTGTTCGAGGCGCTCTGTGCTGCAAATTTTACGACGCTAACTGCGGGCAGTGGTGCCGAGGCCTTGGAGATCTTGAAGCACCAAGAGGTTGCGGTGCTTTTGGCCGATCAGAGAATGCCGCAAATGACAGGGGTCGAACTCGCAGAGCGAGCGGCTTCCGAGCACCCTGATGTTGTTCGTATTCTCATTACAGCGTACTCGGACCTTAGCGAGGCGATCGATGCCATTAATCGCGGTCAGGTGCGGGGCTATTTGCGAAAGCCGTGGGACCGAGATGAACTCTTTGCCGTTCTAAGAGAAGCTCTTAATACCTACGCTACGCGCAAACGGGTTCGGCAGTTGGAGTTGCACATGCTGGCGACGGAGCGCGTGTATACCTTGGGAGTTGTCACCGCAGGCATTGCGCATGAGATGAAGAACCCACTCCGTGCGTTATCGGATGGGATCGATGTGGTGCGCAGTCGCGTGAAAGAAGCATGCGCACTCGCAAAGGATGGGGCGGGTGACGAGGCTGCTCAACTTTTAGAATCCCTGCAGCCATTTATGGATGCCCAGGCGTCGTCCACCGCGGCGATGCAAGAAATCTGTCACGGCTTTGAGGTCGCAAACTACGACATCGATCCGAGCGAGGTCTGCAATTTGGAGGAGGTCGTGCAAACTGCCGCTCGCCTGGTGCTGGCAAGTACGAATGGATCGTGCGAGTTACGGGTGGAAAGTGAGAATACTCCCAAGGTATTTGGCAACCGCCACCGACTTGGGCGCGTCATCATAAATCTTCTGGTGAACGCAATTGAGAGCACCTCTTCGGTAGACGAGCCGATCGTTTCACTTGGGCTAAAGAATGGCGAGCCAGGGTTCGTCGAGGTTTGGGTGGTTGACAATGGGCCAGGTATCGCGGAACGGGAGCGAGCGCGGGTTTTTGATGCGTTCTACAGCACCAAAGAGAGCAGTGGAACCGGGCTTGGCCTTGCGATGTCAAAACGAATTGCACTGGAAGTGGGTGGCTCGTTAAGCCTCGAGCCGGCATCACAAGCTGGAGCAACCTTCTGCCTGAGGTTAAGGACGAGAGCGTAAGTGCGATCGTGCCAACAGTGTGGTCTGCGCTATGCGGCCGCCGACGAGTTTTGCCACGCGGATGGATCGCAGCTCATCGAGTCGGATGACGAACTCTTAGGCGAGACCATTGGCAACTATCGAATCGTGCGGCTCTTGGGCGAGGGCGGCATGGGACGCGTGTACCTTGGTCTGCATCCACGCATTGGCTCGCGCGTTGCCATCAAGCTGCTTTCAACTCAGGCTGGAGATGATGATGAGCTGGTGCAGCGCTTCTTTGCCGAGGCCGAGCTTGTAAATAAGATTCGTCACGAGGGCATCGTCAATGTTCTCGACCTCGACCAGCTTCCCGATGGGCGGCCCTTCATTACGATGGAGTATCTCGATGGCGAACCCCTTAGTAGTGTCATCGCAAATGGCCCCATGGCATTGGGATTGGCAGCAAACCTTGGAGTCGAAATTCTTGAAGCGCTGCAAGCGGCACATTCGTGTGGCGTAGTGCATCGCGATCTGAAGCCCGACAACATTTTTGTAAGTCCAAAGGGGCGAGTAAAGCTGCTCGACTTTGGCATTGCCAAGCTCATGCCCGAGTTTCAGACCTCGGCGATTGGGCCGTCAACGCGCACAGGCTCGCTTCTTGGAACGCCGGGCTACATGGCACCCGAGCAAGTGACCGGCGAGCTTGTTACGGGAGCCACTGATTTATACGCCGTCGGCGCGGTGCTCTACGAAGCACTCACAGGTACGATGGCGTTTACCGGGGCCACGCTCTTTGAGCTGCTGCGCCGCATTGTTAGCGATGCGCCAAAGACTCCCGTCGAGCGCAGGCCCGATCTTGCAGGGCCGTTCGAGGCACTTATTTTGCGCGCACTCGCAAAGAAGCCCGAAGAGCGATTTGCTTCGGCCCAAGAGATGATGAATCAGCTTGTGGCAATTCGAAGCGAGCTGGGGCCGCAAGCCTGGGTACCGCTTCCCGGCGCACGCGCGACAGCAAAGCAGCTGTTGGCGATTGGCTCGGAAGCTACGATGCTGCCTGGGGACCAACAGCTGGCGTTTGGTTCGGAAGCTACGATGCTGCCTGGGGACCAACCCCGGGTTTTGGGTTCTGAGGCGACGATGCTGGCAGCGGACCACCAGCAAGCTTTCGGGTCCGAAGCCACGATGCTCGCAGGTGATGATCGCAAGCTCGCCCTTGGCACCGAGGCGACAATGGCTTCGGAGCAGATTGCCTCTGTCGATAGCGCCTCCGGAACGCGGCAAACTTCTAGCTTTGATTCTTCGGCGGAAAGTGAGAATAATTCTTATTCCGCAAAAACCCATTCGACCCGATCCAAACGGCCGCTCGCGTTTGGGCTCGCTGCGCTCTGCGTGATTGGCGCAGGCGTCCTCGCCTTTGTGCTTTCAAAATCGAGTGCTCCCGGGTCCGAACACGCTTTGGTTGGGACCGATGACGCAGCGCTCGCGGCAGGCGACGGTGCAATCGTTGCTTTGGCGAAACCCGGTGAAGACGTCGCTGTATCGACCGATGCGGGTTTGATTGCCGCGCAGCAACCGACACAGGCAACGTCGCCTGCTAGTCCGCCATCGGGTGGTGGCCGGTCAACAAAGCCGTCCTCCAACGCCCCGTCCTCCAACGCCCCGTCCTCCAACGCCCC
>TARA_R110002073_G_scaffold336493_2_pt1 | contig 77794 bp, 66 predicted proteins | sample TARA_R110002073 | Tara Oceans TARA_R110002073 (sample SAMEA4397174) | marine metagenome | biome: Polar Biome; feature: [DCM] deep chlorophyll maximum layer (ENVO:01000326); material: water (ENVO:00002006), including particulate matter (ENVO:01000060) such as... | depth 40 m
GGTGCGGGCAAGACGCGATGGACGCAAGAGCTTGCCAGAGCCATGGGGCTGAACTCGTCAGAAGTGACCAGTCCTACCTTCACTTTGCTGCGAACCTATCACGCGGAACAGCACACGCTTCATCATGTCGATGCGTATCGTGTTGGCGATGAAGACGAATGGTGGGAACTGGGATTGGAAGAGTGTTACCAAGAGCCCGGTTCATGGACGGTTATCGAATGGGCGGATAGGTTTGCTGATGCGATGCCGCCCGAAGCAATCTGGATGCAAATCGAAATCGTTGCTGACTCACCCGATTCCGGGACTCGCGAAATTCAATTCCGTTGCGCTGACCCAGATCGTTGGCAATGGGTCGAGCGTGTTCTGAAACGTCTTCATGCAGCTTCATAAGCAACGCATTGAGAACGTTGCTGTCGTGTTACTAAACGCGATGATTTACAGCACGCCTTTGGTACTTGGGATCGCATCGCTGCGAGGGTCGCTTTCAACGGCCATGCGGATCGCTCTCGCGGTGGCTTTGAAAACACATTCGCTGATGTGGTGCGCGTTGCTGCCGTAATGCAATAGAACGTGCAGGTTGCACTTCGCATTGACCGCGAACGATTGCCAAAAGTGTTCGACCAGTTCGCTGTCGAACGTTCCGATCTTGGACGCCGCGATGGGAGCGTTGTATTCAAACGCATAACGTCCGCCCATGTCGACGGCCGACGTGACCAAGCACTCATCCATTGGCAACGTGAAGTGACCGTAACGACGAACACCTGCGCGATCACCGAGAGCTTGATCGACAGCGGTGCCCAAAGCGATGCCGATGTCTTCGGCGGTGTGGTGGTCGTCGACGTGCAAGTCGCCTTTGGCTTCCGCGGTCAGGTCAATCAAGGCGTGCTTGGCCAGCAGGTCCAGCATGTGGTCGAGGAATCCAATTCCCGAGTTGCGTTTCCCTGCGCCACTGCCATCCAGGTTGATCGACAGCTTGATGTCCGTCTCGCCGGTTTTGCGTTCGAGGCTGACTTCGCGCGACGAGTTGGAATTGGAAGAGGTCATGTTGAGTCCGCTCGGGCGGGAAGGGAAAAGTTGAGAGACTGCATCGCGCGTTCGATCATCAGCAGGCACGCATCGATTTGGTCGTCCGTGCCAACACTGATTCGCAATCCGTCGCCCCAATCCGGGAAGTCCATGTATCGGATCAGAATCTGGCTTTGTTTGAGGTACTGGTGAATTTCCGCGTGTTTTCCTTCGGGGTGACGGCACCACACGAAATTTGCGTGCGACGGTGTCACGTCGAACCCAAGTGCTCGCAAGCGATCGGTCATTCGTTCGCGGGTGACGTTCATCTTGGCGACGACATCGGCCAGCCAATCCTGGCAGCCCATCGCGGCGGTTGCGGCGGCGATGGAGATCGCGTCGCAGTTGTAGCTGTCTTTGATTTTCGTCAGTTCGGCGATCACGTGCGGTTGTGCGACCAAGAAGCCAAAGCGAATGCCAGCCAACCCGTATGACTTGCTGAGCGTTCGGGTGACGAAGATGTTTTCGTCGGATTGAACCAGGTCGAGACAGTTTTCTTCGGCGAAGTCCGCGTAGGCTTCATCGACGACCAACGGGCAGTTCAGCGAATTGGAAAGTTCAGCGATCTGAGTTTTGGAAACGATCGTTCCGCTGGGGCTGTTCGGGTTGGGCAGCAGCACCAGTTTCAGGTCATCGCGATTTTCACCAAACGATTGCGGCAGTTCCCAGGGTTCATTGAACGGGACTTGTTCCCAGTTGGCACCTTGGATGTCGGCGAGCGTGCGGTACAGGATGTAGCTGGGGTACGGCAGACGCAGCGATTCGCCCTCGCCCACAAAGCCGCGAACGAGCAACGTCAGGATTTCGTCGCTGCCGTTACCGGCCAGGACCCATTCCGGTCCAGGCAATCCCAAGGCATTCGCGGCGGCTCGTCGGAAAGAAGTCGCCATCGGGTCGGGGTAGCGATTCAGCGGGCCGGTCGCGGCGGCTTGGATCGCGGAGACAACCGGCGCCGGTGGTGGGTACGGGTTCTCGTTTGTGTTGAGCTTGATGAATTTGCCCGGCGGAGGTTGTTCCCCCGGGACATACGGTTTCATCTTGGAAAGCGCGGGACGGTATAGCAACGAATCAACTCGGAGAAGAATGTTGGATGAGCAGTCGGGGGAGCAGGCATTGTAGTCATTTCACGACAACATCCCATTCCGGGCGAAGCCGAAATGGGATGCTGGGTTGGACATCGTGGAATTGGAGTGACCGCCAAGCGGCCAGTCAGGTTCACCGATTTGGAAAGAACGATGGGTTGTACCCGAGGGGCCGTTGATTGGTGGACGGTTGTGGGTTCGATGGGTTGGTGGGGGAAGATGTCGAGGGGGGCATCGAAGGATTTTTGGGGGCGTCATTCTTCTGGATGTCGCTGAGGTTCCAACGTTTTCCGTTCAGACCGTCGGAGGGGTTCCAGCTGAGACCAGGAACAAACATCAGCGACGCGATGCTGGGGCCATTGATCGACGCGGTGCCCCATTCGGTTTCGACCGTGATGAGTTTGACGTCCGTTGCTCCGGTGATCGAATCGCCATTGAGCATCACGACAGTGGTCGTTGCATCGTTGGCGGATGCGAAACGGATGCCGGCAACTTCGGAGAGTGGAATGCTGGCGGTGCCGAACGAGGTCTGCATTTGCAGCTGGGTCGTGTCGGTCAGCGTGCCTTCGATTTTTGAATCGTTGACCAATCCAACCGTTACGCTGAGTGGCCGTGCCTTGGACGACAAAGCAGCATCCTTTACCGGAGCTGCTTTGGTTGGTTCAGCTTTGGCGGGAGATGCCTTGGGAAGTTCCTCGTCTTGGGCGTGGGCCGAAACGGAAACCACTGCCAACGCGGCGGCCATCAAAAGGTGGAAACAACTGCGTTTCATCGGGAAAACTCCGAGAAGATTTGAGCGTAATGGAGCCCGCTCCCTCCACGGGTGCGGGCCAATCATAGGTTAACCGATCAGCGGAAGGAGAGAAGGCAGTCCGCCAGTCAAAACTGGCGGATTGGTCCGTTGATGATCGTCAAATCTGCCCATTTGGTGCGACCCGCCTGAACGCTGCAGTTGCATTCAGGTTGGCGGATTCACTCCGCGAGCAGCCCATCCATGGTCGAAACGAGCGATTTGACCGCGTCGACACTGTTTTGGAAGGCCTTGGTTTCTTCGTCGGTCAGCGACAATTCGATGATGCGTTCCACACCACCGCTGCCCAAAACAACTGGGACGCCGACGTAGTAACCGCCCACGCCGTATTCGGATTCGCAGTATGCGGCAACAGGAATGACTCGCTTTTTGTCTTTGACGATCGCTTCGACCATTTGGGCACAGGCTGCGGCGGGAGCGTAGTAAGCGCTGCCGGTCTTCAGCAACGAAACGATCTCGGCTCCGCCCTTGCGAGTCCGGTCAACGATTTCGTTCAAGCGTTCTTTGGAGATCAGTTGTGTGACGGGGATGCCGCCGACGCTGGTGCAGCTTGGGATCGGCACCATCGTGTCGCCGTGGCCACCCATCAGCAAAGCGCTGATGTCTTCGACGCTGACGCCCAATTCCATTGCCAAGAAAGTGCGGTAGCGAGCGGTGTCCAAAACGCCGGCTTGGCCGATGACTTTGGCAGGTTCGAAGCCGGTGACTTTGAACATCTGCTGAACCATCGCGTCGAGCGGGTTGCTGACAACGATGATCACGGCGTTAGGGCTGGTGGCTTTGATTTCTTCGGCAACGCTGGTCACGATTTTCGCGTTGGTGGCCAGCAAGTCATCGCGGCTCATACCAGGTTTGCGTGGCAAGCCAGCGGTGACGACGATCACGTCGCTGTCGGCTGTGTCGGCGTAGTCGGTGGTGCCGACAATGTTCGAATCAAACCCCATGATCGGCGAGGCTTGCATCAGGTCCAGAGCCTTGCCGCGAGGCATGTCTTCGGTTCGGGGGATGTCCAGCAGGACGACATCGCCGAGTTCTGCGGCCGCACACCAGTGAGCACAGGTGGCACCAACATTTCCGGCTCCGACAATGGTGATTTTAGCGCGACGCATGGGGACTCTTGGGGGTAAAGGAGAGCAGGGACGGGCGGGTGAAATGTCCGCCTATGGTGGCATCCATCGACGGAGCGTCAAGAGGGCGCGGGTGCGACGATTGTGACCACTCAAGCGGGTGATTTGGCACCGCGGGGAACGTTGCAGTGTTCGCGAACGGTCGGTGGCTGAGATCGGTTGTGGCTTGTCCCGGCGGTAGAGTCCCCGAGGATTCGATTGCCAAAGAGGGACGGTTGTGCCCAGGAGCGACGGGAGAGAATGTCGCGACCGCGAAAAGTCGCGGGAAGAAAAAAACGAAGCCAGTATTGCTTCATGCAAGACTGGCTTCGCTCTGTTACCAATTCAAATTGTTACCCGACGCGAACAGTCCTTGTCGGCGACCGGAATTCAAGTTCATCAATGCACCTTGATTGCGTGAGAGAAATCAAGAAGCACCGTTGGGCAACATGAATGAAGGGAGTGACGTCCGTGTCAATCAAAGCAATGAAGCTAAGACGTGGAGTCCAAACCGTCTCCCATGAATCGTTCACAATCGTTGTGACGAACAAAAAAATGGCGAGGCCCTTCGCCATCATTCAGTCAATGGAAAATAGCCGAGTCAATCAAATGACGTCGGACGGCGGCCCCGCTTGCCAAGGGGAAACGTCGAAGAAAGTGTGGGGCGATCGGTGCTTGACAGACTGTAGAGGAACTCTGGCAAACCGCATCGAACACACTCCGTGAGAAGAGACAAATCATCGACCACAATCGGTTGAACAGAACGTCCAATGCAACCGCCTCACAAGCGTGGTGAGGGGATCGAAGATGTGTGGGTCAAGCGAGCGAAAATTTGGCGTGGTGAACCATCAATGTCAACAACAAAGTCATCAAAAAATCATTCGCGTTGACCGGTCGATTGATTTGACATTGGAAATTGCGACTCGTTCGAGTGAAGTTTTTTTTGTCAACCAACTTCGAAAGCAACTCAACACCATTCGTGATTGCGACGTCGCAACATCGACGATGCGAAGTGTCGTATGATGTGCGTTAACAGGTTTCCTTTTCTTGGTTGCGGACAGGTTGTTCCACGGATCAACACGACGATGTCTCGTCATTGCCGCAACACCCGGTGTACGCAACGTGAACGAATTGAACGCGTCTTCCGATGTTGTGTCGGACGAATCTCAAACGCATTCGGATCCCGCATCATCGGGTGTCGATTCAGCCATTGATCCGGGTTACTGGTTCAGCGACGAGTACGTTTCGCGAATGCGGCAGACGCTTGGTCCTGATGCTTGTCGCGCGCTGTCGATCTATCCGCTGCCAAAAGCGTTTTGTTTGTCGGTGATCGTGCCGGTCTACAACGAATGTTCGACCGTCCAGTCTGTGCTCAACTCGCTGCGCAACACCGGTCTGCCGATGCAGATCATCGTGGTCGATGACGGATCGAACGATGGATCAGGGGAAGCCCTTAAACAGTTTCAGGATGAACATCAGGTCTCGTTGCTTCGCCATCCCGAAAATCGCGGCAAGGGTGCGGCGATACGCACTGCCATCGAAGTCGCACAGGGCGACGTTATTGTCATTCAAGATGCCGATAGCGAGTACGACCCAGGTGACTTTCGCGTGATGTTGCAACCGCTTTTGGCGGGTGAAGCCGACGTGGTTTACGGTACTCGATATGGCCATTGCGATCGTCAGGTTTCGCCGTGGTGGCACCAAGCCGTCAACGGCATTCTGTCTTGGTTGGCCAGCGTTGCGATTGGTCCACGACTGAGTGACGTGGAGACGTGCTACAAGATGGCTCGCCGCGAAAATTTCTTGGACATTTTGCCGAAGCTGAAAGAAAACCGGTTCGGAATCGAGATCGAACTGACTGCGCGTTGGGCTCGCAAAAATTTGCGTTTCACGGAACGGCCGATTCGCTACCACCATCGTTGGTACGACGAAGGCAAGAAGATCGGGTGGCGTGATGGTGTCGCCGCCCTCGGGTGCATCTTCCGTTACGGATTGCTTCGCCGTTGAGGCTCATCTTTGAAGCAGCCCGATGTCTGATCGTGACTCGCTGCCTAATCGTGAATCGTTGTGCGTTTGCACGCGTATGTTCAGTCGGTGTCACTTTGCTGAAGAAGTGTCACCCGGACGGCGAGGGGTTTCCCGCAGTTTGTTTGATATTTGATGGCTGAACGGGCGGGCCGGAATGAGCTATCAAGTTTCACGATGTTTGGTTTCACGTTGATTCAGCCGCCGATGACGAGTTTCACGGTGGTTGAACCCACCGAAATCGTTCATTGAGCTGATGATTTCAAGCCTGTTTCGATCTGTTCTTTTGCGGGATGAGTTGAGTATGGTCGCAATCGTGAAACGGAGACTCGACGAGGTCTCAAAAGCCAATCGCAAGATTGTCTTCAGCGGACACCAACCACGGTTGGCAAGGTACGCAATGCCTCGTTAAGTAAACGTTTTCGTTGACCCAACACATGCAGTGCGAAGGATTCGCCGAATGCACGAACGGACGATGCGAGCCGTGGCTCGAGGTTTGTTCGTTGCCTGCTGCGCGGGTCCGACATGTGTGACGTTGCTCATCATCCTGGTGATGTGGTCGCCGTGGTATCACCGTCGTTGTGTTCTCGCGACCGAAGCGGCTCTGGCATTGCAGACCGGATTGGATGTTCGCATCGGTTCGTTGGAACGCATCAGCCCGACGACTTGGCAGCTTGGCGATGTCCAACTGCGAGACAACGAGACGAAGCAATCGATCGGTCGGGTGCGAATTGTTTCATGGGTTCAAGAAGACAATCGAACCGTCGTGCGATTGAGCCAGCCGGAGATTCGAGCAGAGTTTCTCAATGACGTTTGGGATTTGGTTCATGACCGGTTCTTGTGCCGACCGGAACACACGTTGAATCCGATCCGTTTGGCGGCCGACGACCTGACCATTCAATCGGCTCATTCGCAGATCACCATTCGCGATTTGGATGGAACGATTCTGCCGGACGAGAAACAAGTCACCGCAATGCTGAGTTGCATGTTGGCGGGCGAGCGTCCTGACATCGAACCGATGGAAATTGAAATCACGCGCCGTCGCGACGAAGGCTTGCCTCGAACGACGGTTTCGTTGCGAACCGGCGAGCTCAACGCTCCGCTCGCGTGGTTGGCCGGCTATCACACCGCGTTTGAAAAGCTGGGCGGTGACGCGACGTTCCACGGAGCCGCAAAGCTTACTCAGGTGCCGAGCCGAGATCGTGGCGGGAATGCTGGTTTGGAGTGGATGTTGGATCTCAGCAGTGCCCGGATCGAAAACATCGACCTGGCGAGGATGACGGAATTCTTGCCTCATCGTTTGGCCGGCCAAGCATCCTTGCAATTGAATCGTTGCCAAATCGTGCCCGGTGGCATGGTCGATGTGGATGGTGTGATTCAAGTTGCCGGCGGTTACATCTCCGCTTCGTTGCTACCGCGATTGGCAGAGGATTTGGGATGCCAATTGACCACCGCGGTTCCGGAAGATTTTCAGTTTGACTTGATTGCCATCGACTTTGATTTGTACGACGGCAAGCTCGCGATGGAAGGCTTGTGCAACGGGCAACGCGGGTTCGAAAAAATGCCGCCGGGAACCATGTTGTGCGCCGGCGGCCAGCCGATTGTGGTGACCGGCCCACAGCAGATCGCGGCGACACAGTTGATGCGTCTGTTCGCGGCTCCTCACAGCGTGTCGGTTCCGGTGTCCGGGCAAACGCTGGAGATGCTTTGGTTGTTACAGCCGCCTCGTGGTCCGCTGACGTTGAACGATACCGTTGGCGGCATCCCGGGTGTGCCTCGTTTCGGCGAGTCGGGACATCCGGTGAATGAGGATCCGCCTCGGATCTCAGGTCGTATCAGCGGTTTTCAATCCGCTCCCGCACCAAACGGCACGCCACCACAGCGTGCGTATTGGTGAGCAATGACGCCGGTCATTGCGTTGCCGGTGACAATCGCTTCAACGATGGGTCCGTTGCATTGCCGCCGAGGATCACTCGGTCAGCCAATGCATCGTTGCTGTTGATCGAGTCCACGTTTTGCGTGATCCGGTAGATCCCACCCAGGCAAGCGGCAGACACGATGAAGCAACATGCGGTCCAGTAAGGATGGTAGGCCGGTCCGTTGGCGGTGTTCAGGATCAGTTCGTTCAGAATCGGCAGGTCCAATTCCGCGACGCGTTGCAGTGACACCGACAGTGCGTTGTTGCAAAAGTGAATCGCAATGCCTGGCAAGACGCTTCCAGTTCGAAGAGCAATCCAACCGAGAAGCAAACCCATGAAGGTGGCCGAGATCGATTGTTGAAGCACACCGTGCGAGATACCAAACATGAGCGCGGTGACCAGCACCGCACGCAATGGATGCCCGCCACGAACGAGTCCGCCAAAGATGAATCCGCGGAAAGTGATCTCTTCGCAAATCGCCGGGACGAACGCCATCAGCAGAATCACCGACGTCCAAGGGGCCGATGCAATTTGTTGCGTGAACGGCAGCATCGCTTCGGCGGCTTGATCGCTGAGCGGATACATCGTGCTGATCCATCCGGCCAACTGGATGTAAAGCGGGTGCAGCATGACGCAAAGCACGCCGATGACTGGCCAAGTTCGCCAACTAGGTAGGCTGAGCCGCAAGCTGGTGCGAAGTGACGTGGTCAGCATGATCGACATCAGCAAGGTCGGAGCCAAGATCAATCCAAGTTGTGGGATCAAGACCAACGTTGCGATTCCGGCCAGCGTGGTAGGCATCTCGGTCACGGCCAGTTTGCCAAAGAACAAACCAACCAGGACGACGGCACCACATCCAAAAGCGACGGTGGGTGTGGCCGCCAGTTGACGGTCACGCCAAAGGTGTCGGAACCACGCGCCGAGTTCCCATTGGTCGCCATCGCCGAACAAGACCGACTCGGATTCGAATTGGCGTCGAGCCCATTGGACCGCCATCCACAAACAGATGCCCGTGACCAACGCAACCGTTGGAACGTAGGTCAACGCTTCGAACATGTGTCCTTCGACCAATGTTCGAACCAACAAGAACATGCCGGTGACTGGGATCAAGCTGGTGCCAAGACTCAGCGTGGTTCCTGGCAACATGGGTAGCAGCACAAGCGGCAGGGTGAGCATCATCAAAGGCATGAGATAGTACTGCCCTTCTTTGCTGCTGCGAGCCATCGCGGCGACTGCGAGAGCCAACGCACTGAACAATGCCGACAAAGGAATGAGAGCGACGAAGAGCCACAGCATCGGAATCAACGGCGGCGTTCCCATCGATCCACCGGCGGGGCCGATCGCGATTTGATTGAAGACGAACGTGCTGGTGACCAGCATCGAGCAAGCATTCAAGATTGCAGTCATCATGCTGAACGACATGACAGCGCCCAGCTTTCCCCAAACGATTTCGCTTCGCAGGGTGGGACTGCAGAGCAGTGTTTCCAAAGTGCCGCGTTCTTTTTCGCCCGCGACCAAGTCGATCGCCGGATAAAACGCGCCGGTCATCGCCCAAATCAGCATGATGAACGGAAGCAGTTTGCTCCAGAAAGCGGCTTCGCGAGTTCGTTCCGGTGCGATGTCGACGTCACGAACTTGAAATGGGTCCAATACCGAAAGCTCCATCCCAGCGGATGACAATCGATTGCGAACCCAGGTTCCTCGCCAGCGATTCAAAATCGATGCCATGCGTTCTCGGGCAACCAAGGATTGATCGGACGCAACGTTATAGAAAAGTCCGATCGTGCCTTGTTCATTTGGATGCACTGGATTGGCGCCCGACAATGGCGTCTCAAAGCAGATCACACAGTCGTAGATGCCGTCGCGAACCCAGGTTTCGCTTCGTTTGCTGAGGTCGCCGGTGCGTTCGAGTTCGCTGGTGCGATAGGTCGTCACGTTTACATTGCGAACATCCTCGGAAACCGCATCGGCGAATCGATACTGCGGCAATGCCTTTACTGGTGCATCTGATTCCTCTTCAGCCTCCTTCTCAACGAGCAGCGGAGGGATGTCTCCAGTCGCAGCCGACTGAACATGTTCCATCCCGATCACACACACCGAGATCGGATGTTGTTGAGTGAACTGAGCGATCTGAAGAAGCAGCATCCCAACGATGGGATACAGCAAGATTGGAAGGACGATGATCGTGAACAGTGTTCGACGGTCCCGCAGTTGATCTCGCATCTCACGCGCGTAGATCAGTCCGATGGTTTCAAGACGCGGTCGGTTGGCTCGTGCGGCTCGTTCTCGTTTTTGTTTGGATGATTCGCTCATCGAACAACCTCCGTGGTGGCGAGCGTTTCAGTTGTGTTTTGGTAGTTGCCCGACATTAAATTTTGTTCGTTGGATTCTGCTGTTTCATGTTCGCTGAGCAGTGAGAAGAAAAGCTCTTCGAAGTTTTGTTCTTCGTGGCGGTCCACCAGTTCGTCCAGGGTGCCCGAGTCCAAAATCCGCCCGCGGTGCATGATCGCGATTCGATCGCACAACCTTTCAACTTCGCTCATGATGTGAGTGGAGAAGATCAGGCACTTTCCAGCTTCTCGCAATTCGCGAATCACTTCGAGCAAGTTGCGAGCGACGAGCACGTCCAGTCCAAGAGTTGCTTCGTCAAAGATCAACACCGGTGGGTCATGCACCAAGGCTCTCGCGATGGAAACTTTTTGCTGCATGCCAGTGGACATTTTGCTGCCCGGCACGTCGCGAAATTCGTTCATGCGAAGCTGGCTGAATAGCTTTTCAAGGCGATCGTTCAGTTCGTCTCGTTGCATGCCATGAAGACGACCGAAGTAACCCACCATTTCCCATGCGGTCATTCGGTCGTAGATCGCCGTGTTGTTGCTGACAAATCCAATGCGGCGGCGAACTTCGGCTGGTTCGTGCGACACGTCGTAGCCGTCAATCGTTGCGATGCCCGAACTGGGACGCAGCACGGTCGACAAAATTCTCAACACGGTTGTCTTGCCAGCACCGTTTGGGCCAAGCAGTCCAAAGATTTCTCCGGGTTGGACACAAAACGAAATGTGGTCAACGGCCAAGAAACGTCCCCGGCGAAGATCTTCGTAGGCCTTCGTCAGGTGTTGGACATGAATCATGAGGTATCAGCCAGTCGCGGTTGCAAACGATCAATCGGAGGTCCGCGCACGGTTCATGCGGGTTCCTTTGGGAACCGTAACTCTCAGCTTGGCGCGAGGCGACGTTCCAGGGTGCGAATGCGTGCTGCAGAAGTCAAACCGATGACGCGATGAGCGGTTTGTTGGGGCTGGTCCGGTCAATCCGGTTGTGTCGGTGGACCGTTGCCTGGCGATTTGGCAAAGAATGCAAAGCGATTCGCAGTTGCCTTTGATGCAGAACACCCGCGCGGCCGCTTCGGCAAAAGTATCCGGCCCGAATTTCAATCGTGCTTTATTCGCTTCGCAGTACCAGTTGCTCGGCTTCGATGGAGACACAGATGCCTCCGGGGAAGTGGCCGCCATGGTCGAACCCGTCGTCAGCTTTGTCGGCCGGGGTGGCTCCGCTCGAAGTATGCCAACTCGATCGATCGTTGATCAAACCGGAGAGACGTTGCCAGTGCTGCATCGTCATGGAACCGCGAGACCAACCGAGGCGGTCCCAGGCCAGTTGGCTGGCCGCGACGATGACCGGTCGTTCGAACATCCAGTCGCAAGTGGTGTCTGTATCAACCGTTCCTTTTTCAGGATTGGTTGATTGCGACAGTCGCTGAGTGTGGATGATCCAGCGGTCGTCACTGAAATCTGTGAACGCTTCCAACCACCGCTCGGCCAGTCGCCGAACCATTTCGTTCATCTCGTGTTGCAGCGTCCCGGCACGATGAATGGCCTCGACCGCGTTTGGGTATCGGCTTTCGATCAGCGGCAGAACGTCGTGCCTGATCCAATTGCGGGTGTAGACGGTGTGCCGGTTGCTGGCGTCTTCCCGCCACGCTTGACCAATTTCGCGAAGGCCGGCTCGCAGGGTGTTGCGGCGAACTTGCAGGAGAGGCCTGCGAAGAACGATGTCGGTATTCAGTTCGGAAACCTCCGCGATTCCCGCCAATCCGAGCGGGCCGGTTCCGCGAATGAAATGGTGCAGCATCGTCTCGGCTTGATCGTCGGCCGAATGAGCCACGGCCACGTATCGGCACCCGTGTTGCTTGGCGGTTCGTTCGAAGAAATCTCGGCGGATCCCCCGAAGCGTTCGTTCATCGCTCGGCGGACCGGTTGTGGCAGACTCACTCGGCTGAGCAACGTGATGAACGACGAGAGGCAGTTGCAATTGATCGCAGAGCTGACGAACAAAAGCTTCGTCGGCATTTGATTCTTCACCGCGGAGCCCGTGATTGCAGTGTGCCACGACGAGCGGCGCAACGGGTTTTGCCGCGGCTTCGTTTGTCGGCGCCAATGCGTTGGACTCCTCCGCCCAGAGTTCCGCCAGCAGGCGAATCAATGCGACGCTATCGGCACCGCCGCTGCATCCGACCAATGTGGCGATGTCCGACGATCGGCCGTGACGGTTTGGCCACGTCGACCGAATCGCATGACGCAGGCGGTGCCAGTTGGGCGATTCGTTGGGGGTGGTTGGAAGCACGTCGCCGATCATTTGGTGGTTGGAAGCGTCGAAGGGGGCTCGTGTCCGTTTCCTGCGTCAGTTGGGTCGGTTACACTCGCGATTCCGTCTTAACACCACCGCTTTCAATCCCGTGCTTCGCATTGGACGTTTTGCTCATGTGGCTGATAATTTATCTGCTGTTCACTCGCTTAGCGACGGTTGGCGTCCCTTTTGCCAACCCAGTTTCGCTGCGATTATGTGTGATGCAAGGCGTCCTGCACCCGCTCGACCACTGGTGCACGCCTGGGATGAACAAGCGGCTTCGAGAATCTAATGAATCCGCAACTCGCCTCCACAATCCTCTATTGCCTATTCTTCTTTTTCCTCGGTATTGCCGCTGTTCTGGCCTTCATCCAGCGTCAGGCCGTCAAACGCCGAGAACGGCTTGATGCCGAAGCCGAAGCGGTTCTCGAGTCCGCTCGGCGCGAAGCTGAAACAAGAGGCAATCAAATCATCGTCGACGCTCGCGAAAAAGCATTGGCTATCAAGGCTGAAGCGGATCGTGAAGTGGCGGCCATGCGCGAAACGGAACAAATCCGTGATCGCAAACTCGACGCTCGTGAAGACCAACTCGCGTCGGGACAAGAGTCGCTGCGCAAAGCTCAACGCGGTTTAGAAAGCAGCCAAACGCGACTGGCCGCGCAAATGCGGAACTTGACCGAGCAACGTGCCGAGCTGGATCGATTGGTCCAGGAAAGTCAGCGGTCACTCGAGAAGGTCAGCGGAATGACTCAGGAGGAAGCCGCCGAGAAGTTGATGCAATCGTTGCGTCAAGATCTGGAGCACGAGATCGGTTCGACGGTGCTCAAGCACCAACGAGAGTTGGGCCGACGTGTCGACGCTCAAGCTCGCGAAATGTTGCTCACAGCGATGCAGCGATACGCGTCGGTGCACACGGCGGACACCACGACCAGCACGGTTGGGGTGCCAACGGATGACATGAAGGGCCGCATCATCGGTCGCGAAGGCCGAAACATTCGCGCTTTTGAAAAAGCCACCGGTGTGGACCTGATCATTGACGACACGCCCGGTGTGGTCGTGGTCAGCGGCTTTGATCCGGTCCGACGCGAGGTCGCTCGCATGTCGCTTGAGAAGCTGATCGCGGACGGTCGGATCCATCCTTCCAAAATTGAAGAGACGGTGGAACAAGCCGGCAAAGAGATCCAAGCGTTTATCTTGCAAAAGGGGCAAGAGGCGGCTGGCGAAGTGAATGTGTCAGGGCTTCACGATCGCGTGATCGAGATGCTCGGACGATTGCATTTCCGAACCTCGTACAGCCAAAACGTTTTGCGGCACAGCGTCGAAGTCGCGTTCTTGGCCGGCATGATGGCCGAAATGATTGGACTGGATGGCGATCTGGCGCGTCGTTGTGGATTGCTTCACGACATTGGAAAGGCCGCGGACCACGAGCTCGAAGGTGGGCACCCGAAGATTGGTGCCGACTTGCTTCGTCGCAGCAAAGAGAACGATGAAGTGGTGCACGCGGCCAAGGGACACCATGATGAAATCGTGACGGAGTTTCCCTACACGATGTTGGTCGCAACCGCGGATGCTTGCAGTGCGTCTCGGCCGGGGGCCCGTCGCGAATCGCTGGAACGTTACGTCAAGCGAATGGAAGAATTGGAATCGATCGCTCAGCGATTCGATGGTGTGCAACAGGCCTACGCGATCTCGGCCGGGCGTGAATTGCGAGTGATGGTCGGCAGCCAACAAGTCAGCGACGAACGAGCCGCCGCGATCTGTCGCGACATCGCATCGACCTTCGAAAAGGAACTGACCTACCCCGGTGAGATCAAAGTCACCGTGGTCCGCGAGGCTCGTTTTACCAACACAGCCAAGTAAGCCCTCGTGTTGCCGGCCCGTACGACTGACTTCCAAGTCCGTCGAAGTGATTCCTCACTCCTTTTCTGCTCGGCCTCTGACTTTCTTCGTCCCGGTAGGGAGGTCAGATGGTAGCCGAGGGTTGCTGCCTAGCATCATACCCCCGGAAAACATGTTTCGCAGTCCAGGCTGACGCCAATCGACTCATTCCAGAAGACTCCCGGCCGATCCGTTTCGACGGCCTCGGAAGGCCATCGTACGGTCTTTCGTCGTGTCCGGCGGCCTCGTTGGGCCACCTTACCTTCAGCTTGCCATGGGGATGATTTGGCTGAGGATGATCGTTGTGACCAAGCCTCCGACCGACAGTGTTGCCAACAGCGGTGTCCAGCTTCGAAGCGATTCGCTTTCGGTCAGTCCGCCCATTTTGGTGAACACCCAGAATCCACTGTCGTTCATCCAGCTTCCCATCAGCGATCCACTGCCGACGGCCGTCGCAACGTAGACCAAGTGAAACGGAGGTTGTTGTCCGCCCAGGATCGCGGCCATCATTCCGGCGCCGATGATCATGGCAACGGTGCTGCTGCCTTGGGCGACTTTCAAGACAGCCGAGATCGACCATGCGAGCAACAGGATCGCCAATCCGGCAGCTTCGCGGCCTTCAAAGAATTGTTGGATTGTGTCCGCGATGTTGGTCGCGCTGAGCATCGCCCCAAAGGCGCCCCCGGCGGCGGTGATCAAGATAATGACGCCGCCACTCATCAGCGATTCCTCGACATCAACGCCGACTTCTCGCCACGACAATTGACGGACGATTTTGAAGGTCAGAATTGCCGACAACGCTGCCAACAGCAGTGCGAAGTTTGGGTTGCTCCACAGCCCCAGTGAATTGGCGGTCTTTCGCATCGAACTGTCCCAGCGATGGGCGGCGAGCAACTCTGGGTAGGCCGCGTCCAAAAGAGCGCGGTTCATTCGACGGCGATCAACCGGTTTCATTCGAAGTTGGTTGGCAGCCATCAATTTGCTACTGACTTCGGGGATATCGACATCGTCAAAGGCGTCGGCATCATAGAAATCGGGATCAAGCAAAGCGTCGTTCATCGCGGCGACGAACAAGGCTTCTTGTTCAGGAGTGGTCGGTGGTGTCTTCAGCGTTTTGCGTTGCTCGTCGGTCAGTTTGGTGCTGCCGACCAACCGACCAGCGGGTGACATGGCACTGGCATCGGTAAATTTTTCGCTGAGCAGTTCGAAGCTCTCGATGTCAGCTGCGGTGATCGCGGCACGATCTTCTTTGTCGGCCAGCGTTGTGGCCAAGGTGCCTGCACCAATCAATGCGACTGGCAGAATGACTGGCAGCATCGAAGCCCAAAGCGACGGCAATTGTTCTTCGGCCAATGGTTCGTGCTTGTCTTCGTTGGCACCCAGCGGTCGCATCGGGACCGGCATCTTTTTGTCGACGATGATCGAAAACACGAGGCCGAGTATCGCCGATGGGATGGCGACGGCTGCACCGACGGCCATCATCATTCCGATGTCCACACCCAAAATCGCGGACACCAATAGCGGGCCGGGAGTTGGTGGAACCAAGGTGTGTGTGATGGCTCCGCCGGTGGCGATGGCCATCAGGTATCGCAGGTAGTTGGCCTGCGTTCGTTTGTGAAGGCTGCGAGCCAGCGGTACCAGAAGATAGAAAACGGTATCGAAGAAGACCGGCACTGCGAGAATGAAACCGCTGACCATCAGACCCAGCGAGGCTTTCTTTTCACCAGTAACACCGACCGCGGTGCGAACGATTCGGTCGGCTGAACCGCTGTCTAGCATGCACTTGCCGATGATCGCCGCCATGGCGATGACGATACCGACGCCACCCGCTGAACCTCCAAAGGCCGAGACGACGGCTTCCATCCGTGATCCCGCATCGGCTCCGGATTGGAATCCAACCAACAGACTGACGAAAAGGGCTGAGATGATCAAAGCCAGGAAGGCGTTGAGTTTCAGCCCAATGATCATGGCCAAAACACTGACGATGCCTGCCAAAACCATCCAAATGGGAGTCATGGAAATGGATTCAGTGGCTTGTGAGCCAACCTCGGCGGCGGCCTCGGCAGCGTCAAGGTCGCCCGAGAAAATCACGAGCGAGAACAAACCCAAACAAGCGGCCAAGCGTTTCATCGCCGGCCCGTTATCCCAAGGCATCATCCGATTCGTTTCCAATGTCGATTGTGAAGACCAGAGTTTTGGGGGGCAGTGCGGTCTGTCCGCCCAACTTTCGGCCGCCGTGTCTTGCGATTCGTTTCCTACGATTCGACCGAACGCCAGATAGTAACAGAAACCATCGCAGAGTTTGGGTTTCGGGCGTCGTTCGCGCCGTTTCAGAGGATTGCTACCATGACCGGCATCACGGTTTTTGCTTTTGACGACCCGTTTTCTCTCCTTGTTGATCCAGCTATCGCTATGACCGATTTTCGAACCGAACGCGACTCGATGGGCGAAGTCCGCGTGCCGCAAAACGCTTACTACGGTGCCCAAACTCAACGCGCGGTCGAGAACTTTCCTGTCAGCGGCTGGCAGCTTCCGCCATCGATGATCGCCGCGATGGGACGCGTCAAATTGGCTTGCGGGATCGCCAACCGCGATCTCGGAAAGCTGACGGGATCGGGCAAGAACCCGCTCAGCGATGGTCAAGTCGAATCGATGTTGTCTGCCGCCAAAGAAGTGGCCGAGGGACAGTTGGCGGATCAGTTCCCCGTGGACGTGTTCCAAACTGGCAGCGGCACCAGCAGCAACATGAATATCAACGAAGTGCTGTCCAACCGCGCGATCGAAATCGATGGCGGTGACCGGATGGCCGAGGAAAAGTCGATCCACCCCAACGATCACATCAACATGGGGCAATCGACCAACGACACATTCCCCACCGCGATTCACGTTGCGGCGGCTTACGAAATCGAGAATCGGTTGCTGCCCGCTTTGCGCCGCATGCACGAATCGCTGACGGAAAAAGCTCAGGCCTGGGACAAGATCATCAAGATCGGACGAACTCACCTGATGGACGCGACGCCATTGCGTTTGGGGCAAGAGTTCGGCGGATTTGCTCGTCAAATCGAATTGTCGATCGCCCGAGCCGAGGCCGCCCGAGACGCGGTGCTGGAACTGCCAGTCGGTGGTACGGCGGTTGGCAGCGGCATCAACACGCACCCAGAATTTGGTGCTCGCGTCGCGGCCAGTTTGTCGGAGCAAACCGGCATCGCGTTCATCGAAGCGGTCAATCACTTCGAAGGCAACGCCAACCGCGATGGTTTGGTCGACTCACACGGTGGACTGAAATGCGTCGCTCAAACGTTGCTCGGTCTGGCGAACAATATTCGCTGGCTGGGAAGCGGGCCTCGTTGTGGTTTCTATGAAGTCAAATTGCCGACCCGCCAGCCGGGAAGCTCGATCATGCCCGGCAAGGTCAACCCGGTGATGTGCGAGTCGTTGATGCAAGTCGCCGCCCGCGTGATCGGCAACGACACCTGCATGACGGTCAGTGGCGGCTGCGGCGGCAACTTCCAACTCAACATCATGATGCCCGTGATGGCTCACACCATTTTGGAATCCATCGAGTTGCTGGCCGGTGGCGTGACCGCGTTCATCGATTTCTGCTTGGAAGGCATGGAACCCAACGAAGAAGCTTGCGAAGCCTCGGTGGAGCAAAGCCTGTCGATGTGCACCAGCCTGAACCCGTTGATCGGCTACGAACAAGCCGCGGCGTTGGCCAAGGAAGCGTTCAAGTCAGGCCAAACGATTCGCGAGCTGTGCAAAGAGAAGGAAATCTTGGCCGACGACGTTCTGACCGAAGCGTTGGATCCTTGGAAAATGACCGAGCCACAAGCGTAGCTCCGATTTCCCCAACCTGTCGCTCGGCGGTCCCCGCCGAGAGAAACCAACAACCCAAGTACGATGGCCTCCCAAGGCCGTCTGTATAGAAGTCGATCGACCTGGAAGCCCGTGGAGAAGTCGCCTGGCCCAAGAAAACCGTGCGGCGAGTAACCTACAAATCCAATTCGTCCAGCGAATCGATCAGGCGATCCAGGTTGTCTTTGGGCTTCTCGTTCAAAGCAGCCTGTCGTTTTTTCAGGTTGTCGTCGATTCCAACCGCTTCACGACCGGTCAGCAGCAACTGTTCGTCGCGTTCTCGGGCGGCGGTCGCGATCGGGTCGCCCTTGTCGGTGGGAGCACCGAAGAGCTGGGACAAATCGATTTTGAAACCCTCGTCGCCTTCGGTCACGGCGCCGGCGATCGCGGGTGCTTTGTGTTGCGGAAAGATGATGGCATTCTCGGGGCACACTCGGCTGCACGCCGGGCAACCTTTGCGACAATTATCAGGCTGCTCGACCAAAATGTTTTCGACTCCATCAACGCCGTAGACGCCGAACAAGCAGAAGTCGATGCATTCCATGCAGTTCGTGCAGCGACTGAAGTCGATGACCGGGTACCAGCGTCGGCTGGTTGTTTCATCAACTTCAACGATCTTTCCGCCGACGATGGGCAGCGATCGATCGGCCTCGTCGGCGATGTTCAAAATGCGTTTGATTTCGCCAATGAAGTCGTCTGCGGACTCCGATACCTTCAAGTCCAGGCAGTGGATCGTGCGGTCGGGACGCGGGTACAAATCCGTCACCCGATCGACCGGTTCCTGTTCGTCCGTCGCGGATTCAGCGGTCGCGGAAGGGGATTCTTCCTCGTCGGATTCATCGGCACCCAGTTCGACTTCGCCGGTGACGCCGCCGATTCCGTTGCGGTCGAGGACCCAATGGGCGGCTCGCGAAAAGATCCAGCTGCAGACGATCAGGTCGCCCTCAATTTTCTGGAGTAATTCCAGGGATTCGCCACCCTTGGGCAAATCGTACAAGTGAGGGACCATGATGACTTCGACGCCGTCGAGCTGACCCGCGGCCTGTGCGATCGCCGATTCCAGGCCTCGTTTGGCCGGATTGCGAGATTGTCCCTTGGAAACGACCAGCGTGCACGTGGTGGGTTTGGCGGCGGAGATCATGTTTCATCCGAAGGAGGCGAATGGGGCGGGACTTCATCCTGACTCTTGAGCAGCGACAAATCAACCGGAACCAATTCTGCGGAGGGCGTTCTCTACGGCACTGGACCGTTAGTCTATACTCTTTGCGTTAGCGCGATCTGTTTGCCTCCATGCGCGATTTTCCCCCTCATCTGCCCCACTTCTCAGCTTCGCATGACTGTTGCTCTGTTCATCCCCTGCTACATCGACCAGTTCTTTCCGGATGTTGCGATCGCGGCGTTGACACTGTTGGAACGTTTAGGGGTCGAAGTCGAGTATCCGGCGGGGCAAACCTGTTGTGGACAGCCGATGGCCAACACGGGGTGTGATGCCGACACGGCACCCGTCGCCAAACAATGGGTGAAGCGATTCGCGGGCTACGACGCCGTGGTGTGTCCCTCGGGCAGTTGTACGTCGATGATTCGGAATCATTATGCCGACTACTTTGCGCCCGATGACGCCGAATTCCAGCATTTGCGTGAAAACACGTATGAGCTGTGCGAATTCGTTGTCGATCGCTTGGGAGTTCGTTCCATTCCAGGGACTTTCAACCGCCCCGTGAGCATCCACTCCAGTTGCCACGGTTTGCGAGAACTGCGTCTCGGGAAGTGCAGCGAAAACATGACGCCGCGAGAAGACAAGATGCGGATGTTGTTGGAATCGTTGGATGGAATCGAAATCAAACCGATCACCCGTGTCGATGAATGCTGTGGTTTTGGCGGCACATTTGCGGTTGCTGAACGGGAGACCAGTGTGGCGATGGGGATTGACCGCGTGACCGACCACATCACCTCCGGCAGCGAAGTGATGATCGCAGGCGACATGAGTTGTCTGATGCACATGGGCGGATTGATTCGCCGACGCAACATGCCGATGTCGGTCAAACACATTGCTGAAGTGCTGGCCGAAGCGATGCAGTCCGATTCCTCCGGATCGGATCGATCCGCACCAGCGATCGCGAGTCGTTGACCGACTGACTGATCTGGTGCTCTTATTTGATTGAATGAATTCCTAAGCGAAGTGACTTCCTTGACATCCACTCTTCCCATCGTCGATCACCCGAACGCCGCCCGCGAGTTCGTGACCAATGAGCCTCGATCGCATTGGCATGATGATTCGTTGTGGTTCGTTCGAAGCAAACGTGACAAGCAGGCGCAATCGATTCCCGAATGGGAATACCTTCGCGAACAGGCGTCCACGATCAAGACGCACACGATCGCGAAACTGCCGGAATACTTGCAACAGTTTGAGGCCAACGCGACTCGTTTGGGTGCGGTTGTTCACTGGGCTGCCGATGCCGAGGAACACAACCGCATCGTCTTGGATTTGCTACGCCGCAACGACACGCTTCGTATCGTCAAAAGCAAATCTATGCTGACCGAAGAGTGCGGTCTGAACGAATACTTGATCGAAAACGGCATCGAAGTTGTCGACACCGACTTGGGTGAACGCATCGTTCAATTGCGTGGCGAAACCCCCAGTCACATTGTGCTGCCGGCGATTCACATCAAGAAAGAAGAGGTCGGCGATACCTTTCATGAACACCTTGGAACCCGCGCCGGCGAGTCTGACCCGCAAGTGCTGACGGAAGCCGCTCGCGGCCACCTGCGCGGCAAGTTCTTGAGCGGTGAAGTCGGAATTACCGGCGTCAATTTCGCGATCGCTGACACCGGCGGTTTGGTCGTTTGCACCAACGAAGGCAACGCGGACTTGGGAGTTTCCTTGCCGCGAATTCACATCGCTTGCATGGGCATCGAAAAGTTGGTGCCGCGGTTCCAAGATCTGTCGGTCTTCACCCGCTTGCTCGCTCGCAGTGCGACCGGCCAACCAATCACCAGCTACACGTCCCACTTCCACGGGCCGCGTGACGAGAACAGCGAACTGCACATTGTCTTGGTCGACAACGGTCGCTCCAAAATTCGCGACAGCAAGACGTTTCGCGATTCGTTGCACTGCATTCGCTGCGGTGCTTGCATGAACACTTGCCCGGTTTATCGACGCAGTGGCGGGCATAGCTATCGAGCCACCGTGCCGGGGCCGATCGGCAGCGTTTTGGGACCGGCGAAAAACGCCAAGGCTCACAAGAGTTTGCCGTTCGCATGCAGTCTGTGTGGTTCGTGCACCGATGTTTGCCCGGTCAAGATTCCTTTGCACCATCAGTTGTTGGCTTGGCGAAAAGTTTTGGTGGGCAAGCGTCTGGTTGCTTGGAACAAGCGAATGGCGATGAAGGCTGCTTCGTTCTTGTTCCGCAATCCATCGCTGTTCGCGGCGGCGGGCTACTTGGGCCGAGTCGCTTTGAAGGTGTTGCCGAAATCGCTGACTCACAACCGCTTCAACACCTGGGCGAAAGACCGAGACCTCCCCGAGCCACCAAAGAAATCGTTCCACGAGTGGTACGCCAAGAACCGGCCATCAGGCTCGCAAACAGTTTCGCGGGAGGAGCAATCATGAGCGAAACACAATCCAACAGTCGGCAAGTCATTTTAGATCGGTTGAAAGGCTGCGTTGTGGACGCGCCCGAGTTACCCACGATTGATCCCGCCCGCGTCGTTCAATTCGATGACCGACTGCAGCAGTTTCAAGAAACGTTGGCATCGGTGGGTGGCGAAGCTCACTTGGTCGATACGCCCAGCGAAATTCACGAGAAGTTGCAGGCGATCGAGGTTTTCCAGTCCGCACGTCGGATTGCCTCGACCGTTCCTGAGGCGGTGACGGCCACCGTGGATCTGGCGACCATCGATGACCCGCATGCATTGTCGACATTGGACTGGACGATCGTTCGCGGCGAGTTTGGTGTGGCGGAAAATGGAGCGATTTGGATCGATGGCAAAACGTTGCCTCACCGAGTCATGATCTTCATCGCCCAGTACTTGGCGATTGTGATTTCTCGATCCGATCTGCTGAACAACATGCACGAAGCGTATGCCCGAATCGGTGCTCCCAGTCCAGGTTTTGGCGTCTTTGTTTCTGGCCCCAGCAAAACGGCCGACATCGAGCAGTCGTTGGTTCTGGGCGCCCACGGATGCCGCAAGCTCCAGGTTTTTCTGCTGCCTTGACGGGCTGTTGATTTGATGAGCCGTACCGCGTTAGCGGCGGTTAGTCAAACGCCCACCGGGGCTAACGCCGAATGGCTAATTGTTGTTATTCGGTATACGGCTAAATTAACAGCCCGTTGAGTCGCGGGGCTTCGCGACCTTGATCGCGAAGCAGTTGTTGTTTGGGCGTCGATGGAACGTCTTTAGGGCGAGGAGACATGCTGATACGCAATTACGTCGCCGAAGATCGTGATGCGGTTGTGGATCTTTGGTTGGCGGTGTTTCCGCGATCTACCGGGCACAATGATCCTGGCACCTCGATCGATCGCAAAATAGCCGCGGACGATGGATTGTTCTTTGTGGCGACGGACGATGCGAACGTGGCGGGCACGGTGATGGCTGGTTACGACGGGCATCGTGGATGGCTGTATTCCGTCGCGGTGTCGCCTGCCTTCCGACGACGTGGCGTGGGGACTCGATTGGTCCGGCATGCTGAATCGGAATTGTCCCGTCGTGGTTGCCCCAAGGTGAACTTGCAAGTGATCGCCGACAACAGCGAGGTTGTCGCGTTTTATCGATCACTCGGATTCCAAGTCGAAGAACGAATCAGCATGGGTAAGCTGACGGGCGAGTGATCGATTCGACGGCGAAGTCCATGTCGCAGGCATCGTGTAGCGGACGCGCAAAGGATTGCCGGAACGCTTGGGTCGGGACGCAGAGCGATGGCCTTACCAAATCCACCAAAATCAATCGTCCTTGGCACCGACGGACTCGGAAGTCCGTCGTACGGCTAGCCCATGCCTTCGATCATCGCCTTTCGGTGTGCGACGGCTTCTTTTTTGGTCTTGAACGTCAAGAAACGTTGGACCCCGTCTTCCTGCCAAGTCGCGACCCAGCGGCCGTAGAAGTTTCTGCTGACGCCTGTGATGCCAGACGTGTTGTTGGTGGGTTTCTTGCGAGGCCCTTTGCGCCATTGTCGCTCGCCGAGCTCTTTGATTTTGGCGTCACGCCATTTCTGGGCCTTGGCCAGCGACTTTCGGATCCCGCCATCGGAGAACCGAAAGTACTTGGAGTGCTGCTCGCCTTCGCGAACGATTCGAACGGTCCAGCCTTCGGGACCCCGGGAGATATTTAGGTTTTTGTTCTTGCTCATGCTTTCTACGATAACCTGCCCAAATCGGCCAATCAACATAGAGTTCACGCACGGTCCCCGGATCCCGCGGGTTCAAACAGCCGAAAAGCAGTGAATCAGGGCGATTCCCAGCCAACAGGCTGGGTCCAGGCCTGCTGTTTTTGGTCCTTGAACGATGGGTCTCGGGCAGGTTGGCTGCTGGTCACGACTGCCCGAACGTACAGTTCCTTCCCAGTCAGCGTGTACTGAGGCTGAAGGCTGTCGGATGTGGCGACGGTCACTCCGATCCGGTGTTCGTCGATCAAGCCGTCCGCTTTTGCCAGCGTCGCGATGAACTTGGTTTGGTATGTCGTGTCGGGGTCGGATTGAATTTGCAGCGACAAGGTTTTCGATTCGGCGTCGTATTTCACGTCGTCCAAGCTGACTCCGCTGGACGCATAGAAATCGCCGCGTTTCATCGCTCGGATCAAGTGCTCGGGCGTCAGGTATTGGCTGCGGACCATCACCCACCCGCGACCGGGACGCGATCCGGGTTTGCCGTGGTATTCGTGGCTGTCATCGGTCGCGATGCCCATCATCGGCGGGACGTTCAGCGAAGTCTGACGCAGGGCGTTGATGATGTCCCACATGCGTTCGATGCTGGGGTGTTCGTCATCGCCAAGATGGTTGACTCCCGGGTGCCCGTTGTAGACCTCGAAGAACCGTTCCGACACAACCGAGGCGAGGTCCTCGGCGGTGACGGCGTAGTGGAAGTTCGGGTGGTTCACGTGCGGCAGAACTTCTCGGCCGTGTGCTTTTTCGTGTTCCAGGATCGCTCGCAAGTTGTTTTCGATCACTTGGCGAACCGTGTCGCCTCCTGCGGGTTCGAGAGCTTCGGCCAGGTTCGTCGCGTTGATGTGAACTGGTTTGCCTTCCCCGCGATCGCTGATTTCTTCGGCGGGAATCAGGATGAATTGGTCGTGCTGTTCGACCAGGTATCGAAATTCATCAAGCGGTTTGAGTCGCACTTGGTAGTCGGCTTCGCCTTCGGTGCCCCGAGTTTCTACCCAGGCGTTGCCGAATCGGGCTCGGTAGCGGTCCAGAATTCCATCGTCGCTGCGCTGCAGGATTTTCGAGTAGTCCATCCATCGTGATCCCTCGCTGAGCACGTTGTGATCGGTCAGGGCCAGAAAGTTGTAGCCCTCGGATTGGTACCAGTCCGCAATCATTTCAGGGAATTGATCGCCATCGCTCCAAAGCGAGTGTGTGTGGATATTTCCCTTCCACCATTGGGGTGCCGGTTCATCGGCGTGAGACAAAGGTGTGAAACACGGAATGGTGAGGCAAAGTGCGACGAGGGAAAAAGGCAGGAGACGACGGTGCAAACGCTTGGTCAGTTTCATGGTGGAATTCAGGCGAGAGAGTTGGCGGGAGGTCGAGTGCAAGTCACGAAGTAGAACGGTTGTCTGCAGCGGTTCGCGTGAAGGCTCATCATCATTGAGGAACGTTGAGCGATCGCGGCGGACGTTGTTGCGTCGAGTCAGTTGGCTTGGGGAGGAACGCTGATCGACGGGATGTCTGTGGACAAATGTTCTGCGCGGAGGCAAGTTTCACGGAAGTGTTTCATGACGAGCGTCCTTTGTACTGGACGCTTCAGAACGAAACATTCGTTGCCCATCAAATCTTCATGGAGCGAGCCGACAGGATCCTTGCGTATTTGGCTTGAAAATGAGCCTCAAGGACGGCTGGCGAAAAACTTCACGATTTTTCGGATTGCCGTCAAAGTTTACCCGATCGGAACCCGATACCTACTTTCGGATGAAGGTCTCGTTCCATTCGGTGGAACGATGATGGGCGAGACTTTTGTAGGGGGGCTTTCCACACTCGGCCCGACCGGGGACATGCCATGCCGCACTCGCGGCACTCGTGGGGTATGTTCTGCGGCGGCACCGCGCCAGGGAAGTCCAGGGCATGAATCGCTCATTGATCCGTTTGACTGCACAACTGCAATTGGGAATCACCCTCCTGATCGCCTGTGGGTGCGCTCCAACTCAGCCGTTCTTCTTGAACGAGTCACCGGACCTGAACTACTATCTCAACTCAGCCACCCAGATTGAATATCCGGATGTGGACGTGGAGAGTCTGCCCGAAACGACGGAGGCGTTGCCTCCGCTGGCGATCGGTAATCACGACTACCAGTTCTGGGACTTGACGCTGGAAGAAGCGACCAACATCGCGTTGCAAAATGCGAAGTTCTTCGTCACCACCAGCGGCATCGCAGAAACACGTCAAAACGTGGCTGACCAGTTCATCAGCAGCACGTTCGAGCAAGTAGGCAGCATTTATGATGTTGCCATCCAGCAATCAACTACTCAGTCGGTCCCGTTGACCGTTGATAGCAATGGCAACCGCACGCTGCCTCGTGGTGTTCTGCGAGCCAACCAAGTTGGCGGTGTCGAAGATGCTTTGGCTGAGTTCGATGCTCAAGCCAGCGGGTTCATCAGTTACAGCAACACCGACCGTCCACGAAACTCGGGCAACAGTGCTGTTTCAACCTCGTTGTTTCAATCCGACGATGTGACGGCACAAGCCGCGATCAGCAAACGGTTCGCTACCGGTGGTGTTGCCACACTTCGTCATCAACTGGTGTACGGACACAACAACCTGCCAACCGCACCGCTGGCAGCCAACTCGGCATCGCGAGTTGTTTCGAGTGACTACACCGTTTCGATGGAAGCTCAAGTGCAGCAGCCATTGATGCGGAACCGAGGCACCTTGGTCAACCGAATTCCGGTTGTCTTGGCCAGCCTCAACGAAGACGTGTCGATTGCCGAATACGAAGTCCAGGTTCGCAACTTGGTCCGTGATGTCGAGAACGCCTACTGGGACCTGTATGTTGCTTACCGCAACGTGGCCACTTCGGTGGTCGGTCGTAACAGTGCGATCGCAACGGCACAGTTTGCTCAACTCGCTTTGGAAAACGGTACCGGCACGCTGCAAGAGTTGTCGCAAGCCAAAGGTCAATACTTCCAGTTCAAGGCACAGCTTGAGACTGCACTCGCTGGATCGAACCTGCCTGGCCCCGACCGATTCGGTGTCTATGGTTCGGAAAACCGTCTGCGTGAGTTGATGGGATTGGCGGCAACCGATGGTCGATTGATTCGTCCCATCGACGAGCCAACCCTCGCTCGTGTTGAATTTGACTGGAACGAGTCGGTTGCACAGATGTTGTACCTGTCGCCCGAATTGCGTCGAACGAAGACCCGCATCAAACAACAAGAGTTGGAGCTGATCTCAGCAAAGAACCAAATCCTTCCCGAGGTGAACTTGTCATTGCTTTACCGCTGGGTGGGTGTCGGTGACACGCTTGGTCCTCCTGATGGTGGAACCGGCGAATTTCCTGAACCTGGAAGTTCAGCACTGGGCAGTTTTACCGGTGGTGATTTCCAAGAAGGGGCGGTTCGCCTCGAAGTGACTCCTCCCGCGATTGGTAGCCGCCGAGAGCTTGCTCGAATCCAAGGTTCGAAGTTCCGATTGGCTGCAGCCCGCAGTAAGTTGCAAGAAGACGAACGTCTGATGGTCAGCAAGTTGTCTGATGCGATCCGCAAGGCTCAGTCGCACTACCAACTGACGCAAACCAACGCTCAACAATGGCAAGCTTTCGAAACCGAAGTGGAAACTCGATTGGCCGAATTCGAAGCCGGCACACGAGACATCAACGTGGTCCTGCAAAGTCAACAACGAAAGGCTCAAGCGGAAATCAACTACTACCGTGCCTTGGCTGAATACAGCAAATCGTTGAGCTACGTCGACTACTTGAAGGGCACCTTGCTGGCCAACAGCGGTATCGTGTTGCGAGAAGGACCTTGGAATAAGAAAGCCTACTGGGATGCACTGGAACGTGCTCGTGAACGAAGTGCTGGCAAGAAGTTGCAGTACGGCGTGACTCGTCCAGGCGTGGTTCGCCAAGGGCCGGTTCGTGAGGCGGACTCCGCTTCGCAGATCATCGGCAGTGGTGCCAACACCCACGGGCAAATCTTGCCGCCGGGTGAGTTCGAGATGAACGCGGCGGATGGCCAGGCCATCTTCGGGGATGCCAACGGCGAAGCCTTGCCAATGGACATGGGAATCGTTCGCGATCCAATCCGGATCGACGATCACCAACCCTTGAGCGAGTACGGCAGCAGCACTCACGAAATGTTGCAGGCTCCGCAGCCTATCGACCGACTGTCACCTCCCGTGACCGTCCCAACTCCGGCTCCTTCGATTGAATCGGCTCAGCCACTTCGATCGCCCGCCGCATCGTCCAACGATGGTGCGTCGTGGGGAACGGCTCGCCGAGTCCAACCGGCCGCCTACACGGCACCCGCAGCGACATCGGCTGCGGAACCCGCCGAGTACGCACCGCAACCCGTGCGACGGAAACCCATTCCTCGCTGAAACACTGAACACGAACCTGATCTGAGTCACTGACCGGCTGATCGCTGGCAGACTCGGAACGGTTCTCATCACCTTCGTAGGGGCGGAGGCTTGGGTGGTTGTCGTCCGACACACGCGCGTTGGATCCACGACCCACCCCCACGACTAGCTCGACCGGTCTGCTTGCAGGCCCGTCGGGCTTTTCGTCGTTTTCAGACAAGTACGACGGGCTTTTAGCCGGTCGAGAATCTCGCCGTACGATGGGCTTCCTAGCCCGTCGCGAACTTGAGCCGAGCACCGACGGGCTTGGAAGCCCATCGTACGGGGTGAACTCGGAAGCCCGTTGTGGTTTTTGCAAGTCGGGACGAGTTGCGGTTGGCGGGTTAGGAAAGTTTCGACGGCCTGCTAGCATTGACGTTGCACGCCGGTCGACTCAGTCCAATCCAAGCTCGAGCAGCTCCGGTCGTCCCACACACCTTTTTATCCCCACTGTTTTCCGACCATGATTCGCACGCGATTTGCCCCCAGCCCAACCGGATACTTGCACATCGGTGGCGTCCGCACCGCACTTTTCAATTGGCTGCTCGCGAAACAGGCTGGCGGACAATTCATTCTTCGGATCGATGACACGGACGCCGGACGAAACGTCGACGCGGCATTGAAACCGATCCTGGATGGTTTTCGTTGGCTCGGGATGGACTGGGACGAAGGCCCCGATGTCGGCGGCCCGCATGGTCCCTACTTTCAATCGCAACGAGGCGATTTGTACCGAGCCGCTGCTGACAAACTGCTCGCCGATGGCCACGCCTACCGCGATTTCGCCAAACCGGAAGAACTGCAAACGCTTCGCGAAGAAGCCCAGAAAGCTGGCGAGGCGTTTGTCTACGATCGACGCTGGATGGCGGAAGACGAAGCGACCGCAGCCAAATTCGAAGCCGAAGGTCGGCAAGGCGTCGTGCGTCTGAAGATGCCACGCGAAGGCCAATGCGTGATCCAAGATTTGATCCGCGGCGAAGTCATCGTCGAATGGGCGTCTGAACAAGACCACGTGATCGCGCGTGCCGATGGCAGCCCGCTGTATCACCTGGCCAGCGTCGTCGATGATCACGAACTGAAGATCACGCACGTCGTTCGCGCCGCGGAGCACTTGCCCAACACGGCTCGCCAACTCTTCATCGCTCAGTCGCTCGGGTATGAATTGCCGATCTACGCTCACCTGCCCTACGTGGCCGAGCCCGGTGGATCCGCCAAGCTGAGCAAACGCAAACTCGACAAGTACAAAAAGAACCGTGACTTCGCCGTGTTGTTGGCTCACGGTGAAAAGATCGCCGAGCGTTGCAACATGCAAGTCGACGCGGACACGTTCAATCCCGTGTTGGTCGATTTCTACCGCGAGATCGGGTTCCTGCCCGATGCGTTGTTGAACTACCTGTTGTTGCTGGGATGGTCGCTCGATGGCGAAACCGAGAAGTTCACGATCGCGGAAATGATCGAGAAGTTCACTCTGGATCGCGTCAACAAAGCTCCCGCCTCATTCGACCCGGCCAAACTGCAATCGTTCCAGGGCGACGCATTTGCGGAATTGTCCGATGAGAAACGAACCGAATTGGTGCGTCCGTTTGCGATTGCCGCTGGCTTCGTTGCCGAAGGGGATTCCGATGAAGCGTTGTCGGCCGTGGTTGCTGCGGCTGGTGATCGTTTGAAGATGGCCGGCGACATCATCGACTTTGACTACTGCTTCGTGGACGATTATGCCGTTGACGAAAAAGCCTACGAGAAACGTTTGGTCAAAGCCGATGGCGCGAAGGAGTTGCTTGCGAAGCTGAATGAGACATTGAAAGCAGCGACCGAGTTTGATGCCGCCAACGTGGAGACCACTGTGAAGTCGTTCTGCGAATCAGAGGGCATCAAGATCGGCCAAATCATTCACGCGTTGCGAGTGGCGACGACTGGAGCGGCCAGCGGCTTTGGCATGTTCGACACGCTTGCGGTCTTGGGGAAAGACAAGGTGACCGCACGAATCGAAAAGACGATCGCCGGCCTGTCCTAGGCAAGCGGTGGTTCGCAACCTGTCGCTCGGTGGTCCCCCACCGAGATGAACCTTGGCCTGTCTAAGCAATCCTAAAACCAGACTTCGCTCAATTGACCTGACTCGAGTTCGTTGGCGTAGCTGAGGTAGTAGTTGCGATTGGGCGCATTGTATTCCCTCGCAGCGAGAGCCCGGAGTGCTGCGATCTTAACCTTGCGTGCGAGCTTGACGTCGGCATCTTCTAGCCATTTCACATGGTCGGAAAGTTCCAACGCCCATTGGAATTCTTCCTTTGCCAGGGCTGATTCCATCTTCTCGGTCAGCTCCTGTGTGCCGCCCGCCAACTCGGCCATTTTCTTCGCCTTGAGTTGGGGTCGCAACGGATTTAGCGTCGTTGGGTTGCCGTCGTACCAGCCCAACAGCCCGGCATAGATCGCTCGTACCGCGTGTGGCACCGAACCATAAAACTGAATCAGGTACGGCTTGTCTTTTAGGTGTTCAGGAAGCTTGACTTCGTGTGCCAGTTGATCAGGACCTTTGCCGGCGTTGATGCCGCGGACGGTTTGGTCGTAGACACTGCGGATCGCTTCGCTGTAATCGTTCAGTGCGGTGGTGGCGGCATCCTGACCTTGAATCGGCATGGTGTGGCCGGGGATCAGGACGTCTGGTTTGAACGTCGCCATATTGGCAACGCTCTCGGACCAACTCAGCACGTCGCGATAGGCCGTTCCGCGAATCGCGTACAGGTTGGGGAAGGAACTGTAGAAGTTGTCACCCGCAAGTAGCACCTTCTCCTTTGGCAGCCAGATGAACATGGCATCGCCGGTTTCGCCTGGTCCGTTATGAAATTCGATTTCGACGCCCGCGATTGTCGTTTTAAGTCCGTCGCTGGGGACGGTGACAGTTGGCGGAAGGAATCCTTTGCCTCGGTCGCCGTCTTCGGTGTTGGCTGGAGCGACACCGCGATTGGTGCTTTCGGATGGCGAGAGATTGCGACCAAACTGGCGTATGTTTCGTTTCGCTTTCACGGGATCAACCGCTTCGTTGACGCCTTCAGCTGAACCAAAGGTCTCCGTTGCGTAGACATCCGGTTTCTCATCGCCAACGAAGGCACTGGCTCCACCGGTGTGATCGCCGTGGCTGTGGGTATAGATGATCGCCTTGACCGGTTTGTCGCTGTACCGCCTAAAAGCTTCCGCCGCTTTGGAAGCACTGGCGGGACCGAAAAGAGTGTCGACGATGATGACCCCATCGGTACCGACAATCATCGACGTGTTTGCGCCGTGAAAACCAACCGCGGTGTAAACATTGTCCGCGACTTGAACGATACCCTTCTCGAACTGTTGTTGCTGAGCGTTCAGCATCCTCAGCGCGGTCTCGGGTTGGACCTGTGTTTGTCCGTTGGCAAGGCCAGCAGTCAACGCGAGGACGCCGAGTAGAACGGCTGTTCGTAAGCTAGTGCCGAAGCGGATTCGGAAGTGGTTTTTGTTCATGAGATTAATCCTTTGAAAGATGGTTCTTGAAGTTTCTCTGCATGTGTTGCAGAACGTTTTGCGCTGCATCCAACTCCTTCTTCGAGATTCCTTTCAAAGCGATCTTCCGCTGGCCATCCAGCAGCGGCGGGACGTTTGGCAATCGTTGCTCGGAGTCAAAACGCATGGTCCGCCGCGGAAGGCGTTGATGTTGGAGCGTTCACAGAGGCAGTCTGCTTCGTGGGGCCAGCAAAGATTGGTCGGTACCAATCGAAGTAGCAGTAAATCAGCAGTGCACAGGCAGCGAAATCAGGAATCCCGATCGCCAGGTATTGATGGGCGAAGAATGTCACGTACAGCAGGATGTTGACGACGTAGGGCAGTGACATCAGCACAGCCAGGGGTGCTGTTCGCGGGAAGAACATCAATCCACCAGCAACCGTTTTGAAAAAGCCGACCCAGAAGATCAGGTAGCCAGTTTGCTCGAGTGCGATCATGAATCGCCCGACATCATCCGGCGTCTCGCCGACGGGGTAGCCATTCAATGCAAATCCCATCGTCATGATCCCCGTTCCAAAAAGGAAGGATGCGAAAAGGATCCGGGTCACCAAGGCGACTCGCGGCAATCGGATGTTCCGTTTTACTGAAGTCATGGCATTTGTTTTGTGCGTGAAGCGAGGAAGCGAAGTGCGAGTTCGAAACCCGTCGATTGGTTTCACTACGAAAGCTGTATTGTGCAGGTGTTTGTGCGTGAGTCAACGTTTTTGTGAAAAAATGGTGCTTCGATGAGCTTTGTCCATGTGTAATGGTCAGCCGGCCAACGCATCCGTCTGGTGCGATTCGCCCGTCTGCTGCCATTCATCCTGTCATCGAGACTGTTCGCCGTGGCCAGTCCGTCGGGAACTGCAATGCGGTCGGATCAAATTCAGGGCAGTTGGACTTCGATTGCCGTGCCGTTTTGTCGGATTGGAAAAACCGCTTGAAGAGGTTGGCGGCTGGTCGTTTGGGTTCCGGTTTCCAGTTCGTATTGCCATCCATGCCAAGGACACGTCACGCAGCCGTCCGCGACATGACCTTCGGCGAGCGGTCCGCCTTGGTGCGTGCAGATTCCGTCCATCGCGTACCATTGGCCCGAATGAAAGATCACGGCGAGAATTCGATCACCCACCAAGGCTTCTCGTACAAAAGATTCTGTGTTGGGATCGGCAGCCAAGCGTTCGGCGAGTCCCGGTTCGGCCTCGTTCAGATCAAACGCGACGTGCCACGGAAGGTCTTCTCGCGGTTGGCGGTTGTGATTTTGCTCGGCGAGTTCGTTGGGATACAAATTTCGCGTCGGTTTCGGATCGGAATTTGAATCGCTCATGGGGTCTGTCCGTGAAAAGCCTTTGGCAATGAGCGGGAAAGAAGGTGCCGGTGCCCATTGCCGGAACGACCCAGCGGGGCTTTGCACAAATGGTACCGGACGCTCGTTTCTCGACCGCTCCTGGAATGCACTCAGTGTGAAGTTTACTGGCGATCGCGGCGACCCCGGGGGGACACACTTGTCGACTCGCCGTTACAATTCGGGCGTCCCTCAGCTCATACATCACTCCAACGAGACGATCGGATGAATTTCGCAATGCTTTCACAACTGGATGTGGCGGCGGTTCGATGCCGCTGCGGACGCAGAACGTCCGCTTTCCTGCTGAGCAGTCTGGTCGCTGCTCTCTGTTTGATTCCAACCCTCTGTCCTGCCGATGACGCGGCAAAAAAGGATTCGTCCGTGCCATTGAAACTCCGCGAAGTCGAGGGGATCAGCGAATATGTACTGCCCAACGACGTGAAGGTTTTGCTCTTTCCCGATGAGAGCAAAGAAGTCGTGACGGTCAACATGACCGTGTTCGTTGGCTCGCGTCACGAAGGCTACGGGGAAGCCGGGATGGCGCACCTTCTCGAACACATGTTGTTCAAGGGCACGCCCACCCACCCGGAAGTTCCCAAGGTGTTGCAGGATCGCGGAGCTCGGTTCAACGGCACGACTTGGATGGACCGGACGAACTACTACGAAACACTTCCGGCCAGCGAAGACAATCTCGAGTTCGCATTGAATTTGGAAGCCGATCGGTTGCTCAACAGCAACATCAAAGGCGAAGACCTCGAAAGCGAAATGACCGTTGTTCGCAACGAGTTTGAACGCGGCGAGAACTCACCGATGCGAGTCTTGATGCAGCGGATTGAGTCGGCCGCATTCGATTGGCACAACTACGGCAAATCGACGATTGGCAACCGCAGCGACATCGAGCGTGTGCCGGTCGTCAAGCTGCGCCAGTTCTATCGCAAGTATTACCGCCCGGACAATGTGATGGTCATCATCGCGGGCAACTTTGAGGTGGATCACGCGCTGAAAGCGGTCAACGATGCGTTTGGCAGTCTGCCGGTTCCCAACACTCCAATCGACGAAACTTACACGGTCGAGCCTCCAAAAGATGGGGAGCGAACGGTTGTGCTGCGTCGGGTCGGCGACGTGCAAGTCGTCGGCGCCGCCTACCACATTCCCGCGGGCAGTCATCCAGATTACGCCGCGGTCAAAGCTCTCACGAACGTCTTGGGTGATGAGCCAAGCGGTCGTCTTTACAAAGAAATGGTCGAAACTGAAATCGCCAGCAACGTTTTCGCGATGGCGTTCGGTTTTCGCGAACCGGGGTTGCTCATGACGATGGCAGAAGTGCCCAAGGAGCAATCCATTGAGCAGGCCCGTGCCAAGCTGATCGACTTGATGGAAAACGATTGGGCGAAAAACCCCATCACCGAACAAGAGGTGGAACGAGCCAAACAACAAATGTTGAAGGCTCGCGAATTGGAATCAGCCAACACGGACAAAATCGCCGTTTCGCTCAGTGACTGGGCCGCGCAAGGTGATTGGCGTCTGTATTTCTTGTATCGCGACGCTGTGGAAGCGTTGACCGTCGAACAAGTTCGTGACGTTGCCGATCGCTATCTGAAACGAAACAACCGAACCGTTGGTTTGTTCATGCCATCGGAGGAATCGGATCGTGTCAGTATCCCCGAATCACCGGATTTGGCGGCTTTGCTGAAAGACTACAAAGGCCGGGCCGCTGCCGCCGCTGGGGAACGTTTCGATCCCAATCCGGAAGCGATTGAAGAGCGAGTTCAACGTGGCAAGTTGGCTGGCGGAATCGAATACGCGGTGCTGCCGAAGAAAACTCGCGGTGATTCGGTCTCGGTGTTGATGACGCTCCGATTCGGAACGGCTGAGTCGCTCAAGGACAAACTCGGCGCGGTTGAGTTGTTGGGAATGATGATGGCTCGCGGCACCGAAGAACTTGACTATCAGCAACTGCAGGACGAGTGGACGCGTTTGCGTGCTGAGGTCCAGATCTACACCTTGAAAGGTGTGTTGCAGGTTCAGGTGCAAACCAAAGAAGAGTTCTTGCCCGAAGTCATTGACTTGATTGGAAAGATTTTCCGCTCGCCTCGCTTTGAGCCATCGGAGCTCGAAGTCATGCGTCGCCAAGTCATTACCGGATTGGAAAAGAACAAGACTGAACCAAATTCTCTCGCACCTCGCAAAGTGCAGCAAATGCTCTCGCCGTACGACAAGGATGACATCCGATACGTCATGACGATCGAGGAAGAGATCGACATGTACGAAGAGACGACCATCGAACAGATCCGCCAGTTGCACGCGGAGTACTTGGGCAATCAAGCCGGTGAGTTGGCCATCGTTGGCAACTTCGACGTTGAGCCGACGCTAGAGAAGTTCCGGTCGATCGTGGAAGGTTGGGAAGCCAAGCAGCCGTTTGAGCGAATCGTGACGCCGGCTCAGCCTGATATTCCCGGTGCCGTCGTGACGATTGAGACTCCCGACAAATCCAACGCGTTGTTGTACAGCGGCCAGCAATACAAGTTGGCGGATTCGGATCCCGAGTATGCATCGTTGGTACTGGGCAACTTCATTTTGGGTGGCGGATCACTGAGCAGCCGTTTGGCCAACCGTGTGCGTCAGCAAGAAGGGTTGTCGTACGGGGTTCGTAGCGGTTTGACCGCGGCGAACTTTGCGGAGGATGAAAAAGTCAGCTTCACGCTGTACGCGATCACCAACCCGGCCAACAAAGACAAGCTGCTTCGCGTGATTCGCGAAGAGGTTGTGCGGGTGCTCGAAGACGGCGTCACCGAAGAGGAATTGGAGCAGGCCAAGGGTGCGTATTTGCAAGCCGAACGGATTGGCCGAACGGGTGATTCGAGGCTAGCTAGCATGCTGGTCAAATCGGTCTTCAACGATCGAACGATGGCCTTTGTGGCGAAGCACGAAGAGCAGATTCAGGCGGCGACGGTTGATTCGGTCAACGCGGCGCTGAAAAAATACGTGGATCTCGATGGCTTGGTGATGGCCATCGCAGGTGACTTTGCGGCGGTCGAGCAGCCAGCAGAGTGATCTGGTTGCAGTTCGGCTGCGATCGATTCATAAAAATGCAGCGAAGCCGGATCGGGCGGGTGCCAGGTCCGGCTTTTGTTGTTTACACTCGGCACCAACATTGATCTTTTTCATCCGAGTGTTTCGTCCTTGTCCAGGGTTCCCGTGGCTGGTGTTGTGCCGGTTGGTAGGGGATCCCAGCCGATGAGGTTCGTTTTTGCCTGCGTTGTCGAGCGTTTTTTATGACAACTTCATCCACCAACGATCCTGTGGGAAATCCAACTTCCCCGGCGAACTTTCTGCAAACACCGTTGGATGCTTGGCATCGCCAAGCTGGGGCCAAAATGGTTCCCTTCGCCGGTTACGAGATGCCGATTCAGTACGAAGGCATCGTCGCGGAACACCAAGCCTGTCGTACCAAGGCCGCTTTGTTTGACGTGTCGCACATGGGCCGATTGCGGTTCGATGGCGATCACGCGGCCGAATTTCTCGACCACGTTTTGACGCGTCGTGTGACCGATATGGTGCCCGGCCAAGTCCGCTATGGCATGGTCTGCAACGCGGAAGGCGGCGTGCTGGATGACGTGCTGGTTTCGTTTTTGCAAACTCCATCGGAACGACGCTTTCACCTGTTGGTGGTCAACGCATCGAATCGAGAAAAAATACTGAAGTGGTTCGAGCCTCACCTGGCCGACTTCCCGACCGTCACCATGTCGGATCGCACCGAGTTGACGGCGATGATCGCGATCCAAGGACCGATGGCGATCGAAGTCTGCAAGAAACTTTTCTCAATCGATCCGTCGCGACTGAAAAACTACAACGCCTTCATCACGGACCAATTCAAGAAACCCGTCATTGTTAGCCGCACGGGATACACCGGCGAAGATGGACTGGAGTTGATCGTTCGAGCCGAAGAAGCTCACCGAGTTTGGGAGAACGTTTTGCTCGCCGGTCGCGAAGCAGGATTTGTACCCGCCGGTTTGGGCGCTCGCGACACGCTGCGAATGGAAGCCGGGATGCCGCTTTATGGGCATGAACTGGACGAAACGATTGATCCAATCACCGCCGGATTGAAGTTCGGTTGCAGCTTGAAGGACCGTCACTTCATCGGCGAAGAAGCTTTGCGGGCTGTTGCTGAACAAGGCCCAACACGACGTCGAATCGGATTGCTTCCCACGGGTAAACGTCCCGCTCGAGAAGGTTGCGACGTTTTGAGTGCGGACGGCGAAAAGATTGGGCAAGTCACCAGTGGTGGTCCGTCACCCACGTTGGGTGTTCCTATCGCGATGGCGACCATCGATGCCAAGCACGCGAAAGATGCGAGCTTCCAAATTGATATTCGTGGCAAGACAACGGATGCTTTGCCTACGAAGCTGCCGTTCTACAAACGGCCACCCGCGGCGTCTTAGTAGTGCGACGCGACATTCCGCGACCGCGATTCGCGAATGTTGTTCAACAAGTTTTGATTCATCCATTTCCCTTTGTTTTTCATTGATTCGTTAGGAGCCTCCGATGGCACGAGACCCTTCGACCCTGCGTTATGCCGAGACCCATGAGTGGGTGGACGTTCAAGAAGAAGGCGGCGACAAGTTCGCAACGATCGGTATCTCAGCCTTCGCCGTCGAGCAGCTCAACGACTTGGTCTACATGGACCTTCCCGAAGTCGGACGCACACTGGAAGTCGGCGAAGAATTCGGTGAAGTCGAATCCGTGAAAGCGGTTAGTCCGTTGTACAGCCCGGTTGCCGGCGAAGTGGTCGAGGTTCACACCGACCTGCCAGACAACTTGGACAATTTGAACGATGACGCGTTCGATTTTGGATGGATTCTGAAAGTAAAATTGTCAGCGGATCTGCCTGATTCGTTGATGGACTATGCCGCTTATCAAAAACAGTGTTCCGAAGCAGGTTGATCGAATGAGTTATCTCTTTCACACCGACGAAGACCGCCGAGAGATGTTGAAATCAATCGGTGCAGAAAGCATCGATGAGATCATCAACGATCAGGTGCCAGAAGCGGTCCGTATGAAACGCCCGTTGGATTTGCCACCGGCCTGCAATGAGTTGGCGTTGACCGCCGAGATGACTCGGTTGGCCGCTCGCAATTCATCGGCGGATTCGCATGTTTGTTTCTTGGGTGGCGGTGCGTACGACCACTTCATCCCTGCCGCCGTCGATGAGATCGCTTCGCGAGGTGAGTACTACACGTCGTACACGCCTTATCAGGCCGAAGTAAGCCAAGGCAATTTGCAGGTGATGTTCGAGTACGAAACCTTGGTCACGCAGTTGACCGGGTTGGGCGTCAGCAACGCCAGTTTGTACGACGGCGGATCCGCAGCGACCGAGGCTGTCTTGATGGCTTTGTCGATGCAACGCGGACGCAACAAAGTCATCACGACCGATGTGGTTCACCCACAGTATCGCGACATCTTGGTGGCTTACCTCAAGAACATCGACGCTGAGTTGGTGGTGGTTCCTTCGGATGAAAATGGGCACTCCAAGCCCATGATCGATGCGATCGATGACAAAACCGCTTGCGTGCTGATCCAGCATCCAAACTTCGTCGGTCAACTCGAATCAGTTTCTGAAATCGCAGCCGCGGCCAAAGAAGCCGGGGCACTGACGATTCAGGTTTTCGACCCGGTTAGTCTCGGTCGGCTGAAGCGTCCCGGTGACATGGGCGTCGACATCGCGATCGCCGAAGGTCAAAGCTTGGGCAACCCGCTGGCATACGGTGGGCCTTATCTTGGCATCATGGCGTGTCGTGAAGAGTTGGTTCGTCGACTGCCTGGCCGGATCGCGGGACAAACGACCGACCGTCGTGGAAAACGCTGTTGGGTGCTGACGTTGCAAACTCGCGAACAACACATCCGCCGCGAAAAAGCGACCAGCAACATCTGTAGCAACCAGACGCTGTTGGCTTTGCGGGCGACGGTGCACCTGTCGCTGCTCGGCCCCGAGGGATTGAAAGAGACCGCCGATCATTGCATCGCGAAAACGGCTTATGCCAAAGAAGTGATTGCGAAATCGGATCGGTTCGAAATCGTTGGCGAGGGCCCGTCGCTGAAGGAGTTCGTCGTGCGAGACCTTGGTTCGGACGTCGATGGTTTGCTGGCTTACGCTCGCGACAACGGCTTGCTAGCCGGGATCGACATGACGCCGATGTGCGTCGGTGGTTCCGAAGCCTCGGAAACCGCGGTCGCTTTGCCGTCGCGATACGAGCAATGTTTCCTCGTCGCGGTGACTGAAAAACGTTCGCGTGTGGAGATCGATCGTTGGGCGAAAGTGCTCTGCGAAGCTCCCTCGATGGCCACGGTTTGATTCAACGAAGTTCACTCTTTTATTCACGCAACCATGCGAAACCAACAATCGACTCAGCTTCTGTTTGAACTCAGCCGCGCTGGACGACGTGCTCACCGACTCGGTGAATTGGACGTGCCATCGGTGAACGTCGACGAACTTTTCGCGGACGAGGCTTTGGCCGAAACTCCGCCACCACTTCCAGAGCTTGCCGAAGGCGACGTGGTCCGCCACTTCGTTGGTTTGTCGACGTTGAACATGAGCGTCGACACGCACTTCTACCCCTTGGGTTCGTGCACGATGAAGTACAACCCAAAACGCAACGAGCGCATCGCTTCGTTGCCTGGGTTCCTGAACGTGCACCCGCTGCAGCATGAGTCAGGCCTGCAAGGGTTGCTGGAGTTGTTGTACGAACTGCAGGGCATGTTCGCGGAGATTAGCGGGTTGCCGGGCGTTTCAATGCAGCCTGCTGCGGGTGCCCATGGTGAGTTGGCGGCATTGTTGGTCGCGGCGGCTTACTTCCGCGACCAGGGTAGCGATCGCAGCGTGGTTTTGACCGCCGACTCGGCTCACGGAACCAATCCCGCCAGTGCTCAAATGGCCGGTTTCAAAACCAAGACGGTCAAGAGCAACGCGAATGGTTTGGTGGATCTGGAAGATCTCAAAGCCAAGCTCGATGACAAGACCGCCGTGTTCATGTTGACCAACCCAAACACATTGGGATTGTTTGACAGCCAGATCGAAGAAATCAACCAACTGGTTCACGATGCCGGAGCGTTGATCTACTTGGACGGTGCCAACATGAATGCGATCTTGGGCATCACTCGTCCAGGTGACTTTGGTGCAGACTTGATGCACTACAACCCACACAAGACTTTCTCTGGACCTCACGGTGGTGGCGGGCCCGGTGCCGGCCCGATTTGTGTTCGCGACTTCTTGGCCAAGTACTTGCCTGGTCCCGTTGTGACCCGCGTCGAAAACGAAGACGCGAGCGGCGACGATGATCGCTACACCTATCACTTGACCTCGCCATCGGATGATTCCATCGGACGTGTCCGTAGCTTCTTCGGCAACACCGGCGTGTTGGTGCGAGCCTACATCTATCTTCGGACTTATGGCGGCGACGGTTTGCGTCATGTCAGCGAAGACGCCGTGCTAGGTGCGAACTACCTGCTCAGCAAGGTCAAGCATTTCCTCGATGTGCCTCACGGCGATCGTTGCATGCATGAGTTCGTTGCATCGGCGACCCGTTTGAAGAAAGAAAAGAAGCTTTCCGCGATGGACATCGCCAAACGTATCTTGGACTACGGGTTCCATGCACCAACGGTGTATTTCCCCTTGGTTGTTGACGAAGCCGTGATGGTGGAGCCGACCGAAACCGAAAGCAAGCAAACGTTGGATGCGTTTGTCGAAGCTCTCTTCCGAATCACGGAAGAAGGCGAGGAGCTGATCCACGATGCACCGCACTCGACACGAATCAGTCGACCTGACGACGTGACCGCGGCTCGACGTCCGATTTTGAAATGGACGGATGCGTCGGGTGAATCCGCGACGTGAGTGAAGTCCCTGCCATCCGTGGCCGATTGATCGAATGGGCGAGCCATCATGCGGCGGCGAACATGGCGATCGATGAGGCATTGCTCAACAGTGTCGCTGCGGGAGCACCTCCCACGCTGCGATTCTACGGTTGGAAACGACCGACGCTATCACTCGGGTATTTCCAACCCTTGGCCGAAGCGATGGCGTGGGCAGAGCGAACAGGTGTCGCTTTGGGAAGCACCGGCGAAGTGGATTTGGTTCGCCGGTCCACCGGTGGCGGCGCTATTCTGCATCACGCTGAGCTGACGCTGTCGTTGACGTTGCCGATGAATGTCTCGGACACGGGAGCACGCGAAGCAACTTATCGAAACGTCCACGAAGCGATCGCGAGCGAACTCAAGGTGATGGGTGTCGATGCGAAACCGTTTCGAACGCTTGGGACGGGTGCGGTAACGCGAATGTCGTGTGATTCATCTGGGGCATCAAGTGTCGGCAAACGTGACGAGCCCTTCCTCTGCTTTCAACGTCGCACGGATGAAGATTTGATCGTGAGTGGCTACAAGGTGCTGGGGAGTGCACAGCGCAGAACCAAAGGAGCGTTGTTGCAACACGGCAGTTTGTTGTGGAGTGTTTCGCCTCACGCGGATGTCTTGCCGGGGATCCAACAACTGGCTGGACGGCGATTGGAAATGGATCAACTCATTCGTGGTTTGCAGCAACGACTCCAAGCGATGTTTGAGATCGATTGGCAATTGGGTGCACTTGAGTCCGAAGAGATCGAAGCTGCGAAACAAATTGTTACGCAGCGATACGGCAATTCGGATTGGACGTCGAAGCGATAGCCACCGAGACGTGCGTTGGTAAAGACGCGAAAATGTAGCGGTGGTTCAGTGCCGCCCCACGGCGATGGTGGAGACCGTTACACTGCAGGGATTCCACCCCAACGTGCTCCTCGCCGAAGGCATCTCATGGCGATCCAATTCCATTGCTCTTCCTGCAACGCGGTCCTACGTGTTGGTGACGAATCGGCTGGCAAGTCAGCTCGCTGTCCCACGTGCCAAAGCGTGCAACCCATTCCAGGTGGGACGCCCCCTACCGCACCCGCTGCAGAAGATCCGTTTGGTGCGTTCAAGTCGGAGTTCAACGAAGCTTCGCCGGCCGCGGCATCCAATCCTTATGCTTCGCCGGTGACTTCTCACACGTCCGCCAGTGTATCGACCGGCGGTTACCAGCCGACGGCAGCTGATTTCGGAGAGATCTTCTCGCACGCTTGGCAGGCATTCAAACCGAACATAGGTATCTTGGTGGGAGCCACCGTGATCGTGTTTGGTATTTCGTTCGGGTTCAGTATCGTGGCGTCGATTCTGGAGCAGGTGGCTCAAGACAACAGAAACACGGCGTTTGTCGTGCTGGCACTGGTGCTAAACCTCGCCAGCAGTCTGTTCAACATGTTCATCGGGATCGGGATGGCTCGAATTTGTATCGGCGTCACTCGTTTTCAACCGGTCAACGTCGGGATGCTGTTCAACGGTGGCGATGTGTTTTTGGGCGTCCTCGGCGGAACCATCTTGTTTGGCTTTGGAGCGATGTTTGGCTTCCTGTTGCTGATCATTCCCGGTCTGATCTTCCTGCTCTTGATATGGCCGTATTACTACTTCCTCGTCGATCGTCAATGCGGTGTGTTTGAGGCGTTTTCTCGGGCTTTTGAAGTTGGCAAAGCGAACTGGGCAACCTCGTTGGTGCTTGGTGTTGCATCGATGCTCATTTCATTGGGCGGACTGTTGGCCCTCTTCATTGGGCTCTTGTTCACCGGGCCATTCATCGGTGTCTTGTTTGCGACCGCGTACGTGATGATGAAAGGTGAACGCCCTGGCCAGCCAGGGATTCCGCAGCCAGGAATCCCACAGTCAGCCTTTTAGTGTTGATGGTCGCGGGTTTCTTCCACGCAGGAACTACATACGTCGGTCCAGAAGTCCGACCGGTGAGATTCCCTTGCCGAGTTTTGGTGCGTTGCGAATCGCATCGTGCACAAAGTCACGAGCAGTTTGCACCGCTTTGCTAAGGTCTTGACCTTTGGCCAGGCTAGCGGTGATGGCAGCGGACAACACGCAACCGCTGCCGTGGGTTCGATTGGATTCAATTCTCGGCGACCGAAGCAATTGAGCTCCTTCGGCGTCGGCAAGGCAATCCACTGACCGCTCACCCACGCAAGCCTTGATCAAAACCGCACGCGGTCCCATCGCGAGCAACTTGGCGGAGACGCTGGTAAGGTCTTCTTCGCTGCGAATGGATTGGCCGACCAATCGTTCGGCTTCAAACGCGTTGGGCGTGACGAGGTCTGCCAGCGGAAACACGCGATGGATCAGCAGTTCGATCGCGTCGTCGTCGATGATCGCGTGGCCGTGTTTGCTGATCATGACTGGATCCACGACCAACGGGCATGTTAGGGAATCCAAGCAATCCGCCACCGTGTCAATCAATTCCGCGTTGCCGAGGGCACCGGTCTTGATCGCGGCCAATGGCAAGTCACTGGAGACGCTGGTCCATTGAGCACGAACAAATTCGGCTGGAACCATCTGGATGCCCTGCACGCCCATCGTGTTCTGTGCCGTCAGCAGCGTCATCACGCTGCAACCATACACGCCGAACGAGTGAAAGGTTTTCACGTCCGCTTGCATTCCGGCCCCGCCCGACGGATCCGAGCCAGCGATCGTGAGAGCGACTGGGGCGGCAGCAGGCATGGGGAGATCAATGGTTGGCGTATTGAAGACGTGGGTCATCGAGACCCAAGCGTTTCATTTTCTTGTAGAGCGTTGTGCGATTGATTTCAAGCTCGTCGGCGGTGGCGGCTCGGTTCCAATTGTGCCGGCGGAGCGAGTGCAGAATGATTTCCCGTTCCGGGCCTTCGAGAGCTTCTCGCAGGCTGCAGCCATCAAGGATAGCGGGATTGAACGATGACGGGCCGCTCGATGCGGTCACTCCCGGCGAATGTCCGACGCTGCCGATGGATGCGTGCTGGTTGGCGGATGTGCCGAGCACGTCCGGCGGCAAGTCATCTTTGGTGAGCACACGATCGGTGGCGAGCAACACGGCACGTTCGACCACGTTTTCCAATTGTCGAACGTTGCCCGGCCAGGCGTATGATTGCATGCATTTCATTGCCTCGCGATCAAAGCCGTCGATGTCGCGGCCGGCGGTTTCTGCGGCTTCACGAAGGAAGTGATCGACGAGCAGTGGAATGTCACCGGTTCGCTCGCGAAGCGATGGCAAAACGATGTTCACGACGTTGATTCGGTAATACAAATCTTGACGAAACGATCCATCCGCGACCGCTTTGTCTAGGTTTTCGTTGGTTGCCAAGATGACTCGGGTGTCGACGCTGCGAGTCTCCATGCCGCCGAGCGGTTCAAACTGGAGTTCCTGCAGGACGCGAAGCAGCTTGACCTGCATGGCGGGAGTCGCCGTCGCGATTTCGTCGAGGAACAAGGTTCCGCCGTCAGCCAGTTCGAATTTGCCGCGACGGTCGGTGTTGGCACCGGTGTAGGCTCCGGCGACGTGACCGAACAGTTCACTTTCAAGCAGTGTGTCCGGGAGAGCACCACAAGCGACTTCGATAAACGGGCCACTCCGGCGAGCGCATCGGTTGTGGATCGCACGTGCGATCATGCTTTTGCCGGTACCGTTTTCTCCGGTGATCAAGATCGATGCTTTGGCATCCGCGACACTGTCGATGACATCGAAGATTTTCATCATTCGGTAGTCATGACTGAGAATGTTTTCGAGACCACTGCGTTGATCAAGTTGTCGACGCAGAGTTTCGTTTTCGGCTTCGATCTTGCGTTGGTTCATCGCTCGATCGATGGCGAGCAACAATTCGTCGTCGATGACCGGTTTGGTCAGCAGATCCACTGCCCCGGCGCGGACGGCTTCCACGGCGGTATTGGGCGTGGCATATCCGGTCATCACCAACACCGGCGTGTCGGAATGGTGTTTCTTAACGTCCGATACCAACGTCATTCCATCTTCACCACCCAAACGCAAATCGGTGATCACCAATTCGAACGCATGTTGCTTGAGCTGTTGGCGTGCGTCCTCGAGCGTGCCGGCGAGATGGGTTTCGAATCCTTCTTCGGCGAGCCACTCACCTAGCGAGGTTGCCAAGTGATGGTCGTCGTCGACTAGCAGGATCGAAGCAGCGGGCATCATGGTGCGATTCCGAAGCAGGGTGTTTCGTAAGGACTACTCCTTTTCCTAGGTCATGTTTGATGATGAGGCAAAAAAGAACACGTGTTGCTTTGGGGCTGCATGCGGGGCGTTCGGCCCGGTGCAAATTCAGGGAGCGGTGAAGTAATTGGCCAAAGGACTGCGTTTCAGTGCTCCTTCGCCGGTTCGACGACTGACTTTTCCGCTGTAGACACGCAGTTCGGGACTGGCATCGTTTTGTGAAACGGTATCGGTCGCATCGATTGCAGCGGTCATGCGGTTGGATGTGTTTCCCGATGGCAACATGTGCCCCACACGGTTGGCTGATGCATTGCTCGCTGCGGATGCGGTCGGAGTCGCTCGTTCGACAGCCGAAGGTTGAGGGCGGTTGGCGATCGAGGCAGGCGATTGAGCTGGCTTCTTCGCGGTGGTTGGCCGGTAGCTGGTTTCGATTTCTTCGGTGGTTTTCAGAAGTGCTTGGGTCGATTCGTCGTCCAATTCCAAGTCGACAATCATTTGCGTGTCGTCCGATTGGGTTGCCTCGGCTTCTTTCGGTTCCAGTTCACCTCGCAGGACGCGGACGTGGCGAGGAGCGGAGATGCCGATCCGAACTTGGTTGTTGCGAACCTTGATGACGGTGATCTTGATGTTGTCGCCGATAACGATTTGTTCGTCGATTTTTCGAGTGAGAACCAACATGGCAGTTTCCTTTGCCCCAGAAGAGAGTCGTTTGAGAAGTGGGCCGTTGTGACCCGCGATTGTGATTGGGGACTAATGCAATGGCAGTGCCAAACGCTTGCGGAAACTCCGTGGTTTGGTCGTAAGTCATTTGCTGAAGGTGTTTTACGTGTTTGGTTCGAGTCCGGCGGTTCGGCGCTGTGCAAAATTGACTAGAAGCTGTTACAAGACGACGTCAAGAATTACAAACCGGTCTGGACGCCCCCCGCAGCGGTCGACTATTCCTCTCCTAGGCACGAATTCGATGCCCAAATTGAATTGGATGGGTCCCGCGATGCTTTCTCTTTCCGCCCGTAATGCTCAATTGCCGATGTTCGATCGGCCAACGTTGCCGCGTGCGCTGACTCTGGCAGTTTTGGCAAACTGTTTCGCGGTGATATTCTCCGCGTTCTTGTTGATGCTGAACTGCGGTTCGGTGTCCGCTCAAGAGTTTCGGCTCGCGAACCGTCTGGGTCAAAAGACAGCCAAGGCCAACACGCCCGACTTCACGCTGACAACCAAAATCTATTTCGCGGGCGAGCGAAAACCGAACACGGTTCACAGAAACATCTTTGCGGATGGCGTGATCTACAGCGTGTCGGAATCAGATCCTCGGTTTCTGACCGTGTTTGATTTGAATCAGTCCATGATTGTGTTGCTGGATCAGAAAACCAAAACACGATGCTCGGTTTCCATGGATGAGCTGACTCGCTTGACCGCTCGTGCGGACGCGTCCGTCACTGACCCAATGCGTCGTGAGCGATTGGGCATGAACGCGCGAGTGAGATTGATAGGGCCTCAACGGTATGAGATGACTTACCCGGGCGTGCGTTACGAAGTCGAAGGCGTTGTTCCTCCTTCGCCCGCGATGGCGATTGCCAATGCCCAGTTGGTCGATTGGGCATGTCGTCTCAACATTGCTCGACCTCGAGGATTGCCACCGTTCGGTCGCATGCGATTGAACGACGAGCTTTGGAAGCAATCTTTGATAGGCGTGAAAACGAAGCTGTCGATTGACCGGAACGGGGCTGATGGGGAACCGGTTATGAAGGCAAACCTGAACATTGAATCGGATTGGTCCGAAGGTCTTGATGATGATGCGGAGCGTCAAATCGATCAGGTCCGGGGCTACCGAGTCGTTTACACACAAGTGAACTGGAGCGAGTTCGCTGACTGAGTTGCTAGCGTCGTGATCGCTGGCAACGTTCGCCACTGAAGAAAACCTCTTTGGCGGTGGCGTTCCCCTTGGTTGTTTCGCGTCTTGTTGTTTTCCTTCAACCTCGATGAAAGTCCCAACCCTCGTGAATCCGGTGATCGGAGCAGGCATCGCTGTGACGTTCAAGTTGTTTCGACTCACGTTTCGCATACGTGTTCGCAACGACCAACGTGAACGCGTGGTGCAGCGGACAGGCAAGCAGTACGCTTTGGCGATTCTGCATGCTCATCAATTGGCCGCATTGTCATTGTCAGCACCTCGCGTGGGGGCGATGGTTTCTCGGTCGCGAGATGGTGATCTTTTGATGCCATTGCTGCGCGGCAACGGTTGCGTGCCGATTCGCGGCAGCAGCGGCGTGGGCGAAAAAGGTGGTGCCACGGCACTGACCAAAATGATTCGCCATGTGAAGGATGGAAATCCAAGTGTGATCGCGGTCGATGGTCCCCGAGGCCCTCGCGGCGTGGCGCAAAAAGGCATCGCCATGGTGGCGATGAAAGCGGAAGTTCCAATCATCCCCGTGGTTCTGATTCCTCGACGACGTTGGATCATGTCGAAAGCTTGGGACCGGATGCAAATTCTGCTGCCGTTCACCTTGGTGGATGCAATGTTTGGTGACCCGATCTTTCCGACTCCAGGCGAGTCGATCGACGATCTGCGAGCGAAGGTGGCGGAATCTTTGCGAGTCATGGAACATCGCATGGATCCAGAGGAAGCAGCCATTTGCGATCAGCAGTGCCGCAAAAGTTCAGGGAAACGACGCGACAAGCGTGAGCCGTCTTCGGATGAAGCGACCACGCAATCAGATGACATCGTCCAATCAGTCGGGGGGCACGACTCGCTGGTTCCCGGCGTGGAGCCAAGCGGCGTTGCCGTAGCAGCCGATTCCGTCTCGCTCAAACGACAAGCTGCGTAGTCCTCGCATCTTTTCTCTGCTGACCGAACACGCTCTGTCTGGAGTCGTGTTCTACAGATTTCCGTGCTGAAAACGAAGCGATTGCTTCGGTGAAGGTGGCTTTTGTCCACTGATTTCAGATAGGCGGCTCTCGCGGCTTCAAATCGTCTCGCGAATTGGCAGGCGTCTTGGCGAAACGGGGCGGATGCTTAGAATCTGGGCTCTCAATCGCAACGCGATTGTCTTCGGAAATTCCTCTTCACCAGGCAGTGTCATCGTGGCTGAGCTCGCTCATCACAATTTGGATATCAAACGCGTCGCGATTTTGTTCGCTGGCGGACCCGCTCCAGCCGCCAATGCGGTCATCAGTACCGCCGCGTTTTCATTCCTGGAAGAGGGTGCTCAAGTCTTTGGCATCAAGCACGGTTACAGCCGTTTGGCGGAATACACCGCTGCCGGTCCGTTGCAAGAAGGCACCGACTACATCCGGTTCACGCACGATTCGCTGACCCACGCTCGCAGCAGCCGTGGGATCATGATCGGAACGGCTCGGACCAACCCCGGCAAACACGTCAGCAACCCAGAACACCTGAAAGACCCCGAGTTGGTCGCGCCGCTTCGTCGTGTCTACGAAGGATTGTGTTCGCTGGAAGTCGACGCATTGATTTCGATTGGTGGCGACGACACGCTGAAGACCGCGAATAAACTCAAAATGTTCCAGGACAACCTGCCCGGCGACGCTCGACGTTTCCCGGTTGTTCACTTGCCAAAAACAATCGACAACGATTACTCGGGCATTGATTTCACATTCGGATTCTTCACCGCGGTTGAAACGTTGGCCGAAGAAATTCGCAACCTCAACTACGATGCCGCCGCCGGACGAGCGTACTTCTTGTGCGAAGCCATGGGCCGCAGCGCGGGCTGGTTGGCATACGGTGCCGCAATTGCCGGTGAAGCCAGCATGGTGCTCAGCGTTGAAGACATCACCGGTGCACTGGCGGACGAAGAAGTCGTCAATCAAGAAACCGGCGAGACTCGAAAGATCATGGCGATGGATCGAGTGATCGATCGGATGGTCGACATGATGCTGGCTCGCGAACGCGAAGGACGCCAATACGGAACCATCGTGATCGCCGAAGGCATGGCCGAGTACCTGCCAGCGAAGTATCTCGAAGGTGTTACCCGTGACGACCACGGTCACATCAACATCTCGTTGGTGAACCTCTCCGCCGTCATGTCTCGTTTGTTGGCGGCTCGTTACAACGAACGCACCGGCCGGACTCGCAAGGTGAACGGATTGCAAATGGGTTACGAATCTCGTTGTGCACCACCTCACGCTTACGACGTCATGCTGGGATCTCAACTTGGCGTCGGTGCTTACCGGGCACTCGTGGAAGAGAAGCTCAACGGCGTCATGGTTTCAGTATCGGGGCAGTTTGATCTGCACTTTGTGCCGTTTGAAGAATTGGTCGACCCGCAAACCTTGGTCACCAAAGTTCGCTTCATCGAGCAGAATTCGGACTTCCACCGCTTGGCGCGGTTCCTGGAAACCTGCGTCGACAATTGATTGTTGTCTGACCGGAATATTGTCTAACCCGCAGCGTGTTCGGTCACGTTGCGGTTTGATTCGAGACGCTGGGGTGCCGACCGCTTTTGCGTTGGCATCCCGGACAAAAGAACGTCGCTCGTTGAGCCTGGACGATTCGCCGGACCACCCCGTCCACGCATCGTGGGCACGCCAAGTTTTCGCGATCATAAACGCGATGCATGTTTTGGTAGTTGCCCGGATCGTTCAGAGCGTTGCGGTAAGTCCCGTCGCTCAGCGTGCTGCCTTCGTGGTTGATGGCGTCTTGCAGCACCAACATGATGGCGGGATGAATGCGTTCCCATTGCGGTTTGGTCAGTCGGTCGCATCGTGTGCGTGGGTCGACGCCAGCCAAGAACAAAATCTCGGCTGCGTACAGGTTGCCAATTCCGGCAACGGCAGATTGATCCAACAACGCCACTTTGATCGGGCGTTTAGAGGCGGCCAGGTTGTCTCGCAGTTGCTCTGCGGTGATGCACATCGCATCGGGGCCCAAGCGTGAATCGACCTTTTCGAGGTAGTCGCTTTCGGTCATCCAGCGGATCGTTCCCAGACCGCGGCGATCCCAAACCAACATTTCGGTTGGGATGCTACGAGATCGAGTCGTTGACCGATTGGACGGTGAACGAAACTGAATGCGTAATCGCAAGTGGTCCGGATCGGGTGGGTCGGCCAATAGCACCAATCCGGTCATCCGGGGTTCGATGACGAGGCGCGATTGATCGTCAAAGCAAAGCATCACGCGTTTGCCACGTCGCTGAATGGATGTGACCCGGCGACCTTGAAGGCGACGGTTCAGGTGTGCAACCGACGGTTCCATCGTGATCGGTCGGCAGTGACACGGTGGAAGTTCGACTCGCTCGATCTCGCAACCGATGATTGGCGAGATCCCGCGGCACATCGTTTCGACTTCCGGCAACTCCGGCATGTGGATTCCTTTGGAAGGTTTTCAGTTGGTTTGCTTTTTGTACCCTCGCCGGTTCGTTTGAGTTCGATCGCGATTGGGGCGATGGTTGAGTTTCACGCCAAGTTGCACGGACATGTTTCCAGCTGACTCGTCTGGCGTTCGCGAATGTGGATCCGGTATTGAAAGGACATGCGTGCGACTCACCTTCGTCTGAATCAAGCGGATTCCGCCGGATCGGCTCCCCAGAATACCAACCTGCTCGGCCTGGATGCCGTGCGGGCGTGGGCCGCCGTTGGCGTTGTCATGCTCCACGCATGCGTGCCCTACTCCAATCCGGATATTCCCGGTCTGACCTGGGCGACAACCGATACGCCTCATTCAGCCCTGACGTCGCTGATGTGGGCCATCGAGATTGTCATTATGCCAATCTTTTTGCTGATGGCCGGAATCCTGGCCGTTCGCAGCATGAAATCGCGAGGACCGCTGGCGACTCTCAAGTCTCGGACTCGCCGGTTGGGCTGGCCGCTGTTTCTGGCAGTCGTGTTTCTGATTCCCGTCGACCTTTACGCCTGGCTATTGGGCTGGTTGGCCGACGGTGTGATCACGCCTCGTCAAATGCGAACCTTGAAGTTTGCCGACGGCCAAGATGAGCACCTTTGGGGTTTGTCTCATCTTTGGTTCCTTCAGTACCTGATCCTCTACATCGCGGTTCTTGCTTGGGCCTGGAATTGGTTGCAGCGAATCGATCCAAAGACTGTGTTCCGTGTCGGGATGCCGCTGACTTTTTCAGTTGCCACCGTGGTGCTGTGCTTTTACCCCGAGGTCGTTTGGGGATTTCAACATGCATTTCTGCCAGTTCCCGCCAAGTGGCTGTACAGCGGCTGCGCTTTTGCAATGGGAGTGTTGATCGCTCGTGCGGATACGGATTTGAGTTGGTTGAAGCAAGTTGCCGGTCGTGCGGTTTGTCCCAGTGCTTTGTTGTGCATTGCAGCAACGGTGCTCGGGATTTGGGTGCTCAATCAAACACCGTCTGAAAACGTTCAATACGCGTCGGCCTTTCCCGTTGTGATCAGTGGAGCCACCTGGGTGTCGCTGGCTTTGTTGACCGTCGCAAGTGCCACCGGTCTTTCATTGTCGCTGATTGGAATCGCATGCCGTTGGGTGAATAAAATTGGTCCCGTCACCCAGCGATTGGCAACCGCTTCCTTTGCAATTTATCTGCTGCATCATCCGGTTTTGGTGTTGTTCCATGTCGCCGCAAAGCATGGCATGCCTTCGGCGTCTCCGTTACTAAAGATGTCACTTGGGACGATCATTGCGGTTTCGGTGCCGGTGGGAATTCATTTCGTGTTTCGAGGCGTGATGGCACGTCGGAAATCGACCATCGCTTCACAACGCGAACAAGACGCACCATCCATCTTGGCAATGCCCACCACGTCTGAAGACTCGGTATCCGAACGACGATTGGCTGGGTAAGTACTCGCGATCTGAGTTGCCAGATCTCACGAAAGTTTGGTGACAGCGTCGGCCAAACGTTCGTATTGATCCAGCGAGTTGTAGGTTTGTGCCGAGATTCGCAAACAGACGTTGGCAGCATCGAACCGAAACACGGGAAGCTCAAACCGATGTTCTGTTCGCAAGGCGGTTCGCACGGCTTGGATCTGTGCTGAGGTGTGATTGGTCCACGCCGGGATCGGAATGGTGGCGAGGCTGCCCAGCATCGATTCCGGTGCGGGCTCGGGGAGTTTGAGTTTGTCGAGGATCACACGCCGACCTGCTACCGCCAAATCATGGTTGTGTCTCATCAATCCGGCCAATCGATTGGGATCGTCGGTCGGATACAAGCTAGCTAGAAAGTCGATCGCGGTTGGCAGAGCCAGCAAGGGGGAAGGATCAAAAGTACCCGGCCAATTGAATTGGCATTGGAACTTACTCGGGCCATAGCCTTCCGTGTTTGCGCCGTGACTGATGATCGATGGCAGGACTTCGCCTTGCGACTTTTCGTCGACGTAAAGGAACCCGGATACCTTGGGGCCGCACCACCATTTGTGATGATTGGCGGTGTAGTAGTCAGGCTTCAGCTCGTTGAGGTTCAATGGCAACATGCCGGGCGCGTGGGCTCCATCGACCATCACGCGAATGTTGTTGGAGTGAGTCAGTTCGATTAGCTCGGCGACTGGTAGGACGATCCCTGTGGGGCTGGTCACATGATCGATCAGCATCCAAGTTGTCTTGGGAGTGATGTTGCGCTCGATCGCCCGGACGACTTCGTCGGGGCTTTGAATCGGAAACGGAATGGTGGCAGTCACGACCGTTGCACCCGCAGAATTCGCGGCTTGGGCAACCGCGTTGATGCACGCGTTGTAGCCATGATTGGTGACTAGGATTTCGTCGCCGGCCCGAAGTGGCAGCGACCTCACCACGGCGTTGACGCCTTCGGTTGCATTGCGAACAAAGGCAATGTCTCGCGGAGACGCGTTGAGTTCTTGGGCGACCGTTTGGCGAACGAAATCAAGTTTGGGAAGCAGCGACCTTTCCGGTGCGAGGAATTCGATCGGGTCTTCCTCCAGTTGGTTCTGCCAATGCCGTTGGTTTTCGATCACACAACGAGGTGTGGCACCAAAGGATCCGTGATTGAGAAAATCGAGGTCACGCCGAATCAACCATGGTTCTTGTTGTGTGTCGTTCAACGGGAGGCCTGTGGGTGGGAGTTTGGCATTTCGTTGTGATGTCTTGGAGCTTCGTAGTCAGATGGCTTTGCCTCGCCAGTCGTCTTTCCGCAGCGGGTATGATGAGCCGCCCAGTGATTTCGGCAACGAGCCTCGTCCAAATGATTTGAGTTGAGAACGCGAAAATGAAACACCGTCATAGCTTTTGGTTGCTCATTGTCATGTGTTTGCTGATGTTTCAGAAGGCCGCTCACTGCGAGGAATCGAGTTCGGTTGTGAAGCATCAAGGACTCGTCTATGCGGAGGTATCCGGTGCCGGGAATGAAGCTCGATCGCTCCAGTTGGATTTGTTCGTGCCGGCGACGTCCGAGCCGCCTCCCCTCGTGGTTTGGATTCACGGTGGCGGATGGCGAAACGGTTCGCGACGCAACCCGAAGTTGATCGAGGTGACAGAGCACGGTTATGCACTGGCCAGCCTGAGTTACCGCTTCTCCAAAGAGGCAATTTTCCCGGCCCAGGTTCACGACTGCAAAGCGGCGATTCGATGGTTGCGAGCCAATGCAGAGCGTTATGGTTACAACGACGACTGGATCGCGGTCGCGGGAAGTTCCGCGGGCGGGCACCTGGCTTTGTTGCTGGGCACGTCCGGCGACGTGGCTGAGTTGGAAGGTGCAGTGGGCGGAAACGTCGAGCAGTCCTCTCGCGTGCAGGCCGTGATCGATTACTTCGGCCCATCTGATTTCGTTCTGCGTGGGAAGACTCAACCCGAGAGAGCCTACACCAATCAATCCGGCAGCTATGCGTTGTTGGGCGGCGAAGACGGGAAGGTCGCCGAGTCGATGGAGCGACTGGCCAGCCCGGCGACATATGTGTCCTCTGACGACCCGCCGCTATTGATCTTTCATGGGACCTCGGACAAGACGGTGCTGTTGGATCAAAGCGAAAGGATGGTCGAGTTGTACGAGGCCTCCGATCTCGAAGTTGAGCTCATCGAGCACGAGGGCGCAGGTCACGGCGGCAAGCGATTCTTCACCGGGGAATCTCTTCGGAAGGCGATCCACTTTTTGAATGCCCATCGACCGGATTGAATCAAGAATGTGAGTGTGCGAGAGCCTATGATGGTCGACTGATTTCGTTGTTTGAGCCGGTGGGATAGGCGAACGCAGTTGCTTCTTGGGAGAACAGGCATGTCGTTGAGACTGGGCGGGTTGTTGTGTGGCATCGTGATGATGGTCGGTGGCACGGTGCTGGGGCAAAGTGTCTCTGGCGATGAGGTGAATCGTCCCAATGTGATTTTGGTGATGGCGGACGATTTGGGGTACGCACAGACGGGATACTTTCAGCATCCGTTGCTGAAAACACCTGAGCTGGATCGGCTGGCCGCCGGCGGATTGCGACTGGATCGGTTCTATGCGGCCTCCGCGGTGTGCTCGCCAACCCGAGCGAGCGTTTTGACGGGGCGTTCCCCCGTGCGAACCGGGGTGCCTTCACATGGTCACGCTCTGCGACACCAGGAACGATCGATCGCGACTGCGATTCGGAATGCGGGCTATGTAACGGGGCACTTTGGCAAGTGGCATCTCAACGGGCTTCGCGGACCCGGTGTTCCGATCCTGGGCGAGGACCGCTTTCATCCCGGTCGGTTTGGATTCGATGTGTGGTTGTCGGTGACCAACTTCTTTGATCGCGACCCGTTGTTGAGTCGTCGCGGAAAGTTTGAGGCCTTCGAAGGCGACTCGTCTGAGGTGATTGTGAAAGAGGCGTTGGACTTCGCGTCCCGATCAGCACGCGCACAACAACCGTTCTTCGCGGTGGTTTGGTATGGCACCCCACACAGTCCGTTTGTTGCATCCGATGAAGACATGCAAACACTGGTCGACGCGGGCAAGGACGAAGATGAGAAGGCTAAGTTGCAACAGATCGTTGATGGCATGGATGAGCATTCTCGCAATCACTATGGCGAATTGGTTGCCATGGATCGAAGTCTGGGGACTCTTCGAGAAGGACTGGAGCGATTGCGAGTGCTGGACAACACGCTGATCTGGTTCTGCAGTGACAATGGTGGTTTGTCAGGCATCGAACCATCGACGACGGCTCCGTTGCGAGGACACAAGTCGCAGCTTTACGAGGGTGGGCTGCGCGTGCCTTGTGTGTTGCACTGGCCCGATCAGATTCAGGCGGGTCGCATCAGTCGGGTTCCAGCTTGTGCGACCGACATCGCGCCGACGCTGGTGGATTTGCTGGACTTGCCGGATGACTCTTTAATCAAGCCGGTCGACGGAATCAGCTTGCTGCCTCTGATTCAAGGCGTGGGTGAGGCTGTGGTGTCGCTTCGCGAAAAACCGATCGGGTTTCGTTTTCGCGGCAAGTCAGCCGTGGTCGACAACCGGTGGAAGTTGATTCGCGAAACGCGAAAGCAGAAGGGGAAATCGGTGACTAGCGAACAGTTGTATCAACTGGACGAAGATGTCAGCGAAAGCAAAGAAGTGACTGGAGACTACCCGGAAATTGCATCGCGTTTGAGCGAGTGGTTGGCCGAATGGAATGACTCCGTCGATGACAGCGTGTCGGGTTTGGATTATCCCGAAGGCAGCGTGAATCCAGACCACGCTGAACCGAAGTTTTGGGCCGACGATTCGCGTTACGAAGTGTTTCTGGACGAGTGGCGTGAGCGACCGGAGTATCAATCGTTCTTGAAGACTCGGTTGGGAAAGTGAACTAGCGGCCTTCGCGACGCATCGTCAATTCTCGTTGCATCTCCTCACCCAAGAAGTATTGGGCGGGGACGTAGGTGTTGCGATCCAACGGCACAGTCACGCGAACGGTAATGTCTTCCGTTGCATCGGTGATGTTCGCTGGTTCGACATCGAGCGTGAATTCATCGATTCCGATGGTGCCAAGGATGCGTGTCGCTTCGGCTCGGATTTCGGCGTTGGTTCCACCGGGAATGATTCCGACGCGGGCGCCTTCGTAAACGGCATTGTTGACGGTGTGCCGAACCATCGCCACTCGCATGAATTCGAAGCCTGCGAAGAAGAACAGGAACAACAACGGGACGACGATGGCAAATTCAACCGCGACGGCCCCTTTTCGGGAATCCGGTTTGGCGAACTGTCGGCGAGCGTGAGGCAGAGATTGCATGGGGTTGGATCGTGAGAAAATGAAGTGGAAGTGCGGTCGGTCAAGTGTCTTTATTCCGTCAGGACCGTTCCGAGTGTCAGTGCGATCTCACGGTAGATGTCACGCAATTGATCGCCATTGGTGGCATGGAAGTGACGTCCTCCGCCGATGCGTGCGACGTCTCGCATGCGTCCGAAATCGGCTCCTGCTCCAAAGGTGATCGTGTGGATGGTGACACCATCGGACGCAAGGTCGGTTGCCACGACTCGCGGTTCGGGGCCTCGGTTGTGGCGACCGTCGGTCATCACGATCATGGTTCGTTCGACGAATTCAGGTGGTCGCCCACGCAGTGCGATTTCTTGACCTGCTCGCATGCCGCGAGAGATGCTGGTGAAGCCACCGGTTCGTAGGCGGTCCATCGCATTGTTGACTTCGGCGAAGTTTTCGGTCAGTTGAACGTCTTCGCTGGCTCGGTCGTTGTACGATGCCAACCCGATTTGTTCATCAACGGGTGTTGTTGCGAGCAGGTCGGTGAAGATGCGAATGGCGGCTTGCAGGTCATTGAATCGGCTGCCCGCCATCGATCCACTTCGGTCGACGACCAAGGTGATGTCTCGTTCGACGTAAGTTGCCGTCGCGAAAGCTTCGGGTTCAAAGATCGATGTTCCGGTGACATTTCCGAAGAACAGTGGAACGGGACCCGAGAGCGAACCGGACGTGCGTTGTCCATTGACGCGAACGCCGTTGAAGGGAGCTTCGCCGGCATTGAACGCGTACTTGCCATCAACTTGGCGATCCGATCTGCCGAATTGAAAGTCGCCATCGGCTAGAAGCAATGGTTGGCCGTTGACCAGGTTGGCTTGTGCGATTTGCTGTCCACGTCGAATCGCGAGATTTCGATCGAGTGTATCAGCCAATGTCGTCGCGGCGGCGTTCGCAGCGGCGTCGGTGGATGATCGCAACTCGGTTCGAGCCAAGTGCATTTGTGCGATGTCAATCGAGAACGCAACGACGATCAGAAACAAGAACATCATGATCGCAATCAGGACCAGCATCGCGCCGTGGCGTTGCGGTGCGTTTCGAGCTTGCTTGAGATCCAATGCGACGCAGCGATCGCGAAATTTGCGAGACAGTTTCGCTTTGCTAGTGGAGAGATTTCGCATGGTGCCGTTTTGAACGAGTCGGAGAAAGATGGGGCGAGTCGGACGTGCGTTGGTGAATCGATGAAGGAGCTGTTGCCTTACTGCTTCAGCATCACCGTGTTGACGGTGAGTTGACGGTCGGTGAGGAACCGTCCCAGCAAAGGGCTGTTCTGTGCACTCGAAGCGGTCACGGAGGTGATGACTTCTGCTGCGCGATCCGCATCCAATGATTCGCCATTGGGGAACGTGATTCGGTAGCCAACGATGCCACGCGAATCGAGGATCGCTTGGGCTCTGGCTGCGGCGTCGGCGTTGCTGCGGCCGTCACGAATGGCTTCGCGAGTGGATTCGTAGGCGGCGACGTTGAGAGACTGCTTCAAAAAAATCATGCTGGAGGCTTCGATTGAACCGAAAACCAACAGGATCAGAATTGGCAAGCAAACGGCGAATTCAACCGTTGCCACACCGGATCGGCGACAACGATGGCGTCGCCCGGGAACTGCATTGTTCCGTCGTTTGGAGGTGGGTACAGGCATCGGAATGAAATCAGGCGTTGGTGGAGGATGAGCTGGTTTCGTCGCCGGTTGTTTCCGCGTCGGAGAGCAACCCGGTTCGCTGGGCCATGCTGTTGAACGAGTCAGCGACGTCTTTCCAGAAGTCGTTTGTACGGAATGACAAACGCTTGACCGGGCGGCCTTCGGCTGCGTTGAGGATTTCGGTTCGCAAACGCATGATCGGTCCGGCGAAACGATTGGTTAGTTTCAGCGTGTCGAGCACAAAGGCGGGGATCAGTGCGATCGAGATCAAGAAGAACGGCAGGAAGCGGCGCACACAGTCTTCGAACGAGTGCTGCCAGCTCAGATCGGGTTGTTCAAACAATCGCAACCAGAGCAGCAACGCAACCGAGTTGCACACAAACAAAACGATCCAGTGAAGAGCGATCTTCTTCACGACACCGTATTGGACTGTGCGATCGACGACCGTCGTGGATCGGTCCTTCCGTGTTGGGTGAGTGCTGGCTGCGATGGACATGATGCAAACCGTTTGAACGTATTGGGTGCTGACAAAGAGTGAGATGTGTCGCAACCGCCATGAATGGCAACGGTTGCATCCAACCCTAGTTCGCATGGATTGATCGGCGCCTCCAACCTGATGGGTGGCATTCGAGCAAATGAGAAAGTCGATCGACTAATCCGGTTTTGACGATCATGCAGGCATGTCCCGGCAAGCTGGCTGGGTTGAATCGACCGCGGGACTGACTGACAATGAACAGATCCCCACACCCTTTCACGAAGTCCAACGCCATGAACGACAACAGTTCCTCATCGGACACGCAGTTCGCGATCATTCCTGATCGGGAATCCATCGCGACGGTCCAGCGTGACATCCGCTTCTTTCCAACCGAGAATGCTTCTCCGAAACTGTTGAGCCAAGACCAAATTGAAGCTTGGAATCAGGATGGCTACTTGGGACCGCTTGATGTTCTCGATGCGAATGAAACCACTTCGCTGCGTGAATACTTTGATGCCTTGTTGGCCGAAACCATGGCGGCCGGAAAGGACAGCTACTCGATCAGCAGCGCGCACCTAAAACACGCTCGTGTTTGGGATTTGTTGCAGCATCCAAAGTTGGTGAGCTACGTTTCTGACTTGTTGGGTGAGGATGTCATTGGTTGGGGATCGCATTTCTTCTGCAAGATGCCTGGTGATGGCAAACGTGTGGATTGGCATCAAGATGCCAGCTACTGGCCCTTGACACCGACCAAAGCTGTGACCGTTTGGCTGGCGATCGACGATGCCGATCTCGACAATGGTGGAATGGAAGTCTTCACCGGTTCACATCAGCACGGATTGATTGACTTCGACATGACGGATTCAGATTCCGGGAACGTCTTGGATCAAGTTGTCACGGAACCTGAGAAGTACGGAACACACCGATTCACTCCCGTTCGTGCGGGACAGGTGTCCATCCATAGCGATCTGTTGGTTCACGGTTCGGCGCCCAACCAGAGTGATCGCAGACGCTGCGGTTTGACGCTTCGGTATTGTCCCGCCGACGTGACCGCGTACTTGGGTTGGGAGAAGAAAGGCGTGGTCGTTGCGGGGACCGCATCGCCAGACAAATGGCCGGGAGCTGAGCGTCCCGACTCGTTTGGCTCATAAGCAGTCCAGGCGATAGGCAACTGCGGGGCCGGTCGTCGTTTTGGCCAGAGAATCGTGTTGATCGTTTCGAGACCCGTGCCGGTTTCAGGGCGATTTCGGTTTTGGAGCGAAAGAAAAAACGGTAAAGTTCGGCGGCTTCGGTTCAATCGTGGTGGGACTCTCGGTTCCGTAAAACGAGCGGGCGTTTATACTGGCGCGGTGCCTGGTTTTGTCGGTATCCGTTGAGCGGGTGACGTCGCCAGGCCTTTCTTTCGCAGCGTTGAGAGCGTTTCTGCGACGGAGGTGAGTGGACCGGAGTCAATTCTTTCGGTGCAGTTCGCTCGCTTTATATTGAAACGCTCTCGTTTCGCAGCTTTTTCTCATTTGTGATTTGTTTGATGACTCTGGCTTCTGTCTATCAGTCCACCGATTGTGCGATTTCATTTGAGCTGTTCCCGCCCAAAACCTCCGAAGGTGTGGATCTGCTCTGCAAAAACGTCGAGCGGTTGATGCAGTTTGGCCCAAAGTATTTCACATGCACCTACGGGGCCGGTGGTTCGAGCCAGGGGACAACGCTCGAAGTTCTGCAGAAGGTGAAGGAGATCACCAGTCTGCCAGTCGCATCTCACCTGACCTGTGTCGGGTCGACAGTGAAGGAACTGGAGACCTATCTCACGGAAGCCAGCCGGATCGGAGTTGATTACATCGTCGCACTGCGTGGAGACCCACCGAAGGGAACGACGCAATTCGAGGTCACCGAGGGTGGTCTGAAGTACGCCAACGAGTTGGTGGAACTGATTCGCGGGCAATTCAGCGATCTGGGAATCGCGGTCGCTGGGTATCCCGAGACGCATCAGGAAGCGGTGGATTTCCAAACCGATTTGACCAATTTGAAGCGAAAGGTCGACGCGGGGGCAGACATCGTCATCACGCAGTTGTTCTACGACAACGATGACTTCTATCGATTCCGCGACGCCTGTCAGAAGATTGGCATTGAAGTGCCAATCGTTCCGGGGATTTTGCCGGTGACCAATTTCAAACAAGCGAAGCGGATCGCTTCGATGTGCAAGGCGGCGATCCCGCAGTCACTCGAATCCGCAATGACCGAAGCGGGTGACGATCAGGACCAGTTCCGTGTCGGCGTCGAGCACGCTCGTCAGCAAACGATCGATTTGGTCAACAATGGTGTGCCCGGCATCCACTATTACGTTCTCAACAAGAGCGAAGCTGCCGCTGACTTGCTCGATGGGTTGTCGCTGACCAGTTGCTAAGCGTCTGTGGGGCAGCGACCTTTTTTAAGGTTGCGGAAAGTCGCTTTGTTGGCGAATTGCGCCTTGCTGGTGCGCGTTGTGCTTCGTGTTGCCCGCGTAATCGAACCAGATGGACTTTGGGTCGTGACGAAATGTCGCTTTTGGTCAATCACGAGCTAAGCGCACGTCGAAAAGTTGGTTTAGAGAGCTAGGCTTTCGTGTCCACCGACCTTTTGAACGAGACGACACCCATGTTCGCTCCCATTTCGATGCCATTCATTCACACGCTTCACGGTTTGACCTATCGGGTCGGGCCAGTCTCGCAGCGTAGTGAGAACGAAGATCCACAAACTTCGCGACGTCGTGAAGAGCATGTGGTGGATCGGCCACCGGCCAAACGCCGCGAATCCGAAGAACAGTCGCTGGATCAAGACGCGTAATTTCGCGATTGATTCTGAGGCCAACTTTGCAGCCCGTTTCGCTCGTTTCAAAACGAGTTTCGCCACCGGTCCAAACTGAACACGGTGGCGAAATGTTGATTCAAGCGATGGTCCTTGGCTCTTCCATCATTTCGTTGGTTGAACAACGCGTCGCTTTCGGTTTGACCTTAGCGACTTCGGATGATGGTCTCGGCCGCTGAAGATGCTCAGCGAGGTTTACCGATCGCGAACAGTTTGTCCTTCGTGCTGATGAAGATCGTTTCATCGGCTGCGACGGGCGTGCTGTAAACGCTGGTTCCCATGTTGATCTCTTCGATCGGTTCGTTGTTCTCAGCACCAAACTCGAACACGCAAACGTCACCGTCTTCATCACCGATGTAGACCTTGTCGTCGGCGATCAGAGGACTGCCCCAGCTTTGGGCGAACATGTCGTAGGTGAAGTGCACGATCGGCGTGCCATCGTCGTTCCCTTTTGCGTCCAAGCAGTGGACCAATCCGGAGAAGTCGGCGATGTAAAGCACGTCGTCTTTGATCGCAACGGTGCCACAGCTGCGGTGCATTTCTTCTTCGAAGTCAATTTCACCGTCGTCGTTTTGGTCGGCCAGTGAGTAGTGCCAAACAACAGCCGAGTTTGGATTGTCGACGGCAGTCTCACCCTTCTCGGGTTCAACCGCTTGGATGCGTTTGTGTTCGATTGGTTCGCGGCTATCGCCTTCCATCTTCACGGCCAACTGAGGCGAGACGTCGCCACGTTTGGTTGGATCGATGCACCACAGGTGACCTTCGCCTTCGCCGTGTTCAGGGTCTTGGCCAACGGCGATATAAACCCAACCGTCGTAGGCGACTGGAGTCGCGATCAGGTTGTTGCGAGTGCCTTCGCCGCCCAGGATCCATTTGGATTCCTTTGGATTGCAGTCGAACTTCCAAAGCAATTCGCCGGCACCATCTTTTCCGCCGTCAGCTTTGAAACTGTACAACCATCCGTCGCCACCGCAGAACAGGACTTGCGGTACGCCGCCGAGGACTTCGACCGAAGGTGACGACCATTGTCCGTGCAAGATGTTGGTGCCGGGAGATTGGTCGGTCCAAAGGACTTCACCGGTGTTTTTGTTCATGCAGATGAAGCTGGGGGCTTCAGGAGCTGGCAAGTTGATGTGGGATTCGTCGAGGCCGTTGCTGGTGTTGACGAACAACAAGTCGCCATAGCTGGTGACGCTGCACGAGCACATGTTGTGTTGGCTGACGCCGAGTTCATCCATCATGTTGAAGACCCAAATCACGTCAGCATCGCGTTTGTCGTCCACCGATAGTGTCTTGAAGATCGAGATGCGTGGTCCCAGTTGCTTGATCGCCAGCGAGCGTTCGACGCCACCAAATTTGCCTTTGGCGGTCCATGATTTGTTTTCCGCGATCGTTTTGATTTCGATGTCGCCTTCGGGTTCACTTCCGGCGTCGGTCAAAACCGTTGTCAGTGCCTCGGTCAATTCGCCTTGGTTCAGTGACGTGAGCGAATCTTCGTAGTCGCTGCCTTCGCCGCTGTTCATCAAGTCGCCGACGCGAGCCACTTCGTTTTGGACTGGGCCGTCGTCTTCGCCATCGTGGAAACCTTTGGTGTCCAGGCAACGAACTTCACCGCGACTGGTCACGAACCACAATCGTTCGCCTTCGACCAAAGGTGCACAGCAAATGCCCTGCAGAGGCCAATCATGAACACGACCGGTGATCAGTTTTTCGCTGCTGTGTTGCCAAAGGAAGCTGCCGTCATTTTGGTCGAAAGCGAGCAAGCAGCCGAGGTCGACGTTGCTGGGGTAGCGTTTGAGGTAACCGTTACCGTTGTTGGAGCCAACGTAAACTTGGCCTCCAGAAACGACGGGGTTTCCGTAGGTTTGGCTTCCCAGGGCGGAGAACCAGCGGACGTTTTCAGCTTTGGATCCATCCCACTCGCCGGTGCGGCGATCGAATTTGCCGATGTTCCAGGATTCGGGCAGGTTCTTTGCGTTGGGCACGTTGTTGCGGACGCGGGTGCCGCCCCATTGTGGCCATTCTTCGCCAGACTCAATGACCTTGGCCGGAGGAACGAATTCGCTCACGTCGGCAGCGGATCCAGAATCGGACTTCGATTTGTCCACGTCGGCCACGACCGTTTCGTTCGCGGCAGCGGCAGCCAATGTGACGGTGCTCAACGGAACAGGCGGTTGGCAACCGCTCAACAGAACCGTTGTCAGTGTGCCCAGTATCGCTGAGCCAAGCATCAAGCACCAAGCAGAAAATTCAGAGCGAGCCATGATTGTTTTTGGGAGGGAGGGTTCGTTGGATGTTCGAAGCGAATCGCGGCAGTTGGAGGGTCGCGAATTCGCTGCAGGTCAGGAGGGAGTTCAATCAGTCGGTGACGTTGAACGCGGCGTGGGAATGCGCCGCGTCATCACGATCACTCATTGGGTGTGACTTCCAAGTTGTCGATGTAAAGCTCCGCGACTTTCGCGTTGCCGTACAAACCAGGGCTGGCCGACAGAACAGGGATCTTGTCTTCCGCGGTCACGGTCCAGTCAGCGGGCTCTTCTTCACCGCGAGGCCATACTTTGCCCTTCAACACGGCAATTGCGTCGTCGCCACTGCCTTCGATTTGGGCTCGGAATTTCATCCGATACCACTGGTCTTCTTTCCAAGGGAAATCAACGGTCTGTGCCATTCGCAATTGCGGTGACCACGATCGGATTTGCAACTGTTGGCTGTTGCCCATCAAATCCAAGACATAACCGTGAGCGGTCAAGCCGATGTCCGGGAGTTGGTCATTGGCTCGGCTGCCACGAACGTCAGCGGCGATGGTGTAGTTCTTCAGTTCGCTGGATCCCATCCAAGCACGGCTTCGTGCTCCCTTTGGAATCGTGCTGATCTTCACGAGTGCCGGTGAGCCATCGACGGGCCGGATCACGTGACGATAACGAGCACCCACCCAAGACAATGGTGGATCGTTCAAGTCATCGAAGTCGAATGCCCATGGCAGTTCAGGAACGATACGAACCCGAGTGCTTCCGGTGACGCTCCCGACTTTGGCAATGATGGTGGCCGCGGTGTGGGCAACGTCGGAATTGGCGGTGAAGACGTTGCCGTCGACCGAGCCAGGCCCTTCAACACTGAAGGTGACGTCCGAGTCGGCTGGATCAGCCAAACGTTGTCCCAGGCGATTGAACAATCGAACTGACAGCTCCATGGTTTGACCTGGGTGCAGCAAACCTTCTGCTGGCGTGACCAACAACTGAGCTGGTTCTGGGTTTTCTTCGATGGGCGTCTCGCCGAGCAATTGTTCTGCCAGGACGAGTGGCTTTTGAGTTGATTCAGGGGAGCCGACGCAGTAGAGAGCCGACGCACCTTGGAAGTAAAGCTTGCCGTTGGCCAGAATTGGCGAGGAATGGAATGCCTCGTTGCGAATACGGCCTTTGCTGAGAAATTCAACGCCGTCTTCAGTCATTTCCAAAATCGCCCAACGACCGTTTTCGGTCAGGACGTACAGCTTTTCATCTGCGACCAGAAGCGAAGGCCATTGTTTGCGGTCTCCGATTGCAATTCGCTCGGCGATCAGGTCACCGGTTTCGGTGTCGATGATCCAAAGCTTGCAGCGGTCATCGACCACGTACAAACGGTTGTCAACGACGACAGGAGCGCTGCGGCCGACGACCAAGCCTTCCATCTTCCAAACTTCTTTGCCGTAGGTTTCGTCGCCGGTTCCGCCGACTTCGACGGATGCGACCGCACCCATCGAGCTGCCGGACATGTTTTCTTCGCTGTGGCTAGCGTAAACCCGGTTTCCATCGACCAGTGGGGTGGCGAACATTCCGCGACGGGATAGGTCGTGATGCCAGAGTGGCTTGCCGGTACGAGGTTGGATGCCCCAAACGGCTCCGTCGCCCGTTCCCAAAATCAATTGCCGTTGGCCTTCGATCGTGGTCAGCGTCGGTGCCGAGTAGGTTGTGTCGTTGGGCAAATCCTTGGTGCCACTGAACCAGACGACTTCGCCAGTCAGTTTGTCCATCGCGATCAAGCGGTGGTTGGGTTTGGCGGCTTCGCCCCAGTTGATGATGATGCCGCTGATGATCACGAGGTCTTCGTGGATCACCGGGAAGTTGGTCCGACCGCCGTAGGTCGACAACATTCCGAATTGTTCGTGAAGGGGTTTGCTCCAGACGGTTTGCCCGGTTTCTCCATTGATACAGAGAAACAAGTCGCACACGCCCAGGGCGTAGACATTGCCGCTCTCGGGATCCGCGACGACGCTGCTCCAGCCAACACGGGTGTCAGGAACGTCAGACAGATAGACGTTGAAAGCGTTTTCCCAGAGGGTTTCGCCAGTTTCCGCGTCGAGGCAGACGACTTTTTCGCCTTCGGTGTCCGTTCCCGGGTTCGAACGCATCAATGTGTAGAGCCGGCCGTTCATCGCAACCGGCGTGCTGCGAGTGCCGATGTCTTCCCGTTTCCACAGGAGGTTGCTGCCCTCGCCGCCTTCTGAATCCCAGTCTTCGACCAGGTTCTCAGCTTCGGCGGTCCCGTTGAAATTAGGGCCTCGCCAGTAAGTCCAGTCCGCCGTTTGGCCGTTTTCTTGGGCCCGGGCGGTGTTGGATCCGAGGGTCACGCCGACAAAACCCATCAAACACAGCAACATGGTCACCGCACGAGCGGAGCTGGCCTGTTGTTGTGAGGTCCTTTGGGAGTGTGGCGAAGTGACAGAGCGGCGCAACGTCGCGAACATCAAGGATTCCGGTGGGAGAGATAGGGTGGGAAGGTGGGGCACGACAGGATAATTCGAATCGTATTGGTTGAAATGATTTTAGCGTGCCGGGACCCGTCGCGTGCAATCCCCTCGAATGCTCAAAACGGTAAAAGCTGATAAGTCTGCCGTTTCAGCGTTTTTTTGCCGTTCCGCGGCAGGAGGACGCTTTTGAAACCGGAGCTGCGAAGCGAAATGCCCGGAAGGGAGACTCCGAAACGCGGCGCGGTCGTGCGCCGGAAAACGCGTGTTTCAGGCTCGAGAGACGGCCGGATCTCCGAAGTGCTCGTCCGCGGGATCGAATTCAGGTGTGCACACGATCAGTACCTCCATTTTTCCGACCGCTCGATGTTGGACCCCGGGAGGAATGAGGACGGACATCAGCGGCCGAACCGGATGCAGTTCGCCATCCAGTTCGATCGCGGCATCAGCATCACAGCTCAGAATCACGTAGACCTCGGTGTGATCACGGTGGTGATGCGGTTTGGCATCCAGACTGATCTGCGTCAGGTGCAGCGTGCCGGGGAACTCAGGTGACTCTGCGAATGCTCGGCGAGCCTGCCCACAGGGGCAATCAACCAGTTCGATCCGTGTCAAATCCACGATTTCGGGTTTGGTGGCCATTGGTTTTGAACTCGGTTCTACAAATATTGCAAAGGACCGCCGGGTTTCACGTCGTCGAGTTCCACGGCATCGACCGCTCGGATTGAGCCTGCTAACCGGCCACTAGAGGGTGTTTTTGTCAGTTTGGATGGATTGCACGCATCGTACCAGAGGATCGTTCGGGACGACCCATACCCGCCGGATAACCGGGCTGAAGTTCCGTAAGCCGCAAACGTTAACAAGCTGCCGAAAAACACCCAAACCACTGCATTGAAGCCTAGGTGTCGCCGATACGTTTGTTGTCCGACCGCATGAGTCGGGTTTGAAACGCTCCCGGCGTGGAAGGCCCGAAGTCACTCAGGCGACTCGGACGACCCAGAGATGCAGACAGCGGATGTCTGCATCTGGCAGATGTTTCTTCATCAAACGATTGGACCAGCTACACCGTCGCCAGAGACTCTGGCACGAATCGAAACGGATTTCAGAACTGAACGAAGTCAGCGGGCTGGGTGCTCGCACCTGGTTCGGTTTGTGTTCTGAAGTTTAGACCTCGGGACTTGATCGTCGGCGACTTCGTCCGACGACCGTGTCCCCAAGGGTAACGATTCAACGGTGAGGTTGCAGAATCGCAAGTGACGGATCACTGCCGATAACTTCCCGCAACAATCTCGAGAGGGAGAATAATCTCCGATGAAGCGGACAATTTTAACATTGACGATGGTCGTGGCGAGTTCGGTCTGTACTCAAGGCTTTGGCTTTGACTTGCTTGATCGCATGCTCGGCATGAAAGGCTGCGGAAGCTCGACAGCTTGCTGCGAAGCTCCTGTTTGCGAACCTACTTGTGGTTTGGAAGCACCATGCGGTGGTTGCGACAGCGACTTCGGATGTGCTCCTGCTTGCGAACCCGATTGCGGTTGCGAAGCTCCTTGTGGCGGTTGCGACTCCGGTTGTGGCTTGCTGAAGGGCAACCTGCTCGGCGGATGCAACAGCTGTGCAGAACCAACTTGCGGTTGCGAAATCGCTGATTGTGGCTGTGCACCTGCATGCGAACCAGCTTGTGGTTGCGAAATCGCCGCTTGCGAACCTTCGTGCTGCGACAGCGGATGCAGCATCGGCAAGGGCGGCTTGCTCAGCAAGTTGTTCAACGGCAAAGGCTGCAACAGCTGCTGCGAAGCTCCTTGCGAAATCGCTTGCGAACCAGCTTGTGGTTGCGAAATCGCTTCTTGCGAACCTACCTGCTGCGACAGCGGATGTGACAGCGGTTGCTGCAGCATCGGCAACGGCGGCCTGCTGAAGAAACTCTTCGGCAACCTTGGTTGCAAGAAGAGCAGCTGCTGTGACATGGGCTGCGATGCAGCTCCTTGTGACACCGGATGCGGATGTGGATCGACCTACGCCGCTCCTACCGCAGCACCAGTTGTTGCTCCTCAAGCAGCTCCAATGCCACCAGCACCGATCGTAGATCCAAGTGCAAGCATTTCCCGTAATCGTCGCGTCATTCAGGCCAGTGCCAGCTACGTTCGCTGAGTGAACTTGTTCACTTGATGAAAGTAGACCACTGCGTCAAACAGACGTGACTCCAAAACGCCTCGGCGAAGGGCAACCTTCTCCGGGGCGTTTTTTTTGCGCCCGCGGCGAGGCCGACTCGCTAGCGATCTGATCAATTGGTTCGCGGAACATCGTGTTGCGAATTGATGAGGCACCAACCAAATTCAACGCTCGAGACGGTTGCGATCACGCCCCACGAATGACCGCGTAGATGCTGATCTGCATCCGCGAAAGTTTGTCGATGAAGTCCTCGACCAAATCAATCGGATCGATGTCCTTCATGTCAGTCGACTCAATTGCCAAGCAATCAGGTTTGGTTTCGGTCCCTTTCACTGGGTCCAAGCAGATCCATTGATCGTCCGCTTTGGCCACGACCCAGGCGTGGTAAACAAAGCGGTTCCCATCGGGCAATCGTGCTCGCGTTTGGAACGGCAATGCCAGGTCTTTTGAGGGCGATATGTGGTCGGCAGTTTGATGCCGAATGCCCAAAACCATCCGAGACGGAATGCCAGCGGAACGCAACAAGGCCATCAACAGAATGGACTGCTCAGTGCTGTCGGCCGTTGACGAATCCGCGATTTGGCTGGCGGGCCGCATGCCCTGCGAAAGCGGCCGAAAGGACAGCAGTGAGTGAACCGTTCGGTTCATTTCCATCGCCCGCTCAGCGGTGGTGAAGTCGGGGCTGTTGGCCGTTGCCTTGGCAATCCGACGGACCGTGGCGGATTGATAGTCGACCAGGGAAGTCGCTGCCACATCAGCCGGTGTATCTCCTCCACCAAATTGATCAAAGCGATCGCGAAGCTTCGACTGAGGAACGGGAACGCGGGAAACGATCAGCTTTTGTTCGGCACCATCACCGCCGCGTTGAAGGTATTGGCGTGGTGCCAACGCGATTCGGCTGTTGGCGTCGTCATCAGGTGTGTCCGACTCCGGTTCGGTTGCTTCCTCTTCTTCGTCTGATGTGACCGATTCGGGTGCGGGCGGTTTGGCCCACAGAATTTTGTATCCGACTTGTCGGAGATCACCCGCTAGCAAGCTGGATTCTGTTTCCAACGGTTTGCCCTGCACCTGAAGTGCGATCGGGTAGTCCTGGTTGAGGAACTCTTTTCCAAGCAGTTTGTACTGGGACTCTTTGCAGCCGTACGAAAATCGTTGTTCGTTCGATACGTGATAGAGCTGGACCTGGCCCTGATCGTCAAACCAATAAACACTCTCTCGTTGGCGTTTAGGGTCGAGGGATAGCAAACACGACGCTTCTTGAAGCACGACTTCTTGGAAGCCTTGGGGAGTCAATACTGAAGGCGACGCGAGTGAGTTGTGTTGCAGTCGAAGCGTTGCAACTTCGCCCATGATCGGAAGCAACACGTTGGCTTCGCGGGTTTCGCCTTCCTTCAGCGGTTTTCGGCGCAGTGTTTGGTAAACGTGCAGGGGGCCACCAAGTGGCGAGTTGATACGCAACGTCTTTTTCTGCGTCGTCACCAATCGATCGTCAACGAACTGCACTTCGCTTGCGGTGATTTCGATGGTCCGATGCGATTCAATCGGGCCTCGCCGAAAAGTGCAGTCGACTTTCTTCAGATCGCCGTTGGCATCATGCCAAAAAGTCTGCTGGTTGGATTCGAGGATTTGCAACATGCCTCGATAAGTCAAACCTTGTTCTTCCAGTTCAACTTTGATCTGGTTGTCCACTGTTCGAGTGGATTTGGCATGGATGCCGCCCAGGATGGTTGAACGAAGACTGTGAATTTGCCACGTCTCCCACTCATCGGCGAGTCGATTCGCGATGCCATCGGCGGAAACTTGTGAGGCAGGTTTGCCGGACACCGTTCCCATCGCGGCCGATGGTGATTGGCCAGGCGTGAGGATCTCCGGCATTCCGGATTGCCGCATCGCATCGGCAGCCGAGTTCGGTCGCGCCGTGTTGCTGGCTTGAGACGCGTAAGAGGACGACGCGTCGGAGTGCCAAGGGGCTGGTTTTTCAAACGATTCGATGTCGTACCGGTCTGGCAGATCGCAACCCAGCGGGATTGCTAGCGCGACTAGGCAGAGCGTTCTCAGCGACTTTCGAACGCGATGTTTCTTAACATCCAATTTCACGGCATTGGACACACACCGGAAGGCCGATGAATGAACTGTGCCCGGAAAAAGGCGTCGTAGACGGGGCAAAGTCCGTCGGAATGCTGTTCGATCCATCATGACCAGCCGCTTGAATGCGTTTCAAAGAAGCGTTTATCTGAAAATGGCGGCGATTGAGCACCGCTGACACCCCAATGTCGACTCCCTGGCTTTTGTGTCAACCGCTTTCGGTGGGTTCTGTTCGCGTGTTGGCCAATTGATGGCAGGTTGAGCGGGACGTTTGTGTCGGTTGTAACGATGAAGATTCTTGGGAGGCCGGCACAAAACGCATTCAGCGAGTTTTGAGCGGTTCTGGATGAGTTGTGGAGTCTTCGTCGAGGTGTGACCTAGCTTTGTGTGTTCACCAGTCGCAGCGGTGAGCCGGCTCAGGCAATCTTTTCACCCTGACGTCGACACTACGAACGCGTAGAAAATTACCAACCAATGGGCTTTCTCAAACGCATCCTTCGTCCGACGACACAGGACGACGCGATTCCGACATCCGCGCCAGGCAGCTTTGAACGTCTCTCCGACGAAGAGTTGCAAGTTCACATGGGGATCAAAACCTATGGGATGTTTGAATTGACTGACGCCATCCGACCATCCTACGACGTGCAGATTTCGCCACGTCAGGGATTCCGATACGACAAATACGTCGACGAAACCAATGGATCCACCACGCCGGTGATCATGGCCGCCGCATCCAAACCTATTTTGATGGATGTGTTCCTGGACCTGATTGATCAATTGGGCAGTGTTGTCGATGTCGTCTTAGAAACCAGCCATCACAGTTCTTCGCAACACGAAGATCTGTACCGGGAACACATCGACGTCCCGGTGCTGAAAAGCATTCTGATGGAATTCGAAGACGTGCTGCTGAACGATGGCTGCACCGGAATCGCCATCATCAACACGGCCAAGCAACAGGAAGTCCAACTGGACGAACACAAACTGTTGATCGCTTACGGAACGCCACTGGATGGATTCCGTCAAACGTTGATCAATTCCGACGTCTACCCGGACGACTCGATCAAGTTTGTCACCGAAGCCGAGCACGTGCACAGCAGCAGCGAACGCTTGTACGACAAGTTCCAACAGTTCAAAACCCGCTTGGGTGTTGAAGACGAACACGAGCCCGAATGCGGTGCGTGGTGATTGACCGGACTCACTGATTCCATTTCAGTGAGTTGTCATCGATCCCGCTGCGATCACCAGCGTGCCGGCGACTGACTCAGGAATTGCACGGTAGTTCGTTTCAATTCCGGCTTCGGCCATTTTGTCGCGGATGCTTTGCGTGAACGCGTGCTGATGAATCAGCACGCTGCCGGTGCCTGCCAACGAGCACGGTTGAGTGGGCATGCCCAGTCGATCGATCAGTGTCTTGACCATCTCCGCCAGATCCGTCGATGCTTGATCGATGATCTGCGTCGCAACCGGATCGCCCGAACCAGCCACATCAAAGACGAGTGGTGCGAGCGAGGCGATCATGATTCGGTTGTTGGGGTCTGCATGAAGGATCGGAATCAATTCACTGGCCGACGTGATTCCATGATGATCCAGCAAGCGTTCGTGCAGTTGTGTGGATGGTCCGCGTCCATCGTCGGCGCGAACTGCCGCTCGTAGAGCCGCGTGTGAAATTTGGTAGCCACTGCCTTCATCGCCCAGCAGGCTTCCCCATCCGCCGCATCGCGCCCTGTCGCCATTTGCATTCTGACCCAGTGCCAGTGAACCGGTGCCCGCGATCAGCGCGATTCCGATCCCTTCTGACGAGGCGGCATACAGCACTGGCAAGGCATCATCGACGACCGTCAATTGGCTGGTCAGTTGACATTGGTCGGCCCAAGACCGGATGCGTTGTTGTTCGACCTCTCGACCGGCACCCGCGAGTGCCAAGCAAGCACTCTCGACGGTGACTCGGGAAAGTTCCGCATCCGCGAAGGCTCGCTCGACCGCCTGATTTAAATGGTCGAGCGCCGTCTCGAAGCCAACGCCGCGAACATTGGACGATCCCGAGCGTCCTCGACCGATGATTTCCATCGTGTTGGTGACATCACTCTTGTTGGTGAAGTCGCACCTCGCCAACCAAGCGACGGTTTTGGTGCCGCCCCCGTCGATTCCCAGAATCAGTCCGTCTGACGCATTCATTTGGAAGGTGTCGCGAGCAAGCGACTGAGGTGTCCATCGACGTCGACCAACAATTGACGTGCGGTCTGCGGTGAAACCTCTTTCATGTGAACGACGATTGCGGTCTTCACTTCGCCGTCGCATTGTTGCAGCAATTGATCGGCTTGGTCCGTTGGAATCCCAACGATCTCAGCCAACATCTGTCGCGATCTCGCCACCAACTTTTCGTTGGTCGCACGGACGTCGACCATGCGATTGCCGAACGTCTTGCCGATCCGAATCATGGCACCGGTCGTCAGCATGTTCAGCACCATCTTGGTTGCCGTGCCCGCTTTCAAGCGAGTGGATCCGCTGACGACTTCCGGACCGACAACCGGCGCGATCATGATCTGGGAAAGCGGTCGCAATTGGCAGTTCGGATTGCAACTCAGCCCCACCGTGACAGCGTCAACGGACCGGGCGTATTTCAAACCGCCGATGACGTAGGGCGTGCGTCCGCTGGTTGCGATTCCCACCAACACGTCGTTGCTAGATAAGTTGATCTCAGCCAAATCTCGCTCGGCATATTCCGGATGGTCTTCGGCACCTTCGATCGCACGGGTCAGAGCCTCGGGGCCTCCCGCGATCACACCGACGACCATTTCGGGTGGGGTCCGGAATGTTGGTGGGCACTCGCTGGCGTCGAGCACTCCCAAGCGACCGGACGTGCCGGCACCCAGATAAATCAATCTCCCGTTGGATCGGAATTTGTCCGCGATCGCATCCACCGCCTCCGCGATCTGCTGGGCTTGCGTGTTCACTGCCTCTGCGACCAAGGCATCTTGTGAATTGATGAGCTGAACGATCTGCAACGCGGACAAAGAATCGATCTGGGCAGAGGCCGGGTTGCTGGCTTCCGTGGTCAATTGATTCAGCATGGTGAATGGTTTCGCATGAGTGTTTCCCTGACCGCAACGAACCTTGTTACAACGAAATACCTCGTCACAACAAAATACAGTAAGGTAGCCGCACGGGTGAGGCGGGGCGGATTCACTTTGACCGATGGACTTCAGCAAACGAGATTCGACACTTGGCTATCAGTTCCTTTGACCTCGCCGTCCTGGTCATCTACATGCTCGCGATGGTTGCCTTTGGTCTTTGGGTTGGCCGAGACCAAAAGGATTTGGCGGGCTACTTGTTGGGGGGACGCGACATGCCGTGGTGGTCGATCCTGGGATCGATCGTCGCGACAGAAACCAGCACCGCGACATTCTTGAGCGTGCCCGGAATTGCATTCGCAGTCGATGGCGACATGCGTTTTTTGCAATTGGGACTGGGGCTGGTCATCGGCCGTTTGGTCGTTGCGGTGGTGTTGGTGCCTCTGTTTCGCCGCGGCGAAATTTTTTCGGCCTATGAGATTCTGAACACGCGATTTGGTGGTGCCAGCAAGCGTTTCGCATCGTTGCTGTTCTTGGTCACTCGAAACTTGGGCGATGGATTGCGTCTGTTCTTGGCTGGCATCGCGTTGGAAAAAGTCCTCAACGTTGACCTGGTTAGCTGCATCGTGATCCTGGGTGTCTTCACGATCATTTACACGTTCTTTGGCGGGATCAAAGCCGTGATCTGGAGCGACTGCATTCAGTTGGTCGTTTACATGGTCGGCGGCGTGCTGTCGTTGATGATTCTCGTCAGATACTTCCCGGGTGGTTGGCAACAACTCGTTGAGTTTGGTCAGGAGACCGGGCGTTTCCATGTCTTTGACTTTCGCGTTCGATCAACCGAGACATTCAGTGTGCTGACCGAACCCTTCACATTCTGGTCGGGAGTCATCGGCGGAGCGGTGTTGACGCTGGGGACACATGGGACCGATCAAATGATTGTCCAACGTTACTTGGCCGCACGCAGCACAGTGGATGCGCAGCGAGCCGTGGTTGCCAGCGGCGTGGTGGTCTTGATCCAGTTCGCATTGTTCCTGTTGCTGGGTGTTGCGTTGGCATGTTTCTATTCGCAAATCCATCCGCGAGCGTTTGAACACAATGACGAAGTTTTCGCGGCATTCATTGTCGATTACCTGCCGGTTGGTTTGGTCGGCCTCACGTTGGCCGCCGTGTTCGCAGCCGCTATGTCGACGTTGTCCAGCTCGTTGAATTCATCCGCTTCGGCAGCCGTCTCGGATTTCTACCAACCTTGGCTGCTCGCTCGCCGCAACGGATTGACGGACAAGGAAGCTGAAGAGAAGAATTCCGACAACGAAACGTCTGGCAACTTGCTCGGTGTCAGTCGCAAGCTGACCATCGCCTTTGGTTTGATTCAGATCGCGATTGGGATCGGTGCGAGCTATCTTTCCAGCAGTGTCATCAGCGATGCACTCGCTATCGCCGGCTTCACAGCCGGGATTTTGTTGGGCGTTTTCCTGCTTGGGATTCTGACCACCTCCGCTCACCAACGTGGTGCGCTGATTGGAATGGTCTCGGGCATGATTGTGCTCACGGCGATCAAGTTTGGAACGTCCGTCGCTTGGCCATGGTTGGCGATCATTGGCTCCGTCACCACCTTCACGGCAGGCTACCTCGCTAGTCGCTTGATTCCGGCTGGGCAGCGAGCGGACCATTGATATCCCTTCCTCGACGAATGAATCTGAAACACCAACCACTCATGTCTTCTTTCAAAACAATCATGCCCTCTCCATTCGTCGCGATTTGTCTGCTTGCGATCACGCTTTCTGCCTCCCAACCCAATGTCGCGACCGCGCAAGTTCTGGCCGGAATCGATGTGTTGCAACGAGATGATTTTGCGAGCCTTGCTGGACAAAAGGTCGGACTGATCACGAATCATACGGGCACGAATCTGACCGGAGCCTCGACGGTTCAATTGCTGCACGATTCAACGGACGTGGACTTGGTCGCTTTGTTCAGTCCCGAACATGGGTTTGTCGGCCAATTGGATCAAGCCAACATCGACGACCAACAGGACTCATTGACCGGATTGAAGGTCCACAGTCTGTACGGCAAGACTCGTGTTCCGACGGCGGAGATGCTGGAAGGCATCGACACGCTGGTCTTTGCTATTCAAGACATTGGCGTTCGCTTCTACACCTACATCTCGACGATGGGTGGCGCGATGAAGGCGGCGGCCGAAAATGATGTTCGGTTTGTTGTTTTGGATCGGCCCAATCCGATCAACGGGACGGAGGTGCAAGGTCCAGTCACCGATGCGGGCAGCGAATCGTTCATCGCTTACCATCGCATTCCCGTCCGGCACGGAATGACGATTGGTGAGCTGGCCAAAATGTTCCAAGCGGAATGGGAACTCGATCTGGATCTGCAAGTCATTCCGATGGAGGGTTGGGCAGGACGCCCCGGGTTTGATCAAACCGGACGGATGTGGATCAATCCGTCACCCAACATGCGAAGCCTCAACGCGGCCTATCTGTATCCGGCGATCGGGTTGTGGGAGACGACCAATCTGTCCGTGGGCCGCGGCACGGACACGCCTTTCGAACACTTCGGTGCTCCCTGGGTCGACGCGTTGGAATTGGCTCGTGAACTGAACGCCCAGGGATTGAGCGGGGTGAGATTCGTTCCAATTGAGTTCACGCCGGTCGCCAGCAAATTTGCCAATGAAAAGTGTGGCGGAGTGAACGTGGTCCTGACTCAGCGGGCTGAGTTTGATCCATTGCGAACGGCGCTAACCATTGCCGTGACGTTGAGGAAACTTGCCCCCGACGACTGGAATACGAAGTCACTGAACCGTTTGTTGGTCAGCCAGAAAACAGCGGAGGGAATCCTTGGCGGTCAATCGGTGGATCAGTTGCAGGCGGCCTACGAAGAAGAGTTGGAGGAGTTTCAAGCTCGCCGAGCGAAGTACCTGATGTACCGCTGATATCCTCCGAAATGATCCATGCCAGAATGACTTCATCAGATGATTCGAAGCTGTCGGCGAGTTTGCTCACGCGGTTGTTGACCCCGCGAAACTTGGCGGTGTTCGTCTTTCTCGTCCTGCCGCTATCACTGATTTTTTTGGTGCTGGCTTGGTGGTTCGCACGCCAGAACGCGGCGGCTCAGGAACTGGCCGACCGCAAGAATGATTTGCTTGCCAGCGGTTTGCCGATTGATGCGGAGTCGTTGCTGGACTATCGCATGGAGCGGATTGATTCATCACGTAGCCGGGAATGGGAACGCATCCTCGATGAGATCGAATCGGACGCTTTTCAGGAATCCAGCGAAGACGTTCCGATCATTGGCATGGCATATGAAGAAGAACCAGAGGAGTACGTCTATGGGCAGCCCTATTCGAACCATCTGGTTGCAAGGAACTACCTAAATGAATGGTCAGAGCTTCTGCAGCGAATTCATTTGATCACTGAGGGCAGTCGTGGCGTGTGGACGTCAATGAATGCGGATGACTTCTTTCCTCGTATTGGGCCGCCAAGAGATGTCAGTCGACTGTTGCGTTTGGAGTTGGAAGACGCACTTCGTCGCGACGACTTTTCGCATGCGGGGCACTGTGTGTTGGCCCTGATCGGAAATGCACGGGGGTTGGAAGAGGAACCGATGGCGGTTTCGCAGTTGGTTAGTGTGGCAATGCTCGAGGTCGCTCTGGATGCCATCAAGACCGCGGTGCAAATCGATTGCTTTGACGATGAGCAGTGGCGAGCGGTTTTGAAGCAACTCGAGGGACTCGAGGAGATTGAACCTCGCTATCGACGATACTTGATTGGCGAACGAGCTTGGGTGCTACCGCTGTTTGAAGACCCGGAACGTTTGGAAGAATTAGGAGGAGACGCCATTGAGTTCCAGCTGCCTGGTGGGCATTCCATCGATGCCTTGGAGACACTGGCCATGTACGACCGGCTGGAGCTTGTTCCCACCGATGATTTGACCACCTTTTTCGAGGAGATCGAAAGTCTGGAAACTTCGGTGCAGACTTCTTTTCAATCAAGGAGTTGGTTGCAGAAACTGGATAGTCAGGTGACCGAGAAGACAATGCCGAGTGTCGTTTCAATTAATCAGGCGTTCATTCGATCCCCCATGCAAGTGCGTCTCGCCAAAACAGCCATCCTGGCTCGATTGTTTCAGCATAAAGAAGGCCGCTGGCCAAACACCATTCAGGAGATCCACGACGCTGCCCCAAGCCTGCTGAATGATCGCGACGAGAGCGTCAATCTCAAAATAGGAAACCTCGCACCCATGGGAGATCGGCCATTCGGGCTGAAGGTCGATCCGGATGAATTGGTGCTCTGGGGATTCGAGCCAGTCGCATCCGCCTCGGCGACGCCCGAGGAGCCTCCCACCGAACAAGACTTCATCGAAGGCGATTGGGAGTACGAGCTAGTGCGGACGGGAGCTTACCTGCAGCGCTGGCTCTGGATCCTCCCAACAGACGGTGTCGCGGAATCAAATTGATGTGAGTTCCGTCAACTGACCCGCTTCGAGGTCGTGCCGTTTAACTTCACCCTCCCTTTGGGAGGGTCGGGCCGCTTCGGGCCGGGGAGGGGCGTGCCGGGATAAACCGGATTGAGATAGGGAATGAAAGTGT